>ENA-OPYT01000314-OPYT01000314.1-human-gut-metagenome-genome-assembly--contig:-NODE-314-length-15197-cov-3.292170_pt1 | contig 15197 bp, 14 predicted proteins | sample MGYA00242636_ERZ504480 | MGnify/ENA primary metagenome ERZ504480 (study PRJEB26092, sample SAMD00036228) | human gut metagenome | host: Homo sapiens | study: EMG produced TPA metagenomics assembly of...
ATACAATTACATAAAGGAGGTATTTACTATGAAACAGATATCTTTAAAAGGCCTCGTCGTGGCCGCTATGCTCGCATCGTCTCTCTTTATCACCGCACCCCAAGCCCTTGCTGAAGGCCCTCAGCCGTCGGTCGTCACCGTCACCGGTTACGCCCAGCAGGAAGTCGCCCCGGATACGGCTTATATCACGATCGGTACGTCCAGCACCGCTGCTGACGCCCAGCAGGCTCGTACTCAGAATAATCAAGTCATGACCAACGTCACCAATGCCATCAAGGCTATGGGCATCCCGGCCGACAACCTGAAGACTACCGGCTTTTACATGTCGCCGAACTATGACGTAAAAGGCGCTAAAGTCGTATCCTATACGGTAACCAACAGCCTGACCGTCAAAGTCAGTGACCTCAGCCTCATCTCCCAGGTCATCGGCAAAGCCGGCAACCTCGGTGCCAACCAGATCGACAACATCCGCTTCACCAACGAACATTCCGATCAGATTAAAGACAATCTCATTAAAGAAGCCGTCCACAACGGCCAGCGTGCCGCTCAGGCAGCAGCTGCCGCTTCCGGTACGCAGCTCGGCGCTGTAAAAGAAATCAACATCTCCGGAACCAGCCCGTCCTACAGCCGCGCTTACGGCGGTATGAACCTGCGTGCCGTCAAGATGGAAGCCGACGCAGCACCCATCGAATCGGGTACCAACACCCTGAGCCAGACGGTCAACATCACCTATTATCTGAAATAAATCGCTTCCCTTACGGGATGAGCTTAAAAAAGGAGCCTTCGGGCTTCTTTTTTATTTCCTTAAAATATGCTATGATATTAGTGTTCAAAAATAAATTGAATAGTTCTGAATCATGGAGGCCAGACAAGATGAAAGAATACACCCCTTTTAAATCCGGTAAAGTACGTGAAGTCTATGACGCAGGTGACAGCATCATCATGGTTGCAACGGACCGCATTTCCGCTTTCGACCATATCCTGAAAAACAAGATCACCAAAAAGGGCGCCATCCTGACGCAGATGTCCAAATTTTGGTTCGATATGACGTCCGACATCATCCCGAACCACATGATTTCTGTCGACAATGCTGATATGCCGGAATTCTTCCAGCAGGAACAGTTCGTCGGCAACAGCATGAAATGCCAGAAACTGACGATGATCCCCATGGAATGCATCGTTCGTGGCTACATCACCGGCAGCGGCTGGGAAAGCTATCAGCAGAACGGTACGGTTTGCGGCATTAAATTACCGGCAGGCCTCACAGAATCAGAAAAACTCCCGGAACCGATCTTCACGCCGAGCACCAAGGCTGAACTCGGTGACCACGATGAAAACGTCTCCCTCGAAGTAGGCGCCGCTTACATCGACAAAGTTTTCCCGGGAAAAGGCATGGAATACGCCGAAAAGATTCGCGATTACACCATTGCCCTCTATAAAAAATGTGCTGAATACGCCCTCTCCAAGGGCATCATCATCGCCGACACGAAATTCGAATTCGGCCTCGACGAAAACGGCACCATCGTCTTAGGCGACGAAATGCTTACGCCGGACAGCTCCCGCTTCTGGCCTCTCGAAGGCTATAAAGCCGGCCAAAGCCAGCCGTCGTATGACAAACAGTTCGTCCGCGACTGGCTCAAAGCCAACCCGGACAGCGACTACCTCCTGCCCCAGGACGTCATCGACAAGACGATTGAAAAATACGAAGAAGCCTATGAAATGCTGACAGGCAAAAAAAGTCTAATCTCAACCAAAGCATCAAAAAACGGACTGCCCCTTTCGGGTCAGTCCTTTTTAGTTATCTACCAGACTTTTACCTGGATCCACTGATCGTTGTAATACTTATCTTCCCGTTCGCCCAAATAGCGGTACGTTTCCTGACCGGCATAGGCTTCTCTCGGCGGGAATACGACGGGATTATCCTTATAATCTTCATCTTCTTCCATTTCCGGAACGGCAATGTTCGGCGTCGAATAAGTCAGATATTCAAAGTTCTTCAAAGCAATGTCGGGACGGCTCATGAAGTCGATGAACTTATGAGCGTTTTCGACGTGAGCTGCATTCTTAGGAATGACCCAGGAATCGATCCAAAGGTTAGTCCCTTCTTTCGGAATGACGTATTCCAAATTGCGGTTGGCCAAAATCATCCGAAGGGGCTTCGCCGGAAAAGACGACACCCATGGCCGCTTCACCGGAGACGAGCTTATCTTTGACATCGTCGATGCCGTAGGCCTGAACCAGGGGTTTCTGGGCAATGAGCAGGTCTCTGGCCTGGGCAATTTGCGCGGGATCCGTCGTATTGAGGGAATAACCGAGGAGTTTCAAGGCGACCATGAAGGAATCGCGCGGCGAATCCTGCATGATGATTTCATTCTTATACTTTTCATTCCACAAAATCGACCAGCTGTCGACGGGGTCATCGACCATGGTCTTGTTATAGACGATGCCGACGGTCCCCCAACAGTAAGGCACGGAATAGCGGTTGCCTGGGTCGAAGAATTCCGACTGCTGCCAGAACTGCTGGCCGACGTACTGCCGGGCGTTGGGCAGCTTGGAGTAATCGATGGGCTGCAGCAATCCATTGTGGATCATCTTTTGAATCATATAGTCCGACGGGCAGATGACATCGTAGCGTTCAGCCCCTGCCGCGACTAACGGATACATGCTTTCGTTGGTATCGAATTCATCCATGATGACGTGGATACCCGTTTCTTCTTCAAACTGTGTAATCGTATCGGGGTCGACATAGTCCCCCCAGTTATAGACGTAGACGACGTTATCGCCGTCTTCCTCCCCTTCCAGGAACCCGCAGCCCGATAAGGCCAGGATACACAAGAGTCCCATGAGGAGCAGTCGAATATATTTCATGACAGGCCTCCCTTTACAAATCTCGTCCCAAGGCCAATCGCTTGCGGTTTACCGTAAGCAAGACCGCAAAGACCAAGACAAAGACGAATACCAGTGTCGACAGGGCATACATTTCCGGATGGATGCCCCAATTTTTAATTCGGCGTAAATTTCCGTCGGCAGGGTATCGATGCCGGCCCCCTTGGTAAAGTGGGTGATGATGAAATCGTCGGCAGACATGGTAAAGGCCAGCATGAAACCAGCTAACAGGCTGGGCCGAAGTTCCGGCAGGACGACGCGGCGAAAGGCAACGAAAGGCGTGGCCCCGAGGTCGCGGGCCGCGTCGTAGCAGCTGCGGTCCAGGGACAAGAACTGGGGCATGATGCACAAGATGACATAAGGCAGGTTAAAGACGACGTGGGCCATGAGAATCGAACCATAGCCAAGGCGCAGCCCCATGCCGAGAAAGAGCAGCATCAGTGAAATCCCGGTGACGATATCGGCAGTTTAAAAGAGGTAAACTGGCCACCCCGAGGAGGACTGAGCGCTGCTTGCGTCCCATGCCGCGCAGGGCCATGCAGGTAATGAGGCCCAGGACGGTTGCAATGGCTGCCGACGTCAGGCCGATGGTAATCGTATTCTGCAGGGCTTCGAGGATGCCTTCATTTTCAAAGAGTTCGCCGTACCACTGCAAGGTGAACCCCGTCCAGTGGCCGCGATAACGGCTGGCGTTGAAGGACTGGGCAATGAGGACGCCGATGGGCGCGTAGAGAAAGAGAACGACTAAGGCAACGTAGCCTTTTTTCCATTTTTCCATCACTTCTTCACCTGCCCTTCACTGCGGTCAAAGTAAGCCGTCATGACCATATTGACGATGATGAACAGCATCAGCACCAGGGATAAGCCGCTCCCTAAGTGCCAGTCGTAAGCCATGGTAAATTCCTGTTCGACGATGTTGCCGATGAGGAGGACCTTGTTGCCCCCTAAGAGGCCGCTGATGAAGAACGTCGTCAGTGACGGAATAAAGACCATGGTAATGCCGCTGATGGCGCCGGGCAGGGACAGGGGCAGGATGACCTTGGTGAAGGTCTGCCAGGAGCTGGCTCCCAGGTCACGGGCGGCGGCGATGACGTTGCGGTTGATTTTACTTAAGGATACGTAGAGGGGCAGAATCATATAGGGCAGAAAGTTATAAATCATGCCGATGACGATGGCCGACGGCGTATTGATGAGCATGACGTCGGGCAGCGACAAGAGGCGCAGGAACTGATTGAGGATGCCGTTCTTTTCGAGGATCGTCTGCCAGGCCATGGTCGTCAGCATGGAGTTCATCCACATGGGAAGGACGAACAACAGAAACAAAAGGGTACTCTTACTCCGCTTCTCTTCAGTCAGGATGAGGCACAGCGGATAGGCCACGAGGAGGCAGACCGCCGTACTGACCAGGGCCAGGAGTAAGGACAGTTCCAGGGATTTCAAATATTCCCAGTGAGCAATGAGGCTGATATTAGCCAGGGTAAAGGTCCCGCTGCTGTCGGTCAAGCCGTACCAGGCAATGGCCACCAGGGGACAGAAGATAAACAGGATTGCCCAAATGAGAAAGGGCAACGTAAACAGATTGCGGATCGCTGCCGAATTAATCATTTTCCATCGCCCTTTCGTCTTCGGATTCCGGTTTATTCATGATTTGGATATTAAAAGGATCGACTTCCAGGCTGACTTCGTCACCCGGTTCATAGTTCTTCGTCGACTTGACCAGCCATTCAATATTCCGGGCCTGAATGGTGATGTTGTAGTTCATGCCCTCAAAGATGACTTTGGTGACGACGCCGTTAAAGCCGCCTTCACGGGCCGGCCGCAGTTCCATGTCTTCCGGTCGGATCTGGACATCGACGGGACGATTGGTGCCGAAGCCGACGTCGACGCATTCGAAATCGTAGTCGGCAATGCGGACCAATTTGTCGTGGACCATGAGGCCATCGACGATGTTGCTGTCGCCGATGAAGTCGGCCACGAAAGCGTTTTCCGGTTCATTATAGATGCTTTCCGGAGTGCCGATCTGCTGGATATAGCCTTGGTTCATGACGACGACGATGTCGGACATGCTGAGGGCCTCTTCCTGATCGTGGGTAACGAAGACGAAGGTAATGCCCAGCTCTTCTTTGATCTTAATGAGTTCCAGCTGCATACTGCGGCGCAGCTTGCGGTCCAAGGCGCTGAGCGGTTCGTCGAGAAGCAGGACCCGCGGTTCATTGACGATGGCTCGGGCAATGGCCACGCGCTGCTGCTGACCGCCGGAGAGGTCGACGATGTTGGCGTGTTCATAGCCGTCGAGGTTGACCAGTTTCAAGGCATAGCGAATCTTATCGCGGATGTAGTCGCGGGGCTTGCCGTGAATCTTGGGCCCGAAGGCGATATTCTCGGCCACGTCCATATGCGAAAAAAGGGAATAATTCTGGAACACCGTATTGACCTGACGCCGATTGGGCGGCAGCTGGGTAATATCCTTCCCATCAAAGAGGATTCTTCCCTTATCAGGTGTTTCAAAACCGGCAAGGAGCCGCAAGGTCGTCGTCTTGCCGCAGCCGCTGGGTCCTAGAAGGGTGACAAATGAATTTTCTGAAATCGTAAGATTCAGCTCGTCTAATACCAGATGCCCCTCATAGGATTTGGATACATTGTCCAAATAAATCAATTCTTTTGCCATTCTCACTTCTCCTTCTCTTCCAACAAGACTCTAAAAAAAGGGATACCGCACAAGCTGTCCCTTATGCGAGGTCCCTTCTTTCTATGATGGAATGTGTTTCCTGCCCCGTATGAAAAGCGCCGTTTCAAAAAGGCGCCGTCTTTGCAGGAAGCCTGCGGTCAGGCTTCCTATCACATTGGGTATACTTTATTTCATTATAGCATATACCACTGTGTTTTTTCAAAGACAGGACACATCATTTAGTTTCAGGACAGTTCAACCGGGACAAAATCAAAAGCCTCGACGTCGAATAATCCCGTATCGAGTAATTTAAGTTTCGGAATGACCGGCAGGCTCATGAAGCACAAGGTCATGATGACATCGACGTCGGCACTGACGCCTAAGATACGGCGGGCCTTATCGTAAAGGTCATCCATGGCAGCGTCGACTTCAGCCGCCGGTTTATCACTCATCAATCCGGCAATGGGCAGCGGGATAGCCGCCAATACCTGGCCGTCGAGGATAGCAACCATGCCGCCCTTCTGTTTATCCAAGACTTCGACGGCAGCGGCCATGTCCTTGTTGCTGGCGCCAGTGACGATGATATTATGCGAGTCGTGGGCGATAGAAACGGCAACGGCTCCTTTTTTAAGGCCATAGCCGCGGAGCAGGCCGAGACCGACATTGCCCGTACCGTGATGGCGTTCGACGACGGCAACTTTAATGATATCGTCCTTTTCATCGAAGATGAAGTCGCCTTTTTCATCGCGGCGAATGTGAGCCTCCCCTTTTCCAGTCACGACGCCGCCGGGCATGATATCGATAGCCCGTACATGGTCGCTCTGTAAATGCATGACCAGCTTTTCTTCCGAGAAATCGGCAATCGTTACCGAACTGCCGACAGAACTATAATCAGCCCGCGTAAAGGGTCGGAGGTACTCACCGTTTTCAGCGACCTTCTGCCCTTCGATAAAGGTAGCTTTTACCTTGAAGTCCTTAAGATCTTCAAAGAGGACGATGTCGGCCCGTTTCCCGGTGCCAAGGCGCCGTGGTCATCGAAGTGATAGCAGTCAGCCGCGTTTAAGGTGCCCATGGTGATGGCCGCTTCCGGCGAGAGACCGGCGGCGACGCAGAGCCGCAGATGTTCATTGAGGTGGCCTTTTTCAAAAATCGTCTTGGGATGAAGATCGTCGGAGCACAGGAGAAACCGCCTGAGGCTTGCCGGTGTCACGGCCTTAACGAGTTTCGGCAAATCGTGGCAGGCCGAACCGTTTCGCAGCAGGACATACATCCCGGACTGGACCCGTTCTTCGGCATCGCTTTTACTGAAGCATTCGTGGTCGGTCAGGATCTGAGCCGATATATAAGCCTGCAGGTCCTTGCCATGGACGCCGGGGCTGTGGCCATCAATCGGTTTTCCCGTGCCATAGGCCGTAATCAGTTTATCCAGCACGGCATCCTGTCCTTCAAGGATGCCCGGGCAGTTCATGAATTCACCAACGCCGAGGATGCGGTCATCGGCCAACGGCGCTTCCATATCCTTCGCTTCGAGGGTCGCCCCGCTGTGGTCAAAAGGCGTCGCCGGCACACAGGACGGCACCATAAAATGAATGTCGAGGGCCGTTTCGTCCGCAGCCTTCATCATGTAATCCAAGCCTTTCAAGCCGCAGACGTTGACGATTTCATGCGGGTCGGCAACGATGGTCGTCGTTCCAAAAGGTACGACCAGCCGGCCGAACTCTTCGGGACTGACGTAACAGGACTCGATATGGATATGGCTTTCGATGAGGCCTGGTGCAGCATAGGCCCCTTTGGCATCGATGACCGTCTTCCCCTCATAAGGACCGCCGACGCCGGCAATGACGCCATCGGAAACGACGATATCCCCCTTTCTCGTGGTCTGTGTATATACATCTACAATATGGCAATCTTTAATGACAAGGTCTCCCGGTTCAAGGCCCCGGGCCACAGCAATACGCCGCTTTAATTGATTCCGCGTCACTGTCATAATGTACCCCCTTATTTCATTAATATCATGTATTTTATCGTTCTGACTCATTGTACCATACAATGGCTTTTTTTGACAAAAGTATTGCCCAAATAGGCTAAAGCCCCTATAATGATAATATTCCATAATATCTGCTTGTCATTATTTATTATATTATATGGCAGAATTAAAAAAAGGAGTGTGAACAAGTTATGGAAAACCAACCGTCTTTTCTCGACCGTATTTTTCACCTTCGTGAAAACGGCACGACGGTCCGCACCGAAATCCTAGCTGGGATTACGACGTTTATGACTATGGCTTACATTCTGGCCGTCAACCCGACGATCATGAGCGCCGCCGGCATGGATAAAGGCGCCGTCTTGACGGCAACGGCCCTGGCCTCCCTCATCGGGACCTTGTGCATGGCCGTTTTTGCCAACTATCCCTTCGCCTTAGCACCGGGCATGGGGCTCAATGCCTTCTTTGCCTTTACCGTCGTACTGCAGATGGGCTACACCTGGGAAATGGCCTTGGCAGCCGTCTTCGTAGAAGGGATCATCTTCATCGTCTTGTCCCTGACCAATGTCCGCGAAGCGATTTTCAACGCCATCCCCATGACCTTGAAAAAGGCAGTATCTGCCGGTATCGGCCTCTTCATCGCCCTTATCGGCCTTTTGAATGCCCAGATCATCGTCGCCAATCCGGCAACGAAAATCGCCCTCTTCTCCTTTAAACAGTCCGCTGCTACGGGCACCTTCAATACTGTGGGCATCACGGTTCTCTTGGCCATGATCGGTATCATGTTTACCGGTGTCTTAATGGTCAAAAAGGTCCGCGGCAACATCCTCTGGGGTATCCTCTTCACATGGATTCTGGCCATCATCTGCGAACTGACCGGCCTCTACGTCCCCAATCCGGAATTAAAAATGTTCAGCGTCATCCCCGACCTTTCCGGCGGTGCCGCTGCCTTTACCCCGGCCAGCCTGAGCCCGATCTTTGGTCAGCTCGACTTCAGCCGCGTCTTCAGCCTGGACTTCTTAGTCGTCATGTTCGCCTTCCTCTTCGTCGATATCTTCGACACCTTGGGAACCCTCATCGGCGTATCGTCCAAGGCTAACATGCTCGACGAAAATGGCCGTCTGCCCCGCATCAAAGGCGCCCTCTTAGCCGACGCTGTGGCAACGACCGTCGGTGCCTTCATCGGCACCAGCACGACGACGACCTTCGTCGAAAGTGCTACCGGCGTCAGTGAAGGCGGCCGCACCGGTCTTACGGCGGTCTGCGTAGCCATCCTCTTCGCCCTGTCCCTCTTCTTATCGCCGTTCTTCATGGCCATCCCGGCCTTTGCTACGGCACCGGCCCTGGTCATCGTCGGCTTCCTCATGCTGACCTCCGTCGTCGGCATCGACTTTGACGACTTCAGCGAATCCATTCCGGCATACATTACGATCATTGCCATGCCTTTCTGCTACAGCATTTCAGAAGGTATCTCCTTCGGCATCATCTCGTATGTCTTCATCAACGTCTTGACCAACAAGCGGGAAAAGATTTCCCTGCTCATGTACATCCTAGCCGTCATCTTCGTATTAAAATATATCTTCCTCTAAGAAGATACATGAAAAAAGGCTGTATCCCGTGAAAACAACTCATGGCGTACAGCCTCTTTTTTTGTACAGAAAAATACCGTATCAGTCACACTTCACTCCCCATTAAGGTGCGACTACAACGGGGGACGAAAATCGCTCACCGGGACAAGTTTCAATCCACGCACCTGTTAAGGAGTGACTTCGAAAAGGTATTGTTTCGCTTCTTTCTTTTGTATCGAGGCCAATGATTCCCACTTCCATCCCTTATATGGCAGCTATTCGGGAAAGGAGCTGTGTTTTTCTATCAAAACCGTCCTATCGCTTTATTTTACGCCTTTACATTCCTCAGCGGAATGGCTTATAATAGAAACATTCCAGCATTACGAGGAGTTTCATCATGAAAATCACGCAGATTCTCTATACAAATTCATTTTCGGGACTGTCCTGCCGCGGCGAAGAACGTTTCCTGCCTTACGGCGAAGCCATCTGTCTTGCCGGCCGCGCGATCCCGACGGCTCGATTATGGCAAAAGGTAAAAGATAATCCCGTCGTAACCTTTCCCGACCAGACAGGCGATATGGCCGGTCAGTGCCGGCTGACTCAGGAAAGCTTTACGCCGCGCAAGGCCGAGTATACCCTGCACCGCATCGACAATGGCGAAGCAAAGCGGATTGCCGTAATAACGATGGAGCAATTCACCCGGCCGACAGCAATCAAGGGCCACAAGGTCCGCGGCCGCATTGCCGTTACCGATACAGCCGTGCCTTCGGATACAGCCGAAGTCTTGAAACTGGCCGGGGCGCTCGATACGGCCGGTCAAATCGCCTTGGGGCTGGGACTGATACGACTCGTCTATAACGATACGCCGCCTGTCGCCGACGATGAAGCCGCCAGCCTGCGCGACGAATTGATACAGACCAAGGCAGCCTTTCAAGCCTTGCAGGAAAATTACGACGGCTATGTAAAGACCTTGGAGCAGTCCATCCAAGAATGGGAAGCCCGCTGTCCCCAAGAGGATTTAGAACAAGGTGCCTTCCCCCTGCCCGATGACTATACGGCACGCCTTGAAAAAGCCGCCGATGCCCTTACGGTCTGTGTTGCCGGCGGCAACGATTTGTGGCATGAAAAAATCAAGACTCGCTTTCCCGATTGGACGATTCTGGAAAACAAGAATTTCGACGGCCAAAAACTACATGGCGCCGACATCCTGATCATCAACACCAATCACACCGGCCACGCCCTAGTCCGAAAAGCCTGTCAACAGGCGGCCTCGCAAGGCACGATGGTCTGCTACACCAGCCGCTATAACCTAAACGCCGTCGCGGCCGACATCCTCTACGCCTTAGGCGAATGAGCCTCTGCCGTCAAAATACTATCCCGTACCCAATTTTACAGAACCAAAAAAGTCCTTCATGAGCAAGCTTCGCACCTGCCTGTGAAGGGCTTTTTACTATCATCCTTTTATTAAACTAAGTGTTTCGGTGCCGACGAGATGGCGCCTTCGAGGCTTTCTTTTTCAGCAAAGTAGATGCGTCGTGCCATTTCATCGACTTTATGGGTCAGCCACATATAGGCCGTCGTCCCTTCGCGATAGTCCGCTTCGGCATACATATCGATGCGGCCGTCTTCGCGCAGCTGATTGACTTGTTGGAAGGCCGTATCATTTCCCTTGGGATAGATGGCAAAGGTCGCACCGCCGAATTTATTGATGACCGAAAAGGCCGGTACGTCACTGGGTCCGTCGGCAATGTAAATCATATTGGGGAAAGCCACGCGGCGATAGGCGTCGGACATCTTGGCGTTGACATCGATATCAGGACGCTGGGGAACGCCTTTGTTGATTTCAAACAGGGCCCGAGTCTTGGTCGTATTGTCGATGGTGTAGCCGATTTCACTGATGACCTTCTGCTGATTTTCGTCGACGTCCTCGATGAATTCACAGCCCCAAATCGCTTCGACATAAGGCATGACGGCCGACCCTTTGATAATGGCCAACATCCCCGTGCTGACGATATAGTGTTCTACCTTGATATTGTATTCCTGATAGCGGGGATTGTTTTCCACGACAGCTTTGAGGTTCTTAAAAATATCGGGAACGCCGGGATAATACTTCTGTTTTTGGCCAAAACCGCGGAGCTTTTCGTTGTTCAGACCCTTAAAAGTTCCTTTGCGCGTTTCGTTGATGAACTGATTCAAATAAATCGTATCGCCATTGACCCGGATGCCCTCTTCGGCGTATTTTGCCGGCAGGGCATTGACTTCTTTCCAAAACTCGGTCTTATCGATATGGTATTCTTCAAAAATCGGATCCTGCATATTTCCGTCGATGAGAGTCTTATCGAAGTCCCAAATGACGGCGATGATGTTCTGCATAGGCTTCACCTCGCTGCTGCCTCGAAGAAAAAGGGGCTTTACAATCGATTAAAAGGAAAAGGTGTCTTTCAGTCCCAACCATTTCTGGTCTTTGTCGCTCATCGTAAGGGGCGTCCCGTCAGCCAGGGTATAGCCGGCCGCACCGGAATTTCCGGGATAGCTGCCCTTCAGGCCGGGCCAGGCAATGCCGATTTCAGGATCGTTCCAAGCCATCCCGCCTTCATCGTTGGGATGCCAGAAATCATTGACCTTATAGCAAAATTCAGCGACGTCGCTGAGGACCAAAAAGCCATGAGCAAATCCTTCGGGGATGAGGAACTGCTTCTTATTCTCTGCCGTCAGTTCGACACCATACCATTTACCGTAAGTCTTCGATTGGCGGCGAAGGTCGACGGCAACGTCAAAAACGCTGCCCCGGACGGCGCGAACTAATTTGCACTGGGGAAACTGTTTTTGAAAGTGAAGGCCCCGCAAGACGCCTTTGGTCGACATGGACTGGTTGTCCTGAACGAAGTTGATATGAAAACCGGCTTCTTCCATATCCCGCTGATTATAAGTTTCCATAAAGAAGCCGCGGTCATCTCCGTGAACGGCCGGTGTAATGATGCAAAGGCCTTCAATATTTCCGACATTTTTTTCTACTGTAATCTGCCCCATGTATCTGTCTCTCCTTTGTATGCTCGTAAAACCCGTATCAGGCCATTACTGTAAATAGCGCTTCAAGGCGTCCTTCCAATCGGGAAGGGGCGTAAACCCGGCTTCGACGAGTTTCTTTCTGTCCAGGCGCGAATTGAAGGGCCGTTTAGCCTTCGACAAGCCGTATTCGGCCGTCGTAACGGGAACAACCTGAGTCGTATAGCCGGCTTGGCGATAGATTTCGCAGGTAAAGTCGTACCACGAAATGTAATCCCCTTCATTGGTCGCATGGTAGTAGCCGTATTTGTCGGTTTCAATCATATCGACGAGGAGGCGCGCCAAATCAAAGGTATACGTCGGCGTCCCGATCTGATCGTTGACGACGCGGACCGTATCGTGGGTCTTACCGACATTTAGCATGGTCTTGACGAAATTCTTGCCGTTCTTGCCGAAAACCCAGGCGATGCGGACGATGAAGTATTTTTCAAGAGTCTGGGATACGGCCAATTCTCCTTCAAGTTTAGTCTGTCCATAGACATTAAGGGGCTGGTAATCGCGGCAGTCCGGCTGCCAGGGCTCACTTCCCTGGCCATTAAAGACGTAGTCCGTGCTGAGATAGAGCATCTTGCAGTCTAACGCCTTACAAACATCGGCAATGTGCTGGGTCCCGCCGGCATTGACGGCGCGAACCTTATCGACTAAGCCGTCATCTTCGGCCATATCGACAGCCGTCCAAGCGGCGCAGTGAATCACGGCGTCAGGGCGGACCTCATGTAAGACCTGGGCGACAGCATCTTTATCCGTAATATCTAAAGGGCGATAGGGCGCCTTGGTGACAGCCGAGCCGTCGGCGATACCGCTGTAGGCAGGTGCCAAATCACTGCCGATTCCGACGTGGCCACGACGGGCTAATTCATTCATTACGTCATGTCCCAGTTGTCCGTTGACCCCGGTTACAAAAATTTTCATAGTATCTCCTTCATCGGTCTTAACCACGATGACCGTACATCTCTTGATAATAATTCTGGTATTCACCGGATACGATGGGCTGCCACCAATCCTTATGGTCTAAGTACCAGGCGATGGTCTTTTTGATGCCGTCGGCAAATTTCGTTTCCGGCAGCCATCCCAGTTCGTCATGAATCTTCGTCGGATCGATAGCGTAGCGGCGATCGTGCCCTTTGCGGTCGCTCACGTGCTGAATGAGGCTTTCGTCCTTCCCCAGTTCCCGGCAGATCAAAGTGACGATGTCGATGTTCTTCATTTCATTATGGCCGCCGACGTTGTAGACTTCGCCGACCCGACCTTTTTGGAGGATGAGGTCGATAGCCCGGCAGTGATCTTCGACATAGAGCCAGTCGCGGACATTGAGGCCGTCGCCGTAAACCGGAAGCGCTTTATCCTTCAAAGCGTTGATGATCATAAGGGGAATCAATTTTTCTGGGAAATGGTAGGGTCCGTAGTTATTGGAGCAGCGGCTGATGGTCACCGGAAGTCCGTAGGTTCGATGATAGGCCAAAACCAATAAATCAGCCGACGCCTTCGACGAGCTGTACGGGCTCGAAGCGTGAATCGGCGTCGTTTCCGTAAAGAACAGGTCCGGCCGATCTAAGGGCAAATCGCCGTAGACTTCGTCCGTCGAAACCTGGTGATAACGCTTGATGCCGTACTTGCGGCAGGCATCCATGAGGACTGCCGTACCCATGATATTCGTTTCTAAGAAAATCGAAGGATTTTCAATCGAGCGGTCGACATGGGATTCAGCGGCAAAATTGACGACCATACCGGGCTTTTCTTCTTCAAAGAGTTGATAGACGGCCTTGCGGTCGCAGATATCGGCTTTGACGAAGCGAAAATTCGGCTGGTCCATGACCGGCTGCAGCGTAGACAGATTGCCGGCGTAAGTCAATTTATCGAGGCAAATAATCCGATCTTCAGGATGTGTTTTTAACATATGAAAGACAAAATTAGAGCCAATAAATCCAGCACCGCCGGTGACGATGATATTCATGAAAAAGTTCCTCCCATTTCTCGATGTATTCGGTAAACAGCACGTCCTCGTGCCATGCAGTTATTCGTCGCGCAGGAAGCGGCCTTCGGCGACTTTTTTCAAATACTGCCCGTAAGGACTCTTGCCATATTTTTCAGCACTTTCTTCGAGGACTTCCTTGGTAATCCAACCATGACCATAGGCAATGTCTTCTAAGGCGGCGATTTGAATGCCGGCCCGATTTTCTACGGCCTTTACGAAAGACGAGGCCTCGCTCAGGCTGTCGACGGTTCCCGTATCGAGCCAGGCATAGCCCCGACCGAGGGTGACGACATCGAGTTTTCCCTTTTCCAAATAGATCTTGTTCAAGTCCGTAATTTCCAGTTCACCGCGGGCCGAAGGTTTGACCTGCTTGGCGTATTCACAGACATGGTGGTCATAGAAATAAAGGCCCGTTACGGCATAGTTTGACTTCGGCTGCTGCGGTTTTTCTTCGATAGAAATCGCCTTGCCTTCGCCGTCAAATTCAATGACGCCGAAGCGTTCCGGATCGTCGACGTAGTAGCCAAAAACGGTAGCCCCTTCATGCATCTTAGCCGCCTGCTGCAAGTGGCGGGTCAGGCCGGCACCGTAGAAAATATTGTCGCCGAGAATCATGGCGCAGGGTTCGCCGTCGATGAATTCTTCACCAAGAATAAAGGCCTGAGCCAAGCCATCAGGAGACGGCTGTACCTTGTAGCTCAAGTGGATACCATAATGAGAGCCGTCGCCGAGAAGGCGTTCAAAGTTGGGCAAATCCGTCGGCGTAGAAATAATCAAAATATCCCGAATCCCGGCCAACATCAACGTCGACAAGGGATAATAAATCATGGGCTTATCATAGACCGGCAATAACTGTTTCGACGTCACCGTCGTCAGCGGATACAGCCGGGTTCCACTTCCGCCAGCCAATACAATACCTTTCAAAAGATCACTCCTCACTAATACCTGTTAAGTATACCATATTTCACAATCCTTGCCCAACAAGGGAGATGTTTCCATTCAGACACCCGAAGGGGTGCGACGTGCCGTTATTGACGAATCTTGACGCAT
>ENA-OPYT01000315-OPYT01000315.1-human-gut-metagenome-genome-assembly--contig:-NODE-315-length-15188-cov-2.717814_pt1 | contig 15188 bp, 15 predicted proteins | sample MGYA00242636_ERZ504480 | MGnify/ENA primary metagenome ERZ504480 (study PRJEB26092, sample SAMD00036228) | human gut metagenome | host: Homo sapiens | study: EMG produced TPA metagenomics assembly of...
ATTCGCACGGCATTGGCCCGATACGTAATACGCTTGCAAGAAAGCTGACAAGAATTGTTTGCAGCAAGGCTGATTTAATTACGGTAAGAGATGCAGATTCACAGACTGAACTCTTAAAAATGGGCCTTGACGGCAGAAATATTATTGTAACTGCCGATTCTGTGCTGGCTTTGCCCGTTGCAGATAAAACCATAGGGCAGAAAATACTGCAAAATGCCGGTATCGACATTAACAGGCCGGTGCTTGGTATTTCCGTGCGCCCGTGGGCAAATGATATAAATTGCTTTAAGGTAATTGCAGCTGCCTTAAAACAGTTTAAATCGGAGCATGATGCGCAGATAGTGCTTTTGCCATTGCAGTATCCGGCAGATTTAAAAAGCTGTGCTGCTGTTAACAGCTTTTTAAAAGATGAAAAAGACATTTATTTTTTGGATTCCGCATATAACACGGAAGAATTTTTATCGCTGATGAGCAATTTTAAGCTGCTTTTGGGCATGCGCCTGCATGCACTGGTTTTTGCGGCAGTTATGAAGGTGCCGCTTTTGGCAATCTCGTACGACCCCAAGGTTGACGCTTTTGTAAATACCGCCGGTGGGGTGCTTGCCGGAAGCGTGGACGATATAAAAAAGAGCAGCTTGTAAACGTACTTAAAGCCGCGTGGTGCAAACCGCCGGTTGTACAGAATGAACGGATGGAGCAGCTGCGAAGTAAAGCACAGCTAATTTGGAAAGAACTTTTGCGCTGCTGCGCGGTGAAGAATGAAAGGAGCAGGCCGTATGCTGGAAATGATAGACGTAAGCAAAATTTATCCAGGCGGTTCAGTCGCTTTGCAGGACATTAACGTCCGTATTGAGCAGGGCGAATTTGTTTTTATTGTAGGCCCGAGCGGCGCAGGAAAGTCTACTTTCTTTAAAATGCTGTTCCGTGAGGTTTTGCCTTCCAGCGGTAAAGTTATCGTAAACGGGCATGACCTTGTAAAAATGACAGATAAGGAAATTCCGTATTTCAGAAGGCAGCTGGGCATAGTTTTTCAGGATTACCGCCTGCTGCCTGACCGTACCGTATATGACAATGTTGCGTTTGCAATGCAGGTTATCGAAACTCCGTACCGCAAAATCAAACGCCGCGTTAATGATGTGCTTGACCTTGTAGGGCTGCGCAAGCGTGCGCATGCTTATCCTACCGAGCTCAGCGGCGGCGAACAGCAGCGCATTGCCATTGCACGCGCCATTGTTAACGACCCTATCCTTTTAATAGCTGATGAACCTACCGGCAACCTCGACCCGGAAACCAGCTGGGAAATTATGGATATTTTCCGCGAGGTAAACAAAAGCGGAACCACTATTGTAATGGCTACGCACGACAGGGAAATAGTTGATGAAATGGAAAAAAGGGTTATAGCCATTGAGCACGGACATATTGTGCGCGATGATGCAAAAGGAGTATACGGCTATGAGTCTTAGTACGAAAGAATATTTTGTAAGGGAAACATATAAATCCATACGGCGCAACGGCCTGATGAGCGTAGCCTCTGTATCGACCGTTGCTTTGTCGCTGTTGGTTTTGGGTATGTTTCTTTTATTATTTTTAAATACCAATAACCTTGCACAATATCTGGAAAGCCAGGTACAGATAACCGTTTATATGCAGGACGAAGCAGACGGCGATGTGCTTGAAGCAACACGTACAAAACTGGAAGGGCTTCCCGGTGTTGAAAAAGTTACTCCGGTTACCAAAGAAGAAGCGCTGGAACGCTTTAAAGAACGCCTTGGCGAACAGCAAAACCTGCTTAACTCGCTTGGTACGGATAATCCATTCCCGTATTATTTTGAAGTGGAAGTGGACGCTCCTGAACGCATAGCAGAGCTTACTCCGCAGATAGGCGAGATGGAAGGCGTGGAAACCGCAAAATTTGGGCAGGAAGTTGTTGAGCAGCTGTTTCAGATTACCAAAATACTGCGTATCGGCGGTATTCTGCTGGTAGTGCTGCTTGCTTTTGCAACGCTGTTTATTATTGCAAACACCATCCGCCTGACTGTTTTTGCCCGCAGGCGCGAAGTTAATATAATGAAATACGTAGGCGCAACCGACTGGTTTATCCGCTGGCCGTTCATGCTGGAAGGCATGACGCTGGGCTTTTTTGGTTCGCTTATTTCCATTACCATAATAGATATTTCTTATTCGGCGCTGCTTTCGCGTATTTATTCCACGCTGGCGTTTTTGCCGATGCTGCCTCCTTACCCGATGCTGATTTATGTTGATTTGTTTATTATCATCAGCGGTACAGCTATCGGTGCGGCCGGCAGTTACGTATCTTTGCGCAAATTCCTGCGCGTTTGACGGGAGGGCTGCGCATGTTGAAAAGTAAAGTTCTGGCGGCAGTTCTGGCGGCATGTGTTGCAGGCCTGCCGGTGCTGCATGGTTACGCCGACGAACTTTCTGAAAAACAAGCTGAATATGACAGGGTGCAGCAGCAGATGCGCGATATGGAAGCGCAGCGCGAAGAAGCAAGGCGTGCGGCCGATGCGGCCAGCAGCCATATGGAAGAAGTAGTAAGTGAACTGCGCCAGTTACAGATACGCCTTGACGAAATTAATGCCCGCCAGGCAGAACTTGACGCTGCCATTGCCGATAATCAGGCTAAACTGGCAGAAGAAAAAGCCAACCTTGAACGCAGGATGAACATTTTTTAAAAAGCGCCTGCGCGATATTTATATCAACGGACAGATTAACTATCTGGACGTACTTTTGGGTGCGAAAGATTTTTCCGATTTTTCGTCTCGTATGTTCCTGCTGCAAAAAATAATCAGCCGCGATATTGCAATGCTTGATGCCATTAACAAATCAATGGCTGAAATTGAAAAGCGGCAGGAAGAACTTGATGCCCAGACGAAGGAGCTTGATGCTTTAAGGGCAGAGCTTGAAGTAAAACGCCAGGAAGCAGAAGCACGGCGTGAAGAAAGAGCGCAGCTTTTATATGCTGCCGAAGAAGAACGCAGCCAGGTTGAAGGCGAGTACGACCGTCTTGCCGCTATCAGCGAAAACATCGCCAGCATGCTGCGCAGCCTGCAAAATGCGGGCGGTATGCCGGGCGGCGGAGGCACGGGCAAATTTATCTGGCCGGTGCAGGGCGAAATTACTTCCTACTATGGCTGGCGTACACATCCTATTTTCGGCACTACCCGTTACCATTCCGGTTATGATATTGCCTGTGATACCGGTACGCCTATTGCCGCGGCAGACAGCGGCACGGTTGTATATTCCGGCTGGCTGGGCGGTTATGGCTACTGCGTAATGATTGACCATGGCGGCGGGCTTGTAAGTTTGTATGGGCATAACAGTGAACTGTGGGTATCTGAAGGCCAGTATGTGCAGCAGGGCCAGACGATAGCGCTTGCAGGCAGCACCGGCTGGTCTACCGGCCCGCACTGCCATTTTGAAGCACGTCTGAACGGTGAACTTACCGACCCGATGAACTATCTGCCGTAATGGGCTGCAATTGGAGGGGCATAAATGCTGAAAAAAAGGTTTAACTTTTTAACTTTGCTGCTGGCATGTGCCTGTACAGCAGTAATTACCCTGGCCGTTATCATGGCTTTGGTGCAGAAAGCGGCCGGCAGTTCTGCCGGAGGCATGGTGTTTTTAAAAACACTTGTTACCGTGCGTGATAACTATGTGGAGCCGGTTGACGACGAAAAGCTGTTTGACGGTGCTACTTCCGGCATGGTTAAGGCTTTGGGCGACCCGTATTCCGCTTACCTTGACAAGAAAAGCTTCAGCGAAATTACTGATTTGACGGACGGTGTTTTTGGCGGCATTGGCGTGGTTCTTGGCAAAAAGGACGATGATTTTGTTGTAGTTGCGCCTATGAAAGGAACACCGGGCGATGAAGCCGGAATAAAAGCCGGAGATAAAATTCTTGCCGTTGACGGTACGAATGTTGACGGTATGCAGCTGGAGGATGTTGTTGCCAAAATACGCGGCAAACAGGGCACGGAAGTAGAACTGCTTCTTGAAAGCGCTGACGGCGCAGAGCGCACCGTGCGCGTTATCCGCGGCGATATTAAGGTAGAATCGGTAGGCGGTCAAATGCTGCCCGGTACAAAAATCGGTTATATACGCATTTCGGTATTTAACGAACAGACCGGCGCCGATTTTGCCAAAAAGTATATAGAGCTTGAAAAAGAAGGTATGCAGGCCTTGCTGCTTGATTTGCGCCATAACCCCGGCGGCATTTTGGGTGAATGCGTAAAAGTTGCGCAGTACATTGTTCCCAAAGGCACGGTGGTATCTATTAAGGACCGCAGCGGCAATACCTTTGTTGAAGAATCAAACCTTGAAAAAGTCAAGTATCCGCTGGCTGTGCTTGTTGACCACGGCAGCGCCAGTGCGGCTGAAATTGTTGCCGGTGCGGTGCAGGATACCGGTGCGGGCAAACTTTTCGGCGTGCAGACTTTTGGCAAGGGTTCTGTTCAATCCGTTTATAAATTAAGCGAAAATACAGGGCTGAAACTTACAACAGCCAAATATTATACGCCGAGCGGGCGTTCCATTCACGGTACCGGCATTAAGCCGGATGTTGAGGTTGAGCTTGACCTGCAAAGCATGAAAGACACTCAGCTGGAAGCAGCAGAAAACTATTTAAAAGAACAGCTTGCAAAATAAGAAAGGAGCAGCAAAGCAGTAATGTTTAAAGGAGTTTTGGCTTTGACGGCTACGGCGGCAATCAGCCTTGCCGTATTTGCAAATTCTGCATCGGCAGAAGATTTGACAAAATTTTATTCAACCGAACGCGTAAGCGGCTACAAAAGCGGCGAATTTATGATTTTGGCAGAAGATGACGTTAATTTCCGTTCCAATCCTGCCGTAAGCAATAACATAATCAGCTGCCTGCCGCGCCACTCGCTGCTGCGCATTACAAAAGACGAGCAGCCCTGGGCTGAAGCCGTATGGAACGGGCATAAGGGTTACATTGCAACCGAATATTTAACGCCTGCGGAAGCTGAACCCTTGCTTAATGATGAGGATATTAATTTTGGCGAATGGAAACTTGATGATGTTTTTGTGCCGGAAAACGCAGCTCTCGGCAAACTGCTTAAAGAAGGCAAAGAACACGGTGATTATGTTTACGAGTATGCAGATGTAAAAAATCAGCGTTAACCGTAAAAAAGCATACCATTACAGCAATGGAAGGCAAATCACCCTTGTTTGCAACCATGCGCGGCGTAAGCAACGGCGATGAAGCCGCACGTGTTGTAGGTCAGTACGGCATGCCTAACAGAGTGGTTTATTTTACGCCCGATAAAAATGATGAAAGTTTAAAACAAACCATGATGCTTGGATATGATTTTCCGAATGACGGTGATTATGAAGAGCCGGGCTTGATTTTATATTGATGCCAATGACCGTGTAATGCAAAATAGTTCTGCGCAAAGACGATTAACGTTTATGTGCAGAAATTTGTAAACTGCTTTACATATTTACAGCAAAATTAAAAATTTTAAGGCTTTTGATAAAAATTTATTGACTAATTACAGTATTGTGCGTAAACTATACACAAGTTAATAATTACCACTAAACCTACGAGACGGAGATCAAGTCAGAAAATGCGCTCACAGAGAGTCCGGTTGCTGGGAACGGATAGAAATGCAGTCTGATAAATGGACCGTTGAGGGTGCAGTCAAAGCAGGTTTTTCTGTGAGTATTCTGCAACGCAGCGCCAGCGTTACAGGCGAGGGGTGTGTTGGCACTCTGCTAAGTGCGCGGAATCTTCCGCGAATCAAGGTGGTACCGCAGGTTTATAGCATTATTGCCTGTCCTTGTATATTTACAGGGACAGGCTTTTTTTATTTAGCGCGGCAGCCATTTCCAACAAAAAACTTTCAGGGGGGACAAAATGTTGAATTTAAGTTTGGATGAAGTAAAAGCCTATGCCGCTGATTATACGGCTGTACCTGTTGCAAAGGAATGTTTTGCCGATATGGTAACGCGGAATCGGTAATGACGCCGGACGGTATGAAAATACTTGCAAATTTTTTGAGTGACTGATATTTAAGGGGGATTAAAAAATGATTAACACAGCAATTGCCAAACTTGCAGCAGGACAGAACCTTGCAGGAACAGAAACACGCGAAGCCTTTGACCAGATTATGAGCGGCGGCGCTACCAATGCCCAGATTGCGGCTTTTATTACCGCCATGCGGATGAAGGGTGAAACAATAGATGAAATTACCGCCTGCGCGCAGGTACTGCGCGAAAAATGCAGCCGCATCCATACTCAGGGCGATGTTCTTGATATAGTAGGTACAGGCGGCGATTGCGCAAATACTTTTAATATATCCACAACCAGTGCCTTTGTAATAAGCGCGGCCGGGCAGCCGGTGGCAAAACACGGCAACCGCAGCGTATCAAGCAAAAGCGGCGCCGCTGATGTACTTGAGGCTTTGGGTGTAAAAATAGATTTGCCGGCAGAGAAAAACGAAGAACTGCTGCAAAAAATTAACCTTTGCTTTTTGTTCGCGCAGTCCTGCCACGCTTCAATGCGTTATGCAGGCCCGGTGCGCAAGGAAATCGGCATCAGAACCATTTTTAATATCATCGGGCCTTTGGCAAACCCGGCCTTTGCTAGCTTGCAGCTTTTGGGCGTTTACCAGAAGGAACTGGTGCTGCCGCTGGCGCGTGTGCTTTCAAACCTTGGCGTTAAACGCGGCATAGTGGTTTACGGCAACGACGGGCTTGACGAAGTAACGGTTTCTTCAACCAACACAATGGCTGAAATTAATAACGGCAAAGTTACGGAATATATTTTCGACCCTGCCGATTTAGGCTTTAAACGCTGCTTCAAAGCCGACCTTGTAGGCGGCGATGCACAGGAAAACGCGCAGATAACCACGAATATTTTAAACGGTACGGAACGCGGCAGCAAACGCGACGCAGTTGTTTTAAACAGTGCCGTAAGTTTATACCTTGGCGGCAAAGGCAGCATTAAGGAATGTGCGGCTCTGGCGGAAGAAACCATCGACAGCGGCAGGGCTTACGAAAAATTGCAGCAGCTTGTAAAATTAAGCAATATGTGAGGCTTTTATGATACTTGATACTTTAGCGGCGGCATCTAAAGAACGTGCCGGGGAACTGATAAAAAAATATGGTTTAAATGCTTTGCGCCGTGAGGCGGAAGCGCTGCCTGAAGTAAACCGCGGATTTGCGCAGGCGTTAAAAAAAACAGGGGCTTTCTTTTATCTGCGAAGTAAAAAAATGCCTCGCCTTCCAAAGGGCTTATCGCAAAGGATTTTAACCCGGTTTTGCAGGCCAGGGCTTACGAAAAAGCCGGTGCGGCAGCCGTGTCGTGCCTTACGGAACCGCAGTATTTTTTAGGCAGCAACGAATATTTAAAAGCAATCAGCCAAAGCATTTCGTTTCCTGTTCTGCGTAAGGATTTTACAGTGCACGAAGCGCAGATTTACGAAGCGAAACTTATTGGCGCTGACGCCATACTTTTAATAACGGCACTTTTGGAAGAAAGCGTTTTGCAGGAATATCTTGCCGCGGCAAAAGTATTGGGCTTGATGTTTTAACTGAAGTGCATGACGAAGCGGAATTGGAAATAGCGCTGAAAGCCGGTGCGGAGATTATAGGCGTTAATAACCGCAATTTTAAAAGGATTTTACGGTTGATTTTTAATAACAGCCTGCGTTTAAAGAAGCTGGTGCCGCCGGGCATAACATTTTTGTGGCGGAAAGCGGCATAAAAACGCGTGATGATATTATAAAACTGCAAAACGCCGGTGCAGACGCAGTGTTAATAGGTGAAACGCTGATGCGCAGCGGTGATGCAGCAGGTGCGCTGAAACAACTGGCAGGTGTTGAGTAATGGTAAAGGTAAAAATCTGCGGCATAAAAACTATGCAGGACGTGGAGATTGTAAACAGGCAAAAGCCTGATTTTACCGGCTTTGTGTTTTATCCGTTAAGCAAACGGTATGTAAAGTTTAATAACGGCGCGCAGCCTGAAAGCAAAGCTGAATAAAAAATAAAGAGCATTGGGGTTTTTGTAAATGCCCCGCCGGAGGAAATTGCCGCAGCTGCGGAACTTGGCATAATAAACATGGTGCAGCTGCACGGAGATGAAACCAACGCCTATATTGCGGAACTGCGTAAAATATGCACGCTGCCGATTATTAAAGCCGTGCGCGTAAGCGAAGAAGCAGACATAAAAAAAGCCGCGTTTTACAACTGTGATTATTTTTTGTTTGATACTTACAGCACAGCCTCATACGGCGGAACGGGCAGGCTAGTTTGACACGCAGCATTTTAAAGGGCGTTAAAATAAATAAACCTTATTTTTTAGCCGGCGGGCTGAATGCCGGAAAATGTGCGCAGCGCATTAAAAGGCTTAAAGCCATACGCCGTTGATGTAAGCGGCGGAGTGGAAAACGGCGGCAGTAAGGATGAAATTAAAATTGAAAAATTTTATAAAACAGGTGAAAGGATGAACATAATGACTAAAGGAAGATACGGAATACACGGCGGGCAGTATATACCGGAAACATTGATGCACGCGGTTATAGAGCTTGAAAAGGCTTACGAATATTATAAAAATGACCCGCAGTTTAACAAAGAATTGCAGGAACTTTTTCATGAATATGCCAACCGCCCTTCGCTTTTGTATTATGCCGAAAAGATGACCAAAGACCTTGGCGGCGCTAAAATTTATTTAAAACGCGAAGACCTGAACCATACCGGCTCGCACAAAATAAACAACGTGCTGGGGCAGGTGCTGCTGGCCAAGAAAATGGGCAAAAAGCGTGTGCTTGCGGAAACAGGAGCAGGCCAGCACGGCGTGGCAACGGCAACAGCGGCTGCGCTGATGGATATGGAATGTACGGTTTATATGGGGCGCGAAGATACCGAACGCCAGGCCCTGAACGTATTCCGCATGGAACTTTTGGGGGCAAAGGTAGTAGCGGTGGAAAGCGGCACCAAAACCCTTAAAGATGCCGTTAACGAAGCGCTGCGCCAGTGGACAGCCAACGTAAACGATACCTACTATGTGCTCGGTTCCGTTATGGGACCGCATCCGTATCCGGAAATGGTACGTGATTTTCAGAGTGTTATCGGCAAGGAAGTTAAAGCACAGATGCTTGAAAAAGAAGGCCGCCTGCCGGATGTTGTAATAGCGTGCGTTGGCGGCGGTTCTAACGCCATGGGCCTGTTTTATGATTTCATTCCCGACAAGGAGGTACAGCTTATCGGCGTGGAAGCAGCAGGGCGCGGCGTTAATACGGCGCAGACGGCGGCAACCATTGCCCGCGGCAGCCTCGGCATTTTCCACGGTATGAAATCTTACTTTTTGCAGGATGAATACGGCCAGATTGCACCGGTATACAGCATTTCGGCAGGGCTTGATTACCCCGGCATAGGGCCTGAACACGCGGCACTTTATGATAGCGGGCGTGCGCAGTATGTATCGGCAACTGACGACGAAGCTGTAGCGGCGTTCAGCTATCTTTCCAGAACGGAAGGCATTATTCCGGCTATCGAAAGCGCTCACGCTATTGCCTATGCACAAAAGCTGGCGCCTACTTTGCCGAAAGATAAAATTATCGTAGTAAATGTTTCCGGCCGCGGCGATAAAGACGTAGCAGCCATTGCAAGATACATGGGGGTGGATTTGCATGAGTAAAATAGCAGCAGCTTTCAAAAAACAGCGTAAATGTTTTATACCTTTTATAACGGCAGGCGACCCAAACCTTAATGTTACAGAGCAGCTTATTGTTGCCATGGCAAACGCCGGTGCGGATATTGTTGAACTGGGTATACCTTTTTCCGACCCGGTGGCGGAAGGCGAAGTAATTCAGGCAGCCAACATCCGCGCTTTAAGCGCAGGCACCACAACCGATAAAATTTTGCTATGTTCAAAAAAACGTACGCACCAAAACGGATGTGCCGCTGGTGTTTTAACTTATATCAACCCCATTTTACCTATGGCACGGAAAAATTTCTGGCAAACTGCCAAAGCGTTGGGCTGGACGGAATTATTGTGCCGGACGTACCTTATGAAGAAAAAGCGGCGCTGGCAGAGCTTTGCCGTAAGTACGGCGTGGATTTAATTCCGCTGGTAGCGCCGACCTCCGACGAGCGCATTAAAATGATTGCCAAAGAGGCGGAAGGGTATGTGTATATTGTTTCTTCGCTTGGCGTTACGGGCGTGCGCAGCGACATTACTACCAACATTGCCGCCATGACGGAAAAAATACGCCAGGCAACGGATGTGCCGGCGGCGGTTGGTTTTGGCATAGCAACGCCTAAACAGGCTGAAGAAATGGCCGCAGTAAGCGATGGCGCGATTGTAGGCAGCGCAGTTGTAAAAATAGTTGGCAAATTCGGTACGGAGTGCGTGCAGCCCGTTAGCGATTACGTAAAAGAAATGGCGGAAACAGTACATAAAGTTCAATAAATAAATTCACAAAGGTTCCGTGGTTTGCGGAGCCTTATTTTTTTATATAAAAAAGCGCCTGCATCAGATATTGCTCTGAATACAAGCGCTTTTTGCATTTAGCTGTTAAAATTTACAAGACAGTTGCTTATCTGCTTATGGTTAAACTGTCGTACAGATAGGGAGGAGTTGTAATTTTATCGGAGATTCCGTCATAACGGAACATATAGGTGGAGATAGTCATGGTATCACCTTTAACATTAATTAAAATATATGTTTGTTCATGCGTTTTGCTGGTATCCGTGCCCCACGGATTTTGTACAGGTGCTGCGGAATTTACATCCAGAAAGCTGTAATTTGGTGTCAGCGGGTCACCGGCAGAAATCTGGTAATTGCGTGCCGCATACCATTTAACCGCGCCGGAATGCCCGCCGGTAATGTAGAGAGGAACACCTGAAACGGTGTGATAGGTATTGTTTTCCGCAGTCAGGTTTGCATTGCTGCCTGTTCTTGTTACAAAGCCTCTGGCATATACATGGTCATGCCCCTGCAAAAGCAAATCCACGCCAAGTTCTGCAAACAGTGGTGACCAGAATTTTCGTGCGGATATAATGCCGGAATCCACGATATGTGCGGCGCCGGAATAGAGCGACTGGTGAAAACAGGCAACAAGCCACTTGCCGTTATTTTTGGCATCGGCTGCCTGCTGGCGCAGAAAATCTGCCTGTGCTGCCCAGGTGTCCGGGTTGTTCATGTTAAGAACTACAAATTTTACGTTGCTGTAATCAAAAGCATAAACAACAGGGCCTACGCCGCTGTTAGCGCAGGGGGCAGTAATGTGGCCGCTGAAACTGCTGTTGTCGTGGTTGCCCTGTGCGGCAGCAATAAGGTGGCTGCCGAAAAAGGTTTGCCCGGCACCGGCATTTACACCGCCGTTTTCAAAAAGCATTTCCCATTGCCGTTCATTACGGGAGGAGTCTGTCATATCACCCGCAATGTAGGCAAAAGCCAAGTCATTACGGCTGTTCAGCAGAGAGAACATAGCTCCAGTAGCTTTATGCGTCAGCCGCAAAACCAATCTGTGTGTCGGTTTAAAAAGGCGAAGGTAAAAGTACCTGTTTCTGCCGGTGTTTTAAACGTACCGGAATAAGAGCCTGCAATGTTATAGGTATAGTTAGTATCTGGGGCAAGCCCATCCACTTTGGCAGAATAAAGGTATTTGCCTGCTGAATCAGACCAGACAGGATTGGCGGCATAATCAGCAGTTCCCTTTGGTCCTGTTACGGAAAACGCTTCCTGTGCTGCGTCCGGTGCGGAATAGGTGAGGTAAACGGCATCCGGCGTTTGCCCTATATGCAAGTTAACCTGGCTGACGCTGCCTGCCGCAAAGCATTGCAAAATACTTAGCAGGCTTAAAAACATTCCCAGCAGCAGGGCGGCGCTCCATTTTCTGAGGCGGTAAATCATTTTCAATCACACTCCTTGTCAGATGTGTTTATAGTAATGTTAAAAGATGAAATACAGATTAAAACTTATTTTACTATGATATGTCCGCATTTTTATGTGTTATGATTAAACCGTTTAAAATAATTGTGCGGAAAAAGGAGCGAAAAATCATTTTTAGCATAGTGATTTGATATTAAAAAATTTTCTATTGCCGCACAATGTTAAGTAAACAGGCAGAACAAAAGCACTTGCATTAGGGTAAACCTTACATACAAGTGCTTTTAAGTTTAATTCTGGTTTAAAATTGTGCTTATTACAGTCTGCCGCTGCTGTTCAGTACGTCGCGCATTTTGTGAACTACCATTTGTTTAATGGCTTCGCGTGCAGGTTTTAAGTATTGGCGCGGGTCAAAATCAGCAGGATGTTCGTGCATATATTTGCGGATGGAAGCTGTCATGGCAAGGCGCAGATCGGTATCAATGTTAATTTTGCAAACGCCGAATTTACCTGCTTTTAAAAGCATGTCTTCCGGTACGCCCTGTGCGCCGTCCAGTTTGCCGCCGTATTTGTTGCATTCTTCAACAAACTGCGGAATAACGGTGGATGCGCCGTGCAGTACCAGCGGGAAGCCCGGCAGCATGTTGGTAATTTTTTCAAGGCGGGCAAAGTCAAGTTCCGGTTTGCCTTTAAATTTGTAAGCGCCGTGGCTGGTGCCGATAGCGATAGCCAGAGAGTCAACGCCGGTACGTTCTACAAATTCAACTGCCTGGTCAGGGTCGGTGTAGGTAGCGTCTTTGGTGTTTACTTTAACTGCGTCTTCAACACCGGCAAGGCGGCCGAGTTCTGCTTCAACAACAACGCCTTTGTTGTGGGCGTAGTCAACAACACGTTTGGTAAGCTCAATGTTTTCTTCAAACGGATGCTTGCTGCCGTCAATCATAACGGAGGTAAAGCCGCCGTCAACGCAGGCTTTGCAGATTTCAAAATCTTCGCCGTGGTCAAGGTGCAGGCAGATGGGCAGGCCGGTGTCTTCAACGGCTGCTTCTACCAGTTTCATTAAATAAATATGGCTGGCGTATTTGCGCGCACCTGCGGAAACCTGCAAAATTAAAGGGGAATTTTCTTCCTTGGCGGCAGAAACAATTCCCTGTATAATTTCCATATTATTGACATTGAACGCGCCAACAGCGTAATGTCCTTCATAGGCTTTTTAAACATTTCTGTAGATGTTACTAATGGCATTTGCTACAACTCCTTTTCAAGAATTTTATAAGTTAATTATAGCATACTATATTGATAATTAGTATATAATTTTACGCAAATCTTCCGGAAGCCCGCAGGAAATTTCCAAAACCCTGCCGGTTACGGGGTGCGTAAATTTTAAATAACTGGCGTGCAGTGCGTGGCGGCTTGCGGCCCGGGCGTTCCGTAAAGGTTGTCGTTATAAAGCGGGCAGCCTATATGTGCAAGGTGCACGCGTATCTGGTGGGTGCGCCCCGTGTGCAGCGTAAGTTCCGCAAGTGCCATGTTTTTATTTGTAAAAAGCACGCGGTAATCGGTGCGGGCGTATTTGCCGCTTTCGCTGATACAGCGCTCAATTATGCTGCCTTCCTTGCGGGCAATGGGCGCTTCAATAATGCCTTCTGCGGCAGGCGGAAGGTTTGCCGTAATGCCGAGGTATTTTTTTACCATTTGCTGCTGCGAAAGCAAAAACTGTATGCGCGGCTGCTTGGCAAAAACAACAAGCCCGGAAGTATTGCGGTCGAGCCTTGAAACTGGGTGCAGGCCGCTTTCTATATTACGGGCTTCGTAATACCGCTTTACAAAATTATATAAAGTGCTGCCGTCCTCTTTAACGGTGGGGTGCACAAGCATGCCTGCCGGTTTATTAATAACAAGCATAAAGCCGTCTTCATAATAAACGGTTCCGGGGCCTAAAGTAAACATCAGTGCTGCACCGTGTTTTCCTGGCCGGCGGCAAGCAGGCTGTCGAGCTTTTGTTTTACCTGCGCGCGGATATTGCCAAGATATGCTTCATAAAGTTCTTTCTGTTCAAGAAGTTCGCTTTCCGTAAGTCCTTCGGTACGTTTTTTTGGCTGCCAGAAAGTTAATGCGTGCTATCATTTCCTGCATATTCATAAATATCGTCCTCCTGTATCTGTTTTATTATAGCAGGGGCAGGCAAAGCGGGCAATATTTAACTTGCCGGGAACGATTTTTATTGGACTTTTAAAAATTCTATGTTATAATGATACGGTAAGTGAATAAATCGGCCTGTGTACTGCGGTGCAAGCCCGCAGCGGTCCCGCCGCCGGTTTTAGCCGGAAGCATGGCTGATAATGGCTGTATCTACGGGCGATGGAGAGAGCAAAAGGAACACTGCGCAAGCGGTGTTGTTGGTATTTGTGACTTCTGCCGTAGGGCAGGAGCCTTTTTATTATTAAAGGCAGCTGTTCCGGCGTATTGTGCCGGAATTTGGAAAGGATTTTTATGGAAGAATACACATTTTCGCAGGGCAAACAAATGCGCTGTGGTTACACAACCGGAAGCTGCGCTGCCGCTGCTGCCAAAGCTGCGGCTATGATGCTGCTTTCCGGGCGCCGCATTGATTTTGCCGATATAGATACGCCCAAAGGCGTGCGGCTGCACCTTGAAACGCACGAGGTTGAAATGACGCCGGATTACGCTTGCTGCGCCATACAAAAAGACAGCGGCGACGACCCTGATGACACCAATGGCATTTTAATTTATGCCAAAGTAGAAAAAACTGACGCGCCGGAAGATATCATTGAAGGCGGCGAAGGCGTCGGCAGGGTAACAAAGCCGGGCCTTGCGTGCAGCGTGGGCGGACCTGCCATTAACCCTGTGCCGCGCAAAATGATTTTAAAAAGCCTGCGTGATGCAGCAAAACAGTTTAATTACATCGGCAGCTTGAAGGTAATAATATCTGCCCCGGCAGGTGTACAGATAGCGCCGAAAACTTTTAACCCGCGCCTTGGCATTGAAGGCGGCATCAGCATTTTGGGCACCAGCGGCATAGTTGAGCCGATGAGCGACACGGCGCTGATTGAAACCATGTATACCGAAATAAATGTACAGGCCGAAAAGGGCAATAAAGATTTATTGGTATTTTTTGGCAATTATGGCGAAGATTTTACACGCGATAATTTGCAGGTGGATATTGACAACGCCGTTACATGCAGCAACTTTGTGGGCGAGCTTTTGGACTACGCCGTGTATAAGGGCTTTGAAAGCCTGCTTTTAATAGGGCACAGCGGCAAGCTGGTAAAACTGGCGCAGGGCGTAATG
>ENA-OPYT01000316-OPYT01000316.1-human-gut-metagenome-genome-assembly--contig:-NODE-316-length-15172-cov-4.146427_pt1 | contig 15172 bp, 12 predicted proteins | sample MGYA00242636_ERZ504480 | MGnify/ENA primary metagenome ERZ504480 (study PRJEB26092, sample SAMD00036228) | human gut metagenome | host: Homo sapiens | study: EMG produced TPA metagenomics assembly of...
GGACTATGACCTCGATATCACCCAGGTCAGTACGGCCCGCAGTCAAAAAGTTGGTGCCAGCCACCTCATGATGGCCCAGAATCCGATCTTTATCGTGACCATCGTCCGCCGTTCCGACGCTTCGTGACGATCTTACAAAGGAGGCTCTTATGACGCCAGCATCTACCATTCCGCGGCTCTTAGTGGCGGCTCCTAACAGCGGCAGCGGCAAGACGACTGTCGTCTGTGCCCTGCTGGCAGCTTTAAAAAAACGGGGCTTGTCCCTGACGGCCTTTAAATCCGGGCCCGACTATATCGATCCCATGTTCCACCGCCGCGTCCTCGACACGCCGTCGTATAATCTCGACCTCTTTCTCTTCGGCCGCGGCGAAAAAGGGGCTAAAGCGGCACGGCAGCTTCTCGTAGACCATGGAGAAAGGTCCGATCTGGTCCTTCTAGAAGGGGCCATGGGCTATTATGACGGCGTCGGAACGGGCCATGAAGCCAGTGCCTACGACGTCGCCGCAGCTACCGATACGCCCGTCGTCCTGGTCGTCGACGGCCGCGGGGCCGGTCTCACCTTAGGCGCCGGCTTAAAGGGCCTGGCCGATTTTTTATAAAGACAGCCGCGTCGCAGGCTTTATCGTCAACCGCGTCAAACCCATGGTATACGCCCACTTTAAGGCCGCTTGGGAAACGGCATCGGGCCTTAAAGCCCTCGGAGCCCTTCCCGATATGCCGGACTGCGCCTTTACCAGCCGCCACTTAGGTTTGGTGACGGCCGGAGAAATCACGAATTTACAGGCCATCATGGAGCGTTTGTCGGAAGCGGCGGAACAGCATATCGACCTTGACGGCTTACTTTCCCTGGCCCGGAGTGCCTCGCCCCTTACGGAAAGAAAGCTTTCGAAAGAGGGGGCAGGGACGTCCGAACAAAAGGCGGTCATCGCCGTGGCTCGTGACGAGACTTTTTGCTTTTACTATGAAGACAGCCTTGACGTCCTCCGCCGCTGCGGTGCCGAATTGGTTTTTTTCAGCCCCCTGCATGATAGGGCGCTGCCGCCTTGTGACGGCCTTTATTTGGGCGGCGGCTATCCTGAACTCTATGCCAAAGACCTCGAAACCAACGGCGGCCTGCGCAGTCAGATCAGACAGGCCCTGCAAGGAGGACTTCCCTGCTTTGCCGAATGTGGCGGCTTCATGTACCTCCATCAAGCTTTTCGCGGCGACGACGGAACGCGCTATGCCTGGGTCGGTGCCGTTCCTGGCGAGACTTTCATGACGACGTCCCTTCAGCACTTCGGCTACGTGACCTTACAGGCCGAACGGGACAACCTCTTATGCGAGGCCGGCGGCACCATACCGGCCCATGAATTTCATTATTCTAAAAGTTCGTCAGAAGGGGACGCCTTTACGGCCTATAAAGCGGGGAGTCAGCGCTCCTGGTCTGGCGGCATAGCCAGCGAAAACCTGGCCGCCAGTTATCTCCACCTCCATTTTCTCGGGAATCCGGCTTGGGCCCGGCGTTTCGTCCGTGCCTGCCAGGCCTATTCTCAGAGCGTACATCGTGATACATTCGGAAAGGATTGATTCCATGAAGATAGAACATATTTTACCGGCCGACATCGAACGCCGCAGTATGGAAATTATTGAAGCCGAACTGGGGCCGATTCAGCTGCCGCCTGATGAAAAGGACATCATCAAGCGCGTCGTCCACACCAGTGCCGACTTCGATTACGTCCGCAACCTGCGTTTTAGCGAGGGTGCCGTTGGTAAGGCCTTGGAAGCCCTGCAAAAGGGCTGCACCATTGTGACCGATACCAACATGGCCTGCATGGGCATCAGTCAGCCGGGCCTTACCAAACTGGGCTGCCATAAGGTCTGCTTCATGGCCGATGACGATGTAGCCGCTGCCGCCCGCGAAAAGGGAACGACGAGGGCCCAGGCCTCGATGGATAAGGCAGCCGGCCTTACGGGGCCGCTCATCATTGCCGTCGGCAATGCGCCGACAGCCCTCTTGCGCCTGAAAGAACTCATCGAAGCAGGGCAAATCGCACCGGCCCTCATCATCGGCGTCCCCGTCGGCTTCGTCAACGTAGAATACGCCAAAGAAGTCATTATGGAAGCCGGCGTCCTTACATCGTCGCCAAAGGCCGCAAGGGGGGAAGCACCATTGCCGCTGCTATTTGCAATGCCTTGATCTATAAATTGAGCTCGCTGAAGGAGACAAACGCATCTTACAGAAACCTTACTGGAAAGGCGCCGTGATGAGTAGTATAATAAGGGCGATAACCAACAAGAGAGGGAGTGTAGTGTATGGAAACATGGCTTGATTTGCACATGCATACAAAATACAGCATGGACGGTCAGTTTGAGCCGGACGATTTGATGCGCCAGTGTGCCGACGCTAAGGTACAGGCTGTGGCCGTCACCGACCACGATTCCACTCGAGCCATTCCCGAAGCGCGGGAAGAAGCAGCCCGTTTGGGACTGCGGCTCATACCGGGCATTGAAATCAGTTGTCAGCATGAGGGGAAGAACTTCCACCTCTTAGGCTATGGGATTCATCCCGATGCGCCTGTCTTCGCAGCCATTGAAAAAGATGTCTACGGTCAGCGAAAAGTCGTGTCCGACAAGGTTCTCGACGCCGTCGAAGCCTTGGGCATCGTCCTCGACCGCGATGCCATTTGGAAACTTTGTACCAGCGGTGTCGTGGCTTCGGTCCACATCGCCCGCGTGGCCCTTTCGGATCCGCGCAATGCCGACTGCCCTGTCCTCGAACCGTATCGACCGGGCGGCAGCCGCAGCGATGCGCCGTACGTCAACTTCGGTTGGGATATCTGCGGCCAAGGGGGACCGGCCTTCATCCCCATGACCTTCATGGACTTTTCCAAGGCTGTCGACATCATTCACGACCAGGGCGGCGCTGCCGTGTTGGCCCATCCCGGTGCCAATATGAAGCAGAACCGGCCCCTGACGGAAACCCTCATCGACCTCGGCCTCGACGGCATCGAAGCCTACTGTAGCTATCACGATGATGCGACGACGGCCTTTTACCGTCAGATTGCCGATGAACACGGCCTGATGGCGACCATCGGCAGCGACTACCACGGCCGGGCCAAGCCTCATATTGCCCTCGGTACCTATGGGCATCCTGAACCGCAGGCTTTGTGGGACAACCTGGTCGCACATATTCAAAATCATCATGGGGAAGTGTACTAAGCATGAAACAAAGCAAGACCCTGTCAGCCCTGGCCGTTGCGCTGTGGCTGGCTTTTGGTTTTTCAAGCCTTTCGCTGGCGGCTTCGCCGTCGGATACGACCGCAGCCTATACGGTCGGCACCGTTTCAGAGAACAGTAAGGCTGTAACGAAAGAGAAGCCGAAGAAAGAAAAGACTTCTGACAAGAAGAAAACGACCGATAAGAAAGGGGGCGCTGCCAAGGGGCAGACGGAAAAATCCGATAAAACCGGCGAAGCTGCTGCAGAAGGAGTGTCGACGACGGCCTCCATCGCTACGGGCAGCGTTCCGCGGACGGCCAAACCGGCCGGAGCCCGCGGCGTCTTAAAGACCTACAATCCGGCCACCGATGCCGCTCCGGCGGAACCGATGGCCATCAGGGAAACGAATTTCCGCTTCAATGAACCCTTATTGCTGCGGCCGAAAACGGACATGATCGTCATCCATCACGTCGGCATTCCCGACGGCGATACGTCGGCAGCGGCCATTCACCGGGCCCACTTGGCCAATGGCTGGGCAGGAATTGGCTACCATTACGTCATCCGTAAAGATGGTACCATCGAACGGGGCCGTCCCCTGGCAACGGTCGGTGCCCATGCCGAAGGGCAGAATTACCACACCGTCGGCATCAACGTCACGGGGAATTTCGATAAAGAAATCCCGACGCCGGCACAGATTCACGCCCTGGAAGGCCTCGTCGCCTGGCTGTGCAAAATCTACGACATCACGCCCGGCGCTTCGACCATCGTCGGCCACCGCGACGTCAACAGCACGGACTGCCCGGGCCAGCACCTCTACGACATGCTGCCTCAGATTCGCCGCGATGTAGAAAAACGGATGGAAACCATGGGCGATGCCGCCCCGTCTTACGAAGATACCCTGAAAGGGAAGAGCCTCCTCAAGATGAGCCGTAAAGAAAGGGAAGCCTTTATCATGCAGGGCGCGGCGGGACGATAATGTGCCTAGTCGGGACGAATGAACTATGATATAATAAAAACCACGCAAGTATGATGATAACTATCGAGGGCTTTGGGCAACTAAAGCCCCCTTTGTCATGAGGTAAAAAAGCATGAAGCAATTCTTTCAATGGATGAATCAAGATGAAAATATCCGGTCCGCCGGGGACGCCTTTTTAAAACCCGGCTGTCACAGCATCTACGGCCTCAGCGGCTCGGTCAAGAGCGCCCTGGTCGCCAAGGTGCTGCACGAAGGGCCTCGTCAGGTCGTCCTCGTCGTCCCGTCGCGGGAACAAGCCGCGGCCTGGCAGGCAGACCTGGCCTTTTTGGTGCCTAACGTCAAGATCCTCGACTTTCCCGTCGTCGACAAGGCCGTCTTTACGACGACGGCGAAAAGCCTCGACCGGATGGCTCGCCAGATGGAAGCCTTGGGGCGTCTGCGTCAGGGAGATCCGGTTCTCGTCTTGGCTGCGCCGGAAGAAGCGGCACAGTACGTCATGGCTCCGCAGCGCATCGACGATGCGGCTATCGACGTAGAAATCCAAGGAGAATACGACCGCGATGACTTATTGCAGCACCTCGTAAATGCCGGTTATGAACGGGTCGACATGGTCGAACGACGGGGCCATTTTTCCGTTCGCGGCGACATCGTCGACGTCTTTGCCGTCAATGAACCCCAGCCCTTGCGGCTGGCTTTCTTTGGCGACGAACTGGAAAGCATCCGTTCCTTCGATGTCGATACCCAAAAATCCTTGAACGATGCCGACAGGGCGCGGATCCTGCCGGTTTCTTTAACGACGGCAGACGATGAAAAATATACCCTCCTCGATTATGTCGAAGAGGGGACCATCATCTGGGATGAACCCAATCGGGTCCGCGAAGGCCTTAAAAAGATCCTCAAAGAATCGGACGATTACAAGGGCGTCCTGGCGTCGTGGAAAAATATGGTCTCGCCGGAACGAGCCGTGCCGCAGGTCGTCTTGTCGCTCATGGCCCAGTCCGTGCCCGATATGTTCATCGACCAGTCCTTCAGCTTTGCCGCTAAGATGATGGCCAGCTTCCAAAAACAGTTCAACCTCCTGGAAGAAGAAGTGGGCCACTGGCGAAGCTTAGGCAACACCATCGTCTTTGTCATCAACAGCAAAGAGCGTATCGCCTCGCTCAAAGCCTGGATGAAACAGCACGACCTTGCCATTTCTGATTATGACGATGAAAAGAGCAAGTCCGGCGGCATGTACATCGTCGAAGGGGAAATCCACGACGGTTTTGAACTGCCCTATGCCAAGGTCGTCGCCGTCGCCGAACGGGACGTCTTCGGCACTCAGAAAAAACGCCTGCGCCACCGCGTAGCTAAAGGCCAGGAAATCAGCGTCTTTACCAGCCTGAAGTCCGGCGATTACGTCGTCCATGAAGTCCATGGCATCGGCCGCTACATGGGCATCAAGACCATTGAAATGGACGGCGTCCATAAGGATTACCTCGAAATCCACTACGCCGGCAAAGACATCCTCTACGTGCCGACGGACCAGTTGTCCTTGCTCCAGCGCTACATCGGCAACGAAGGCGATACGCCGAAACTGCAGAAGATGGGCGGCTCGGATTGGCAGAAGATACGTTCCAAGGCTCAGAAATCGATTACCGATTTGGCCGAAAAACTCGTCGCCCTCTACGCCAAACGTGAAGTCGTCCCGGGCTATGCCTTCCCGCCGGATACGCCCTTCCAGAAAGAATTTGAAGAAGCCTTTCCTTATGAAGAAACGGAAGATCAGTTAAAGGCCGTCAGTGAAATCAAGGGCAGTATGGAAAAACCGACGCCCATGGACCGCTTAGTCTGCGGCGACGTCGGCTTTGGTAAGACGGAAGTCGCCATGCGGGCCATTTTTAAGGCCGTCACGGCCGGCAAGCAGGTTGCCGTCTTGGTACCGACGACGGTCTTATCCCAGCAGCACTTCCAGACTTTTATGGAACGCTTCGGCCCCTTCGGCGTCCACGTCGAAGTCCTCAACCGCTTCCGTTCCTATAAAGAAAAGAAATCCATTCTGGCCCGGACCCTGACCGGGGACATCGACGTCCTCATCGGGACTCACAGCCTGCTCAATAAAAACGTAAAATTCAAGTCCCTGGGCCTCCTCGTCGTCGACGAAGAACAGCGCTTCGGCGTCGCTCAAAAGGAAAAATGGAAGGCCTGGGCGGCCCATATCGACGTCTTGTCCCTCAGCGCCACGCCGATTCCGCGGACCCTCCACATGTCCTTGGTCAACCTGCGGGAAATGTCGGTCATCGAATCGCCGCCGACAGACCGCTTCCCGGTCCAGACCTACGTGGCCGAATACGACGCCCGCATCGTCAGCGATGCCATCATGCGTGAAAAGCGGCGGGGCGGCCAGGTCTTCTTCGTCTATAACCGCGTCGCTTCCATCGAGCGCATGAAAGACGAACTCCAGGCCCTCCTGCCCGATATTACCATCGGCATCGCCCACGGTCAGATGGCCGGTACCATGCTCGAGTCGATGATGTTCGATTTCTATGAAGGAAAGTACGACGTCCTCCTCTGCTCGAGTCTCGTTGAAAACGGCCTCGACGTGGCCAACGCCAATACGATCATCATTTACGATGCCGACCACTTCGGCCTGTCCCAGCTCTACCAGATGCGGGGCCGCGTCGGCCGAAGCCACCGCATGGCCTATGCCTACTTCCTGTATCGTCGGGACAAGGTCTTGTCGGAAGTCGCTGAAAAACGACTTCAGGCCATCAAAGAATTTACGGAACTCGGTTCCGGTTTTAAAATCGCTATGCGCGACCTTGAAATTCGCGGTGCCGGCAACCTCCTTGGCAGGGAACAGCACGGCAACATCGCCAGCGTCGGCTTTGCCATGTACTGCCATATGCTGGAAGAAGCCATTGCCAAGGCCCAGACCGGGAAAGAGGTGGAACCGCCGCCGCCGGAAACGGTCATGGAAATCCACGTCGACGCTTTTATCGACAACGAATACATCCAAAACGGCGGTCAGAAAATAGACATGTATCAGCGGTTGGCCGTCGTCTCGTCGAAAGAAGAGCTGGATGAACTGCGCCGCGAACTGGAAGACCGCTACGGTCGGCCCAGTCCCTATGTCGAAAAGCTGCTGCAGGTCACGGAAACCCGCCTCGAAGCTAAGGCTCAAGGGATGGTCCTCATCGCTCAGAAGAAGGACATCCTTGAAATCAAATGGCGGCGCGTCTCCGACATGCCCGACTTATCGAAACTCGAAAAGCCTTTGCGCAGCCGATTCCGCCTCATTCCCAGCATCCCGGTCATGGTCCGCGTGTCCCTGGCCGGCGTCTCCGACATCCTCGATTTTATCCAGACCTTGCTGACGGCCTTTTCCTCCTTGCGAAAGGGGGATTCCCGTGACTAACTTTTTACGCGGTGCCATGGTCCTCACCGTGGCCGGCATCGTCGTCAAGATCTTAGGCGGCCTGAACCGAATCTTCTTATCGCGCCTCTTAGGCGGCGAGGGGATCGGCCTCTATCAGATGGCCTATCCGGTCTATATCCTTTTACTCAGCATCATCGGCGCCGGCATTCCCATTGCCGTATCGATCATGATTGCTGAACAGGCGGCCCGGGGCCATTACAGCGGCGTCCGCCGCATCTTTCACGTGACCCTGGCCTTTATGACCGTCGTCGCCGTCCTCTGCGGCCTGGCCCTGCCTTTTGGGGCCCAGGCCATGATTGAGTTCGGCATCGTCCGCGACGGTCGGGCTTTGCCGGCCTTGGCCGTGTTGGCGCCGGCCTTGAGCTTATCGGTCATCGTCTGCTGCTTCCGCGGTTACTTCCAAGGTCTGCAGCTCATGACGCCGACGGCCTTGTCCCAGATGGCCGACCAATTTGTTCGGGTCTGCACGATGCTCGTATTGGCCTGGATTTTCCTGCCGAAAGGCCTGGAATGGGCTGCTGCCGGTGCGTCTTTCGGGGCCGTTCCCGGGGCGGCAGCCGGGCTCATCCTCATCGCCTTCTTATACTACCGTCACCAACGGACGCCGCTTCCTGATGACGACGGTGTCTTCGTCATCCAATCGTCGCGGCACATCATCCGCCGCCTCGTCGTCTTAGCCGTTCCCGTAGCTGCCGCCAATATGCTCCTGCCGGCTGTAGCCAGTATCGACCTCTTTATCGTGCCTTTGCGGCTGGAAGCAGCCGGGTACACCACCCATCAGGCGACGGCCCTCTATGGCTACCTGACGGGCATGGCCAACGGCCTGGTCCAACTGCCGGCGATCTTGACGATTTCCCTGGCGACGAGCTTAGTGCCCGCCGTTTCAGCAGCCTTTTCCCAGGGGAAGCGGGACGTCGTCTTGTCCCGGACCCATACGGCCATGCGTATTGCCAACCTCATTACCGTGCCGGCCTGCTTGGGCCTGGCCGTCTTGGCCGTGCCTATTTCGCGTCTCTTATACGCTACGCCGGCGGCAGGGCCTGCCATCTGCGTCCTGTCCATTTCGGTCTTTCTCGTCGGCCTCCAGCAGATTACCAGCGGCCTTTTGCAGGGCATGGGGCGGACGGCCGTGCCTTTGTACAACATGGCTGCCGCTGCCGTCGTCAAGATTTTCTTGAGCTGGCATTTGACGGCCATTCCCTGGCTCGGTGAAGTCGGGGCAGCGTGGGCGACCAACGCCGATTTAGCCGTGGCGACGGCTTTGAACCTCTATTTTGCCCGCCGCTTCGTCGGCTACGGCGTCCAGTGGGGCTATGTCGGCCGCCTGTTCCTGTCCGGAGCTGCCATGGCCGGTACGGCCTGGATCCTCCATCACAGCCTGCTCAACTTACTGGGCAATACCTTGGCGACGATCATCGCCATGAGTGCCGCAGTCACGGTCTATCTCATCGGTATCTTTGCCTTTCGGGCCATTGCCGTGACGGATTTAGAAAAACTGCCCGTCATCGGGCCTAAATTAGCCTCAATTGCTGAAAAATTAGGAAAATAATGAACGCTAAAAGGGGATTGCCTTATCGGGCATCCTCTTTTTTTCTTGCTTTTGGCACATCTCTTTGCTATACTGTAACTAAACGGTTGATTTAATCAACTAATAAAGGAGGACTCACTGTGAATTATTTGCATGCCGGCCACGATTTTGGCATTATCAACATGCGGTCCCAGGCCTACATTACCGAAGCCTGTCAGCCTTGGAACCTGTCCTATTCGGAATACGTGGCCCTCATGAACCTCTATGACCTCGACGGCTGCAGCCAAAGTGAGCTCTGTAAAGAAATGAAGGCCGATAAGGCCCTCGTCGCTCGCAGCCTGAAGACCTTGGAAGAAAAGGGCTACGTCTGCCGTCGCCAAAAGGACGGAGATCGGCGCTTTAAATTTATCTACCTGACACCTAAGGCCAGAGGCATCCAAGGGGAGTTGGAAGGCCTGTTAGAGACATGGATCACCTATCTCGTAGAGGGCTTTGAAGAAGCTAAGCGCGACGAGATGTTTGCCATGATGCACGCCGTTGCCGAGCGGGCTTCCAACGTGAGTATGAGTGATGTGAAGAATGAGGGGGAGATGAAACGATGAAAGGGCGGTATATGAAGTACATCGTCGTCGCAGCGGCCATGGCGGCCGCTATGAGTGTCGCCGGTTGCGGCAATGATCAGACGGCGGCTGAACCGGATCAATTGGTAAAGACGATGGAAGTGGGGAAGGCGACGGACAGTACGGCCGGTACTTATTCGGGAACGGTGAAGGGGCGCTATGAGAGTAAGCTCTCCTTCCAGGCCGGCGGGCGGATTACGACGCGAAACGTCCAGCTCGGAACGCGGGTCAAGGCCGGTGACGTCTTGATGACCGTCGACCCGAAAGACATCGTGCAGGCCGTCCACCAATCCCAGGCCCAGGTCGATGCCGCAGCGGCTCAGCTCCAGCTGGCGGCGGCCAATTTAAAGCGCTATAAGGAACTCTATAGCGCCGATGCCGTCAGTGCTGCCGACCTCGACCAGTTCCAGACGGCCTATGACCGGGCTGCGGCTCAGTACAATCAGGCCCAGGCCGGCCAACAGGCTCAGGATAATCAACTGTCCTATACGCAGCTGACGGCTGACGCTGACGGCGTCATCTCGGCGGTCAGTGCCGAAGTAGGCCAGGTCGTCCCGGCCGGTCAGCCCGTCGTCACCTTGGTCCATGACGGGGACTTAGAAGTCACCATCAACGTACCGGAAAATAAATTGGCCGACTTTCCCGTCGGAAAAGCCGTGACCGTCTCCTTCTGGGCCCTTCAGAACCAGACCGTTTCTGGCGTCGTCCGCGAAGTGGCCCCTATGGCCGATGCCGTATCGCGGACCTATGAAGTCAATATCACATTGCAGAATCCGCCCCAAGGCGTGCAGCTGGGCATGACGGCCTCAGTGGCCAATGCCGGCGAAGAACAGGCCGCCGCCGATACGGTCATCCTGCCGCTCTCGGCCATCTATCAGACCGGCAGCACGCCCCAGGTCTGGGTCGTCGGCAAGGATAAGACCTTGTCCCTGCAAAATGTATCCGTCGAAACCTTTGGCGACAACACGGTCAAGGTCACGGGACTTCATAAGGGCGACCGGGTCGTCACGGCCGGCGTCCATAAACTGCGGGCCGGTGAAAAAGTCCGCATCGAGGGGGCCGATTCATGAGAAACTTATCGGAAGTATCCCTCCATAACCGGGTCTTAGTCTGGTATTTCATCATCCTCGTGGCCATTGCCGGCGTCTTTTCCTATATCAAGCTGGGCCGGATGGAAGACCCGACGTATACCGTGCGGACCATGGTCGTTTCCGTGGCCTGGCCGGGAGCGACAGCAGAACAGATGGAAGAACAGGTGACCGACAAGATCGAAAAGAAACTCCAAGATACGCCGCACCTCGATTACCTCAAGAGTTATTCTCGGCCGGGCCAGTCGGTCATTTACGTCAACTTGGACGATAAGGCGCCCCAGAGTTCCATCCGCGACACGTGGCATGAAGTCCGAAACTTGACGGAAGACGTGAAACGAGACCTGCCGGACGGCGTCTACGGCCCGTACTATGACGACCGCTTCGACGACGTCTTCGGCTCTATCTACGCCTTGACCGGCGACGGGTATTCCTATGAAGAACTGCGGCAAAAAGCCGAAAAGATACGCCGCATGATGATGAACGTCGACGACGTCAGCAAAGTCGAATTGGTCGGCGAACAGTCGGAAAAAATCTATATCGAAGTGGCCAATGCCAAATTGGCTGAGTTGGGCATTCCGCCGACGGTCATCGCCAACGCCGTCAAAGGCCAGAATGAGATGACGCCGGCCGGGATGATAAGTACCGAGTCAGATAACGTCTACCTGCGCCTGTCCGGCGTCTTTAAGGACGTCGAAGGCATCCGCAACCTGCCCATCAGCGCCAACGGCCGCGTCTTCCGCCTCGGCGACATCGCCACCGTAGAACGGCGTTACAGCGAACCGGCTGATCCTAAGATGTTCTATAACGGCAAGCCCGCCGTCGGCATCGCCCTGTCCATGAAGAGCGGCGGCAACAATCTGAAGCTCGGCGAAAACCTGAAGAAACTTCAGGACAGCGTCAAAGCCGACCTTCCGGCCGGGATGGAAATGAACCAGGTCTCGGACCAGCCGCAGATCGTCAAAGAGTCCATCAGTGACTTTACAGAAACGTTGTGGGAAGCCATCGCCATCGTCCTCGTCGTCAGTTTCATCACCTTGGGGCTGCGGACGGGACTGGTCGTCGCCTTCTGCATTCCTTTGGTCCTGACCGGCGTCTTCTGCGTCATGGAAATCGCCGGCATCGACCTTCATAAGGTCTCCTTAGGAGCCCTCATCATCGCCTTGGGACTCCTCGTCGACGATGCCATCATCGCCGTCGAAATGATGACCGTCCAGCTTGAGAAGGGGCTAAATCGTATCGATGCGGCCTGCTACGCCTTTCGGGCTACGGCCAAACCGATGCTGACCGGGACCCTCATCACCTGTGCCGGCTTCATTCCCGTCGCCTTTTCCGACGGGGCGGCGGCTGAATTTTGTAAGGCTCTGTTTCCGGTCATCACGGCGGCCCTGGTCTTGTCGTGGATCGTATCGGTCATGGTAGCGCCGCTCTTTGGCTATTACCTCATCAAGCCTAAAAAGAAAGAGCGTGGGGAAGAAGAAAAGCTGTACACCAGCCGCTTCTACGTCTTTTTCCGAAAGGTCCTGACCTGGTGCCTGACCCACCGCGTCATCGTCATCGGCGGGACGGCTGCGGCCTTCGTCCTTTCCGCCGGCCTGACGTATTTCATTCCCAAGGAATTTTTCCCGCCGTCACTGCGGCCGGAACTCATCGTTGAAATGACCCTGCCCGAAGGCTCGTCCATGGAGGCGACCCAGAAAGAAGCGTCCCGCCTGGCGCAGTACCTCGACGGCCAACAGGATAAACTAAAGAATTACTCTTACCATGTCGGACAAGGGGCGCCGCGCTTCGTCCTGACCGTCGACCCCGTTCTTCCGGCAGATAATTACGCCCAGTTCGTCGTCGTCGCTAAGGATACGGAATCGCGGGAAGAATTGGCGGCTTCCTTGAAGACGGAACTTTCCGATAAGTTCCCCAACGTCCGCAGCAATATTAAGCATATTTCCTTAGGGCCTCCGTCGGACTATCCCATCATGCTGCGCGTGTCGGGCTACGACAAGGACAAGGTCAAAGCCTATGCCCAAGAGATCGCCGCCCGCATCGCCAAAGACCCCAATACGGAAAATGTCTTCCTCAACTGGGATCAGAAGGATAAGACCATGCACGTCGAGCTCGATCAGGATAAACTGCGGGCCATGGGCATTTCTGGTCAGGACATTGCCCAGACCTTGTATACGGAACTGTCCGGGGCGACGGTGGCGCAGTACTATGCACCCGATAAGACCGTCGATATTCAGCTTCGCCTCGACGATAAAGACCGAAAAGATCTGTCGGCCATCAAGAGCCTGCCGGTCTACGTCGGTCAAGCCGGCTACGTGCCTTTGGAACAGATCGCCCGCATTTCCTACCAGGGCGAAGACGGCCTCATCTGGCGCCGTGATTTAAAACCGACCGTCACCATAAACGGCGGCATCAAGTCGGGAACGGCTGACGATGCGACTCAGAAGGCCTACGATGCCATCGCCGACATCCGTGAAAATATGCCCTTTGGCTACACCGTCGAAGTCGGCGGCTCCCTGGAAAACAGCCAAAAATCCCTGAAGTACCTCATGGGCCCCGTGCCGGTCATGGTCATCCTCATCATGACCTTGCTCATGTTCCAGCTGCGGAGCTTGTCCCTCATGGCCCTGACCCTGATTACGGCGCCCATGGGACTCATCGGCGTCTCCCTGGGAATGCTCCTCTTTAGAGAGTCCCTGGGCTTTGTCGCCTACCTCGGCATCCTGGCCTTAGGCGGCATCATCATCCGCAACTCGATCATCCTCCTCGATCAGATACAGAAACATATGGCTGCCGGCGAAGACCCGTGGCACGCCGTCATCGATTCGGCGGTCCTGCGCTTCCGGCCCATCATGCTGACGGCAGCGGCGGCCATATTGGGCATGGTGCCTTTGATGACCAGCGTCTTCTGGGGTCCCATGGCCGTAGCCATTGCCAGCGGCCTCTTGGTGGCAACGGTCTTGACCCTCTTGGTCCTGCCGACGATGTACGCCGCCTGGTTCAAAGTCAAAAAATCATAATTTCTCTTTAGGTCTGCATCGCCTTGATGCAGGCCTTTTTGGCACAGGAGAATCGTGAATGGCACAGTCTGTTGTTTTACAAGGGAAACTTCCTATCGTATAATATAAAGTATAGATACGATATTAGATGAGAGGAGATTCCTCTATGATAAAACGTGCTTCCGTCCTCGTGGGGACCCTTATAGTAACGCTCCTTCTGTCGGCCTGTGCCAGAGGCCCGGCACGGACTGATAACGATACCCACCGCGAAACTTTGGCTCAGAACGAAAAGAAGCCCGTCTCGACGGAGGTCGTTCGTAACGGCCAGGGAAATCCCCGCCGCGTTCTGATCACTTATTTTACTTATCCTGACAACACCGATGCCCAGGCCATTCATTCCAAGGAATATGACGTCATGGCCTCGGCCAGCCTTAATGTAAAAGATGGGCAAATCATCGGAAACGATGCCATGATTGCCAATGAAATCGCCAGGGAGACCGGTGGCGACGTCTTTTCCATCTTGGCGGAAAAGCCGTACTCCGCCGATTACGACGCCATGATCCGCGATGAAAAGGCCGCGCCCCGCAATGAAAAGCGGGAGCTGAAAAGCCACGTCGGCGTATGAGCGGCTATGATACGGTCGTTCTGGTCTATCCCATTTGGTGGGATGCCCTGCCGGCACCGGTCACGGCCTTCCTGACGGAAAACGATTTCTCCGGCAAGGGCCCTCTATGCCGTCGCGTCGTCCGGTGACAGCGACTTTGTCGATACTGTCGAAGACATTGCCGAGCTCGAGCCCGATGCCAACGTCTATGAAGGCTTCGTCCTCCGTCATGATGAGATGGATGAAACGTCCGATGCCGTTCGCCAGTGGCTTCGAACGGCGAATTTCATGAAATAAAAAATCTCCAGATACACCGCTTTGCGATGCAGCTGGAGATTTTTTTCTAAATGGAACGATTCTTAGGAACGACGGTTGTAGAGGATGAGGCCGCCTTTTTGCGGTGCCCCGTATTCCACAGGCCGTCGAAGTCGAGCCAGCGCCAGGAACCGTAGGTGACGGCTTTGACCATGAAGTCGCCGTCGAATTCGGTGTAGCCCCGTCAGTAAGAACCAATGCCCAGTCGTAGAATTTTGAAGTTCGGGTTGTTGTGATGCAGCACCAGGTGGGGGATGGGCCAGCCGGCGTCAATCTGGGCCTTGATGACGTCTTTCGTTTCATCGGCTGTCTTGTCGCCAGACCAGGGATCCATGGTGATGTCGTCATCGCCGCGGGTCAGAAAGAAACTGGCCCATGCCGTCGATATACATATCGAGGCGGTCGATGCCGCCCCCAACGCGGAC
>ENA-OPYT01000319-OPYT01000319.1-human-gut-metagenome-genome-assembly--contig:-NODE-319-length-15157-cov-5.331603_pt1 | contig 15157 bp, 14 predicted proteins | sample MGYA00242636_ERZ504480 | MGnify/ENA primary metagenome ERZ504480 (study PRJEB26092, sample SAMD00036228) | human gut metagenome | host: Homo sapiens | study: EMG produced TPA metagenomics assembly of...
GCCATTGTGTATTTTTCCAATACGGCATATTCTTCGGGCGTGGCAAGTCCTTGTGCTAGGATTTCTTCTTTGGAGATGTCGGCATCGTGTTCGCCAATTTCGGCTTTGGTAGTCGGGGTGATGATGGGTTCGGGGAACTTCTGGTTCTCCTTCATTCCTTCGGGCAGTTTCACACCGCAGATTTCACGGACACCGCTTTTGTAAGCGCGCCATGCACTGCCGCAGAGGTAACCGCGTACAATCATTTCTACGGGGAATCCTTCACACATCACGCCTACCGTCACCATCGGGTCGGGAGTAGCCATTTTCCAGTTGGGGCAGATGTCGGTGGTGGCATCCAGAAACTTGGCTGCAATCTGGTTCAGCATTTGTCCCTTGAAAGGAATGCCTTTGGGCAATACTACGTCGAAGGCTGAGATACGGTCGGTAGCTACCATGACCAACTTCTCGCCATTGATGTTGTACACATCACGAACCTTCCCATGATAGACACTTTTCTGTCCGGGAAAGTTGAAATCTGTTTTTGTTAATGCTTTCATCTTTGTAATATTTACGATTTGAGAATTTACTGTTTCTGTTCAATCTTGCTATTGGCTTGTTCGGCCTTGCGTCTTTCGCGCTCCGCTTTCGCTTCTTTGTCAAACTTTTCGTAGGCCTCCACAATTTGGGTGACAAGCTTATGCCTTACGATGTCTTTCTTGTTCAGTTCCACGAAGCTGATGCCTTTCACTCCTTTCAGAATACGGAGTGCCTGCACCAGACCGGATGTCTGGGAGGAAGGCAAGTCAATCTGCGTCATGTCTCCCGTGACAATCATCTTGGTGTTCATTCCCATGCGGGTGAGGAACATTTTGATTTGCTGGGTGGTGGTGTTCTGCGCTTCGTCCAGAATGACGACGGCATCGTTCAGTGTGCGTCCGCGCATAAAGGCGAGGGGGGCAATCTGGATGATGTTCAGCTCCATGTACTCTTTCAGCTTGGCAGCAGGTATCATGTCCTGCAGGGCGTCATAGAGCGGTTGCAGATACGGGTCTATCTTGTCCTTCATGTCGCCGGGCAGGAAACCGAGCTTTTCTCCGGCTTCTACAGCGGGGCGGCTGAGGATGATTTTCTTGATTTCTTTGTTTTTCAGTGCCCGCACAGCAAGCGCGATGGCAGTATAAGTCTTTCCGGAACCGGCAGGACCGATGGCAAACAGCATGTCGTTCTTGGCAAAAGCCTCCACCAGTTTCAGCTGGTTCTCGCTGCGCGGGATAATCGGCTTTCCGGTTACGCTGAATACAATGACATTGCCCGATTTCTCTGCTTGCGGGGCATTGCCTTTGATGATGTCTATAATGACCTCTTCTTTCAAAGAGTTGTACTCGGCACAGTGTTTTTCCAGTTTGGTGATGTTCTCCTCGAATGCACACATTTCCTCCTCATCACCCAATACTTTGATGACATTGCCACGGGCGATGATACGAAGCTTGGGATACAGGGCTTTTATCAGTTGCATGTTGGCGTTGTTTACGCCGTAGAATATTACCGGATCAATATCTTCAAGAACAATCAGTTTTTCTATCATTGATATGCTTTAAAGTTCAATTCGTTCTTTTAGTGAAACGTTTTGCAAATGTAGTGAAACGTTTGGATACTTAAATGGTTCTATCGGGTATTTTTTTGCAGAGGCTTCGGGTAGATTGCCGGCAATTGTTGCACGACGATGCCGTTTCCTTTTTTTGAGCATCCGATGCGTTGCCGGTTCAGCGTCTGCTCCTTCATGTTGAAGATGATATTGGGGTCGAAGTGCTGGCCGTTGACTCGTGTCTCAAAGTGGAGATGCTCGGTAGAGGCGCGTCCGGTACGTCCGGTCAGTGCGATGGGCTGTCCGGCTTTGACCGTGTCGCCACAATGTACAAGGTTTTTGAAGTTGTGGCTGTATATCGTTTCCAGTCCGAAGTCATGGCGTACGACAACGACATTGCCGTAGGCGCTGTAAGGCTTGGACATCCGTACTACGCCGTTGAAGGCACTCCGTATGGTGTCTTTGGCGCAGGTCTTGATGTCTATGCCGCTGTGGCGTCCCCGCCCCCGTCCGTAAGGGGAGATGACTTTTCCTCCGGGCAGAGGAAAGGAGTATTCCGTGTCCGGAATGTCCTCCAAAGGTAGCTCTATCAGTTCTCTTTGCGAAAACAGTCCCGGAGTGGCAACGCGGATATGGTTGGTTTCCATGGTGGAAAGACCGTTTTCTTCCCTTGTGCCGTGGCACCAAGGGCTATGAGCAGGAGAGGGACAAGAATACGGATTCTCATTATTCAAATATTGTATAGTCCCACTGGTAGAGGAAGCATATTTCTCCAACAGTTCCAATATCATTTCGGCTGCTTCTTTCAGACCTTCCTGCCCGTTGTAGCCGTTGACAATGGCAAGGATATGGCGGGTTTCAAGTTTCATCTTGGGTGCGTTCGTGGTCGCTGGTCGGGGTACCGATACCGCCTATACGGTCGCGGTAGACGGGCAGCCCTTCTATGTTCAGCATGCCGCGGCCTATACCCTCGAACAATTCCTCGGCACGTCCTATGCCCAGCTCAAGGTCGGTCCCTTGTATCTCGTCGGCATCAAATCCGCCGATAGAGTGGCCCGTACGTAGGGAGACAAGGTTGATAAGGTCTACCAATGTATCTATCTGATAGAGTTCCAATCCGCGTAGCAGTCGTCGTCTCAGTGCTTCGGCCGAGGGACGGTAGCGGCTGGGGTCTTTGCCGCAACGTTTGTAGGCTTCACGGGTGGCGGCAATGACAGGTTGGTACTTGATGCTGTCCGTGGTTTCACGGGCTCTTAGCTCTTGGGTGAAAGTTGCGATTTCCTGCCACAACCCTTCGCTATATGCGGTATTTGTCACTTCGGCAAATACGGCCGCACCACGGAATTCGGAGCAATTCTGTTTGATTTCTTTAGAAAGTGTGATATGATACATTATAATATGCTTGAATATGTTCTTTATCTCAATTTCATTTTAACATGATTCCTGACAGTAATCTTCCGGATTTGATACCCAGCCTGCGTGCGGAGAAGAATTCTTCGTGTCGGGTGTATGTGCAGATGCCTGCCGTCTCCACTTGTGCGGAAGGTACTCCGAAGTCCAGCAGTTGCAGTCGGTTGGCAGCCCATAGGTCGATATGGTATTTGTGGGTGTCGGGTTTCCATTCGGAGATGTAATCCATCTGGAAACCGTTCTTGCGGAATGTTTCATAGACTTCGTCGCCTACCTCGAAGGCAGAAAGGGAGATGCCGGGGCCGATGCAGGCTATCACTTCTTTACCCTCTGTGCCATAGCAGGCACTCATCTTGTCGAGTGTGTGGCCGAGGATGTAATTCACAGTGCCACGCCATCCGGCATGAACAGCGGCTATCACGGCATTCTTCCGGTCGTAGAGCAGGATGGGAATGCAGTCTGCCGTAGAGATGCAGATGCAGCAGCCCGGTTCACGGGTTATCAGTGCATCAATGCCCTGCAACATGGAGTGGCGTTCTTCTGCTGTTGCATGCAGATAAGTTCCGTCAATGACAAGTGCCTTTGTCCCGTGGGTCTGAAACGGGATGACCAGTTCTTGGGGGCGTTGGGGCAGGGAAGAACATACTATTTCCTGGTTGCGGCGTACAGCTTCGGCTTCGTCTCCCGTGTAAGGTGTACAGTTGAGGGAGGCATAGTTACCTTGGCTGCATCCACCGTGGCGGGTGGTTACAAAACAAGAAATGCCGGGATATGAGGCAAGCAGCTCATATCCCAACATTTTCCTATCTTCTGTAAGAGGAATCATTTTTTATCTTCCTCCCAATCTTCTTCGTATTCAAAGTCCTCGAGGTCCTCTATGTCCTTGTCGTCATTGACGTATTCATAGCTGAGGTCCTCGTCCTCACCCTCTTCTTTCAATTCTTCCTGCAGGTGGTTGAGGTCTTTGGCGCGATGGGCAATGCTGTCCACTTTGCCTTCTATCTTATTACTTTCCTTGTTCAGCTCTTCCCAAAGGATGTCTTTCAGCGTAGAGATGCCCATGCCGGAGACAGCAGAGATGAATATATGCGGAATCCCTTCGGGCAGTGTCGGCTCTATCTCGTCCATCAGTTCCTGGTCGAGCATGTCGCATTTGGTGACGGCAAGCACTCTCTGTTTGTCCAGCATTTCGGGGTTGAAAGTGCGAAGCTCGTTCAATAGGATTTCGTATTCCTTACGGATGTCGTCACTGTCGGCAGGCACCATGAACAGCAACAATGAGTTGCGCTCGATGTGGCGCAGGAAACGCAATCCTAAGCCTTTGCCGGCACTGGCTCCTTCGATGATGCCGGGAATGTCCGCCATCACAAACGATTTGCTGTCGCGATAGGACACGATGCCCAGATTGGGTTCCAGCGTTGTAAACGGATAATTGGCGATTTTGGGCTTCGCCGCAGAAACGGATGCCAGTAAAGTGGATTTTCCTGCATTGGGGAAACCTACCAGACCGACGTCTGCCAGCAGCTTCAGTTCCATGATTACCGTCAACTCCTGCATCGGTTCGCCCGGTTGTGCAAAGCGGGGAGCCTGGCGTGTGGCGGTTTTGAAGTGCCAGTTACCCAGACCTCCGCGTCCGCCTTTCAGCAAGATGACTTCTTGTTCGTGCTCGGTGACGTCGCAGATATATTCACCCGTTTCGGCGTTGTACACCACCGTGCCGCAGGGCACTTCAATCACCTTGTCCGCTCCGTCTTTTCCGAAACTGCGGTTTTTGGAACCGGATTCTCCGTGACCTGCCAGGATGTGGCGATCGTACTTCAGATGGAGTAGCGTCCAGTAGTTGCGGTTACCCCGCAGGATGACATGGCCTCCTCGTCCTCCGTCACCTCCGTCGGGGCCTCCGTTGGGTATGTATTTCTCACGCCGCATATGCGTAGAACCTCGTCCGCCCTTTCCGGAGCGGCAATATATTTTTACGTAGTCAACAAAATTCGATTCAGCCATATTCTGTTTTATTGTTATTTCACTGCGTCAATAGCCTTGCAAACATCGGCAAAGATTTCTTCCAATACGCCGAAGCCCTGGATGTGTTGGTATTTGCCGTCCTGCTTGTACCAGTCAATCAGCGGAGCTGTCTGTGAGTGGTAAACCACCAGACGCTTCTTGATTGTCTCTTCATTGTCGTCTGCACGTCCTGATTCTTGTCCGCGCTTGATGAGGCGCTTCATCAGTTCTTCTTCGGGCACGTCGAGGTCGAGCATCACGCTGACTTCCTGTCCGCGTTCGGCGAGCATCTTCTTTAATGCTTCAGCCTGGGCGATTGTTCTGGGGAAGCCGTCGAAAATCACGCCTTTGCTATCCTTGAAGCTGTCGAATACGCTTGCCAGAATATCAATCATCAACTCATCGGGAATCAACTGGCCCTGGTCGATATAACCTTTAGCAGTCTTGCCCAGTTCTGTACCGTTTTTCATTTCAGCACGGAGCACGTCTCCGGTAGAGATGTGGTTAATGCCATACTTTTCTACAATCTTTTCACTTTGTGTTCCCTTACCTGAACCGGGAGCACCAAAAATTACAATGTTCAACATTTGCTTAGTTATTATTTAATGATTTACTATATTATGTCTGTATCAGTCTACTACAGTATAAATGTCGGGATAGTTGCGCCCGAAGCCGTCATAATCCAACCCGTAGCCCACAATGAAGTCGTTCGGAATATTCATGGCCACATATTCTATGTTTAAATCAACTTTCAGCTTATCAGGTTTCACCAGTAGGGAGGCAATATGAATCTCCCTGGGACCGCGAGTGCCGAGGGTGTCCAGTAAGCGTTGCATGGTGAGTCCCGTATCTACTATGTCCTCTACAATGACCACTGTACGGTCTGTGAGGTCTTCATTGATGCCTATTACTTCCTTGATTAACCCCCGGTAGAGGATACTCCTTGATAAGATGCTAAATTTGACAAACGAAATTTCGCAGGGAATCGTGATTCGTTTCAGCAAATCGGCGGTAAACATGAACGAACCGTTCAGTACGCTGAGGAATAGAGGATTCTTTCCTGCCAGGTCGCGGTTGATTTCGTTCGCTACACGGGTTACTTCTTTCAGTATGTCCTGCTCCTTGATGGAGACTGTGAACATCTTGTCTTTTATTTGTATGGTATCCATAGATGGGATGTTTTTAGAAAGTTGCCGCAAAAATACGATTTTTATTCCACTCCATGCATCATCTTCTGTAATTTCTTTGAAAGCAGGAAGAGGATAAGCGATGCCGTGGCAGACATGACGACGAACACCATGAAGAAATCGTACATCGTCTCGATGCGATAACCCAGCAGCGTCTTTACTTTTCCGGCTTCGGGGTAGAGCCCGCTCAACGTGCCTGCAAACTTATTGGCAGTGGCGGTGGAGAGGTACCATATCCCCATCATTAGTGAGGCGAAGCGGATGGGCGTGAGCTTGTTCACCATGGAGAGCCCGATGGGCGAGAGGCAGATTTCGCCCATGGTATGGATGAAGTAGAGCCCCGTCAGCCAGATGAGACTCACCTTGATGCCCGGCTGAACATCTTTCACCCCAAAGCAGATGACGAGATAGCCCAGTGAAAGCAGTAGCAGGCCGATGGCTTGCTTGGTGGGCGAGGCGGGCTCCATGCCCCGTTTGCCCAGGGCGCCCATACGCCGGCATGATGGCGGCAAGTATCACTACAAACGAAGGGGTTGAAGGACTGAATCCAGGAGGCCGGGCATTTCCCACCCCCGAGGAATGACGGACGGAGTCGGGTTCTGCTCCGGAGGCGAAAAGCGTGAGCGAGGCGCCTGCCTGCTCGTAGGCGCCCGAAGAAAATGACGAAGAAGGCGATGATGTAGATGACGAAGATGCGGTCGCGCTCCGTCTTGGTGAGCGAGCCTTCCAGCAGGATGCTGACGGGAAACACGATGCAGGCGGTGAAGATGCCGATGCTTATCCAATCGCTCCCGAAACACCGGTAGAAGAAACCGGCAAGCGCGATGGCGAGCAGGGCGAGCAGCAGGTAGTTGCGCATGGGCCGTCCGTTGGCGTGGGCACTCTTCCGGGCGGTGTTGTCTGCCTGGGGCCGCTCCTTGCGGGCGTCGGGGATAATGCCGAGGGGCTTGCCGTCGGGGCCGATGAGGTACTTGTTCTTCTGGGTTTCGAAGAGGACGACCGTCAGCACGGTGACGATGGCTGCGATGAGGAAGCCCCATCGGAAGTCGTGAGGATTGCCCGTCTCGCCAAAGTAGCCGCAGACCAGCGGGGCGAGGAAGGAACCCACGTTGACACCCATATAGAAGATGGTGTAGGCGGAATCCAGCCGTTTGTCACCCGGCTTGTAGAGTTGCCCCACCAGGGAGGAGACGGTGGGCTTGAAGCAGCCGTTGCCCAATATAAGGAAAGTCAGTCCGCCGTACATCAGCCAATGCGAAAGCTCACGCGCCTCCAGCATCGAGGCGCTGGCAAACATCAGGAACTGGCCGACTGCCATCATCATGGCCCCCCAGAAGACGGAACGGCGGATGCCCCAGTATTTGTCGGCGATGTAGCCTCCGATTAAGGGCGTCAGGTACACCAGTCCGGTGTAGCTGCCGTAGATGGAGGCGGCGTGCTCCTTGTCGAAAAGGAGCGCCTGGGTGAGGAACAGGATGAAGATGGCACGCATGCCGTAGTAGCTGAAACGCTCTGCCGTGCTGGTGGCGAAGATAAGGTAAAGACCTTTCGGGTGTCGGGATGTACTCATTGAATATGCTTTTATTGTTTTGGCTTTTATTATATGTTGAGGGTACAAAATTAGTCATTATTTTGCGTAAGTTAATGGGTATAATTAGAAACTTGCCGACAAGCCTGCGGGAACTTGCCGACAACTTGTGCAAACTTATCCGTAAGCCTACGCAAACTTAAAACAGAATTTCTGTTTCTGTAAATAAAGCTTTTGTTTATAGAAATAGAGCTTTTGTTTCTAAGAATAAAGGCTTTGTTCTAAGAATCCTTTGCATTGAAGACAACTTTTCCTTACAGAGCAGATATTTTTTCCCGGGGGACAAAGCAACTTGATAAAAAACGTCTTCTCTTTGTACAGTTGAAATCAAAGCCCTATCTTTGCTCTACGATTTTAAGATAATCCTATTATGAAGATATTTCCTACTACAAGCATCAAGCAACTGGATGCAGATACCATAGAGAATGAACCGATTGCCTCCATTGACTTGATGGAACGTGCCTCACGCGCATTGGCCCGTGCCATTGCCGAGCGTTGGGAGCCGGACACGCCGCTCACCGTTTTTGCCGGACCGGGGAACAACGGTGGCGATGCGCTTGCCCTGGCGCGACTGCTGGCCGGGAAGGGCTACCGGCTCGAGGTGTATCTCTTCAATACGAAAGGGACGCTTTCGCCGGACTGCGAGACGAACAAGGAGCGGCTGGCCGACGTGCCGGGCGTGGACTTCCACGAAGTGACCACTCAGTTTGTGCCTCCTGTGCTGACGGCGGACCATGTGGTGATAGACGGCCTCTTCGGCAGCGGTCTGAACAAGGCTCTGAGCGGCGGTTTTGCAGCCGTAGTGAAGTACATCAATGCTTCGCCCGCCACGGTGGTGTCCATCGATATCCCATCGGGACTGATGGGTGAGGACAACACCTACAACGTACATACGAATATCGTCCGTGCCCATCTGACACTGAGCCTGCAATTGCCGAAACTGGCATTTCTCTTTGCCGAGAACGAGCCGTATGTGGGCGAATGGCAGTTACTGGACATCGGGCTCAGTGAGGATGCCATTCATGATATGGAAACGGACTTCTGCCTGCTGGAGCATGAAGATGTGTCTGCCCTGCTGAAGCCGCGCAGCCGGTTTGCCCATAAGGGGAATTTTGGCCGCGCACTGCTGATAGCCGGTTCGCAGGGGATGGCGGGAGCTTCGGTGCTGGCTGCGCGTGCGTGCCTGCGTTCGGGTGTGGGGCTGCTGACGGTACATGTGCCGTTCTGCAACAACTTCATTGTGCAGACTTCCGTGCCCGAAGCCATGACGGAGCTGGACATCAGCGACACCTGCTTTGCCGCCGCTACTGATACGGACGATTATCAGGCCGTGGCGATAGGTCCGGGACTGGGAAAGGCGGCAGAGACCGAGGCGGCTCTGCTGGAGCAGATAGAGATATGCCAGACTCCGATGGTGGTGGATGCTGATGCCCTGAACTTGCTGGGCGAGAAGCGTAACTATATAGGGCGTCTGCCCAAAGGGAGTATTCTGACTCCGCACCCCAAGGAACTGGAGCGTCTTGTAGGCAAATGCCAGAATTCGTACGAACGCTTGATGAAGGCTCGCGAGCTGGCGAAGAGCGCCGGAGTGCATATCATCTTGAAAGGCGCTTATTCTGCCATTGTCACTCCTGCCGGGAAATGTTTTTTCAACCCTACCGGCAATCCGGGTATGGCAACGGGAGGCAGCGGTGATGTGCTGACGGGAGTGGTGCTTGCCTTGCTTGCCCAAGGCTATGAGCCGGAGAAGGCTGCCTGCCTGGCCACGTATGTGCACGGACTGGCGGGAGATGTTGCCTGCAAGAAGCAGGGGGCAGTGGGGATGACGGTGGGGGATATAGTTGCCTGCCTGCCGCTAGCGTGGAAGATGCTGGAAGAATAAGGAGAGAAGTGTAATTTGGATGGCTTGTCATGTCAACAGAAATAAGATATTTTGAAAACAGAAAAGATTGGCGGAAGTGGCTGGCTGACAATTTCGATACTGCCGATGGAGTCTGGTTTGTGTTTCCTACTAAATCTTCAAGCGAGAAAAGTATTGTATATAATGACGCTGTTGAAGAGGCCCTTTGTTTCGGGTGGATTGACAGCACGATAAAGTCACTTGACAAAGAACATAAAATTCAGCGTTTCACGCCCAGGAATCCTAAAAGTACCTATTCGCAAGCCAACAAAGAAAGGTTGAAATGGTTACTGGAGCATAAAATGATACATCTTGAATTTGAGGATAAAATACGAACTGTCTTGTCGGTTCCTTTTGTTTTTCCAAATGATATAATCGACAGATTGAAAGAGGATGAAAGAATATGGAAGAATTATCAGAGTTTCTCTGACCCCTATAAACGTATCCGAATCGCATACATTGAAGCGGCGAGGAAACGACCGGAAGAATTTGAAAGGCGATTAAATAACTTTATCTGTAAAACGAAAGAGAACAAAATAATAATAGGGTTTGGCGGGATTGAAAAATACTATTAACGCTAATTCTTTTCCGCTTATTTCTCTCTTGTCGTAATGTGGAAGCATCCTTGCTTCAACTCGTACTTGATGTAGCATTTATCGGCTTTCCGCAGGTCACGGAGCACTTCCGAAAGAACCAGTTTTAAGGTATCTGCGCTGACATCCTGCAAAGGACGTCCATCCTCGTCTTCTATTTTCTGAAAGCGCTTCCAACTGACATCGAATGTCGTTCCGTAAAAATGTGCCGAGTTTGGAGAAGCATTGCCGTTACGGCGGCGCAGGCGTTTTACGTCGTCTTGGGTGCGGAGTACGGAAGTCACAATTATCTTGTTTGGATTCAGCCCCTTGGCGGTCAGTGAATCAAGGAAGTTGTGTCCGATGGTGTCCAGCAGGCTGGCGGCGCCCGGAATGAGATAAGGGATGGAATGCGTCAGTGAATCCACGGCATAGAGCTCGTTTGTCGTGATAGGTTGCAGTTGCTCTCTCATCTTTTCTGCTTCCTCGCGGGATGAAAGTACACGTATGCCGATGGCTTGGGCTACATTGAGATGTTTCTCATTCAAGTCTCCGAACGAGCGCTTGTAGCTGACAACACCCCGAATGTTGCGCGGTTCGTTCAACTTGAGCGACATGTCCTTCTTCTTGCAGCCGGCAAAGGTGAATGTTGCGGCAGCTGCGACAATTATCAGTATAGGTAGGATTCTGGAAGAATATCTCATCTTATAAATGTACTATGTCTGTGAAAAATCTGCGTTAATCTGTGTAATCTGTGGTGAAAACCTTGCAAAGATAATTCAAACCTTCTTAAGTTTGCACTATCTTTGCACACAAAAAAGACCGTGCAACGATATTTTATATACCTGGCTTATGATGGCACCGCTTATCACGGCTGGCAAATCCAGCCGAATGGAGCGAGTGTGCAGGAGTGTTTGATGAAGGCGCTGAGTACCTTGCTGCGTCGCGAGGTGGAAGTCGTGGGAGCGGGGCGTACCGATGCCGGGGTGCATGCCTCACTGATGATAGCTCACTTTGACAGTGATTCTCCTCTGGACACTGTTTTTATGACGGATAAGCTGAATCGTCTGCTTCCTCCCGATATTTCCGTATACCGCTTGCGGGCCGTGAAGCCCGATGCACATGCCCGCTTTGATGCTACGGCGCGGATGTATAAGTATTACGTCACTACTGCCAAGATGCCTTTCAATCGTCAATACCGTTGCCGTCTGTTCCAAACGCCGGACTTTGAGCGGATGAATGAGGCTGCCCAAACCTTGTTTGACTATACGGACTTTACCAGCTTCAGCAAACTCCATACCGATGTCAAAACCAATAATTGCAAGATTATGCATGCCGCCTGGACGCAAGTGGACGATGTGACCTGGGTGTTCACCATCCAGGCCGACCGGTTCCTGCGGAACATGGTACGTGCCATTGTCGGCACTCTGCTCGAAGTGGGGCGTGGAAAACTTTCCGTTGAAGGTTTCCGACGCGTCGTCGAACAGAAGGACCGTTGCCAGGCAGGAACTTCCGTTCCCGGAAATGCATTGTTTCTGGTGGACGTAGCCTATCCGGAAACTACTTTTTTAGAATAAAAGAGGGATGTACTACAATTTCTTAATTTCAGCTTCTTAATTTTTTAATTCTTAATTTTTAATTGACTCTATGTGGTTATTACTTGCTTTCCTCTCTGCTGCCTTATTGGGATTTTACGATGTCTTCAAGAAGAAGTCGCTTCGTGACAATGCCGTACTGCCGGTGCTTTTCCTGAACACGCTGTTCTCAAGCCTTATATTTCTTCCTTTCATTCTGGTATCTGCCTTTGCGCCGTCGGTGTTGGGAGGTACGATGTTTGATGTTCCCGTGGTGGGGTGGGAGGTACATAAGTTCATTATTGTCAAGTCGTTTATCGTGCTTTCTTCCTGGATATTCGGTTATTTCGGGATGAAGCATCTGCCGCTGACCATCGTGGGACCGATTAATGCGACGCGTCCCGTAATGGTGCTTGTAGGTGCCATGCTTGTGTTTGGCGAACGCTTGAACCTTTATCAATGGATTGGCGTGCTGCTTGCCATAGTGTCCTTCTTCATGCTGAGCCGTTCGGGCAAGAAAGAGGGAATCGACTTCAAGCATAACAAATGGATTCTTTTCATCGTGCTGGCTGCCGTTGCCGGAGCTGTCAGCGGGCTGTATGACAAATATCTGATGAAGCAGCTCAACCCGATGCTGGTGCAGTCGTGGTATAATGTCTACCAAGTCTTTATCATGTGCCCCATCATCCTGCTGTTGTGGTACCCCAAGCGAAAAGAAAGTACCCCGTTTCGTTGGGACTGGACCATTATCTGTATCTCCATTTTCCTTTGTGCGGCAGACTTTGTCTATTTTTATGCCCTGAGCTATGAGGACTCCATGATTTCCATCGTTTCGATGGTGCGTCGTGGAAGCGTTGTTGTTTCCTTCCTTTTCGGTGCGCTTTTCTTCCGTGAAAAGAATTTAAAAAGCAAGGCTGTCGACCTCATTTTGGTGTTGATTGGAATGTTCTTCCTATATTTGGGGAGTAAATAAACAAGAGATATATGGCAGAAGACCTATATATAAATGCTGGTAGCAAGACAGAGAAATATCGCGCTTTGCTTCCTCAACTGAAAAATCTGCTGGCAGGTGAAGATGACTTGATAGCCAATCTGGCGAATGTTTCGGCGGCGCTGAAAGAGACTTTCCATTTCTTTTGGGTAGGCTTCTATTTGGTGAAGGGTGAAGAATTGGTGTTAGGACCTTTCCAGGGACCGATAGCTTGTACGCGCATCAGGAAAGGCCGCGGTGTTTGCGGCGCGGCATGGGATAGAGCCGAGACGTTGGTTGTGCCCGATGTGGATGCATTTCCCGGACATATAGCCTGTAGCTCGCTGTCGCGTTCGGAGATCGTGGTTCCGCTGAAGCGTGAGGACGGTGAAGTGTGGGGAGTATTGGATATTGACAGTGACGATTTGGGCGGTTTTGATGAAACAGATGCCCGTTTCCTTGAAGAAATGATTAAAATGTTATGATAAGAAAACTGAGTGCTTTTTTGATTTTGGCTTTCATCGGATGGGGGTATTTGCAGGCCCAGGAAGCCAAGACGTGTTTTAAGAATATGCCGGATTCTATATGTCCGTTGCTTAGCGCCGTGAACCGTGCGGATTTTATAGACTTTCTGGAAAGTAAGATGAAAGCTGAGGTGACCAACAGCTTTGGTGGTAAATCGGAAATGACGGAACTTTCTCCAGACTATATACATGTGAAGATGACGCCCCAGAGTTCATGGCAGATGAAGCTCTTGTCTATTAACGACAGTACGAAGGTGATTTGTGTGGTTGCTACGGTTTGTGCTCCGGCTTGCGACAGCCATGTCAAGTTCTATACGACAGACTGGAAGGAGCTGGTTGCTTCGTCCTACCTGCCGGCATTGCCCGTTCTGGATGATTTTATCGCTGAGGCCGCGGATACGGTGGATGTCTATGAGTATCAGGATGCCCGTCGCCAGGCCGACATGCTGCTGATGAAAGCGGACCTTTCTGCGAAGGATGCCACGTTGGCATTCACTTTTACCACGACCGATTACATGGGTAAAGAAGCGGCGGAGAAACTGAAACCGTTTGTCCGCCGTCCTATTGTTTATACTTGGAATCAAGGGAAGTTCGAGAAATCCTCTACTTCACTTTGATTCTGTCGAATCCCTCTCCATAGACTCCGATGACTGCACTTTGTGATACAAAGGCATTGGGGTCTATGTCTTTTATGAGCCGGAAAATGATGGTGGACTCCCGCTTCTTGGCCAGCACGAACAGCATTTTTATCTCTTTTCCCGTATAGAAGCCCGAGGCGTTGATGACCGTTGCACCTCTGTGAGGATATACCTGGATGTGCTTGGCTATCTCCTCATATTTATCGCTGATAATAAAGAATTGTACGGACTGGCGGGCACTGTTCACCACTTGGTCGAGCACGAAGCTGCATATGTATAGAGTAACGTAGCCATACACCACCTTTTCCCAATCTTTTAGAACAAAGTAACTGGACGAGATGATGATAAGGTCACATATCAACATGACTCTGCCCAGCGTGATGTCGCGGTACTTGTTGATTACGGCGGCAATGATGTCCGTGCCGCCAGTACTGCCGTTGTTGGAAAAGGCGATGCCGATGCCGCTACCGCAGAAGGAGGCACCGATGACACAAGCCATGAAAGGCTGGTCGTGCAGGAGGACAACACCCTCGGTCAGTTTCTGGATAATGGAAAGGAAAAAGGTCAGGGTGAATACGGCAAAGATTGTCTTTACGCTGAACTTCCATCCCAACACACGTAGGGCAAGCAATAGAAGCAGAAAATTGATGGCGAAGTACGTATATTGGACGGGAAATCCAGTGGCAAAATATACGATGGATGCAATGCCCGGTACGCCACCGGTAGTAATATCGTTGGGAAGCAGGAAGACTGTCCAGCCGATACCGTACAAGACCATGCCTAAGGCAATCATCAGATAATCCCGCAGTTTCGCGCATAGTGTTCTGTCGGGAGGGAATATTTACTATTGTTTTCATTATAATTTTATGATGGTTGTGAAAATGCGGGGACAAAGATACTGCTTATTTGGGATATAATGTTGTAAAAAAAAATGCAGAATTTTTGCAACCAAACTTCATCTTTCTGCGTCTAATAAATAAAAGAGGAGATTATGAATATGAAAATGAATTTTTCCATGAACGAGATTCGTCTTAAAGTAGAAGAGTATATAAAGAAAGGTGGCCGGGCAGCTGGTCGTCCAGTACTGACGGCTTATTATGTGATGACTGCAGACTCTACTCCGGAGAGTGAAAGGACAAATATCATGATTGCTTTGGTGGCCATTGTATTTCCTACCAGTATAGAAGACCTTTTGGGACAAGTCTTTATGGTAGGGAAGGGAT
>ENA-OPYT01000320-OPYT01000320.1-human-gut-metagenome-genome-assembly--contig:-NODE-320-length-15151-cov-4.470647_pt1 | contig 15151 bp, 14 predicted proteins | sample MGYA00242636_ERZ504480 | MGnify/ENA primary metagenome ERZ504480 (study PRJEB26092, sample SAMD00036228) | human gut metagenome | host: Homo sapiens | study: EMG produced TPA metagenomics assembly of...
CTGATGCAGCGGGCCTACCATATCCGGTCGTGCCGGGTCATGCCCAGCGATCGGCCGTGCCTGCAATATCATCTGCACCACTGCGACGCGCCCTGCGTCCACTATATTACCAAAGCCGACTACAACGCCAACGTCGACCAGGCCGTGGCCGTCCTCGAAGGCCGGGACAACGGCGTCGTCCGTTCCCTGCAGGAAAAGATGGCCGAAGCGGCGGAAGCCATGGAGTTTGAAAAGGCCGCCATGTACCGCGACCAGCTCAAGGCCGTGGCCGTCATTCAGGAACAGCAGAACATCGTCAACACCGACGGCGGCGACATGGACGTCATCGGCCTGGCTCGTCAGGCCGGTCAGACCTGTGTCCAGATCTACACCGTTCGCATGGGGAAACTCATGGGCCGGGAAACCTTCTCCCTGGACAACAGCAGCGACGAAGAAGAAGGGGCCCTGATGAGCGCCGTCCTCGACCAGTATTACAGCGACGGCACCTTTGTCCCGACGGAAGTCGTCGTCCCGGCCATTGAAGACGGGGAAAGCTGTGAACGCCGCCTGAGCGAACAGAAGGGCCGGAAGGTCAGCGTCACCGTGCCCCAGCGGGGGACCAAGAAGCAGCTGTTGACCATGGCTTGTGAAAACGCCGCCGCCCTCTTGGAACAGAAGCGCCTCCAGTGGCAGCACGACGTCGATAAGACGACGGGCGCCGTCGAAGGCTTGGCGCGGATCCTCAATCTGCCCTATCTTCCCGAACGGATGGAATGCTTCGATATTTCCCATACCCAGGGGATCGAAACGGTGGCCTCCATGGTCGTCTTCGAACACGGCCAGCCGGCCAAGAAGGAATACCGCCGCTTTAAATTGAAGACCGTTCAGGGGAAACCAGACGACTTCAAGTCCATGGCCGAAATCATGGCCCGCCGCTACGGCGAAAAAGACTGGCCCGTACCGGACCTGATAATCATCGACGGCGGCAAGGGACAGCTCCACGCCGCCCTGCCCATCATCCGCGATGCCGGCTGTGAAGCCCCGGTCATCAGTTTGGCCAAGCGCATCGAAGAAGTCTTTGTCGAAGGCAGCAGCGATTCCATCATCTTAAGCCATCACACACCGGAACTGCAGCTCCTGCAGTCAATCCGCGACGAAGCCCATCGCTTCGCCATTACCTACCACCGCAACCTCCGCGGCAAGCGCAGTCTGGTCTCCATCTTGGACCACGTCGAAGGCATCGGCCCCAAGCGGCGAAAAGCCTTGTGGACGGCCTTTAAAACCCTGGCCGACATGAAGGCCGCTTCCATCGAAGAACTGGCCGCTGTGCCGGGCATGAACCGTCAGGCTGCCGAAAATATTTACGACTTCTTCCGGCTGGGGAACGATGAAAAGCGGAAAATCGTCCAGTAAATATGGTATAATATAGAGAAAATAAAGAGGAGGGGTTCCTTATGATAAACAAGAAATTGCTCACCCTTTTGTGCGGCGCCTGGCTCATGGGAGCCGTCGCCATGGCGGCGTCGCCGGCTGTCATTGAAGACGCACCGAAGGCTGTCTATACCCATGACGATGGCAGTACGCTGACCATCCAGTATCCGTCGATTTCGATTGACGGCAATGCCGGGGCTGCGGCCCTGATGGCTCAGTATTTTGCCGATGAACAGGCCCAGGCCCGGGAATTTTTTGCCCAGCAGGGGACCAAGGGCGTCAAATTGACCGAAGAAAAGCACTATACCGTGACCTTAAACAATGGGAAGTACCTGTCCTTCCTCGATGAAGGCTACCTCTATTTCGACCGGGCCGCCCATCCGACGAGCTGGAAGACGGGCGTCGTCTTCGACATGGAAACGGGCCGGCGCATTACCAACTGGCGTGAATTGGTCAAACCGGGCGACGAAAAGGCCTTTACCCTGCCAAAAAATCACCAACAAGCTGACCTTGAGCGACAACGTCTTGTCGACATACTTCAACGGCCTGACGGAAGATCCCAAGAATTTCTACCTCGATAAGAAGGGCAATATCCACTTTATCTTCGGTCAATACGAAGTGGCACCATACTCGTCGGGCATTATCGATATTAATATGGGAAAACAGGCAAAATAGTCTTGCATTTTTTAAGACAATATGATATCATAAAGTGTAAAAAATAATTAATAAGTATTATTTATTAATACGTCAATCAGGAGGGAAAGATTATGGATAAGTACGAATGCACAATCTGCGGCTACATTTATGATGAAGCTGAAGGCGACGCTGACAACGGTATCGCTGCTGGCACGAAATTTGCTGATCTTCCGGAAGATTGGGTATGTCCGACCTGCGGTGCTGACAAAGGTTCCTTCACGAAGATGGACTAATGCAGCCATGGAAAGCTGTCGCTTCGGCGGCAGCTTTTTTTTTATTGACAATCTCCTGAATGCACGATAAAATTAATACGTTAGACATAACCATTCTTCATGCTCCACATGATTTTGCAGGAGGTGCTTCTGTGAATTTAAAATATGTCAAAGGCAGCTACATGGATGAAATCATGGTTGATGGCCGCCCCGTTTTGTTTACTCTCGACGGACTCCCTGAAGGCCAGGAGGCACAGGCCCAGCAGTATGCTGAGGGAATCTGGAACTGGGTCGTAGAACACCAGTCACAGGTCGTTTCCCATGCACCGCTCATCGCTGGTTTCAAGAATAAGAAATGGCGGTCCGAGGGTGAGCCGGAAGTAAGTGCTGACGACATCACCGGATGTTTGCAGCGCATTACCTCGATTTATGCTACCTACCAAGAGGGCTTTGACGTTTTCTTTGACACAAACGATGTATTTGAAGAACGCTCGCTGGTCATCAGCATCGGCAAGAACTTCTTCTTTGAAGGTTTTAAACTCTTATAGTTTTGACTTCTGTTGTAGAATCGTCTGTAATGTGGTAAAATAAAGCATAATCTTTGATAGCGAGGTGAAGATCATGGCAAAACACATCATTACGATTAATACGGAATCTATCCAGAAGACGGCACAGCACGCTGGCTGCAGCGAATGTCAGACGTCCTGCCAGTCCGCCTGCAAGACTTCTTGCACCGTTGGCAATCAGATCTGCACAAAATAAGTTATTCAAGGAAAAGGGGCGTCGCTCACGCGGCACCCCGTTCTTTTTTATATGGAGGAAAGATTATTCATGGCTGAAATTAAACCAATGATTCATAAATACTGTCAAAACGGTACTTACATGCTCCTCGACGTCAACAGCGGCATCATCAACGTCATCGACAAGATGACCTACGATGTCCTCGACGTCTACGACGGCACCAATAAAGACGCCGTCTACGAAGCCTTTGCCGGTACGTATGATAAACAGGACCTCACCGATATCCTCGGTGAACTCGATGAATTGATCAAAAAGGAACTCCTCTTTGCGCCCATGACGGAAAACTTTAAAGTCGTCGCCGAAGAAGAACCGGTCATTAAGTCCCTGTGCCTCAACATTGCCCACGACTGCAACCTGCGCTGCCAGTACTGCTTTGCCTCCCAAGGCGACTACGACACGCATAAGCGGGAACTAATGAGCTTCGACGTAGCCAAGAATGCCGTAGACCTCCTGATCCGCAGTACCGAAGGCAAGCGCCAGCACTGCGAAATCGACTTCTTCGGCGGCGAACCGCTGATGAACTTCGGCGTCGTTAAACAGACCATCGAATACATCCGTGAACAGGAAAAGATCCACGACCGGGTCTTCAAATTGTCCCTGACGACCAACGGCATGCTCCTCGACCCGGCTAAGGTCAAGTATCTGACTGACAATCACATCAGCCTCATCCTCAGCCTCGACGGCCGTCCCGAAGTCCACGACCGGATGCGCCCCGATGCCGGCGGCCGCAGCTCCTACAAGACCTGTGCCGACAACCAGGTCTATGCCGCCAAGCACCGCAATGGGGAAGAGTACTACGTCCGCGGCACGTACACGACGTACAACCTCGATTTCACCAAAGACGTAGAACACATGGCCGACCTCGGCTTTGAAGGCCTGTCCATGGAACCTGTCGTCGGCGACGACTTGTCCTATGCCATCACCGAAAAGGACCTGCCCCGTATTTTTGACGAATACGACAACCTGGCCGAATTCTACTTGAAACGCCTCGACGAAGGCCGGCCCTTCATCTATTATCACTTCATCATGGACCTCTATCGCGGCCCCTGTATCGCCAAACGCCTCCGCGGCTGCGGCGCCGGCCACGAATACATGTGTGTCGTCCCTAACGGCGATATCTATCCCTGCCACCAGTTCGTAGGCCAGGATGAATACGTCATCGGCAACGTCTATGACGGCGTGACCAATACGACGCTGCCGCCCTTATTCCGGGACATGCACGTCCTCAATAAGCCCATCTGCTGCGACTGCTGGGCTAAATTCTTCTGCAGCGGCGGCTGCCATGCCAACAACATCAAGTACGGCGGCGACATCAAGACGCCTTACGACCTGAGCTGCCAGATCCAGAAGAAGCGTATTGAATGCGCCATGTATATCCAGGCAACGCTGGCCATGCGCGGTCAGAAGGCCCGCCTCTTCGGCGATCCCGAAGAAGGGGAAGACTGCAAAGGATGCAACGCCTGTGGCTAAGCTGACGAAGATGATGAAACTCAAACTGTTTCTATGGCTCGTCGTCTATGCCTTTTTGTTTTATGCCCTCGTCGTCGACGGCCCGTCAGCCGGTCTTTTAGGCCTGCTGGCGGCGGCCGTCGCCGTCTGCGGCATGCAGCTCTGGCTGCGCAGTGATTTGCGGGCCCGCTGGATGAAGGACAAAGTCGATAAAAAATAGTCAAAAAAGCGACTAAATAGGTTGACTTTGTGGCGTTTATGGAGTACATTAAGAACAGTAAAGTAAGTGTATCTAAATGGTATACTTTATCAATATAGGAAATCATTACGTTTTTGCATCGCCGTGCAGGGGTGGAGTAAAACGTAGAACTTAACGTAGGAGTGATAATGATGAGTGAATTATTAAGAGTAGAAGGCTTGCATATCGCCGTCGAAGGCAAAGAAATCCTCAAAGGCCTCGATTTGACGATCAATACGGGCGAAACGCATGTCATCATGGGTTCCAACGGCGCCGGCAAATCGACGCTGTTCAATGCCATTATGGGCAATCCGAAGTACGTCGTCACGGCCGGGAAGATCTTCTTCGAAGGACAGGAAATTACGGAAGCTCCTGTCAACGAACGCGCCAAAGCCGGCATCTTCATGGCTTTTCAGCAGCCTATTGCCGTCCAGGGCATTTCCGTTGAAAACTTTGTCCGCAACGCCAAGAGCACCATTTCCGGCCAGCAGCGCATCATGCCTTTCCGCAAGAAGCTCCACGCCCAAATGGATCAGCTGAAGATGGACAAGTCCTATGCCGAACGCTACGTCAACGATGGCTTCTCCGGCGGTGAACGGAAAAAGACGGAAATCCTCCAGATGTGTATGCTCGAACCGAAACTGACCATGCTCGATGAAATCGACTCGGGCCTCGACGTCGATGCCGTCCGCGTCGTATCGGAAACGGTATCTCAGTACCACAACGAAAACAATTCCATCATGGTCATTACTCACCACAGCGAAATCCTGCAGAAGCTCAAACCGGATTTCGTTCACATCCTGATCGACGGCAAGATCGTCAAGACCGGCGACGCATCCCTCATCCAGGCGATTGAAGCCAACGGTTACGACGCATATAAAGGCTAGTGGGAGGTACAGCTATGGCTGATAACAACGAAAAATTTGCCTCACAGCAGAGCAAGATGGCTGACGAACGCAAGACCATCGACACCTTTGCTGATTTCGGCAATATGTATAACTTTAAAAAAGATTTTACCTATTCCTATAAGACCGATGCTGGCCTTACGGAAGACATCGTTCGGGAAATCTCGGAAAAGAAGCACGAACCACAGTGGATGCTCGATTTCCGCCTCAAGTCCCTGGATTTGTTCAACCGCATGGAATATCCGAACTGGGGTCCTGATATCAGTGAACTCGATATGGACAACATCGTCACTTACGTTCGCCCTAATTCCCAGATGAAGGCCAATTGGGACGAAGTACCAGACGATATCAAAGATACCTTTGACCGATTGGGCATTCCCGAAGCGGAAAAGACGTCCCTGGCCGGTGTCGGCGCTCAGTACGACTCGGAAGTCGTCTATCACAGCATTCAGGACGAACTCGTCCAGCAGGGCGTCGTCTATACCGACTTTGATACGGCTCTCGATCAGTACGAAGACATCGTCAAAGCGCACTTCATGAAGCTCGTTCCGCCGACAGACCATAAATTTGCCGCCCTTCACGGCGCCGTTTGGTCCGGTGGCTCCTTCGTCTACGTGCCGGCCGGCGTCGACGTATCGATTCCCCTTCAGAGTTATTTCCGCCTCAATGCACCGGGGGCAGGCCAGTTCGAACACACCATGATTATCGTCGAAAAAGGGGCTAAGGTCCACTTCATCGAAGGCTGTTCGGCTCCGAAGTACAACGTAGCCAACCTCCACGCCGGCTGCGTCGAACTGTTCATCGGCGACGACGCTGAGCTGACCTATTCGACGATTGAAAACTGGTCCAAGAACATGTACAACCTCAACACCAAGCGGGCCATCGTCGGTAAGAACGGCCGCATCAACTGGGTTACGGGCTCCTTCGGGTCCCATACATCGTGCCTCTATCCCATGAGTATCCTCAATGGCGAAGGCGCTCACTGCGAATTTACGGGCGTCACCTTTGCCGGTGCCGGCCAGTTCCTCGATACGGGCTCGAAAGTCGTCCACAATGCGCCCAACACGACGAGCAACATCAACTCCAAGTCCCTCAGCAAGAGCGGCGGCGTCAGCATTTACCGCGGCAGCGTCGTCATCAATCCGCCGGCCGACGGGGCTAAGGCCAACGTCAGCTGCGAATCGCTGATGCTCGACGAAGAATCCCAGTCCGATACGATTCCGGCTATCATCGTCAAGAACGACAACATCGACCTCGGTCATGAAGCTTCCATCGGCCGTATTTCCGATGAAGCCATCTTCTACCTCATGAGCCGCGGCCTCAGTGAAGATGACGCCCGGGCCATGCTCGTCCGCGGCTTCGTCGAACCGGTATCCAAGGCCCTGCCTCTGGAATACGCCGTAGAAATGAATAACCTGATCAACCTCGAACTCAAGGGTTCGTTGAAATAGGGAGGAGGAATATTATGGCAGCTAATACAGATAAAATCCAGTATAACCAACTCCCGCGCCCGACTTTTCGCTGGATGAAAGTCAACTACCTTGAATTGGACCGCCTGGCTGACAAGGCCGGCTCCGCTTATCGCCCGGAAGAACGCCACGACGGCGACGTTTCCGTCAACTTCTATGACGGCAACGGCATTCCCGACCTCGGCGATTTCCAAGGTTCCAATGCGGAAGCACTTGAAAATGCACTGAACAAAGCCAATTCCGGCTGCGCCGTCACCATCGGCGAACACCAGAAGGGCTCGGTTCACTTGAAATACAGCGTCAGCGCCGATCAGCCTCAGCTTTCGGCACAGCTCAAGATCGAAGCAGCAGCGCACAGCGATGTGACGGTCTACCTCGAATTTGACGGCGACGCCGACGACGGCATGGTCAACTTCCTGACCTACGTCAAGACCGGGGAAAAAGCCCGCGTCAAAATCAGCAAGGTCCAGCTCAACGGCCGCAGTGTACGCCACGTCGAACACCGCTACGGCGATGCCGGTAAGGAAAGCACCATCGACTACGTCAGCGCTGAATTAGGCGGCAAGACGGCCATCGTCTACTATAAGACCGACCTCATGACCGAAGAAAGCAATTTCAACAGCCAGGCCATGTACCTCGGCGACGACGACCAGATCGTCGACTTCTCCTATTGGGTCCCGACCAAAGGCGTCAAGACCAATACGGACATCTTGACGACGGGGGCTCTCCTCGACACGTCGAAGAAATACTTCCGCGGGACCATCGATTTCCTGCGGGGCAGTAAGAAGGCCGTCGGCTCTGAATCGGATATCTGCATCCTCTTAAGCCCGGAAGTCCACTCCATCTCCGTACCGCTCCTGCTCTGCAAGGAAGACGACGTCGTCGGCAACCATGCCGCCAGTGCCGGTCAGATTGACCAGGACAAGTTGTTCTACCTCATGAGCCGCGGCTTCAACGAAATCGGCGCCCAGCTGATCATCGTCGAATCGAATATCCGCCCGGTCATCGACGCTCTCGGTGACAAGGATTTAGAAAATAAAGCGCTCCAAGCTGTACGTGAAAAAATGCAGTTCTGCCGCAAGAAAGGTGATTGCCATGCTAAATGTACGCAAAGATTTCCCAATCTTGACTAAAGTCCATAACGGACATCCCATCGTTTACTTTGATAACGCCGCTACGACGCAGAAACCGCGTCAGGTCATCGACGCCATCGTAGATCTCCTCGAACATCACAATGGCAATCCTCACCGCGGCGCTCACATCCTCAGCATCGAAGCCGGCGAACTGTACGACGAAGCTCGTGAGTCCGTCCGCCGCTTCATCAACGCTCCGTCGACGGAAGAAATCGTCTTCGTCCGCAATACGACGGAAGCCCTGAACCTCATTGCCCGCAGCTATGCCGAACCGAAACTGAAAAAGGGCGACAAGATCGTCATCCCCATTTCTGAACACCATTCCAACCTGGTCACCTGGCAGCGGGTCTGCGAAAAGACTGGTGCCGTCCTGGAATTCATGTACCTCGATAAAGAAGGCCACTTCACGGACGAAGATTTGGCTAAGATCGACGACAAGACCAAGATCGTTTCCTTCGCTGCCGTCAGCAACGTCTTCGGCATGAAGCGTCCGGTCAAGGACATCGTCGCCAAAGCTCATTCCGTCGGTGCCATTGCCATCGTCGACGGCGCTCAGTCCGTTCCTCACATGAAGACCGACGTCCAGGACCTCGACTGCGACTTCTTCGTCTTCTCGGGGCACAAGATGTGCGGCTCGGCCAGCACGGGCGTCCTCTACGGGAAAAAGGCCATCCTCGAAGGGATGGAACCTTTCCTCCTCGGCGGCGACATGATCGAATACGTTCAGGAACAGTCGACGACCTTCAACGAACTGCCCTTCAAATTTGAAGCCGGTTCCCAGAACGTCGAAGGCGCCGTAGCTCTCCACGCCGCTATCGACTACTTGGAAAAAATCGGCATGGACAAGGTCGAAGCCCACGAAGAAGTCTTGACCAAACGCTGCCTGGAAGGGATGGAAAAGATTCCTCACATCCACATCATCGGCAGCAAGGATCCGTCGGAAAAGACCGGCGTCATTACCTTCACCATCGACGGCGTCCATCCTCATGACGCAGCGACGATCCTCGACAGCTTTGGCATCGCCATCCGTTCGGGTCATCACTGCGCACAGCCTCTTGGCGCTCATTTAGGCGTAGAAGCATCGAATCGGGCCAGCTTCTATATCTACAATACGGAAGAAGAAGTCGACTACTTCCTGGAAAAACTGCCCCTGGTCCGCAAACAGATGGGTTTTAAAGACTAAGGAGTGTTCAACGAGCTATGGAAAATATGAACGAATTGTATTCCGACATCATTCTGGAACACAATCAATCGCAAGCCAATAAACGCCTTTTGGATGTTGCCAACATCAGTGAACACGGCCACAACCCGAGCTGCGGCGACGACATCACCCTCCAGGCTGACATTCAGGACGGCGTCGTCAAAGATGCCGCCTATACGGGCCACGGCTGTGCCATCAGCCAGGCTTCGGCCGATATCATGATCGACCTCATCAAAGGCAAGAGCGTTGAAGAAGCCCTGCGCCTGGTCGACCTCTTCCTGGACATGATCAAGCGGGAAATCACCGACGATGATGAGCTGGAAGAATTGGAAGACGCCATTGCCCTGAAGAACATTTCCAATATGCCGGCCCGCGTCAAATGCGCCGTCCTGGCATGGCATACCTTGAAGGCTGCCTTGGAAAAGGGTCAGAACTAAAACTTTATATGAAGACCGCGCTTCGGCACGGCATGAAAAAAGGACAGCCCCGAAAGGAGCTGTCCTTTTTGTATCCCTAAGGGGATCTGTCCGGTTATGCCTGGGCCTTATCTTCCGTGTCGGTCGTCCCTTTGAACTGCAGGTAAAGGAAGACGACAAAGGCGATGACGAAGGCGATGACGCTGGTCATCTGCGCTGATTTCAGACCCATGGTCAGGTTGACGTAGTCGCCGCGGAGAAATTCCAGGAAGAACCGTTCAATGGCGTAGAGCATGACGTAGAGGCTGAAGACCTGGCCCTTCTTGTGGGGGAAGGAACTGTAAAAGAGGAGGACGACGAAGACCAGGACGTCGATCTGTCCTTCCCAGACTTCGGCTGGCCACAGGGGCTGACTGCTGTAGGTCTGGTAAGCCAGGGTCGTTTCGGGATAGACGATACCGAAATTGCCGCCTGTAGGATGGCCGAAGGCGTCGCCGTTCATGAGATTGGCCATGCGGCCGATGGACTGGCCCAAGATGATGGCCGGCGCTAACAGGTCGCCAAAGGCCCAGGTGTCGATGTGGTAGTGCTTCGTATAAAGGATGCCGGCAATGGCGCCGAATAAGAGGCCGCCCTGGATGGCCATGCCGCCTTGCCAGACGTAGGGGATTTCCGTCAGGTGATGCTGGTAGTAGGCCCAGTCGAAGAAGAAGACGTCCCACAGGCGTCCGCCGACGATGCCGGCCAGGCCGCAGTACATGGTGAAGTCGAAGATGTGGACGTGCCAGCCGCGGCCGTCACGCTTCATGATGTAATAGGCCGTCAGTCCTGACGAGATGATGCCCAGCATAAATAACAGTCCGTAAGCCCGGACGGGGAAGGAGCCGATAAAAAATAGATACTGATGCAATATAAAACCTCCTTTAGGTGTGGTATAATGAGAAAATATGGACGGGAGTTGAAAGTTGTTCGCGTTCACCATAGAATTATACAGGATTGAACTTTTTTTTCCAATTCCTCACGAGGAGGAAAGAATCATGAAATATAACCATGCTGTGAAAGTTTCCTGCCTGACGGGACTGATCACCTTGTCCCTGACGGCTTTTTCCTTTGCTGCTGCCCCGGCCGACGACAGTTCCAAGGCGTCGGATCCGGCCTTCAGCGTGCCGACCGTGGCCAATCCCATTCCCAATGAAGTCGTAAAAGACCTTGAAATCGTCGAAGACCAGGGCCGCTGGCTGGTATCGGACAAGGCCCTCAGCCGCTACGGCATCAAAGAAGCCGATAAGAGCAAGGGGACCTATTGGTTCCGCCTGCCAAAGGCGGACAACGGTTCGACGGCCTGGCAGGGCGACCCCGTTCAGCTGACCCTTCCCGGACGGGCCGTCAGCGGCGGCCGGACGATCAATATCAAAAACGTCCGCCGGCCCTTGGCATCAGCTACGTCCTGGCCGAAAACCCGACCGAGAAAAATACCCTCTTGCCGCCGGAACAGTCCGTAAGCACGGCACCGGAACTGCACCGGGAACCAAACCGGAAGCCGGCAGCCGCCAAGGAAGGGAAGATGGGCCTGGTCCTCTTCTGGGATCCCCTCATGAAGGAAGACGCCGATCTGCCGTCCCTTCAGACTCACCAGCCGATCATGTCGCCGACGGCCTTTCGACTGACCAAGAACGGCATCGAACTGCGCAACCCCGATTTTGATATGCTGGCCGAAACGTATGCCGCCAAAGGCTACGCCATGTGGCCCCTCATCGACAACAACTTCGATCCCAAGCTGACCCACGAAATCCTGTCCGACAGCCGCCTGCAGGATACGATGGTCCGCCAGCTCATGGGCTACGCCATCCTCTATGATTTTAAAGGCTACAACATCGACTTTGAAAACGTCAATTATAGCGATAAAGACAAACTGACGGCCTTCGTCCGTAAGATTTCCGACGCCGCCCATGCCTATGGCCTGAAGGTGTCCATGGACGTCACGCCGCCGTCGGACAGCCCCAATTGGTCCATGGTCTACGACCGGGCCGCCCTGGCACCGCACCTCGACTACTTGATGATCATGGCTTACGACCAGTTCGGACGGACCAGTCCCGTCGCCGGTCCCGTCGCATCCTACCCCTGGGTAGAACGAGCTGTTCAGAACACCTTGAAACTGGTCCCTGCCGAAAAGATCGTCCTCGGCATGCCCCTCTACATGCGGCTGTGGTATGAATCGAAAGACGGCCGCGACCTGCCGCAGAACATCGCCGACTGGCCGGCCGTCGTCGGAGCGACGCCGGTAAAAGGGGCCAAGGCCGAATCCGACACCGTCCAGGACAAGGCGAAGACGAGCGAGCCGATGCTGGTTGAAGTTGAAACGGCTGCCGAAGAAGCGGCCCGTCAGGCAGCAGAAAACAAGGACGGCGTCATCGTTCCCATCGACTTTGACGGCGATTCGTATAAACGGGCTGCCGTAACGCCGGTGAAGAAAATGGTCAAACCGGAACCGGATCAGCCTGCCGTCACTGGCGGCAAGGCCAAGCTCTTCGTTCGGACCCTCACCATGGCCGACAGTGAAGCCGTTCTCAAAGGCTTATAAGAACTACGTCGTCTGGAACAAGGACCTGGGGCTCTACTACTTGGAACTGCCCATGAAGACGGGTACCGTTAAAATTTGGATAGAAGATGAAAAATCCTTAAAAGCTAAGGCTGAACTCATCCAAACTTATGGATTGAAGGGTGCGGCCTTCTGGCGAAAAGGATTTGAACCGGCCCATTTTTGGCAGGGATTTGCAAAACATGAATTGACTTGACGCCATGAGGCCACTATAATAATATTCAAGACGCTGTAAGACAGGCTGTCTTTATTTTGACTGGGGCAGGATAGGAGGCTCTTATATTGGAAAAGTACATTCCACAGGAAATCGAAAAGAAATGGCAGCACGTTTGGGAAGAACACCACTGTGACTGCTGCAGTGAAGACAGCGGCAAACCGCCGTATTACGTATTAGAAATGTTCCCGTATCCCTCGGGAAATCTTCATATGGGCCACGTCCGCAACTACACCATCGGCGACGTCATCGCCCGCTACCGCCGCATGAACGGCTACAACGTTCTCCATCCTATGGGTTACGATGCCTTCGGCATGCCTGCTGAAAACGCAGCCATTAAGCACAACATTCCGCCGGCAGAATGGACGTACAGCAATATTGAAAACATGACCCGCCAGCAGAAATCCCTGGGCCTGTCCTATGACTGGGACCGCGAAGTGGCGACGTGCCACGAAAAGTACTATAAGTGGACCCAGTGGATCTTTGAGCTGTTCTATAAACGCGGCCTGGCTTACCGCAAAGAAGCCAAGGTCAACTGGTGCGACACGTGCAACACCGTTTTGGCCAACGAACAGGTCATTGACGGCAATTGCTGGCGCTGCGACAATCCGGTCGTCAAAAAGGACCTCAAACAGTGGTTCTTCAAGATCACCGACTATGCCGACCGCCTCTTGGAAGACCTCGAAGAACTGCCGGGCTGGCCGGAACGGGTCAAGACCATGCAGAAGAACTGGATCGGCCGCAGCGAAGGGGCTGAATTCTCCTTCGACATCCCGGAAATCGGCAAAAAGGTGCCCATGTTCTCGACTCGTGTCGACACGATTTTCGGCGTCACCTACATCGTCTTGGCACCGGAACACGAATACGTCGCCAGCCTCATCAAGGGCAAGGCCAACGAAGCCGAACTCCAGGCCTTCATTACCCGCATGAAGAACATGAGCGACATCGACCGCACGGCAACGGATGCCAAGAAAGAAGGCATGTTCACCGGTGCCTATGCCATAAACCCGGTCAATAACGAAAAGGTCCCCATTTGGATTGCCAACTACGTCCTGGCCGACTATGGGACCGGTGCTGTCATGGGCGTACCGGCTCACGACCAGCGCGACTGGGAATTTGCCAAAGAATTTGACCTGCCCCTGCGTCTCGTCGTCCAGAATAAAGAACAGAACCTCGATCTTGCGACCATGGAAGAGGCCTACCACGAACCGGGGACCCTGGTCAACTCCGGCGAATTCAACGGCCTGACTGACGAAGAAGGCCGGAAAGCCATCACCAAATGGCTGGCCGACAAGGGCCTTGGCAAGAAGACCGTCAACTATAAGCTCCGCGACTGGCTCATCTCCCGTCAGCGCTATTGGGGCGCTCCCATTCCGATTATCTACTGCCCGACCTGTGGCGAACAGCTCGTCCCTGAAGACCAGCTGCCGGTAAAATTACCGGAAGACGTCAAATTCACGGCCGGTGCCGTATCGCCTTTGGCGACGAGCGAAAGCTTCGTCAACTGCACCTGCCCGAAATGCGGCGGCCCGGCCAAACGGGAAACGGACACGATGGATACCTTTATCTGCTCGTCGTGGTACTTCCTGCGCTATACCGACGCCCGCAACGATGAACAGGCCTGGGATCCCAAGAAGGCCAATCACTGGATGAACGTCGACCAGTACATCGGCGGTATCGAACACGCCATCCTTCACCTCATGTACTCCCGCTTCTTCATGAAGGTCTTCCATGACGCCGGCCTCGTTGAAAAGAAAGAACCCTTTGAACGCCTCCTGACTCAGGGAATGGTACTCCTCGACGGCAGCAAGATGAGTAAATCCAAGGGCAACATCGTATCTCCGGAAGACATCATCGCCAAATACGGTGCCGATACGGCCCGCTTATTCATCCTCTTTGCCGCACCGCCCGAACGCGATCTGGGCTGGTCCGACCAGGGCGTCGAAGGCTCGTATCGCTTCTTGAACCGCGTATGGCGCATCGTCCACCAGTTCCAGGAAATGGAAAAGATCGGCGCCTCCGACAAGAAGTATACCGAAGGGGAAAAAGAACTGCGCTTTGAAGAATTCAAGGCCATTGCTAAGGTTACGGAAGACGTCCTCGGCAAAGACGGTGACTACGGCCTCAATACGGCCGTCAGCTCGATCATGGAATACGTCAACGCCATGCACGCCTATGCCGGCGCTAACACGACGATCCATGAAGACGTGGCCTTGGCAAGATCAATAAGAACCTAGGCATCCAAGATCCATGGCTCCCTTTACGCCGCATATTACGGAAGAGCTGTGGCAGATCTGCGGCTTTGAAGGCAGCGTCCACCAGGAAGCCTGGCCGGAAGTCGACAAGACGGCCCTCGTCGTCGATGAAATCGAACTGCCGATCCAGGTCAACGGCAAGGTCCGCGACCG
>ENA-OPYT01000321-OPYT01000321.1-human-gut-metagenome-genome-assembly--contig:-NODE-321-length-15135-cov-4.381730_pt1 | contig 15135 bp, 13 predicted proteins | sample MGYA00242636_ERZ504480 | MGnify/ENA primary metagenome ERZ504480 (study PRJEB26092, sample SAMD00036228) | human gut metagenome | host: Homo sapiens | study: EMG produced TPA metagenomics assembly of...
TGGTGTTCTCGCTCTCCGCCACGCCCAGTTCGGCAATGCGGTTGTTCATCCGCTGCTGTTTCAAGGTATTCAGCCGTTTGCTGCCGTTGTAAAGCGTCCAGTTGGCATCGATACCATAACTGCCGTTGTAGCTGGTCTTGCTTTGGCTGCTGGTGATGTTGTCGCCGTCTATTATCGTATTGGTCTGGCTGTTGGGCCGGTTTACGATACGTTGGCTTACGGATGCCGTGAGGCTGGGGAAGAGGGCTGCTTTGGCGGTCTTTACGTCCACTTCGGCGCTCTCGGCGTTGAGGCGGTTCTTGCGTATCGTGATGTTTTGCTGCAAAGCATAGTCGATGCAGGTTTGCAGGTTCCATTGTGCGGGAAGCGCCTGCGTGCTGTCCTGCTGTTGCGTACCGATAGCGGTTTCCCGTGTTTGCGGCATAGCATTGCCGACACAGGTGCTTGCCGCACAGAGCGATATTACGGTCAATCTTTTTACATTTATCATATTACCTTGTTTCTATGGTTTTACCATTGCAAAAGTATGCGCAGCCTCTTGAAACGGCAAAAACAATAGACCATTGCCGGGATTGTGCCGACGGATTACTTTTTCCTGCCGATAATTAAGAGTTTGCTTTGCTGTTTTTATGAAATGTCAAAATACACTTGCTGATAGAAACCAATAGTAAGCGAATTTCAGTTTTGACCCCGTAAAGACAGTAGATATCCTCCCAAAGAACTTCTTTATAGAATACCGGACAAAAATCAAGCCGGCTATAACTTTTCAGTTTTTTATTTGTTATTTATATAAAAGTATTTTATATTTGTAATGATTATAATTTAAACTTTATGAAGAACCTTGTTACCAGTATCTGGCAATTCTATGTCGATGGCTTCCGAAGCATGACATTGGGGCGTACCTTGTGGCTGATAATTGCAATCAAATTGTTTATCATGTTTTTTATTCTTCGTCTTTTCTTCTTTCCGAACTATCTGAATGAAGCTGCCGGAGAAGGCGCTAAGGAAGATTACGTCAGCAGTGAACTGATTATGCGGGCAGGGAATGATAGGAGATAGTGATAAGCGGTTAGTGATTAGCGATTAAAGGGGGGAGTGAGGTATTCCTTTTCCTTATTTATACTTTATATTTTATACTTTAATTTCATACTTAATATTTATTCTCATGCTTGAAAACATTGACACTTCTCTGATTGATTGGTCGAGAGCGCAATTTGCCTTGACCGCTATCTATCACTGGATTTTTGTGCCGCTTACTTTAGGATTGGCGGTAATTATGGGCATCATGGAAACGGTGTACTACCGTACGGGTGACAAGTTCTGGAAACATACTGCCAAGTTCTGGATGAAACTCTTCGGCATCAATTTTGCCATAGGTGTGGCAACGGGACTGATTCTGGAGTTTGAATTCGGTACGAACTGGAGTAATTACAGTTGGTTCGTGGGCGACATCTTCGGTGCGCCGCTTGCCATCGAAGGTATTCTGGCATTCTTTATGGAAGCCACGTTCATTGCTGTGATGTTCTTCGGTTGGGACAAGGTAAGCAAACGTTTCCACCTGGCTTCTACCTGGCTTACGGGACTTGGTGCTACTATCTCCGCCTGGTGGATTCTGGTGGCGAATGCCTGGATGCAGAATCCGGTAGGTATGGAGTTCAATCCCGATACCGCCCGTAACGAGATGGTCGACTTCTGGGCGGTGGCCACTTCGCCGATGGCAGTCAATAAGTTCTTCCACAGCGTGTTGTCCGGCTGGGTGCTGGCTGCGGTGTTCGTGGTAGGTGTGAGCTGCTGGTATCTGTGGAAAAACCGTGAGAAGAAGTTTGCTTTGGCAAGCATAAAGATAGCTGCCTGGGTAGGACTGTGTGCCGCTGTGCTTTCTGCGTGGACGGGCGACGGTTCCGGTTATCAGGTGGCACAGAAACAGCCCATGAAGCTCGCTGCCATGGAGGGTTACTATCAGGGGCAGGAAGGAGCCGGACTGGTGGCTTTCGGCATTCTCAATCCTGACAAGAAGACGGCCGACGACGGTAAGGATGCTTTCCTCTTCCGCATGGAGATTCCCAAGTTCCTTTCATTGCTTGCCGAGCGCGATTCAAAGGCTTTCGTACCGGGCATCAACGACCTGCTGAAAGGCGGCTATCCCTTGAAAGACGGTACAACCGCGCTCTCTGCTCAGGAGAAGATTGAAAAGGGAAAGACGGCTATCGGGGCTTTCTCCGCTTATCGTGCCGCCAAAGCTGCGGGCAACGATGCCGAGGCGCAGGTGGCTGCCAAAGTGTTGAAAGAGAATGTGGCGTATTTCGGTTACGGTTATATCAAGGATGTAAACGAACTGGTTCCCAACGTGCCGCTCACCTTCTATATGTTCCGTGTCATGGTGATGCTGGGCGGGTACTTCATCCTCTTCTTCATCGTGGTTCTCGTCCTTGCCTACAAGAAGGATTTGTCGCAGATGCGCTGGATGCATTGGGTGGCGATGCTGACCATTCCGCTGGGTTATCTTGCCGGGCAGGCAGGTTGGGTGGTTGCCGAATGCGGACGTCAGCCGTGGGCCATTCAGGATATGTTGCCCACAAGTGCCGCCATTTCCAAACTGGATGTCGGCTCCGTGCAGACCACATTCTTCATTTTCCTTGTACTGTTCACCGTTATGCTGATTGCCGAAGTAGGCATTATGCTGAAAGCCATACGGAAAGGACCGGAAAAAGAACTTTCTCATCAATCATAACTTATAACTCATAACTTATTACATGAATACCTATATATTTCTTCAACATTATTGGTGGTTTATAGTATCCCTGTTGGGAGCCATCCTTGTATTCCTGCTGTTTGTGCAGGGTGGTAACTCGCTGATATTCTGTCTGGGCAAGACGGAAGAACAGCGCAAGATGATAATAAACTCTACGGGGCGCAAGTGGGAGTTTACGTTTACTACGCTCGTAACGTTCGGCGGTGCGTTCTTTGCATCGTTCCCGTTGTTCTACAGTACGAGCTTCGGCGGTGCGTACTGGCTGTGGATGATTATCTTGTTTACTTTCGTGTTGCAGGCTGTAAGCTACGAGTTTCAGTCGAAAGCGGGCAATCTGTTGGGCAAGACGACGTATCGCGCTTTTCTGGTGATAAACGGAGTGGTAGGGCCGGTGCTGCTGGGCGGTGCGGTGGCAACGTTCTTCACGGGTTCGGAGTTCTATATCAACAAAGGTAATATTGCCGATACGGTGATGCCGGTTATCAGCAGTTGGGCCAATGCGGGGCACGGGTTGGATGCGTTGCTCAATCCGTGGAATGTAGTGTTGGGACTGGCTGTGTTCTTCCTGGCGCGTATTCTCGGTGCGCTTTACTTCATTAACAATATCGGCGATGCGGATTTGGTGAAACGTTGCCGTCGTGCACTGTGGGGCAATACGGGGCTGTTTCTGGTGTTCTTCCTTGCATTCGTTATCCGTACGCTGCTTGCCGAAGGCTACGCGGTGAATCCGGAAACCGGAGAGGTATTTATGGAACCCTATAAGTATCTGACAAACTTTATCGAAATGCCTGTGGTGCTGCTCGTGTTCCTTATCGGTGTGCTTGCCGTGCTTTGGGGAATTGTCCGCACGGTGTGGAAACCGTCTTTCGACAAGGGGATATGGTTTGCAGGCGCAGGCACTGTGCTCACGGTATTGGCGCTGTTGCTGGTGGCGGGTTATAACAATACTGCCTATTATCCCTCTACCGCCGACCTGCAAAGTTCGCTTACGCTGGCAAACAGTTGTTCCAGCCAGTTTACGTTGCGGGTAATGGCCTACGTGTCTGTCCTAGTTCCTTTTGTGCTTGCCTACATTTTCTACGCATGGCGCAGCATCGACAGGAAGAAGATAGATGCCGCAGAGATGCAGGATGAAAAAGGACACGCCTATTGATTTTATAACTCCGGGGATTTGCTCCCGGTTTCCCTGGAGTTTCTTTGAAAATGCCGGGGGATATAAGAGAAAACTCCTCACGTTTGGGTTGTAAACGTGAGGAGTTTTCTTTTATGGTTCCGGATATTCCGGACTCTGTAATCTCTTTTGTCTGGCAGATTTTTCTGCCTTATGTATTCTATTATTTATGTGCTTTTGTGCAAATGTAGTGCATATTCCTTTTTCTGACATAGGAAAAAGCCGTTTATTTCTTTCTCTGTTTAGATGCGTAAGGTTTTTTCCGGTGGAAAATTTTCGGTACAAGTTTCATTAGCCGCAGTATCTGTCCCTGCCTTTTCCGGATATAACTTGAGGGGTTTGCAGAGTCGAAGCGTAGAGGGTTGGGCAGAGTGGCGGCAATCAGCGCGCATTGTCCGGCAGTGAGCTTGGCGGCGGTGGTATGGAATTTATACCGGGCTGCGGCTTGCGCCCCGTAAATGCCTTTGCCCATTTCTATGGAGTTGAGGTAGACCGTCATAATCCGCTTTTTGGACCAGAACAGTTCTATCATCCACGTGAAGTAAACTTCAAAGCCCTTGCGGAGCCATGAGGATTGCGGCCACAGAAATACATTCTTCGCTGTCTGCTGGCTGATGGTGCTTGCACCGCGTTTCCGTTTGCGTTTTTCGTTCTCTTTCATGGCTTTCCGTATTTCGATGAAGTCGAAGCCGTTGTGTGTGGCAAACCGGTTATCTTCCGACGCAATGACAGCCATAGGCAGGTGAGGGGAGATTTCATTGAACGGTATCCACTCGTGATGCCATGCGGGGCTTTCTCCTTTAAATATCTGTTGCACGCTTCGGATAACCATCAGAGGCGTGACATATACCGGCATAAAACTATAAACCACTACCGTTACAGCAGTGGATATAAAGAAGAAGAGCAACAGATTGCGGATAATCCGTAAGGGTTTGGAGAATTTCATGGGAATGATGATTGGAAATTTGCTTCACCGCATGGGACACAAAGAGAGTTTACGGAGTTTTTCAGATAACGGAATTTTTCGGACATAAGAACAAAAGAACAGATTCTGTGATTGCCGCATCACTATCGGCATTCTTCAGTGCTTTTTTTGTTCTTTTGTTCTTATGTCCGAAAACCGGATTGTTATTTTCCCGCTTCCGCATTCTTAATCATCTGCTCGCTGGCATACATGAATATTACCACACGGCGATTTTCGCTCGCCGACAGGCTTTCGTCGTATTCATTGTAGCCCACACCTTCCACTTGCTTGAACTGAGAGGGAGATACGCCGCAATCCTGCAGATAATTCTCTACGGCATAGGCACGGTTCTTGGACACCTTCATGTTGGCTTCGTACGTACCGACCTTGTCCGTATGGCCTATGATGGCGATGTCCGTAGTTGTGTCTTCCTTCAGAATCTTGGCGAGGTCGCGCAAGGAAGCTTTCGCATCGTTGCTCAGCGTAGAGGAGTTGAAAGCAAACAGAATACCGGAGTCGAACGTCACCTTGACGGCATCCAGATTATTGGCATCTTTCACCATTTCCACCTGTGCGCCTTCAATCTTGGCGGCTTCGGCAGCCTTTTTATCCATCTTATGACCGATAGCCACACCTGCGCCCGTACCTACCGCTGCGCCTACTGCCGCACCGATAGCAGCGCCTTTACCCTTGCCGAACAGTCCGCCGATAATAGCTCCTGCCGCAGCGCCCGAGCCACCGCCGATAATGCCGCCTTTCGTCGTATTGTTCATTGTACCGCAACTACCCAGTAGTATGGCACCGCTCAGCAGGAATGCTGTCATTTTCATCTTTTTCATACCTTTTATTTTTTAATTGGTTCAAGTTTTACTAATGCAAATTTATGTATATAATACATTTGTTGGCATTAAAAAGTTTACCATTGCAGTTTTTTTAGAGAATTTTCCTTTTAATAAAGAGAAAACGGCCGGTCTTATACGTTACTTGTAATTCAGGAAGTTTTCCTGCACCAGCTTTCCTGCCTGCCACACGGCGCGTATGTTCAGTTCCTTGTCCATGATGAGGATGTCGGCGTCCTTGTCCTTTTGCAGGGAACCTTTGCGGTCGTACACGCCCATGATGCGTGCCGGGGTTTCGGAAGCCATGCGCAGGGCGTCGCCCAACGGGATACCCGCCTTGACCATAGTACGCACCAGCACGTCCATGGTGGCGATACTGCCTGCCAATGAGGAGCGGTCGGCAAGCTTGCACACACCGTCTTCGATGATGTAGCGCGGGTCGTTGATTTCCTTGCCTTCGGTGGCGGCGCAGGAGAGGGCGTCCGTTACGAGGCAGGTGTGCTCTACACCTTTCAGCTTGTATGCCAGTTTCAGGATGGTGGACGGCAGGTGGATGCCGTCGGCAATGAGTTCGATGGTCATGCCGTCGGTCAGGTAGACACTTTCCACAGTGCCTTCGTACTTGTACTCGCGGCGTTTGTGGAAGCCGGGCATGGCGTTGTAGAAGTGGGCGGCATGGGTAAATCCGGCTTCGTAGGCGGCACGGATGCCGTCGTATTCGGCTTCGGTATGCGATACGGCTGCCAGTATGCCTTTTTCGCGCAGGTAGCTTGCAAACTCCAGTGCTCCGGGCAGTTCGGGAGAGGCGTCCCAGCGGCGGATGCAACGGGTGCTTTCCACCAACTCACGGTATTCCTGTCCGTCAATCTCCTTCACCTGGTCGGCAAACTGTTCGCCTGCCATTTTCTTGTTGAGATAGGGACCTTCAATGTGCAATCCCAGTACGGGGCTTCCGGGCTCTGCCATAAGCTTTTCGCACACTTGGGCTGCCTGGTGCAGCTTTTCGAACGGAGACGAGGAAATGGTAGGGTAGAAACTCGTAGCGCCATGACCGAGGTGTGCATTGATGATGCTGCGAAACGCTTCTTCGGTACATTCGGTGAAGTCGTGGCCGCCACCGCCATGTGCGTGCATACACACGAAGCCGGGCACGATATACATGCCTTTGGCATCGATGAGGCGTGCGCCGATGAGGGCGAGGTCACAGTTGGTCACTTCGAGTATTTTTCCGTCGCGCATCAGGACGGAACCTTCATTCAGCCAGCCTTGCGGGGTGAATATGCGTCCGTTGATAATTTGAGTAAGCATTTTTAGATTTATGATTTAAGATTTATGAATTATAATCCCAGCGTTGTGCTTTTGAATTTATCGAAGGCCAAAATTAAGCATTATAAATTAAAAATCCTATACGCGGGATTTTTTAATCATCTTCTTCTCCGTCTTCGGTGGCGGCGTTGTTTCTGCCGGTATTTGCGTATCTTGCCGTATACCAGCCAGACGAACAATACTCCGAATACGGAGAATATCAGCAGTACAATGCCCGTGTTGAGGTTGTCGCCTTTCACACGGCTCCACATTTCGAGTACGAGTTCGGTGCGGTTGCCGAAGTCGCGTATCATGGCGCAGCGTTCCACCACTTTTCTGTCGGGATATTGCACGGGGTTTATCTGCAGGCTGTCCGCACCCACACCTTCACCGAAGAAATAGCTGAGGTCGGAACGTGTCGCGATGGCGGTGTCCTGTTTGGCTTCCATGATTTCGGGGGTGGCAACGGCGCTGACGTAGCCTATGGCGTCCATATTGCGCAGGGCGATGTCGGGCCGGCAGAGGTAGTTGATGAAGTAAGCGGCAGCTTTGGGATTGCCTGCATATTTGGGGATTACCCAGCCGTCGTACCAGATGTTGCTGCCTTCGCGCGGCACTTCGTAGGCAAGGTCTACGCCCACAGCACGGGCTTCTTCGATGGCCCATACGGCGTCGCCGCTCCAGGTGAGGTTGAGCCAGGTCTTGTTCTTGGTCATCATCTCCTTGCCGAAGTCGGCTTCCCAGCCTGCGATGTTGGGCTTCATGGCTTTCAGATACTTCTCGGCAAGGGCTATGGCTTCGGGAGAGTTATCGTTCATCAGTTGCTCCACGGTGACGGTGCTGTCGGCAAGCTGGCGGGCATGGGCGTAGATGATGGCGGTTCCGTAGGCATCGCGGTAACTGTCTTTCATCAGGATTTTGCCTTTGTTTTTGGAGTTCCAGAGGCAGTGCCAACTGCCGGCTTCGTCGGGGGTGATGAAGTTGCGGTTGTAGAGGATGCCGGCTGTGCCCCACATATAGGGTACGGCATAGTCGGTGGTGGTGCGTCCCGGCTGGCTGGTCTTGTTCAGTTCCCGGCGGATGTAGGGGGAGATGTTGGGCAGATAGTCCGGGGTCTTGCCGAAATTGCGGTCGATGGGCAGGAGAAGGTCTTTCTTCAGCATCCGCTCGATGATATACTCCGAGGGGCATACCACGTCGAAATCCTCGTGGCCGCGCTCTATCTTGGTGAGCATGATTTCGTTGATGTCGAACACCTGGTAGATAAGGCGGATGTCCTCGCCCGTCTGCTGTTTGTACCAGGCGGGAAATTCGGCCAGTACATCTTCGTCGATGTAGTCGGCCCAGTTGTAGATTTTCAGTACGTGGCTGCGCTCTTCGCCCGAATCCTTGCACGAGACGGCTGCGAGGACGAGGCAAAGGAGAAGGAATATGTCTGTTAATCTTTCATTTTTTATTCAGCAGGTTTATCTTGACTATGCTTTCGCTTTTCGGCTTACGGGATGAATCTCTCCGTGCTGCGGGACGAATACTCTTAGCTCGCGAGACGCAGGCGGACTTAATTCTTCCGTGCACGTTCCGCACGCTTGTTGATGACAATCAGCAGCACCAGCACCGTAATGAAAATAAGGGTGGACAGAGGACGCAGCTCCGGTGTCAGTCCGCCTTTGCGCGCATCGGCGTAGATGTAGGTGGAGAGCGTTTCCAGTCCTTCGTTTCCAATGGTGAATATGGTTACTGCGAAGTCGTCGATAGAGAGCGTAAAGGCAAGGATGAAGCCGCTTATCATACCCGGAAGTATCTCCGGCAGAATTACCTTGCGCAATGCCTGAAAGGGAGTGGCGCCAAGGTCGAGGGCGGCTTCGTATACGTTCTGGTTCATCTTCTTCAGGCGGGGCATTACGCTCAGCACTACGTAAGGGGTGCAGAATGTGATGTGCGCCAGTACCACGGTTGTGAATCCCTGCGAGATACCGCAACTGACGAACAGCAGGAACAGCGACACGCCCGTAATGATGTCAGCATTCATCATCGGAATGGCATTGGCGAAGTTCATCACCCGGCGCGTGCGTGTGCGCAGGTTGAAGATACCGATGGCCGCGATGCTGCCCAGCGCCGTACTGGCGGTGGCTGCCAGCATGGCAATGGCAAAGGTGTTCCAGATGGCGCTCGTCAGCGAGTGGTGCATGCCGCCCGTGAAGAGGGAGCTGTACAGCTTGGTGGAGAACCCCGTCCAGTTGCCCAGCACTTTGGCTTCGGTGAAGGAGAATACCATGATGATAAGGATAGGCGAGTACAGCAGCGCAAGCAGCAGCCACAGATAGCCTTTGGCAAGAATACGCGTCATCATATCACACCTCCGCTTTCATTGGATGCGCCGTCCTCTTCATTCGTAAAAAGGATGGTGACGCCTATCAGCAATAGCATGATGAGCGACAGGGCTGCACCGTAGTTCCACATTCCGTTGTATATGTTCTCCTGCACGGTTGTTCCGAAGAGCTTGATGTTGTTCATCGTCAGCAGTTCGGCTATGGCAAAGGTGCTCACCGTGGGCATGAACACCATTACGATGCCGCTCATGATGCCCGGCATGGAGAGGGGCAGGATTACTTTGCCGAATACCTGCAAGGGGTTGGCTCCGAGGTCTTGGGCGGCTTCTATGAGGCTGCGGTCCATTTTCTGCAGAGTGTTGTAGATGGGGTATATCATGAACGGCAGGAAGTTGTAAACCATGCCGAACACGAGTGCGCCTTCTCCCAGCGGCAGGTTCAGAAAGTCGAACAGCGCCACTGTGGCGAGCGTGCGTATCAGTATGTTCACCCACATGGGCAGGATGAACAGCACCACCATGGTCTGCGAAGTGTTGAACTGCTTCTGGCTGAGGATGTATGCTGCCGGATAACCCAACAACAGGCAGGTCAGCGTGGTGATGAGAGCGATGCCGATGGAGTAGATGAAGGTGTTCATCGCCTCCGGGTGCATCATGAACTTGCGGAAGTTGGCAAAGGTGAACGCTCCGTCGGCATCCGTAAAGGCGTACAGCACAATCAGCAGTAGCGGCACTATCGCAAATATCAGCAGAAACAGTGCGTAGGGCAGTGTCCAGTTGCGTCGCCGCAGGAAGAAATGGGATAATTTATCAAACATTACTCTATTATATCTTATCAAGCGCTACTCTATTTAATCAAGTATTGCTTTATTATATTAAGATTATGGACGGTAAGATACCTTATCGTTTTATCACCTTTATGTTTTCGGGGGCTATCCGTATGCCCACGCGGTCTCCGTCGTCCCAAACATCGCTGGTGTCTACGAAGATGTCCTCGTCCCAATCGGTAAACACGGTGAGGTGATAATGGTTTCCTTTGTAGAGGATGAATTTCACTTCGCCCGTCAGTCGTCCGTCTTCTTCGTTATCCTCCAGGATAACGTTTTGGAAGTCCACTTCCACCGTTACGGGCATTTCGAGACCGATGCCTTGCACCGGACTGCATTCGAAGCTGCAACCCAGGAATTCCACGTGTGTTTCGTCCAGGAGCTTGCCCTCGAAAGTGTTGCAGGTGCGTTCTTTCTTCATTACGTGGATGTCGAAAGGTTTTACCAGCAGACCCACTTCGTGGCCTGCCTCGAAGCAGTGATAATCCTGCACCATCAGCTCGTAGCCCTCGCGGGTCTGTACCAGCATTTCGTAGTGCACGCCTTTGAAGATGGAGCTTGTTACGGTTCCCGTGAGTTGCGCCGCATCCGAGGGTTCGAAGATGTAGATGTCCTCCGGACGGATTACGACGTCCACCTGTGTACGGTCGCCGAAACCGGTATCCACGCAGTCGAACTCGTGTTCGCAGAAGCGGGCGAGCCGGTCGTGCACCATGACACCGTTCAGTATGTTGCTCTCGCCGATGAAGTCGGCTACGAAGGAGTTGATAGGCTCGTTGTAGATGTCTGTCGGAGTGCCGATTTGCTGTATCCTGCCTTCGCTCATCACGACGATGGTGTCGCTCAGGGTGAGGGCCTCTTCCTGGTCGTGGGTGACGTATACGAAGGTGATGCCCAGCTTCTGGTGCATCTCTTTGAGTTCCATCTGCATGTCCTTGCGCATCTTCAGGTCGAGGGCGGCAAGGGGCTCGTCGAGGAGCAGCACTTCGGGTTCGTTGACGATGGCACGGGCTATGGCAACGCGCTGTTGCTGTCCGCCGGAGAGGGAGTCCACGTCGCGGTCTTCATAGTCGGTCATGCCCACCATGCGGAGCGCCTGCTTCACTTTCTTTTCGATAGTGGCGGCGGGGAGCTTCTTCAGCTTGAGGCCGAAAGCAATGTTGTTGAATACGTTGAGGTGGGGAAACAGGGCGTACTTCTGGAACACCGTATTCACCGGGCGGCGGTGGGGCGGTGTCTGCGTGATGTCTTCTCCTGCAATGGTAATCACTCCTTCCGAAGCTGTCTGGAAGCCTGCAATCAGACGCAGCAATGTCGTCTTTCCGCAACCGGACGGTCCCAGTATCGTTACAAACTCGCCCTTGCGGACAGACAAATTCACATCATTCAGTACGGCTTTGTCTCCGAAGAACTTCGATACGTGCTCTATACTGATGATGCAATCGGACTTTTGCATAAGCATTTCTTACTTTATCCAAACCTGTTAAACAAAACTCTGCCCGGCATGCGGGCGGACGTAAAAATTGGGGCAAAGGTACATACTTTTTGTGAAAACTTTACGGGTAACGGATTATAAGTTTAAAGTAATTTGCCGATACTCGCAATAAGTCATAACTTTGTGCCCCCGTAACATTAAATTCCTTATAAGAATGGAAAAGAAAATCGTACTCATCACAGGTGCTTCTTCGGGTATAGGAGAGGGCTGTGCGCGTAAATTTGCCATGAATGGCTACCGCCTGATTCTCAACGGACGGAATGTAGAGAAACTGACTGCCGTAAAGCGCGAACTGGAAACGGAATACCATGCGGATGTCTGTCTGCTGCCTTTCGACGTTCGCGACCGCGGGGCTGCGAAAGCGGCTCTCGACTCGCTTCCTGAGGAATGGAGAGCGATAGATATCCTCATTAATAATGCCGGACTGGTAATCGGCGTGGACAAGGAACACGAAGGCAATCCGGACGAATGGGACATCGTGCTTGATACCAATATCAAAGCATTGCTTGCCATGACCCGCCTGGTGGTTCCCGGAATGGTGGAACGCGGACGCGGCCATGTCATTAATATGGGTTCTATTGCAGGCGACTATGCCTATCCGGGCGGTAGTGTATACTGTGCCAGCAAGGCTGCCGTAAAGGCGTTGTCAGACGGCTTGCGCATCGACCTTGTGGATACTCCCGTACGGGTAACCAATATCAAGCCCGGCCTGGTGGAGACGAACTTCTCCGTAGTGCGCTTCCGTGGCGACAAGGCGGCTGCCGATAATGTGTACAAGGGCATCCGTCCGCTTACAGGCGACGACATTGCCGAAGTGGTGTACTTTGCCGCTGCCGTTCCCGAACATATACAGGTGGCGGAAGTGCTGGTAATGCCTACCAATCAGGCTACGGGTACAATCGTCAGCCGGAAATAAGCACTCTTCCGTAACAACAGAATCTAAGAGAATAAGAGTAAACTCTGCCAATCATGACTAATAAGTACGAAGAACGCCTGGGCACGGAGCGTATGCTGCCTTTGGTTTTCAAGATGGCGCTGCCTGCGGTGGCAGCACAGTTTGTCAATCTGCTTTACAGCATTGTAGACCGTATTTACATCGGACACATACCGGGCATCGGAACCGATGCGCTGGCGGGAGTGGGAGTGACCATTTCGCTCGTTGTGCTGATTTCTTCTTTCTCTGCCATTGTGGGTGGTGGCGGTGCTCCGTTGGCTGCCATTGCCCTCGGACAGGGCAACCGTCGCCGTGCCGGAAAGATACTTGGCAATGGCTTTACTCTGTTGATTCTTTTCACTTTGCTCACTTCGTTCATAGCCTATACCTTTATGGAGCCTATCCTGCTTTTTACGGGTGCTTCGGAGCATACGCTGGGCTATGCGGAAGACTATCTTTCCATTTATCTGTTGGGGACGCTGTTTGTGGAAGTGTCTACCGGACTGAATGCTTTCATCAATGCACAGGGGCGCCCTGCGGTTGCCATGTGTTCGGTGTTGATAGGGGCTTTGTTGAATATTATTCTTGATCCGATATTCATATTCTGGTTGGATATGGGAGTGAAAGGCGCTGCATTGGCTACGGTGCTGTCGCAGGCTTGCAGTGCGGTGTGGGTGCTGTCCTTCCTATTCTCACGGCGCGCTTCCCTGCCTTTGGAAAGGCGGTATATGAAGCTGGAAAAGAGTATCGTGCTCTCCATGTTGGCGCTCGGCGTATCGCCTTTTATCATGGCGAGTACGGAAAGCCTGGTGGGGTTTGTGCTCAACAGCAGTCTGAAAGAATTCGGAGATATCTATGTCAGTGCGCTTACCGTTCTGCAAACGTCTATGCAGTTTGCCAGCGTGCCGCTGACGGGGTTTGCGCAGGGCTTTGTTCCGGTGGCAAGCTATAACTACGGGCATGGCGACAAGCAGCGTGTGAAGGAGTGCTTCCGGATTGCGCTGATTACCATGTTTTCTTTCAATCTCGTCCTGATGCTGTTTATGATTGGCTTCCCTGCGATTGTGGCATCCGCTTTTACAAGCGATACAAGGCTGATAGAAACTGTCCGCTGGACGATGCCTGTATTCTTGGGCGGCATGACGATTTTCGGGCTACAGCGTGCCTGTCAGAATATGTTCGTGGCGTTGGGGCAGGCCAGAATATCCATTTTCATAGCATTGCTGCGTAAGGTAATCCTGCTGATACCATTGGCGTTGATACTGCCGCATTTTATGGGAGTAGCAGGTGTATATGCGGCAGAAGCCATATCCGATGCTACGGCAGCCATTTGCTGTACGCTGCTGTTTTTCTGGCAGTTCCCTAAAATACTGAGGAAAATAAAAAGCAAAAGCCTGTCTGAATAAGGTATGTTCTTGTTATGGCATTCCGTTTCTAATTTCAGAATCAATGATTCGGGTATAAATATCCGTAAATCATATACAATTCGGTTTGCGTAATCGCGGTAATTTTGCAATTGGAAAACAACCGGAAATATCACTAACTTCATACGGTAAATGGAATGATTATGAACAGGATTCTTTTAATTTCAGTATTCAGTATTCAGTATCTTAACTTTCAATGTTATGGCACAGGAGAAAATAGTACAGACAGCCGGGCGCACTCAATTAGGAGAGTTCGCCCCTAAATTCGCGGAGCTCAACGACGATGTTCTTTTCGGAGAAGTGTGGAACCGCACCGATAAGCTTGGTCTGCGCGACCGTAGTTTAGTAACCGTTACCTCACTTATCAGTCAGGGTATTACAGACAATTCGCTCGTATTTCATCTGCAGTCGGCAAAGAAGAACGGCATTACCCGTACTGAGATTGCCGAAATCATTACCCACATCGGTTTTTATGCCGGTTGGCCGAAAGCATGGGCGGCGTTCAATCTGGCAAAAGACGTATGGGCGGAAGATGCCGTTGGTGAAGATGCCAAAGCCGCTTTCCAGCGCGAAATGATTTTTCCTGTCGGCGAACCGAACACTGCATACGCGAAGTATTTCACCGGCAACAGTTACCTTGCTCCCATTTCGCGCGAGCAGGTGAATATATCCAATGTTACGTTCGAACCTCGTTGCCGCAATAACTGGCACATCCACCGTGCCAAAAGTGGTGGCGGACAAATGCTGATTGGCGTAGCCGGACGCGGCTGGTATCAGGAAGAGGGTAAACCTGCCGTGGAAATTCTCCCGGGCACGGTTATCCATATTCCGGCAAACGTCAAACACTGGCATGGAGCTGCTGCAGACTGTTGGTTTGCTCATCTGGCTTTCGAGGTTCCCGGTGAAAGTGCTTCCAATGAATGGCTCGAACCGGTAACGGACGAAGAGTATGATAACCTCGAAACAAATAAGCGGTAATCGTGACCGAGCCTGCTTCTCTATTCGGCTTATCCATAGTAGTTATTTTGCATACATTGCCGGTCTCCGATGGTTTGTTCCTCACCGAGGAAAAAATGCCTTTAATACTTCGGGCGT
>ENA-OPYT01000324-OPYT01000324.1-human-gut-metagenome-genome-assembly--contig:-NODE-324-length-15026-cov-2.971206_pt1 | contig 15026 bp, 16 predicted proteins | sample MGYA00242636_ERZ504480 | MGnify/ENA primary metagenome ERZ504480 (study PRJEB26092, sample SAMD00036228) | human gut metagenome | host: Homo sapiens | study: EMG produced TPA metagenomics assembly of...
CATCCGGGATCTGACTGTATTCGGTCCAGGCCGTCAAAAGAAGCTTAACGGCATCTCCCTGGATATACGTTCTCATGAAATCCTCGGTATTGCGGGTATCTCAGGCAGCGGACAGAAGGAACTCTGCGAGGCCATCACGGGCATGCAGCCCGCCAAAGGCAGCATTCTTCTGAACGGACGGGAATTGACCGGTCAGAACCCCCGGACGATCCTGAACAGCGGCATCCACATCGGTTTCATACCCGAAGACCGCCTGGGTATGGGACTTGTAGGGGGCATGGATCTCACCGATAACGTGGCGCTCCGGTCCTACAAGCGCAGAAAAGGCCCCTTCCTGGATCTGAAGGGCAGCCGCCAAGCGGCAGAAGATCTGATCTGCCGTTACCAGGTCAGCACCCCGGGCCCTGACCAAATTATCAAACGCCTGTCCGGCGGCAATATCCAGAAGGTGCTCCTGGGCCGTGAGATCGATCTGAATCCTGAGCTGCTCATTGCTGCTTATCCCGTGCGCGGCCTGGATATCGGTGCCTCACATTTTATTTATGACCAGCTGAATGAGCAGAAGAAAAAAGGGGTGGCCATCCTCCTGATCGGGGAAGACCTGGATGTGCTGCTGGGGCTCTGTGACCGGATCGCCGTGCTGCACGCCGGAGAACTGATGGGCATTGTGGACGCCATAACAGCCGCCAAGGAGCAGCTGGGCCTGATGATGATGGGACGAAAGGAGGAGCCTGTTCCATGTTCCGAATAGTAAAAAAAGATAACGTATCCAACCCTCTTCTGCGGAGGCTGATCACCGTAGTGATCGCGCTGGTGGCTGCCGGAGCTTTTATCGGCCTGTGCGGCTACAGCCCCGTCACCGTATATACGGAAATGGTTAAAGGCTCGCTCACATCTGCTTATTGCCTCCGGCAGACCCTCATCCAGATGGTCCCCCTGCTGATCATGGCTCTGGGTGTTGCCGTATGCTTCAAAATGCAGTTTATCAATATCGGAGCTGAAGGACAGTTTTATCTGGGCGCTATAGCCGCCACCTGGGTTACCTTAAACCTGCAGGAGCTTCCGGTTCCGATAGCGTTCCCTCTGATGTTTATCGCGGCATTCCTGGCCGGAGGAGCCTGGTGCCTGATCGCGGCCCTGCCCGCCATCATTACGGCGATTGTAGAGTTTATCGTGGGGGCGATCCCGCAGATCATCAATGCCGGGGGATACAGCTATTGACCTCGCTGGTCTCCGCGCTGCCGGAGATCATTACGGCCATCGTGGCGGCGATACCACAGATTATTGACGGGGCTGGTAACGGCGATCTCGGCAGTATCCCCCGAGATCATTGACGCGGGCGTGAACCTGCTGATCTCCCTGATCCAGAACCTGCCGACCATCATTACCACTATTGTGGGGGGCAATCCCGCAGATTATTTCCCTCGCTGGTAAACGCTATCCTGAACAGCATCCCCCAGATCATCCAGGCAGGCGTCCAGCTATTCGTTTCGCTGATCCAAAACCTGCCTACCATCATCGTGGAGATCGTAAAAGCAGTGGCCGGCATGCATCATCGCGGGAATTGTGAACGCCTTCACCTCGTCTATGGGGCAGATTGTCAATATCGGCAAGAACATCGTGCAGGGGCTGTGGCAGGGTATCCAGAGCCTTGCCGGTTGGATCTGGGACAAAGTATCCGGCTGGATTTCCGGCATCTGGGACGGGATCTGCAGCTTCTTTGGCATCAATTCGCCCTCGAAGGAAATGGCCTGGGTGGGCGAAATGCTGGGCAGGGGCCTTGCCGGCGGCATCGAGGACAGCGCCGGCGAAGCGGTCAGCGCCGCAGAGGATTTGAACAACGGCATTCTGGGCGTGATGAACGGGCTGGCGGCGGATATGCAGTCCGCTGTTCCCTCGAACTTTGCCTTTGACGCCGGTGGGACGATCCGCTCTGCGTCCGGCGGAATGAACAGCGGGGGCGCGTCCTTTGGAACCCTCATTACCATCCAGCAGATGATTGTCCGCAGCGAGGATGACATCCGCAGGATTTCCCAGGAACTCTATAACCTGATCCAGACCGGTTCCCGCGCCCAGGGACGGTTCAGCACAGCTTAGGAAGGAGGCAGTTTTGTGGGCTTTTCGTATAACGACATCACATCCAAGAGCATGGGTCTGAAGGCAAGACTGACCTCTTGGCAGGTCAGCGGAAGTTTGCGGAACTTTACCACGACGGTTCCCGGCAAATACGGTGTGACGGATTTCGGGGCGGATTTTGATTATCGGGAGATCGTGGTCTCCTGCAGCATCTTCCCCAGGCACAGCTTTTCCGCCCTGGTTGCCACACTTGACGATATTGCCGCGTGGCTCGACCCGGTGGGCGGATTAAAACAGCTCGTCCTGGACGATGTGCCGGACCGGTACTTTATGGCAAGACTGAACGCAGCGGTGGAGTGTGAACGGCTCCTGCGATCCTCCGGCAGCTTTGACCTGACCTTCTTCTGCCCGGATCCCCTTCGGCTATGCCATAGAGGATGAGACCTTTTCCATCATGGAGGAAGGAAACAGCACGGTCACCCGGCTGATCGGGAACATGGAATCAAATCCCATCTACCGCATTGAGGGCGAGATCACTTCCGGGGCGGGTAATTCCATCAGCATTACTACGAATGGGCAGGAGTTGAAGATTATCAATGCCACCCTTGCGGCCGGCGAGACGCTGGTGGTGGATACCGACCGGATGACCGCCTATGTGGAGGACGCGGACAGAATCACCCTGCGGAACGCCCTGCCGTATCTGGAGGAACTGAATTTTCCCACCCTGGCGGTGGGGAGCAACACCATCTCCGTAACGGCGACAAATGCCACGTTTACGGGGCTGGAAATCCAGGCAAGGAGCCGATGGAGGTGATAGACAGTGGCACTGAAAACAATACTGAATAAACAGACGGACTTCACCGGGGAGTTCCCGGAAGAATGGGCAAAGGACGGCCTGTGGAGGTTCAATGAATCCGACCCGGATGAGGATGACTGCCTTTTGGACTCCTCCGGCATGGGGCGGGCGGCAACTATCAACAACTGGAGCGGCACCAGTGCGTCCCTTTCCGCAAACCGCCTGGGGAATTATTTCCGCATGAACATCGTGAACCCGTCCTCTGAGCAGAACTACCTGAAGGTAACCAATGACGGGAGTATTTTCGCGGAGCTTGGCGGACGGATTGTCTGCGGCGGCTGGATGAACCCCACCACCTATTCTGTGGGAAACACCTACTGCCCGATTTTTAACACCCGGTACGGGCCGGGGCAGCCAATCTTCTACCTATCCCTCATCCGGGGCAATCCGAGAATCATGCTCTACAACGATACCGGTTCTCTGATTCTGGACGAGTCTGTAGAGCCACCTTTTTCCCTGGTCAACGGCGGCTGGTACTTCATCGCCTGCCTGATCGAGCCGGACAACAAGACGGCGCAGTATGTGGTGGGCGACCGGGGCAGCGGCACGGTGTGGGCATCAGAAGTGCTTTCCTTTACCGGGGAACTGAACCGCTCCTGCACGGCGGATTTGATTCTGGGGATGCACGCCGACTCCTACTGGTACGCCGGAGGGCTGGACGATTGGTTTTTGGACTGTGACACCCAGCTTACCGCAGAGGACCTGGAAAACTACTTCCTTTCCTCCCTCTGTGCCAACGGCGGCGATACCTCCGGGGATGTGGACGGCATCACGGAGCCGGGGGCGGTCACGCTCCGGGCATCAAGCGGCGGTTACCCTTCGGAAGGTGTGCTGACCACAGCGGCGGCGGACTGCAACCTTTCCGGCACGGGGCGTGTGTCTGTGACCAGCGAGTACGTCTCCGGCACCACGGCGGTTTCCCTGGTGGAGACTTCCACCAGCGATGGCCTGGAGGAATGGAGCGATTGGGCGGCTGTCCCTTTAGACGGACGCCTGGTTTCCCCAACCGGGCATATATCCGTTTCCGGGTAACGCTGACTACCACAGACACCTCCCGGACGCCGAAGGTTATTGATATCCGGCTCTACGACATCCCGAAAGCGCCCTATGAGAAGATCGGCTACGCAAGGCCGGTGGTGCTGGACAGTAATGGGGCATGGGAGGCGGTGCTGGAAAACGCCTATGACATCATTGTGAACAGCGAGATCAACGGCGAGGACACCCTTTCCTTTAAGATCCCCTACCGGGACGGCAAACGGGGCTATATCGACAGTGAGAAGAAGATCCAGATCGTGGATGATGTGTACAAGGTCAGGACGGTCACCGATACCAGGGATACGGACGGCAGCGCCGTCACAGAGGTGTACGCGGAAGCGGAGTTCTATGACCTGACCTTCTCTGTCCGCAAGGAGGAACGTACCTTTGAAGCGGAATACCCGGAAGCCGCGATGGCATACGCCCTGGAGGGTACGGAATGGAGCGTCGGCACGGTGACGGTGCGGACACAGCGCACCTGGACCAGCACGGAGAAAAACGCTTTGTCCATCCTGCGGAATACCGCAGACCTCCACGGCGGCGACCTGGTCTTTGACTGCCCGAACCGGCTGGTGCATCTGCTGACGGTCAACGGCAAGGACAGCGGCGCCCTTTTTGCCTACAAGAAGAACATGAAATCCATCCAGCGGGTGGTGGACACCAGGGAGCTTGTGACCCGGTTGTACGCCGTGGGCGCGGAAGGGATGACCTTCGCGGACATCAACGGCGGAAGGCCCTATGTGGAGGACTTCACCTACACAGACGAGGTGAGAATCTCCACCCTGGACTGCTCCTCCTTCACGAACCCCTACCAGATGAAGGAATACGCCGAGATGCGGCTGGCGGATTACGCAAAGCCCATCATTTCCTATGTGTTAAACGCGATGGACTTATCCGTGCTGACGGGCTACGAGCATGAAGCCTGGGAACTGGGAGATTACGTCCGGGTGGAGGATAAGGAGTTGGGTCTTTCGGTCACCACAAGAATTGTCCGCCGGGAATACAATCTGCAGGAGCCGTGGAACACGGTGCTGGAGCTTTCCACTACGCTCAAAAACCTGGGCAGCTCCGCCAGCCAGTGGGACAATGCGGCGGATTCCCTGGAGGGCACCAGCATGGTGTCCAATAACGATATCCGGGAAATGGTTCCCTTTAACCTGCTGCGAAACTCCCGCGCTGATGACGGGCTTGCCTATTGGGTCAGCTCCGGCTTTGAAGCGGACGGCGAAAACGGCGCATCCGGCACGGCTTCCTTCAAGGCGGAGGGCGTGGCCGGCATGACCAAAAGCCTCTCCCAGACCGTTTATCCCGCCAACCGCTCCAGCTACACCCTGTCGGCGCAGATCGGCTCGGAAAATCTGGAGAAGCTGAGCGACGACGCCCAAGTGGGCATTGAAGTGGTCATTGAATATGAGGACGGCAGTACGGAATCAAGATTCATTGACCTGTACTGATGGAGGGAGGACAAAATGGCATATTTATCATCCACCTCCGCCAAAATCACGCCGGAGAATTACTCCGCCAGGGTCAAGTCCATCACGGTGCGGGTGTGCATCACGAACTGCACCGGGACGCTTTATATCACGGACATCCTCCTGCAGGCGGGGTCCGTGGCGACGGGATGGGTAGGCCATCCCTGCGAGATGAAGTGGACGCTGGATGGCTAAGATAGCTTTCGTCCGGCTGGCGGAGGTCATCAATCGGAAACAGGATATGCGTGTCGTGAGCGTTACCGTGAAGCCTACCATCGCGGACTGCTCCGGCACGATCTATTTTACGGACCTGATGCTCCAGGAAGGCCCGGCGCTGACGGGATACACGCCACATACCGAACCATTCCTTAAAAAGCTGCGTGTGGACGGCGAGGTCAAGGCCCCTGTCTGGTTCAACGGCGTGGTGCGGGGCGAGGAAACGGTCATCCTCTTTAATCTTGGGGAGACTTCCGCTGGGCTGGATGTGCATTTGTACCCCAAGTCCGACCTGGAAGCGGGGGCAGTTTCCCTCTGCCAGGGCGTGGGCGGCCAGAAGGTATCCTTCCCCAACGCCGTCCCCGCCGAAGCGGACCTTGCTCTGCTTGCCAGCACACGGCAGTGTACGAAGAACGGCAGCCCGGAGAAAAAAGGAGGGCTTTTACCAGTACAGCGCCGCCTGGGATTCCAAGCATAAGGTGACGCTCCCGGAAGGGAAAACGGCGCGGGTGCTGTTTGAGATGCAGGAAATGCAGGATGGAGGTGAGCCGATCTGATGGACACACTGAAAGGCAAACAGATCATGGTATGGACGTTCATGGGCAATGCCCGGATGTACGAAGCCCTCCGGGACTACGGCGACCGCATCAGCCAGATCGGGCTGTTCTCCTTTAAGGTGCGGGCCACCGGGGAGATTTACGAGAGCGGCGTGGCGATTTCGGATATGCTCACCTACATCAACAAATGGCCCCATATCAAGTGGCTGCTGACGGTGGCAAACGACGGGGCGAACAGCATCTTCCGCGCCCTGCGGGACAACACAAACGGGGCGCAGGAGATGTTCCTCTCGGAGATCATCCGCATCATGGAGAAGTATCCCTGGTGTGACGGCATCGACATCGACCTGGAACGCGGGGACGGCTATTCCACCCATGCCGCGTCAACCGCCATGTTCCAGAACATCTACAATACGGTAAAGAATTACGATGCCACGAAGCACATGAACATCTGCCTGCCGGGGATGACTTCCGTTAATGGCTCGGTGGGCGGCGAGAACTGGTGTGTCTACGGGGATCTCGATGCCTACTGTGACACGGCGTCTATTATGAGCTACGGCATGGCCTGGGCAGGCTCCGCGCCGGGGCCGGTTTCTCCGAGAAGCTGGCTGGAGGGCATTTACGATTACGCCACCCAGGTCATGGACCCGGACAAGATTTTCCTGGGGATGCCGGCCTACGGCTGGAACTGGCAAATCTATGACACGCCGGAGAACCTGGGCGAGACCTACCGGGGCGTTTCCAACACCTACTACGCCGCGAGGTACTGGATGACGGGAGCGTACAACTTCACAGGTGACGCGCCGCCCCAGCCCTTTCTCCCTATCGTAGCCTATTGGGATGATTATGACAAGGTGCCTTACGCCTTTCCCCATGTCTACGATTACATGGAAGGAGCGGACGCAGTTTCCCGCGAGTACCCTCAGCTTGCGGACACATACAACCGCAGGCGATACCTGACCGCCTATGGCAAGGAGCAGAAGACGGAGTTCGGGAACATCCTCATCGACCGGGATGCCAGCGATTACTCCAGTGCGTCCGGTATTGTCTCCATTGAAAATGGCGTGGCGACACTGGGGGATAACGGCTCGGTGACCTACAGTTTTACGGTGAACGCAGCGGGAACTTACGATGTGGCGGTGCGGCTCTGTTATCCTTTCTGGGACAAGAACGGCATCTATGCGGCGCTGGACGGCAGCACAAAGCACTTCACGGAAAGCCGCCTGTGGTGGCCGTACTGGCGGAGTACCTTCTGGGCGTCCCTCGCAAGCAGCGTAACGCTTTCGGCCGGGACACACACCATTACCATTTCAGTGGATGCCAAAGGCGTCCAGTTTTACGGCTTCCGCGTCTGCTCGGCTTTTTCCGAGGAACCTACCGCCGGGGAGGCTGCCTTTGCCCTTGCGCCCAGGAGTTTTAAGGATGTGGACGGCAATATGGCTGTACCCGATAAGGGCTTTAAGCTGACGCTGGAGATGCTCCGAAGGAAGCCGGACTCGGCGCTCATCTGGTATGAGGACTTCCAGGATTACGGCGTGCTGGAGACGGACTACTGGACGGTGCGTTCCGGCTCCTTCGAGGTGTGGCGGTCGGATGAATATTCGATGGAGCGTGTCTACTCCCAGCTTGAAGGGCATGGGGAGCTTGCGTGGCAGTATGACGGTTTTTCAGAGCTGCACCTGCGGGCAAGGCTGGCTTTCCCGGCAAACGGCAGCGGGCGGGCCGGCGTATTCTGCGGCAGCCTGTTCTGCTGCTTAAACTACGACACCCAGGCGGTGGAGTTATACAATGGTTCCACGCTCCTTGGCAGCTACAGCCAGGAGATCGCAAGGACTTCATCGGCAGACCTACGGGCCAATCCCTCCATGTACACGGTGGAGATGCGTATCCGGGGGAACCGAGTGCGGGTGTATTCCGGTTCTTCCTACACCCTGCGCTTCACAGCGACAGCCAGCGGTTTTTCCGGGGGCTACGCCGGGTACCGCTCGGACAACACCACGGTCTGTGAACTTCTGCGTCTGGGAGACGCCTGGACCTACGAGCCGTATGAGCGGTTTGATGTGGAGATGCCGGACGGCAGCTTTAAAAGCTACGGAAGGATATCCCGCACGAACTGCACCTGGGATGAGGAGTTCCAGGTGTTCACGCTGACCTCCGATGTGGAGGAAACCTCCACCCGGAGCGAGGACATCTCCCTGGATTATGATTTCTTTCACTCCGACCTTTTAGAGATTTCCTGCGGCGGGAACTACACGGCAAAGGTCATACCGAAGGACATCAACATCTGGATATCCCGGCTGTTCCTTGGAGACGCGGACGGCTTTTCCATCCTCTATTACCAGGACGTGGATTCCCTCATCTATTGGGCAAACCAGGCGGCGTACCGCTGGAAGCTCCGGGGGATGTGTATGTGGTCTTTGGGGCAGGAGGATATGCGGCTGTGGGAATGGCTGCCGAAGCAAACAGAATAACTTATGGGAACTGGCGACTACCCTACGGGGCGGCCGCTTTTTTTCATACACAAAACCATTTCAAGAAACGGAGGTATCAACATGAAGGAACTTTGGAACACGGCGCAGGTGATCTTTGCCGCCATTGGAGGGTGGCTGGGCTATTTCCTGGGCGGCTGCGACGGGCTGCTCATCGCCCTGGTGGTGTTCGTGGTGGTGGATTACGTCACGGGCGTGATGTGCGCTATCTCGGACAAAAAGTTGTCCAGCGAAGTAGGCTTTAAGGGCATCTGCCGGAAGGTGCTGATCTTCCTGCTGGTTGGGATCGCTAACATCCTGGATGTGCAGGTGATTGGCACAGGCAGCGTCCTTCGCACGGCGGTCATCTTCTTTTACCTCTCCAATGAGGGCGTGAGCCTTCTGGAGAACGCGGCGCACCTGGGACTTCCTGTACCGGAGAAGATGAAGGAAATCCTGGCACAGCTCCATGACAGAGCGGAAAAGGAGGAAAATTAAATGGCTTATACGAACAGTTCATTGGTATCTTATACGAAACTCAGCCCCAACCACTCCGGGCAGCGGACGCACAGCATCGACCGCATTACGCCCCACTGCGTGGTGGGGCAATGCTCGGTGGAGACGCTGGGCAATATCTTCTTGCCGACTTCCAGACAGGCAAGCTGTAACTACGGCATCGGCGTGGACGGTCGTGTGGGAATGTATGTGGAGGAGAAAAACCGCTCCTGGTGTTCCTCCTCCAGCGCCAACGACCAGCGGGCGGTCACCATCGAGTGCGCGTCCGATACCACAGAGCCGTATGCCTTTAAGGATGTGGTTTACCAGAAGCTGATCACTCTTTGCGTGGATATCTGCAAGAGAAACGGCAAGAAGAAGCTCCTCTGGCTGGGTGATAAGGATAAGACACTCAGTTATGAGCCGAAGTCCGATGAAATGGTGCTGACGGTGCATCGCTGGTTTGCCAACAAGTCCTGCCCCGGAAACTGGATGTATGCCAGGATGGGCGATCTGGCGGAGAAGGTCACGGCGGCTCTCGGTAGTGGTACCGGGGGTTCCGATGGTCCCACAACTACACAGGGAACACAGGCTTCTGCCTTTTTCCGGGCTTTCCGAGGCGGATGTTGTAAAGAGTGTGGGGACATTGTTTACTGCCGATCAGAAGAAAATGGGCATCCTCGCATCGGTTTCAATGGCGCAGTTTATCCTCGAATCCGGCTACGGCAAATCCGAACTGGCGCAGAACGCAAATAATGTGTTCGGTATGAAATGCTCCCTCTCCGGCAACACATGGAGCGGTTCGACATGGGACGGACAGAGCAAGTACACCAAGCAGACGAAGGAGCAGCACACGGACGGCAGCTACGAAACAATCACGGCGGACTTCCGCAAATATCCGTGCGTGGAGGATTCCATCGCCGACCATTCCGCTTATCTGCTCGGCGCAAAGAACGGAAACAAGCTCCGCTACGAAGGGCTGAAGGGATGCACGGACTACAAGAAAGCCGTGCAGATCATCAAGGATGGCGGCTACGCCACGAGCCTTACCTATGTGGAGAACCTCTGCTCCATCATCGAGCGGTGGAACCTCACGCAGTACGATGTGAAGGAGTCCGAAACGCCTATCGCATGGTACCGCGTCCGTAAGACCTGGGCGGATTCCAAGTCGCAGAAAGGTGCGTTCAAGATTCTGGAAAACGCCAAGAAGTGCGCGGACGCCAATCCGGGATATAGTGTGTTCGATGTGGACGGTGTAAACATCTACACACCGAAAACAACTGCTCCGGCGGCATCGGCTGGTGTTCCGTTCCTTGTGAAGGTCAGCATTTCCGACCTTAATATCCGCAAAGGACCGGGGACGGATTACGACAGGACGCAGTTCATTCCCGTCGGCATCTACACCATCGTGGAAGTCAAGTCTGGCAAAGGCTCGACCGCAGGCTGGGGACGGCTGAAAAGCGGCGCGGGCTGGATTTCGCTCGACTTTTGTACCCGCGTCTAAAACTTTATATCTGCGCATACGATTGCCTGTGGGTGTTCTTCGGAATGCTCACAGGCTTTTTTTATTTGCATACCCTCAATCCCGGCCGCCTTTTTCTGTTTAACCATGAGGATAGGAATCCTCGGATTGGAGGAATCTTCATGACCAATGAACAGAAACGCACCATAGCGGAACTCCGCTCCAAAGGTGCGACCTATGCAAAAATCGGCGAGGCGCTCGGTATCTCGAAGGATACCGTGAAAAGCTACTGCCGCAGAAATAATCTGTCCGCTCCGCAGGATACCCCTGCCTCTGATACCGCTCCTTCCGTCTGCCAGGAATGCGGCGCACCTCTCGTGCAGACAGAAAAACAAAAGACGCGGATTTTCTGTTCCAGGGAATGCCGTGAGAACTGGTGGCATTCTCACCCGGAGCAGATAAAGAAAAGAGCCGTGTATGATTTCCGCTGCGCCGGATGCGGTAAGCCTTTCTCCGCCTACGGAAACAGCCACAGGAAATACTGCTCCCACGATTGTTACATCACGGCTCGGTTCAAAGGCGGTGGATGCCATGAGTGAGCAGGAATTTGACCGTGAAATGCGGTATCAGGCCGCCGTTCAGATTGCGGATGCGCTTCTCAAAAAGGGTTCCATCTCGGAGGAGGAATACCACCAGATCAAGACAAAACTCCTCGAAAAATATCGCCCGACTTTGTCTACATTATTATCGGGAAAACCCTTGATATAACTGGCTTTTAGAGTGATATATAGTGTCGGAAAGGAGTTGATTTTATGCGGAAAATCACCAGGTTAGAGCCAAAAAAGACAGCCCTTCCGACAAGGAAAAAGGTCGCAGCGTATGCCCGTGTCTCGAAGGACACGGAGCGGCTTCTGCATTCCGCATCCGCACAGGTCAGCTACTACAGCGAACTGATACAGAAAAACCCCGAATGGGAATATGCAGGCGTGTATGTTGACTGCGGAATAACGGGTACCCTCACCTGCAAGAGGGACGAGTTCAAGAGAATGCTCACCGACTGTGAAGCCGGAAAGATCGACATCATACTTACCAAGTCAATCAGCCGATTCGCAAGGAACACGGTCGACCTTTTGGAAACAGTGCGCCACCTCAAATCCATCGGCGTGGAGGTGCGGTTCGAGAAGGAAGGCATCCATTCTTTTTCCGAGGACGGAGAACTGATGCTTTCGCTCCTCGCTTCTTTCGCGCAGGAAGAAAGCCGCAGCATTTCCGAGAATGTGAAATGGGGTATCCACAAGCGGTTCAAGAGCGGCGAGATTGGCGTGGCCAACAAGCACATCCTCGGCTACCAATACGATGAGGAGCAGAAAAAGTACATCATCATTCCCGAAGAAGCCGAATCGGTCAGATGGATGTTTCAGATGTACATCGACGGCGTTACCCTGCGGGACATTGCAGATAACCTGAACAACGCAGGCATCTGCACCATCCTCGGTAACGATTTTCAGGAAGCCTCGGTGCGGCAGCTTATTTTCAACGAGGTCTACGCCGGGGACATCAGACGGCAGAAATGCTATGTGTCCGATCCAATCAAAAAGGACAAGGTTCCGAACCGCGGCGAACTGCCACAGTATTACATGGCTGACTGCCATGAGGCAATCATCGACCGCGACACCTACGCAAAGGTCAAGGCAGAGATGGAACGCAGAGCCTCGCTCCTCAATCCCACCTACTGCTTTACCAAGAAAATCCGCTGCGGTACCTGCGGAGCGCAGTTCACCCGCAAGAAAGGAAAAGTCAGAGGCAAGACCTATGTACATTGGATTTGCCGGAGCAAGAAGGAAACCGGGATGACCTGTTCCAGCGTGAACTTCAGCGAGGAAGAACTGAAAAACATCTGCGCCGATGTCCTTGAGACCGATTCTTTCGATGAGGAGATTTTCGAGAGCCGGGTCAAGGACATCATTGTTCTGAAGAACGGCGATATAGAGTTCCACCTTGTCGGCGGCGAGACACGGCGATGGAAAAACCTGCATCTGAATCCGCCAAGGCATAAGGTCACGCTCACGGATGCATTCCAGGGCAAGATACGATGCGCCAAGTGCGGCAACACCTACCACCGCGTCAATTCCGCAAACAAGTGGGTGTACTGGTACTGCATGGGAAAGAAGAAAAAAGGAATGACCTGCGACAACATCAATTACACCGATTTCCAGCTACGGCAAATCACGGCGCACATCCTCGGCTTGGAGGATTTTGATGAGCAGGTCTTTTCAGAACAGATCGAGGGCATCACCGTTCTTGAGGACGGCAACCTCGAATACCACTTTTACAAAGGGAGGACAGAGAGATGGCAAAGAGTGTGATAACCATTCCTGCCACCAAGAGCAAGTACACGGCAACGCCGCTGTCCTGCAAGAAAAAACGGAAGGTCGCAGCATACGCCCGCGTCAGCACAGACCACGAGGAACAGCAAAGCAGCTATGAAGCGCAGGTGGACTACTACACCACCTACATCCAAGGCAGGGATGATTGGGAGTTCGTTTCCGTGTATGCGGACGAAGGAATAACCGGCTGCAACACAAAAAAGCGTGACGGCTTCAACAGCATGGTGGAGGATGCGCTGGCGGGCAAGATCGACCTCATCATTACAAAATCGGTCAGCCGTTTCGCCCGCAACACAGTGGACAGCCTTACGACCATCCGAAAGCTGAAAGAACACGGCACGGAGTGCTATTTTGAGAAAGAGAACATCTGGACGTTCGACGGCAAGGGAGAGCTTCTCCTTACCATCATGTCGAGCCTTGCACAGGAAGAAAGCCGCTCCATTTCGGAGAACTGCACATGGGGACAGCGAAAGCGGTTTCAAGACGGAAAGGTCACGGTTCCGTTCGGACGGTTCCTCGGCTACGACCGCGGCGAGGACGGCAACCTTGTACTGAACGAGGACGAGGCACAGATCATACGCAGGATTTACGGATTGTTCCTACAGGGACGCTCACCGTATGCGATTGCGAAGGTGCTGACTTCCGAGGGCATCCCTACGCCCGGAAAGAAAAAGACCTGGTCGGCATCTACGGTCAAGAGCATCCTCACGAACGAGAAGTACAAAGGCGACGCCCTTCTGCAAAAGGTCTACACCGAAGATTTCCTTACCAAGAAGAAAATCAAGAACGACGGACAGGTTCCGCAATACTATGTGGAGAACAATCATCCAGCCATCATCGAGCCGGGAGTATTCGACAGAGTTCAGAAGCTCATGGCGGTCAGACATCCCGGTCAGAACCGCAACAGCAGCATCAGCCCTTTTTCAAGCAGAATCAAGTGCGGCGAATGCGGTAGCTGGTACGGCTCGAAGGTGTGGCACTCCAATGACAAGTACAGAAAGGTCATCTGGCAATGCAACCACAAATTCGACGGGGATTGCAAATGCGGAACGCCGCACATCACCGAGGATGAGATACGGAGCCTTTTCATAAAAGCAATGAACATCCTCATCACCGAAAAGGATGCGCTGATCGAGGATTTTGAAGCCATCAAGGACACGGTCTTCGACACCTCCGCGCTTGTGCAGGAACGGACAGACCTGCAGGTCGATATGAACACGGTGGCGGGACTCATCGAGGAATGCATCGCGGAGAACGCCCGCATCGCACAGGATCAGGGCGAATACCAAAAACGCTACGACAGCCTCGCTAAACGCTTTGACCGCACGAAAGACCGCCTCGAAGCCGTGGAGCGGTCGATTGCGGAAAAGCAGGCTCATCGTGAAATGGTCGAACAGTTCCTTTCAGAACTCGCCAAGCAGGATGCGGTCACGGAGTTCACCGATGAACTTTGGTACAGCATGATCGACCATGTGACCATTCACAGCAAGGACGACATCCGATTCACATTTCAGAACGGCACAGAAATCAGGATGTAAGCACAGCGCACTCCGTTTCCCGCGGAGTGCCTTTTTCTGTCTTGTGAACCCTTCTCCGAAAATGAACCCCTACATAAAAAATGAACCCTACCGAGGGTAGGGAAAATCAAAAGGTATAGGAATAATCAGATTGTATCAAATCTCGTGTTTACATTTCGATATATTCATCTATGACATTCAGGCCATGCTCGGCGGCATATTGCCGGAGCATCATGCGTTGTGTCTGAATACTCCCGCTTTCTCCTTGCAGTTCATCGTCCCGGCTCAATCTCATATAAAGCCCGTGTTGTAAAATCGTAGTATTGTAAGGTTGTTTCACCGTTAAAAATCCTCCTTCTAAAGAAACAACCCACGCTTACAATACTTTTGCTCTATGGCAATTATATCATAAGCGTGGGCGTGTTATCAATGATGGGCTATCAGGTTGAAGCGGCTTTTTCTGCGGTATGCCGCACCACATCTAC
>ENA-OPYT01000327-OPYT01000327.1-human-gut-metagenome-genome-assembly--contig:-NODE-327-length-14951-cov-5.510658_pt1 | contig 14951 bp, 14 predicted proteins | sample MGYA00242636_ERZ504480 | MGnify/ENA primary metagenome ERZ504480 (study PRJEB26092, sample SAMD00036228) | human gut metagenome | host: Homo sapiens | study: EMG produced TPA metagenomics assembly of...
CTTAATGGCATTCTGGAGCAATTCCTTCAGCGTATGTTTGGATCCCTGCGGTTTTTCCACATCATCCCGGACCGAATACATCCAGCCAGCAGTTACGGCTTCCTGACCTTCTTTGCTGAGCCACCAATCCGTAAGAGCCTTGGCACCGTCTGGATTCTTTGTCGCTTTGAAGATGCCGATCGGTGAAGAAATGAGGATGCACCCTTCCTTCGGATACACAACTTCCAACGGTTCCTTCTTGGTCTGCTGGAGTTTCAGCACGTTTTCTTCCAAGATGATGGCAGCCATATATTCACCTGTGAGAAGTTTATTTTGGATGGCACTGTTGCCTTCTTCAACACGGAGTCCATTGGCTTTCAAACGATCAAAATACTCCCAGCCAAATTTATCAGCAAGGGCTCCAACAGCAACATAAGCAGTCCCGGACAGAAGCGGGTTCGGCATGGCAATACGGCCTTTATACTTTGGATTTGTCAAGTCTTCCCAGCTTGTCGGAATATCTTCCTTTGCAATCTTATCCTTATTGTAGGCAATAATCATATTGCAGACACGGACGGAAGTCCAAGCGCCATCCTTATCCACTTCCATGATATGATGTTTGATTTCAGGGGACTTGTAATCCAGAAGGAGACCCTTTTCCTTGAGATAGATATAATAGGATGGGTCAGCAACCATGAGGACGTCGTCGCTGATCTTGTCTGCCTTGATTTCCCCGGCAATCTTTGTCTTGATCTTTTCTGTACCGCCTTGGGAACCAATTAACCTTTAAGTCGGGAAACGCCTTTTGAACAGCTGGTTTCACACGGGAATTGACGACATCAGGATACATGGACGTATAGACCATGACATTGCCTGAAACTTTCTTGCCGCCCGAAGCGGCTTCTTTCTTGTCACCGCCGCCACCGCAGCCTGCTGCAAGAAGGCTGCCGCAGGTAAGGGCAAGAGCTGCTAGTTTACACCATTTTTTCTTCATCATGTAGATTCATCCTTTCTGGAGTGGATTCCGCGGGGAGACCATCCCGCCTCGATTTATTTTTCTTTGTCAGCGTAGTAGGTAAAAAGCGCCTGCGTTCCTAAATCCCCCATTCCTTTTGCCTCGAGGGTCCGGTATTCCGCAAGGACCTGTTTGAGAACGGGCAGGGCAAGGCCCATCTTGCTCGCTTCTTCATCGGCGAGATTCATATCTTTGATGAAGTGTTTCAGGAAAAAACCCGGTGCGAAATCACCATGGACCATCTTGCTTCCAAAAGCATTGAGCTGAGCACTGCCCGCCGCCCCGGTGGACACGGCAGCTAAAAGAGTATCCAGATCAAGGCCCTCCTTTTTTGCATAGTTCAGGGCTTCACAAATGCCGCTCATGGTGCCGGCAATCATGATCTGGTTGGCCATCTTGGCATGCTGACCGGAACCAGCCGGTCCCATGTAGTTGATGTTGGTTCCCATCCCCTCAAAGACAGGGCGCATGGCCTGAAAATCCTCTTTTTCACCACCGACAAGGATGGAAAGGGTTGCGTTTTTAGCGCCCGTATCCCCACCTGTAACCGGTGCATTGAGGACATGAAGGCCAATGGCAGTTCCTTTTTTTGCAGAGTTTTTTTGCAAGGGTTGGACTTGTCGTAGTCATATCAATGATATATTGTCCGTGGTGGGCACTATTAAAGATGCCCCCTTCTCCGAAATAGACCGCTTCCACATCTTTAGGAAAACCGACAATGGAAATCATGACATCGACCGCTTTGACGCAGTCAGCAAGCGTTTCATGAAGGGCAACCCCTTCGGATTCAAGGTCCGCAATCTTCTCAGGGTGCCGAGCATAGGCATGCATTTCATAGCCCTTTTTTCCAAGGTTACAAAGCATGGATTTTCCCATGATGCCCGTCCCTACAAAACCAATCTTCAGCATTTCCGTCATATGGAATTCCTCCTTTTTCCCCAGCACTTGACTAAGGAACACACTCATTATATATAATTTGAATCGCTATGGCAACGAATTATCCCTATAATTCTGATAATTGCATCATTCATCGCACTTTTTCCATTACAAAAGATGCCTATACATCAAAATTCTTAAAAACTCCCTGTAACATGGACACTGTGCTGATGATAACCTTTTTTTGTAACAAGCAGCCTTATTCTCCGTCTAACTTGAATGGAATAGTAAATTCGCCTTTATTTTATATTGCGTCCATTACACAAAAACAAATCATAGACAAAGTAGTAAATTATTGATACGATATAATTGATAATTCTGTATTTTATATCAAAGGAGGCCTTTTCATGACCAGCAAGATCCTGCAAGAACTTCTCAAGAGTACTGCTTTCCTAGGTGTTCTGCTCCTTATCGGACTCTATCTTCGAGCCAAGATTTCCCTATTCAGACGTTTCCTGGTTCCCGCGTCTGTCATCGGCGGATTCCTCGGACTTCTTTTAGGGCCTGAAGTCCTTGGTCTTACAGGCTATTCCCCCATATCCCCTGAATGGAACAAGACGTGGTCCCTGCTTGCAGGGATTCTCGTCGTTCCCATGTTTGCCGGGATTCCCTTGGGAAACTTCGTCAAGAAAAAACGGCTCGATCCTCAAGAAAACCGCAAAGAAGCCGCTAAGATTGCTATTGTGAGCGGCATTGCAAGCGGAGCCTTTGGCTTTCAGATTATCCTAGGCGTCGGACTTCCCCTACTTTTTATGGCCTTTATTCCCGGTCTAGAATTCTACAACCAATTCGGCTACGAAATCTGTCAGGGCTTTAACGGCGGTCACGGTATGGCCGGGGCCATTGGGAGTCTGCTCATGGAAGGAGGCGCCAGCTACTGGGAACTGTCCCAAGGCGTTCTTACCACCTTTGCCACGATTGGCCTGCTTGGCGGGATCCTGCTAGGCGTCATGATTATCAACCGCGCTGCCGCAAAAGGGGAAACGGCCTTTTTGAAAGGATCCGCCTCTCTCCCGACAGAAGATACCTATGGATTTACAAAGGAAATAAACAAGCAGGGACAAATGGGACGGGAGACCACCCAAAGTGCTGCCATTGAACCATTGACCGTTCACCTTGCCATTATCCTTGCCGACTGCGGACTAGCTTATTATCTGCGCGGCCTATTTGTCAAATATCAGATCATCGGACTTCAGGACGTACCTGTTTGGCCCTATGCCCTGCTTCTCATGTATGCCGTCAACTATGGCATTCAAAAACTGCATTTGGAATGGATGATTGACGTTAAAATAAAGAACCATATTTGCGGCATTTTTGCTGACTTCTCCATTATCGCTGCCATCGCCAGCATGCCGATTCGCGCCGTCTTGGATTATATTCTCCCCATCCTTGTCATTTCTGCGGCGGGCTTTGTTCTGGTCTACTATACGACCATCAAGATGTTCCAATATTTCCTTCCTGACAGCTATCCTTTTGAACGGGGCATCCTCAGTTTTGGCATCAATACCGGCGTCATGATGACAGGTGCCACGCTGCTTAAAATCTGCGATCCCAATTTTGACTCCCCTGTTATGACGGACTACTCCCTATCCTACGCCATCCGGCAGGTCATTGAGCTTGTAAGCACACCCATCATGTATGCTATCCTCGTTAAAGGAACAGCCATGGATATGCTGAAATTTGGCATCATCTATACCGTTTGCTGTTATCTGATTGCTTTTATTGGGAAAAAGCTCTATGGATCCCCTCGCAAGGAGAAGATGAGGGAAACCGTTCTGGCTGAGTGATTCTTTTTTCCATCCAAAAAGACCGCTGCTCTTCATGCAGCGGTCTTTGTTCTTTATCAGAAAAGGACGATTTCTTATGGAAGGAGGGCCTTGACCTTATCAAGAAAACTATCTTTCGCCGCCGACTTCGACGGTATTATGGCAAGGGTTCTCACAATGTTCCTAAGTTTCCGCCCGTCATCATTCCAATAGGCTTCCTCCTCCTTAGGATAGGAGGCCGTCAAGATATGGATGCGGTCATTATTGAGGAAGGTCCAGCGCAGGGTGTGGACCGTCACAAGGGGAACGCCTTCCTGTAGGATGGTCTTATCGTAGGCCGTAAAAAAGATGTTCCACACCGTTTATGATTTCCGTCTTCATTGGGCTCCAGTTACTGTAAGTGACAGTATACCCATCTGGAAGGCCCTTTCCATCACTGAATTTGATGCCGTCCATGGTGGCTGTGCCAAATTCCTGGAGGGCCTTTTCATCCATACCTAGATTCTGTCCATACCGAGGAAGCTTCATAGGACTTCCCACGGTTTGAAACGTAATTCGCGCCGCATGGTTTCCGGCCTCAAGGAAAGCCGCTCCTTGATCTGTTGTCACAAGGACGATGCTTCCTTTTTTGGAATATTGGGCCCGATCCTTTTCAAGGAGGGCCTTTACATAGGGATCTGTTTCTTCAGCTTCCATCTTTTTCCGAATTGCTTCCGTTTCCTCAAAAAAAACGGAAGGAACCGAAAACCGGGCATCCGGATCCAATTTGACTTCAATCCAGCCCGGATACTGGACCGGCTCAATCTTAGGCGCTGCCGCTTTTTTCCCGCATCCAGCTGCCAAAAGAGCCAGGGTGCAAACAAGAAAAAGGAAGGGACGCAGTAATTTTCTCATAGAAATCCATCCTTTCCATGCGTCATTATACCATGTTTTTCAAAACAAGGCGCAAAAAACCGGCCCCCCGCAGGAGACCGGTTGCGGTTCAAAGGTTATACAGCAAGGGAAAGCTGCTCATTTCCCAAGCCAAGTTCATCCCGTACATCCTCCCAAATAACCATACGGGCCTTTTTGAACCCATTGAAGGTCGTTGCTGAAGCCGATGTATAGGCACCGCAGACAGGAACAAGGAGCAAGTCATCCACTTCAAGGGGTTCGGTCATCTTGCCGCGGAACATAATATCCAAGGAATCACAGCTCGGGCCAGCAAAGGTTGCCGGGATCTTCTCCCCTTCCTTGAAGCTGATAAGCTTGTAGTCCCACTGATCGAAGATTACGCCGGAGAAGGTCCCATAAATACCATCATCGAGGAAATACCAGACCTGACCATTGCGTTCATTGACGCCAATGACCTTGGTAATAAGATTTTGAGCCGTGCCAGCCATATAGCGGCCGGGTTCACTCCAAATAATCTTATCGGAAAAGTCTTCCCGCAAGCGGGCTGCTATCTGATCCAAGATAGCCGTCAAGTTGTAATGGACACCCGTTTCCGGAATGGGGAACCCGCCACCAATATCCATGATGGGAAGGTCAAACCCCTCATTTTTTGCTTCTTCCAAGAGTTCATGGACAACATCAAAGGCGTGGAGATAAGAATCGGCCGTTGTAACCTGACTGCCGACATGGAAGGCAATTCCAGCCATGTCAAGACCAGCCTGCCGTGCCAGTCTCATAAGGGACAGGGCCTTTTCCCGCGGCGCGCCAAATTTCTTGTTAAGGTCCACATGGGCCTTGGGATTATCAATGCGCAAGCGCAGAAGCACGGTCGCATGGGGTACCCATTTGGCAATTTTGCAGATTTCCGATTCACTGTCAAAGGTCATACGCGTTACACCAGCATCGACGCAGGCCTTGAGGCCAGCTTCCGTCTTGATGGGATTGGCATAGATCATCTTTTCCCCCGGAACACCAAGGCTTGCCAAGGTACGGATTTCCCCGTCACTTGCAACGTCAAAATCAGCGTTTTTATCAATCATGGTCTCCAGGATTCTCAAATCCGGATTGGCCTTCATTGCGTAATGGATTCTCATCTGCGGGATATGGGTCCGCAGGATGTCATAAATTTTTTTCAATCTGTTCCAAGGAAAGCACCAGCAAAGGAGTGCCGTATCTTTCAGCTAACCGGCTGACTGCATCTTGACTCAATTGAAAAAAAGCTTGTTCGTTCATCTATCCATCCCCCTCTGGCGTCAGCGACGCATATTTTAGTTCGCTGTTAATTATACTACAGAGCACAGAAAAGACAAGAGGAAAATAGAGGAAATTGAAGGAGATTTGAGGAGATTGAAGAAAAAATATGAAAATCGCTGGATAGTCCTATAAATTAAATGAATAAAAGCAATTATTCTATTTACTCCCTCATACTATCTCTTACGGCCTCATACGGCTCCATACGGAGCCAAAGCTCTTTAGGAGAAAAAGGGCTTATGAATATTTTTAAATCTGTACCATCTTTTACAACTTGATAACGTCTTTTGCATACACCCCTATACTCCTTTTTTCATTGAAGCAGAGCTATACTCTTCTTTTTTCTCTTAATAAGAAAGAGGCGCCCATGAATAAATATTCATGGACGCCTCTTTCTTATTAAGAGCTAAAACAAGCAAATTATCCCAACAAAAAGCAAAAATGGGATTCCTTTCCTCAAAGGAATCCCATTCATTTCATCCGACTTAGGGTTTAGCAATGACATCGCAGCCCATGTACGGTCTCAAGACTTCAGGGACCACGATACTGCCGTCTGCCTGCTGATAGTTTTCAAGAATAGCGGCCACCGTACGTCCAACAGCAAGGCCGGACCCATTGAGGGTGTGGACAAACTCCGGTTTGGATTTGCTGTCACGGCGGAACCGAATATTGGCACGACGCGCTTGGAAATCTACACAGTTGGAGCAGGAAGAGATTTCACGGTACTTGTTCTGTGCGGGGAACCAGACTTCGATGTCATAGCATTTGGTGGCCGAGAACCCAAGGTCACCCGTGCAGAGGCAAACCACATGGTATGGCAGTCCAAGGGCCTGAAGAATCCCTTCGGCATCATGGGTCAGCTTTTCCAACTCATCAAAGGAATCTTCCGGTTTAGTGAATTTCACCATCTCCACCTTATGGAACTGGTGCTGGCGGATCAAGCCGCGCGTGTCACGTCCGGCGCTCCCGGCTTCTGCACGGAAGCAGGGGGTAAAGGCCGTCAAATAAATCGGCAGTTTGGCGCCGTCAATAATTTCATCACGGTAGTAGTTCGTCAAGGGAACCTCCGCCGTCGGGATAAGATACATCTCCATCCCTTCAAGGCGATACATATCTTCGTGAAATTTTGGGAGTTGACCTGTACCGGTCATGGTCTCCCGATTGACGATATAGGGCGGGATGACTTCCGTATAGCCGTCTTTTTGGGTGTGCTGATCAAGCATGAAGTTATAGACCGCACGTTCCAGACGGGCCCCCAGGCCCAGATAATAATAGAAACGACCGCCCGAAACCTTGGCTGCCCGATTGGAATCGAGGATGCCCAGGTCTTCCCCAAGATCCCAATGGGCCTTGGGTTCAAAATCAAAGTGCGTCGGTTCACCCCATTTACGGACTTCCGGGTTTTCCGTATCATCCTTGCCAACGGGAACACTGGCATCAGGCATATTGGGGATTGTCAGCATGATGTCACGCAGTCCCTGTTCCACTTCCTTGAGTTTCTTGTCCGTTTCAGCAATCTTATCTCCAAGGGTACGCATGGAAAGGATCTTCTCCGAAGCGTCTTCACCATTTTTCTTCATCTTGCTGATTTCAGCACTGACGCTATTGCGCATGCTCTTATCCGCTTCCACTTCCTGGAGCAGGTCACGGCGCTCTTGGTCAAGCTTCCTGAACGCATCAAGATCCACTTCTGTGTGACGGTTCTTCATGGCCTCGGCCACTTTATCTAGATTTTCCCGAACAAACTTCAAATCTAACATCGACATTACCCCCCAAATCAAAAGGACATTTTAGGCCATTATATCACAAATTGCGTGAAAAAATCATCTTTTCAAGGCAATTGTTCCATGACTTTTCCGATGGCTGCTGAAATGACAAGTTGGGCATCCTGATCGTAGGCGGTTGTCCCTTTATTGATGAGGACCAGTTTCTTACCTTGATAATATCGGATAAGGCCGGCTGCCGGATAGACCACAAGGCTCGTACCGCCTACAATCAGTATATCAGCCTGGCGGATGTAGGAAACCGCCCGCTCCAAGGTTTCCCTATCAAGGCCTTCCTCATAAAGGACCACATCAGGTTTGATGACGCCGCCGCAGGTGTCGCAACGAGGAATGCCGACATGGGCTCTCATATAGGCAGCGTCAAAAAATTTGTGGCATTTTTGACAGTAATTACGGTGTACACTGCCATGCAGTTCAAGGACATTCCGACTGCCTGCCGCCTGATGCAGACCATCGATATTCTGGGTAATGACAGCCTTTAGACGACCGTCCCGTTCCCACTGGGTCAATTTCTTGTGGGCTGCGTTTGGTTTGGCATCAAGGCAGAGCATCTTATCATGATAGAAGCGATAGAATTCGTCGGGATGCGCTTCAAAAAACGTATGGCTCAAAATCGTTTCCGGCGGAAAATCATACTTTTGGTGATAAAGGCCATCGATACTGCGAAAGTCGGGGATCCCACTTTCCGTCGAAACCCCAGCTCCGCCAAAAAAGACAATGTTTTGACTTTCCCCCACCCACTTAGCAAGGGTTTTGATTTTTTCTTCTACTTCTTGAGATTCCATAAGGATCGACTCCTTTCTCTATCCTGCTCTTCCATTATAGTATGGTCCGGAAGAAAAACATACCCCTTGCAGCGTCCTTTTCCCCTGCCGCACTGTATCTTTTCATACATCTTTCCATAAGGAGTTTTTTGCTTTTTCCCGTTTGTTGTCTCCTTCCATATTGTCCCCTATAATGGATTTATCGAAGCTTTTCCCGATTCTTTTCCAAAAGGAGGTTTGTATGATTACTTGGTCAAAGGCAAAAGCGAAAAAGAAAGCCCTTGCTGCCGTGGCAACGGCACTTTCACTCTTGGGTCCAACGACAGCTTTTACGGCACCGGCCAATCCCCTAGTCACCAGCAAAGGAAAAGGAATGGTTGTTTCCTCCCAAGCCCTTGCCGATCGGATTGGGCAGGATGTCCTTGATCGGGGCGGCAATGCCGTCGATGCCGCTGTCGCTGTAGGCTATGCCCTAGCTGTCTGTCATCCGAATGCAGGCAATATTGGCGGCGGCGGATTTGCAGTCATCCATACGAAGGATGGAGAGGACATTGCCCTTGATTTCCGGGAAACAGCCCCTGGAAAGGCTACAAAGGATATGTACCTTGATGAAAAAGGCAATGTAGACAGTAATAAGAGCCGTCTGGGCTATCTTTCCGTTGGCGTACCGGGCACGGTTGCCGGGATGACTGAAATGCTGAACAAATATGGCACCAAGAGTCTAAAGGAACTCATGGGACCATCCATCGAAATGGCAGAAAAAGGATTTGCCGTTTCCCGGAATATGGCAGGAACCCTGAAAGATGTTGGGACGGAACGCTTCACGCCTTACAAAGCCTCCCGCAACTATTTTCTCCACAAGGACGGCAGTCTCTATCAAGAAGGAGAAATCTTTGTCCAAAAGGACCTGGGAAAAGTCCTGCGCCGCATTGCCGATGACCCGAGAGATTTCTATACGGGCAAAACAGCCAAACTCATTGTCAAGGATATGAAGAAAAATGGCGGCCTCATTACAGCCGCTGATCTGGCCCAATATAAACCGGTCTGGCGGAAGCCAAGTGAGACCACGTATCGGGGATACAAGATCATTTCCATGGCCCCACCCTCTTCCGGCGGGCCCATTATCGCGGAAATCCTGAACATCATGGAAAATGCGGACATCGAAAAGAGTGGATTCCAAACGCCTGAAACCATCCATATCATGGCCGAAGCCATGCGGCGCGCTTATGCTGACCGCAGTGAATATTTTGGTGACCCTGACTTTGTAAAAGTACCTTTGAAGGAACTCACCGATAAAGCTTACGCCAAGCGGCTTTATGAAAGTATCGATGAAAAAAAGCCACACCCAGTGATCTTGTAAAGCCAGGTCTTATCCCCCTGAAGGAAGGCACACAGACCACGCATTACTCCGTTGCAGACCGTTTTGGCAACGCCGTTTCCGTCACATACACCATTAATGACTGGTACGGCAGTGGGGTTGCCGTTGAAGGGGCCGGATTCCTCCTCAACGATGAAATGGATGATTTTTCGGCAAAACCAGGCGTACCTAATATGTACGGCGTCATTGGCGGTGATGCCAATGCCATTGCCCCCTATAAACGGCCCTTAAGTTCCATGAGCCCTTCCATCATTTCCAAGGATGGCAAGATTTTCATGGTTGTCGGAAGTCCGGGTGGAAGCCGCATCATTACAACTGTTCTTCAAGTCATTTCGAATGTCATTGACCATAAGATGCCTGTCAACGAAGCTGTTTCGGCACCGCGCTTCCACATGCAGTGGCAGCCTGATGAAATTCGTCTGGAACCGGAAAACGGACTGACTGAGGCCCAAAAGAAAGACCTCGTGGCACGGGGCTATCACCTGACCGTTAAACCGTATATGGGCGACGTCAATGCCATCATCATCGATCCTGTCTCGGGAGAGATGACAGGAAGCCATGATTCCCGCAGCGACCTAAGTTTCATTGAAGTTGCGCCAACAAAGAAATAACGAAAGGAAGAGGAACCGCGGAGCTTTGCTCTGTGGTTCCTCTTCCTTTTCCTAAGCAATAAAGTCGCCATTCATATCAACCAGTTTCCCAGGGTTCATGATGTTATTGGGATCAAGGGCCCGTTTGATGGCCTTGATGATCTTCACTTCCCCTTCCGGCGTATTGCGGGCAAACTCTTCCAGCTTCTTATAACCGACCCCATGCTCGCCGCTCATCTTTCCTCCCAGGGCATAGACGCGTGGGAAGAGATCGGCATGGAAAGCCTTGACTCTTTTCAAACCATTCATCCGGTGTCAGGCCATATTTATTAAAGGGGCAGGACATGGAATGTTGCCATCACCGATATGGGCAACGGTTACGCAATAAAGACCGTATTTTTCCCGCAGTTCCGGAATTTGTTTGGTCATATCGCCAATTTTGTCGAGAGGAACCACAAAGTCCTCGGTCTGGAACATCTTATCAATGGCCCTGGCCGCTTCGGCAAATTCCTTGCGCAGTTTCCAGATGCGCTCGTCAGCTTCAAATTCATCGATGGATCCATTTTCTTCGGCAAGATCACACAGCAGCTCCATCTTCCGGTCAAGTTCATCTTCCGTAAAGGTCTCAACGGTCACAATAACATAGCAGGCCCCTTCATCTGCATGAGGAAAGTGCATATCAAGGTACTTTTCCGTCATGATAATGGCCTCGTTATCCATATATTCAAGGCTTGTCGGATCAACCCCGGCTTTAAGGATCTTATTGGGCAGGGCAAAGGCTTCTTCATCCGTCTTGAATACACAGACCATATTGAAACTGTATGGCGGCAGGGGACGCAGCTTGACCGTAATTTCCGTAATGATGCCGAGCGTTCCCTCGGAACCAGCAAAAAGCTGTTCCAAAGCAAGGCCAGTCGAGCATTTTTGCAGCCGTGCCCCAACATCAACGATATCTCCTGTCGGCGTCACCACTTTGAGGGCATAGATCTGGTTGCGCGTCGTCCCGTACTTGACAGCCTTGTTGCCGCCTGCATTGTTTGCAACATTGCCGCCGACCTGGCTGGAAGATGCAGAAGAGGGATCAGCTGCATAGAGCAGGCCATGTTTTTTAGCTTCTTCCTACAGCTGGGCGCAATAGACGCCCGTCTGTACGACCGCGTACATGGCATTTGCATTCAGTTCCAGGATCTTGTTCATCCGTTCCAGTTCTACAACCATGCCATGGTAGATAGGAATGGCGCCACAGGCCACGCCGGAACCTGCAGCCCGCGGCGTAATGGGGACAAGGTATTGGTTGGCAAGTTTGACAATGGATGCAACTTCCTCTGTAGAACCAGGGAAAACGACGACTTCTGGCTTTTTGAAAAAATGAGGATTGCCTTCCTCGTCGGTTTGGTACTGATCCAGAGTATCTTCGTCGTAACGAACATATTTCTCCCCCACCACTTTTTTTAAGATCTTCGAGCAGTTCCGGCGTCACCGGATGAAAACAACTTACCATTGCTAAGAACCTTCTTCCTTACAAAATAGACTCTATATTGATATACCGAATACAAAGTTTGAGATGTCCTTTACTATACCACTTTTTTCTTATTTGTAAATAAATTTATTACATAAATTTTGCAACATTCCACATTATATGTAATATTGTACTATTCTTTACAGGAATATTCCCGGTATTACTTGTCTCTTCGTCCTTCTTTTAAGGACAGAAGCATATGGAACAAAAATAGCAGCAAAAAACGCCCCAGGAATAATTCCTGAGGCGCGTTTACGGATTTGGATCCGCATAAAATTATTTATGTTCCCACACATCCACACGACGGTTATCGGCTTTGCCCTGTTCCGTCGCATTGGAAGCAACCGGATCCTTTTCACCCTTGTAGTTGAGTTTCAGACGATCGCTAGAAACCCCATTATTGGAGACGTACTGGGCGACATGGTCAACACGGCGCTTGGAAAGGTCTTCATTGTAGGCATCAGAAGCATCAGAATCCGTATTCCCAACCAGTTTGAACGTAGAATCCGGATGATCCTTGGCAACCTGGACAAGATGGTCCATCTTGTCCCGTTCAGAAGGAAGTGGCTGATCATCATCAGAGGCAAAATGAATGCTGTCCAGATAGTAGTCATTGTAGACATGGGCCGGTTCTTGGACCGGTTCTTCCACAACAGGAGCCGGTTCTTCCACGACAGGAGCAGCTTCTGCCTTATGCCCGCCAAAACGATAGGTCAGGCCGACCAAGAAACCTCTGTATTTGATATTGTTATCATCATCCAGCTTGGTGTCAAGGTAACGATACCCAGCATTCAGATCCCAATCCTTGGCAATGGTATAACTAAGACCCGCTTCCCACATAGAAGTCTTCTTCGTTCCCAAAGCGCCTTCTGCGTACAGAGCGAGGTTCTTAGCAAGGTCAGCCTTCACAATGGCACCAAACTGGGCCACATTGTTCACAACACTGTCAGAGCTGTCAATCCCATAGGTGCCTCGTGCCACGCTGCCATCGAAATCATTGTTGATGCGGGCCCAGCCTGCAAAAAGGGCGGCGTTCCGTCCCAGGCTGTACATCAAGTTGACTTCATTTTCATCGCCGGCCGTCTTGAAATCGCCAGCTTCGGTCTTTAGCCCATGATAATCATAACGCAAGGCCCATTTATCAGAAAGGGCGTAGCCAAGACCACCATTAAAGTTCCATTTCGTATCGCTTTCCAGTCCATCAAATTTTGCTTTGGGATCAGATGCCCCCAAATCAACTTGCCATTGGCCCTGTTCCCAACTCGTTGCGGGAGCTGCGCTTGCAATGGAAGTAAAGGCGGCAAGAGCGGCAACCGTCATGACCAAAGACTTTTTCTTCATTCCAGATTCCTTCTTTCCCTCTCATTGATTTAGCTCATGAAAACCAGTGAAACACTGATTGTTCTATTTATTTTACTGCCCAGAAAATGAAAGCTAAATGAAAAATATGTGTCAAAAATGCGAAATCGGACATTTATTTTTGTTTGGGATGAATTGTCTCTTCCCATTATATACAGAAAAGCATTCGTCCTTTATTTGTGGATAGTGTAAAGATTAAGTCATTTATATCGTTTTTAGAACACAAAATCATCCATATGTCTTTAAATAATTGACAAATTATAACATTATGGCTATTATATTTGGGTACTTATTCAATTAAGTTACAAGTTACTGGAAAGGATCTGAATGACTTATGACAAAGGTATCACTTGATTGGTCCAGCTTGGGTTTTGGTTATATGCCAATTTCCAAACGGTATGTAGCGACCTATAAAGATGGGAAATGGGGTCCAGGTGCTCTGACAGATGATCCCACCGTTCCCCTTAACGAATGCGCTGGAATCCTTCAATATTGCCAGCAGGTCTTTGAAGGACTGAAGGCCTACAAGACCAAGGATGGCAGAACCGTTACGTTCCGTCCGGACCAGAACGCAAAACGCATGGTAGATTCAGCAAAACGTATTGAAATGCCTCCTGTTCCGGAAGCCATGTTCATGGAAGCTGTCGATGAAGTCGTGCGTGCCAACAAGGATTGGATTCCTCCCTTTGAATCAGGCGGAGCCCTTTACCTGCGGCCCTACCTTTTTGCAACCGGTTCCGTCATCGGGGTCAAGCCAGCCGATGAATATCAGTTCCGTTTGTTTGGCACCCCTGTAGGCAACTATTTCAAAAATGGAGTCAAGCCAATCACCATTTGTGTTTCCGACTTTGACCGTGCAGCCCCTCGTGGGACAGGCCATATCAAAGCTGGCCTGAACTACGCCATGAGTCTTCATGCTTATATGACCGCCCATGCTAAAGGCTTTGACGAAAACATGTACCTTGATCCGGCTACTCGCACTTATGTCGAGGAAACGGGCGGTGCTAACTTCCTTTTTGTCACAAAAGACGGTACCCTTGTCACACCTAAATCTGACTCCATCCTGCCGTCCATCACGCGCCGCAGCCTGATTACCATTGCGGAAGATATGCTTGGCATGAAGGTGGAACATCGGCCCGTAGCCTTCTCGGAAGTGGCTGATTTTGCAGAAGCTGGCCTCTGTGGTACTGCGGCTGTCATCTGCCCTGTCGGCCGCGTTGTCGATCATGGCAAGGTCATCGATATCAAAAGCGGCATGGATGAAATGGGCCCTGTCTTAACCAAACTCTATAAGACCCTTCGCGGAATCCAGATGGGCGAAATTGAAGGTCCCAAAGGCTGGATCCACGAAGTCAAATAACAGATTCAATTCCCTGAAACTATCAAAGGACCGGTACGGAACAATATGTTCCGTACCGGTCCTTTGACATGAAAAAAATGGTTCTTTGTCAAATGTTGGGGTGCCCCACAACTAAATCGCCTTTTAGGAACTCGGCAAGGCATTTGCCGAGTTCCTTTTTTTGCCAATTCACATAGAGAATCCGGTTCCTAAATCTGTTGAAATCACGCATTCCAAATGCAACTCTCTTAACCGTCTTAATCAGGTTGTTACAGCCTTCTGTGAATCCATTGGAGTATGGCTGGATAATTGCTTGAATAATTGCAGCCTCCCAATCT
>ENA-OPYT01000328-OPYT01000328.1-human-gut-metagenome-genome-assembly--contig:-NODE-328-length-14898-cov-2.676596_pt1 | contig 14898 bp, 12 predicted proteins | sample MGYA00242636_ERZ504480 | MGnify/ENA primary metagenome ERZ504480 (study PRJEB26092, sample SAMD00036228) | human gut metagenome | host: Homo sapiens | study: EMG produced TPA metagenomics assembly of...
GGCGCGGCGCAGCTCATCGCCGGTGTAGCGCGGTGCTTCGGCGGATTTGTCGGTTGTTGTTTTGGTTTTTTCCGTCGGCGCGATCAGGTTGTTGAGCGTGAATGCCGCACGTTCGTAGCGATCGGCGCTCAGACGCAGGGCACGCGCTGCAGCGGAGCCGTCCGTGCCGCCGTGCCGCAGGATATAAAGATACAGCAGCGCCGCGTCGCCGTCGCCGACCGCGATCAGCTTGTCGAGCATGTCGCAGCGTGCTACGCGCAGTTCGCCCTCGGGCAGCAGCACAGAGGTCATGGGCTTGTCCTTCTTTCCGGTGGATTTTGGTGTACCCCTCATTATAGCATAAATCCCTCTTCATTTGAAGAGGGAAGAATTGCAGAGAGCGACAGAATATGTGCTACAATAAAAGCAGAAAACCGAGGAAACTCTTGGTTTTCTGCGTAGCCGAACGGACACGCGGTTATTCTCTCACCATACCTTAGCAGAGTATCTGTGACGGAGGTGAGTGCGATGGTTGTAACGTGTGGAGAATTGTTCCGGTTACTTACCTTTGCGTCCTTGTTGATTCAAGTAAGAAAAAATGAATGACCGCCCTACCTCACAAGTATGCGGTCAATTTCTTTGACTAAAATGTGAGAGAAGTAACCGTCAACCGGCTACGCTCTTTTTACTATCTTCATTATAGCGGTTTTAAGGGGGAAGTCAATATGGTTTATTTGCGTGATTTACGGTGATTATCATCATATAAACCAAGATACTGCCGTCGAATTGTCCGCTTACGCAGGCAAATCACGGTTCGGCGAAGCTGACTGCAGCCTTCGCAGATATCTTTGCTCCAGGAGAGTGAAACATCCCATTTGGTATAGCAGGTGCCCTCCAGACGGTTGAGACAATCCAGACAAAATTCAGCCATAAGCTCACCTCACACACATTATACTCAATATATTAGGCATAGTCAATATATTAGGTCGTGTTATGTTGTGCGTGAGGTGATCGTACATGATCAGTTACGACTCCGTTTTACCGGACGCTTTTAGAAAAAGGCGTTACAGAATACCATTTAATTTACAAACAGGGCTTTTCCGCCAATATTCTGCACCGCATGAAGCACGGTAAAACAATCACACTGAAAACGCTGGATACATTGTGCTTTATCCTAAACTGCAGTGTTTCGGACATTATCGAGTATATCCCGGATGAATAAAAAGGCTTCGGAGCACTGCTCCGAAGCCTTTTTCCTTTATTTCAGCCGAAAATCGCCCTTACAGGATCTTCTCTTCCGGCTTAACGTCCTTCATGGACAGGTTTACACGGACCCTTGTCGTCGATCTCCATGACCTTAACCCAAACCATGTCGCCTTCCTTGACAGCGTCCTCAACCTTCTCGATGCGGTGGTCAGCCATCTTGGAGATGTGAACCATGCCGTCCTTGCCCGGCAGCAGGTTTACGAATGCGCCGAAGTTCATCAGGCGGACAACCTTGCCGTAGTAGATCTCGCCCGGCTCCGGCTCCTTGACGATCGCTTCGATCATCTTCTTCGCCTTGTCAGCGTCGGTTGCCTTAACAGCAGCGATGGTAACAGTGCCGTCGTCCTCGATGTCAACCTTTGCACCGGACTCAGCAACGATATTCTGGATTACAGAACCGCCCTTGCCGATAACCTCGCGGATCTTGTCCGGATTGATGTGCATGGTGGTCATCTTCGGTGCCCAGTCGGAAACGTCCTCACGCGGCTGCGGGATAGCCTTGAGCATGATCTCGTCCAGAATGCCGTAACGAGCAACGCGGCACTTCTCGAACGCCTGCTTGATGATGTTCGGGGTCAGACCGTCAACCTTGATATCGACCTGAATAGCGGTGATGCCCTTCTTGGTACCGGCTACCTTAAAGTCCATATCGCCGTAGAAGTCCTCAACGCCCTGGATATCGGTGAAGGTGGTCTCCTGACCGCCGTCGGTGATCAGACCGCAGGAAATACCGGCAACCGGTGCCTTGATCGGAACACCGGCGTCCATCAGAGCCAGCGTGGAACCGCAGACAGAGCCCTGAGAGGTGGAGCCGTTGGAGGAAATAACCTCGGAAACCAGACGCAGAGCGTACGGGAACTCGCTTACCGGCGGGATAACCGGCAGCAGAGCGCGCTCAGCCAGTGCGCCGTGACCAATCTCACGACGGCCGGGACCGCGGGACGGACGGGTTTCGCCAACAGAGAAGGACGGGAAGTTGTAGTGATGGATATAACGCTTCTCCTTCTCCTCGAAGATGGTGTCCAGCTCCTGCGCATCGCCCAGAGTACCCAGGGTGCAGAGCGTCAGAACCTGAGTCTGGCCGCGGGTGAACATGCCGGAACCGTGTACGCGCGGCAGAACGTGAACCTCGGCAGCCAGCGGACGAACCTCTTCCATGCCGCGGCCGTCTACGCGCTTGCCGTTTGCCAGCCAGCGGCGAACGATCTTCTTCTGCAGCTTGTCTACGCACTCGCCAAGATTAGCGCCGTGCTCTTCCTTGTACTCCTCGTCCAGAGTTGCTTCAAACTCGTCAACGATAGCGCGCACGCCGGCGTCACGAACGGTCTTGTCATCGGTATCCATAGCAACCTCAAACTTGTCGTTGCAGGCTGCCTCGAGCTTGTCGAACAGGTCGTGGTCGATGTCATGATGCTCGTACTCGAACTTCGGCTTGCCGATCTCGTCCTTGATGGACTGGATGAACGCGCAGACCTTTTTCAGCTCCTCATGAGCCTCCATGAGGGCGTTAAACATATCGTCCTCCGGAACTTCCTTTGCACCGGCCTCGATCATAACGATCTTGTCCTTGGTAGCGCACAGGGTAACGTCCATCTCGGATACCTTGCGCTGCTCGGAGGTCGGGTTGATAACGGTCTTGCCGTCAACGATGCCAACCTGGCAGCCGGCTACAACGTAGTCGAACGGAATATCAGAGATAGAAACTGCGATGGAAGCGCCCAGCAGAGCAACTACCTCCGGAGAGTTGTCGTAGTCGTTCTCCAGAACGGTGCAGACGATGGAAACGTCGTTGCGCAGGTCCTTCGGGAACAGCGGACGCATCGGACGGTCGATCTGACGAGAGGACAGGATTGCCTTCTCGGACGGACGGCCCTCACGGCGCATGAACGAGCCGGGAATGCGGCCTACTGCGTACATACGCTCCTCAAAGTCAACAGAGAGCGGGAAAAAGTCGATGCCGTCACGCGGCTTAGCGGATGCGGTAGCGGTAACGAGAACAGCGGTCTCACCGTAGCGAACCAGGCAGGAGCCGTTAGCGAGCTGTGCCATCTTGCCGGTCTCGACGGTCAGCTTGCGGCCGGCGATCTCGGTCTCAAAAACGCGGTAGTTTTTGAAGTCAAAGTGGTTGATGTTTGCCATTTTGTTTCCTCCTTTAATCGTTTGGGGAGGGCGGCAGCAGCTTTTTTAGCACTTGAAACAAAAACCAAGCGGAATGGAAAAATGGAGAATTGCTGTATCGCGCAAGGAGAGCGCTATTTCCATTTTCAATTCTCAATTTTCAATTCCAAATCATGCTCTGCATGATTTGGTCTCTCTTTCAACTGCTAAAAAGCGATAATGCCGCCCAGCTTAAAATACAGAAACAGGGGAGCAGACTGCTCCCCTATTTTCGCATTTTCTTACTTACGGATACCCAGCTTAGCGATCAGGGCACGGTAACGGTTGATGTCCTTCTTCTGCAGGTAAGCCAGCATAGAACGGCGCTGACCAACCATCTTCAGCAGACCGCGGCGAGAGTGGTTATCCTTCTTGTGTACCTTCAGGTGCTCGGTCAGCTCCTTGATGCGGGCGGTCAGGATTGCAACCTGAACCTCCGGGGAACCGGTGTCGGTAGCGTGGGTACGGTTTGCCTCGATAACGGCAGTCTTGTCTTCCTTACGGATCATGTCGGTATTTCACCTTTCGTTAAATAGATTTTTACTCACCCACAGGCCGGGCCGCGGCTTGGTGAATGGAGGCGATAGGAACGCTCCCTTTGTCCGTCAGCTAAGCGCGGGGCGAAAGTATATATATATTACCATGAAAACGACCGTTTGTAAAGCGATTTTCGCGGATTTCAGCATAAAATCTCAAAAACAGACGCGCGTTTGACGAAAAAACAGGCGTGTTTTTGTATAAGTTGTCAGTTTCTGCGGAATACTGCTGTGTGAATTGTCGGATTGTACAATTATGAACGAATTGTAAATGCGATTTTGGCACATTTGAATCTTGTCCGGAAAGGGGCAGAGTGCTATAATTACTACCATCATCGGTGGAGAGCTTGAGAGTTCTTCTCGCTCGCTGCCGTTTTTATTTATTGCTAAGAAACGCGACGGGGCGGTGCAGCAGCGCGGCCTGATGTCGCGTTTTTATTCGTTTTGAGGTACTTTTCCGAATGGGAAAAACGGGGGTGCATACCTGTTTTCTACACCGGCTGGGCGGGATGCCCGAACCGCGCAGGCGGTTCGTCCTGACGGGCGGAAAGTTTCTCGCTGCACCTCAGCGGGGAGTGCGCCGTCTGCGGACGGCGGGGACGTTGCGGTGCCCGCCGCGGGGCAAAAAGGAAGGGACACCTGCGGTTTCCCTTCCTCTTTGAACTCCTATCTTTCCCTTATTCGGACAGCACGGCGGCAATCAGAGAGCGGCGACCGCTTCGGAATAGGGGAACGGCAGTCGGGTTACTCTTGCGTAGGAACGCGCATTACGCGTCCATTACTCGACCTATACGCAGTTCTCAGATGCCGTTCTGCTACACATACCGGCAACTCTACGCAGACGCGACACAAGGTGAATTGCCCGAAGGGCAAGAGAAGGTCCCCTGGGGGATAACAGTGTCGCGCAACTCGTTGGCTTGGATATTTTGCACGACACCTACGAATTGCACTCGTTATACCGTAGGGTGTGACGACTCGGCGCACCGCTTGTATCCGACCTGCACAATCTATCCCGTAGGGGCGGCCATTGGCCACCCACACAACGGTAAACCGTTACGTCAATTTTCCATTCTCTATTATCAATTCTCAATTACTGCAAATCGCTAAATGCAATCTCCTGCTACAACATCTCCTGCGTGATCAACCGCAGATCGGTATAATACAGCTCACGCTTCGGCTTCACACCGTGCAGCAGCATTTGATACATTGCCAGAACCGCCTGAAATGACTCCTGCGAGAAGGTCTGACCGACGACAAAATCCACCGTGCCGTCCCGCAGATACCGCTTCGCGGCAGGTGTGAGGTCGTTGCAGATGATATGGGGCCGTACTGCGCGGCGTGCTTTTCGGATGCCGGAAATGCAGCCGGACAGCGGCTGGTTCGCCATATAGACCGCATGCAGGCGGCTGTCCGACACGAGCGACTGTGCGACCAGTTCGCTCGTCAGATCGGGCATTTCGTTGGTCTCGATAACCTGATAGGCGTCCTCGGAGAACCCAAGCTCGAGCAGCCGGCGGCAAAAGCCGTCCACGCGGCCTTTGTGGGCCTCCATACGCAGATTTCCGGTGACAATGAGAACGTGCTCGGGCGGCCGGATGAGCCGCGCCATGACACCGGCGGCGATAGCGCCTGCGCGGACAAGATCCTGTCCGGCGTGGCACAGACGGCCGCTGTGCGGCACATCGGCATCATAGGTGATGACGGTAACGCCTTTCTGCACCGCCTGCTCGATGGCGGCGCGGACCTCCGGCGTATTCTCGGCACGGATGATGAGTCCGTCCACGCCGGAACGAATCTGTTCGTCCATCGCGCGGAGCAGCTCCTGCATGGTCATAGTGCGCAGCGGCTGCTCGGTCAGTATAAACGCCGGATCGGAGATATAGCGCAGTGCCTTGCGAATGCCGCTGACGATCTGCCGGTTGAAGTGCCCATCCGTCCATTGCGGAATGAGAATAGCCGCTTGCCTGTAATCTGCCGATTTCGGCGGCACTGGAGGCTGATAGCCGAGTTTTTCTGCGGCACGGACAACTTTTTCGCGTATCATTGGATTGACGTTTGGGGCGTCCGTGCAGCACACGGTCCACCGTGCCGCGCGACACACCGGACAGCTCTGCGAATTTTTTGTATGGTAACTGCCATTGACACATTCTCCTTTTCTACTTCAAAGTATAGGGGAGAGCAGCGCTGACGTCAAGCATAACTACGCACAGTGCACAATCAAAAATGCACTGTCATCTGCTTTTGAGCCTTCATTTTGCCATAAATTTGCGGTGCTTTTTTTAGGCAGGCTACCAATGTTTTGGTGGGACGGTTGACCGTGACGGCGGGATTGCGGTACAATGTATACAATTGAAGAAAAAAGTGTGAAAAAACGCGGGAATCCGCGTGTATTAACGAGATTTTAAGCGATTATTCTTGCTGTTAAAAGGAGAGGATCAGCATGCTGAATATTGGTGTTATCGGCTGCGGCGCAATCGGCCGCGATCACATTCGACGCTTGACGGACATTGTTCCGGGCTGTCAGGTTGTTGCCTGTGCAGACTATTTTGAAGAAGCTGCGATTAAGGTTGCGGCGCAGTATGAAGGCATGAAGGCATACAAGACCGGCGAGGAGCTGATCGCAGCACCGGAGGTGCAGGCGGTCGTTATCACCTCGTCCGACCCGAGCCACGCAGGCTATGTGCTCGAGGCTCTCAAAGCGGGCAAGCAGGTGTTCTGCGAGAAGCCGCTGGCACAGAGTGCCGCCGACTGCGAGAAAATCATCGCGGCCGAGACCGCACACGGCAAGCGTCTAGTACAGGTCGGCTTTATGCGCCACTATGACCGCGGCTACGCCGAGATGAAGCGCATCATTGACTCCGGTGAGCTGGGTGCGCCGCTGATGATTCACGCGTGCCACCGCAACGTGTCTCAGCCGGACGGCTTCCAGACCGAGATGGGTGTTTCCAACGTTGCAATCCATGAGCTGGACATATGCCGCTGGCTGCTCGGCGATGAGTATAAGAGCGGTCAGGTGCTCAAGGTGCGCCAGTCCGCGTGCTCTACCAAGGGTTACGACAACCCGCAGATCGTGCTGCTGGAAACCCAGTCCGGAGCGCGTATTGACGTAGAGGTTCAGGTTGCGGACGCTTACGGTTACGACATCCAGTGTCAGGTCGTCTGCGAGAAGGGCACAGTCAACCTGCCTGATCCGTATGCGGTTGTCAAGCGCTCGAACGCAACCCGTTCGTTCCCGATCCTGACCGACTGGAAGGACCGCTTTATTGAAGCCTATGACATTGAGCTGACCCATTGGGTCAAGACCCTCGAGGAGAAGGGTGAGCCGGATGGTCCGTCCGCATGGGACGGCTACGCTGCCTGCGTCGCAGCAGATACGCTCAACCGTTCCCGCGGCACGAATCAGTTCCTGCCGATCGAGATGATGGATAAACCTGCTCTCTACAAATAATCTCTCATATATAAGAAAAAGGACCGTTTGGGCGGTCCTTTTTCTTTTATATTGGGTTATACGGTCAGCTTTTCCGCTTGATATGCAGCGCGGATAAACAGGGCAAGCAGCACAATGGCTGGTAATCTGCGAGAGAAAAAGTCGGAATGGAAGTTGGCAGCATGCGCAGCAAAATGTTGATAAGGGAAAGATAAAAGCACCAGCGAATACGCATTGGGCGGAAAGTCGTAGCCAGCGCTCTGTACAGACATCGTCCAGTCCGGTGTACAGCCAGAACTGCGAGACATAGGCTGCGATCACACCGGCAAGTGCGATCAGGCTGAACAGCAGATAAAACGTGCTGGGTGTATACGGCGGCGTGTCGCTCGGAACGAGCGTCATGGCCAGCAGGCCGACAACGGTTGCCGCCACGCTGAGCACAGTGGCTGTGAATGCACGCTGCAGGCGCTCGGACACGCGGCTGAACCGGTAAAACGGATAAAACTGCACGAGGGTGCAGAATATAACGAGAATGCCGGTAATGGTGAGTGCTGCACCGTTTGTGCCGTTCAAAGTGACGGGGCCGCTGAATTGTCCAAGCACCAGTGAAACGGCGCTGCATAGCCAGAACATGGAAAGCCAGCGGGCAATGGGAATGTTGTTGTTCATAATCTCTACCTCCTTGCCATTATAATAGCAGAGAAGATGAAAATATGCAAGAAAAAGCAGAGCCTTTCGACTCTGCTTTTGTGCGATTTTACAATATATTAATACTGTACCTGAACCGGCTTGCCGGAGTGGAACGAATCCGTAATCGCGTAGGTAACGAGGGTTGCCTTGGTACCGTCGTAAACGGTCAGCTCGGGCTTGCGGTCCTTCTGGATGCAGTCGATGAAGTCCACCATTTCGAGCAGGTAAGCCTCTGCGAAACGCTGCGGGAAGTTCTCGACGATCTCCTGACGGGCACCGTACTGATCGTAAACCATTACACGGTCCTTCCACGGTACACCGGCTACGCGGATATGCGCTTCGGTGCCGACGATTTCGGTCTCGGTGTGGTAGCCATGCGGCGCAGTACGGCCAACGTGCAGGAAAGCGACCGTGCCATTGTCAAACTTGAGCATTGCCATGCCGGTCTCGGTGTCACCGTTCTCGGCAAACTCGGGGTGCTTGAAGTTGGTGCCTGCGGCGTAAACCTCGGTAACCTCACCGCCGAGGAACCAGCGCATCAGGTCAATGTCGTGCGAAGCCGCGTCAATGAAGATGCCGCCCGAGGTCTTGGAGAACTTGATGCAGCTCTCGACCAGTGCTTCCGGGTCAAGGCCGGTAGCCTTTACCAGATACGGCTTGCCGATGCGGCCTGCGTTGATCTGTGCCTTTGCATCCGCATAGGACGGATCGTAGCGGCGCATAAAGCCAAGGAAGAAGATCTTGTCCGGGTGACGTTCAACAGCAGCCTCAGCGCGCTTGCACTCCTCGAGCGAGCAGCCGAGCGGCTTGTCGGTGAAAACGTGCTTGCCTGCATCGAGCGCGTACTCGATCATCCAGCAGTGCTCCGGAGAGGAGGAGACGATAACGACAGCTTCGATGTCTGCCTCGTCAACCATTTTCTTGTAGTCCGTGGTGGTGTACTCTACCTTGAGGTAGTCCTTCGCCCAGTCCAGCTCCTTCTGCTCGAGCGAGCAGGCAGCGACCAGCTTGCAGCCGGGAATCTTGAACGCGAGATTCTGCGCGTGTACCGAACCGAGACGGCCCAAACCGACGATGCCAACTTTGATTTCCTTCATGTTTGTTCTCCATTTTTATAGAGCGGATTTTCTCTCTACGGCAATCGAACGATTGCCTGTCTCTCTCTCATATTAATTCTATCACTGCGTGGACGCGAACGCAAGGAAAAACGACCAAATCAGAGCGTTTTTTATACGGTGAAAACTGGCATTTCAGCACTCGGCAGGCGGGTGTGATAAAATTCCGATGATCATTTCATAAATTGTTCACAAACAGCACTTGACTTTGCCCGTATGTGGTGGTAAATTAAGTTTAGCACTCGGGGAGATGGAGTGCTAACAACCGAAAGAAAGGAGTCTGCTTCGGTGGAGCTTTCGGAACGTAAAAAGCAAATACTCAAAGCCATTATCGGCGATTACATCCGCACGGCTGAGCCGGTCGGCTCCAAGGCATTGACCGAGGGACACGAGCTGCCGTTCTCGTCAGCCACCATCCGCAATGAGATGAGTGAGCTGGAGGACATGGGCTACCTCGAAAAGCCGCACACCTCTGCGGGACGAATCCCCTCACCGCAGGGCTATCGACTGTATGTGGATGAACTGATGGAGCGTCCGGCCGACAATGCGGAGGACGGAAACGCACTGCAGAACAGCGTGCTTACCAAGGTACGGGAGCTTGACCACCTCATTCAGGAGGCCGGCAAGCTGCTCACCAGTCTGACGAATTACGCGTCGGTTGCTATCACACCGGCCATGACACAGATCGCCATCCGGCAGTTTGAGATCATCGCAGTCGATAAGATGAATTTCGTAATCGTAGTAGTTACGGATTCGGGTACGGTCAAGAACAAAATGGTCCGCACGGTGGCCGAGGTCTCCAAGGATGAGGCCGAGTTGCTCACCTATGTACTCAACCAGACGCTGACCGGACTGCCACTCTCGAGCATCACCGCCGAGCGATTCGACATTGTGCGCCGCGCCGCGGGATTGACCGCGCTGCTCGCTCCGGTGGCCGAGTACATCGCAGAGCTGATCACCGAGCTGAGCGACCAGAAGGTTTACCTCGACGGTGCCAGCAAGCTGCTTCGTTTTCCGGAGTACCGCGATACGAAAAAGGCACAGACGCTGCTCGATTACATGGAGGACGACCGCAAGCACCTGCTGCCGGCCACCCGCAAGATCGACGGCATCCAGTTCTTCATCGGACCGGAAAACGGTGAAAACCCGCTGAGTGAAACCTCGGCGATCTACGCAAAATACGATATCGGCAAGATCGGTCAGGGTGCGATCGGCATCGTGGGTCCGACCCGCATGGATTACGCCAAGCTGTCCGCACAGCTCAGCCGCTTCGCAAAAGGACTGAACAAGCTGATTGCCGAGACATTTTTAGATGAAAAAGACGGAAATCATTGATTTTCCTGTAAACGGAGGCACAAAACGACATGAGCAAAAAGACAAAGCCGGAGGCGGAAGAGCAGGAGCAGGTAAAGACCGAGGCTCCCGCAGAGGAGACCGCCAAGGCTGAAGCAAAGCCCGCGACGGACTGGGAAGCCAAGTATAACGACCTGAACGACCGTTATCTCCGCATGGCGGCGGAGTACGACAACTTCCGCAAGCGCAGCCAGCGTGAGCGTGAGCAGGCGTACACCGATGCAGTCAGCCGCGCCGTAACCGCACTGCTGCCGACCTACGATAACCTCGAGCGGGCGCTCAAGGCAGAGACCGCCGACACCGAATATAAAAAGGGTGTCGAGCTGACCATGACGCAGCTGACCGAAAGCCTCAAGGGCATTAACGTCACTGTCATCGACGCTGCCGCAGGCACCGCATTCGATCCGAACTTCCACAACGCGGTTATGCACGTTGAGGATGAAAGCCTCGGTGAAAATGTCATCGCGGAAACCTTCCAGCAGGGCTTCCAGATTGGCGATAAGGTTATTCGCCATGCGATGGTGAAGGTTGCAAACTGATTACTAACTACTAATTAAAGTAAACTAAATCCTAACTATTAAGGAGTGTATTTATTATGGGTAAGATCATTGGTATTGACCTTGGTACGACGAACTCTTGTGTATCTGTTATGGAGGGCGGCGAAGCCGTAGTCATCCCTAACGCTGAGGGTGCGCGCACCACTCCGTCTGTTGTTGCATTTTCCAAGGACGGCGAGCGTATGATCGGTCAGGTCGCTAAGCGCCAGGCTGTAACCAACGCTGACCGTACCATTATTTCCATCAAGCGTCACATGGGCACCGACTACCGCGTAAACATCGACGGCAAGCCGTACTCCCCGCAGGAGATTTCCGCTATGATCCTGCAGAAGCTGAAGGCTGATGCAGAAGCATACCTCGGCCAGCCGGTAAATCAGGCGGTCATCACCGTTCCGGCTTACTTCTCCGACTCGCAGCGTCAGGCTACCAAGGATGCCGGCAAGATCGCAGGTCTGGAAGTTCTGCGTATCATCAACGAGCCGACCGCTGCTGCGCTGGCTTACGGCGTAGATAAGGAATCCGAGCAGAAGATCATGGTTTACGACCTCGGCGGCGGTACGTTCGATGTATCCATCCTGGATATCGGCGAGGGCGTTCTGGAGGTTCTGTCCACCGCAGGTGATACCCACCTCGGCGGTGATGACTTCGACCAGCGCATCATCGACTGGATGGTTGACGAGTTCAAGAAGTCCAACGGCATTGACCTGTCGAATGACCGTATGGCTATGCAGCGCCTGAAGGAAGCTGCTGAGAAGGCGAAGATCGAGCTGTCCGGCATGAGCCAGACCTCCATCAACCAGCCGTATATCACCGCTGATGCTACCGGCCCGAAGCACCTCGAGCTGACCCTGACCCGTGCAAAGTTCAACGAGCTGACCGCAGACCTCGTAGAGCGCACCATGGGCCCGGTTCGTCAGGCTATGAGCGACGCTGGTCTGTCCGCTTCCGATCTGTCCAAGGTCCTGCTGGTTGGCGGTTCCACCCGTATTCCGGCTGTACAGGAGGCTGTTAAGGGCATCACCGGCAAGGAAGGCTTCAAGGGCATCAACCCGGACGAGTGCGTAGCAATCGGCGCATCCATCCAGGGCGGCGTTCTCGGCGGCGAGGTCAAGGACGTGCTGCTGCTCGACGTAACTCCGCTGTCCCTCGGTATTGAGACCCTCGGCGGCGTATGCACCAAGCTGATCGACCGCAACACCACCATCCCGACCAAGAAGAGCCAGATCTTCTCCACCGCAGCTGACAACCAGCCGTCCGTTGAGATTCACGTTCTGCAGGGCGAGCGCGAGATGGCTGCAGGCAACAAGACCCTCGGCCGCTTCACCCTCGACGGCATCGCTCCGGCACCGCGCGGCATTCCTCAGATTGAGGTTACCTTCGATATCGACGCAAACGGCATCGTAAACGTATCCGCTAAGGACCTCGGCACCGGCAAGGAGCAGAAGATCACCATCACTGCATCCACCAATCTGTCTCAGGACGAGATCGACAAGGCAATGCACGAGGCTGAGCAGTACGCTGAGCAGGATAAGAAGAACAAGGAAGCAGTTGAGGTTCGCAACAACGCTGAGCAGCTGGTATTCCAGTCCGAGAAGGCACTGACCGATCTGGGCGACAAGCTGTCCGCAGACGAGAAGAGCGGCGTTCAGGCTGAGATCGAAAAGGTTAAGGAAGCACTCAAGGGCACCGATACTGATATGATCAAGGCTGCAACCGAGGGTCTGTCCAAGAAGTTCTCCGATCTGGCCGGCAAGATCTATCAGCAGCAGGCACCGCAGGGCAACCCGAACATGGGCGGCCAGCCGGGTGCAGGCGCACAGGGCGGCCAGCAGGGCGACTTTGTAGACGCTGACTTCACCGAAGTTAAGGACGACGACAATAAGTAATAAGCAAGAGTGAAGATAGAAGAGTGAAGAGTGGAGAGAAAAACTCCTCACTCTTCACTCTCCACACTCCACTCTAATGGAGAGGCGCACTTTGGTGCGCCTATCCCTGTGTATAGGATGATTTTTATGGCTGATAAAAGAGATTATATGAAGTGCTCGGCGTACAGAAGGGCGCAAGTGATGATGAGCTGAAAAAGGCATACCGCAAGCTGGCGCGCAAGTACCACCCGGACCTCAACAAGGATAATCCGGAGGCTGCGGATAAGTTCAAGGAAGCAAACGAAGCGTACGAAGTGCTGTCCGACAAGGAGAAGCGCGCCAAGTACGACCAGTTCGGCTTTGCCGGTGTTGACCCGAGCTACGGCGGCGGTGCCGGTGCCGGCGGCTACGGCGGCGGCTTTGACATGGGCGATCTGGGCGATCTGTTCGGTTCGTTCTTCGGCGGCGGCTTTGGCGGCGGACGGTCGTCCCGCCGCAATGCACCGCAGCGAGGCGAATCCATCCGTCAGACGGTGATCCTGTCGTTCGAGGAGGCCGCGTTCGGCTGTGAGAAAGAGATCACGATCGAGCGCATCGAATCCTGTGATGACTGCGGCGGCACAGGTGCCGCAAAGGGCACCACGGCGGAGACCTGTCCGAACTGCCGCGGCACCGGCGTTGTTACGCAGACCCAGCGCACGCCGCTCGGCATGTTCCAGACGCAGGGCGCCTGCCCGAACTGCCGCGGCACCGGCAAGATCATCAAGAAGCCGTGCCCGAAGTGCGGCGGTCAGGGTCGTGTCCGCAAGACCCGCAAGTTCAAGGTCAACATTCCGGCCGGTATCGACGATGGTCAGTCCATCCAGCAGCGCGGTCAGGGCAATGCAGGCGTGAACGGCGGTCCCGCAGGCGATCTGTTCGTAACGGTTGCCATCCGTCCGCATCCGATCTTTACCCGCAACGGCTCGGATGTACATGTCGATATTCCGATTTCGTTCGCACAGGCTGCACTCGGCGATACGCTGCAGGTGCCGACCATCGACGGCCGTATCGAGTACAAGATTCCGGAAGGAACACAGACCGGCACGACCTTCCGCATGCGCGGCAAGGGCATCCAGAACGTAAACGGCCGCGGCCGCGGCGACCAGTACGTCCGCGTAAACATCGAGGTGCCGAAGAACCTGTCCGACAAGCAGAAAAAGCTGCTGCGTGAGTTCGAGGAAACGTCTACCGACGAGAATCAGGTCAAGCGCAAGAGCTTTTGGGATAAGGTAAAGGACGCACTCAAGGATAAGTAAAAAAGGAGCTTTGCTTTTTGAAGAAATACGGTGAATTGGATTCGGTAAGCTGACCGGGAGGTCGGCTGAACCCATAAACCACCTCCCAAAAGGACGAAAATATCGACTTTTCAGGAGGAATTCCCATGAATCGGGAGAATAAACGCAAGCAATATCAAAAGGGTTATTACAAAACGCATGCCTGTGACGACAGCTTCACCTGCAGGGTGTGCGGCCGTCCGGTCGTACCGGCAGGCGCGGGCAGTGACCACAGGAATCACTGTCCGAACTGCCTGTCCAGCCTGCATGTGGACGATGAGCCGGGCGACCGTGCCGCCGACTGTGGCGGCATCATGGACGCCATCGGTGTCTGGGTCCGCAAAAACGGTGAGTGGGCGGTGATTCATCGCTGCCGCAGGTGCGGTGTACTGCACTCTAACCGCGCAGCGGCGGACGATAACCCGATGAAGCTGATGTCCATCGCCATGAAGCCGGTGGCGTTCCCGCTGGAGCGGATTGAGGAGCTGACCGCGCTCATGGGCGGAGACGGAGCAGTGAGATAAATAGAAAACCACCCGAGATTTTCTCGGGTGGTTTTTTTCTGTTCTCAATTCGGCAACCGTACAATAAAAGAAGCGCTCTCGGTATAACCGAGAGCGCATTTCCGTATCCCTTA
>ENA-OPYT01000329-OPYT01000329.1-human-gut-metagenome-genome-assembly--contig:-NODE-329-length-14886-cov-2.864896_pt1 | contig 14886 bp, 10 predicted proteins | sample MGYA00242636_ERZ504480 | MGnify/ENA primary metagenome ERZ504480 (study PRJEB26092, sample SAMD00036228) | human gut metagenome | host: Homo sapiens | study: EMG produced TPA metagenomics assembly of...
AAGATATCAAACAGGAAACCGACGCTATGGCTGGAGTCTTCAGTCTTATACTGAATGCCTTTGAGTTTTATTTTTGTATCGAATGGTTGAGTAAAAGCACTTAACCTGTAGGCTATGAAACTGTTTTTTCGATAGCTGATATCAACTCCAACCCCAAGTGTGCTCACAGAATGTTGGATGGAAAACGGAGATGCCGAAGCGACACATGGAAATAAAAGGACACAGCATAAGAGAAGAGAACGAATGGACATGATACACCTCACGAGAACATATTTTCCGCCATATAGGCATATCAAGAAACGAGTTGGAAACTATGAACTGTTTGAGCCGAGTGAGCATTTTGCGATGCCAGTGTAGATACGCGGGTATATGCTGATATTGTGTATAGTCCATAAGAATAAGTGCGTATGAATTACGAGTGATGAAAGGCTGTTGTACCTTAACGGGTACACAGGGGGATAATTCCGTTAAGAATGAACGGAAAAGGGTAAATACGGTAGAGAGAACCTATTGCCAGGTATGGAGTTCAGGACTTTCAGAACCATGACATTGCACAGAAAAATGGTAGTTTTCCATCTGGTTGAGTGGTGAGCCCTCTCCAAAGACAAGGTTTTAGATTGTAAATCAATAAAAGCAGTACATAGGCGCTGATAGGGTTGTCATTGCCCAATGTGAAGCGGCTCCTAAGAGGGGAAAGGTGTGGTGAGGCATCTTCGTATCAGGGGAAACGGCAAGATTTGAAATAAGAGGTACGCGCCTATGGCGTTCTCCCTCTTTTCCCTCATGCTGAAACCGGGGCAGGCTGGTACGGCGGTATGGGGGAGGGGTGAATTGTTCCCCCTCGGAGTGTTCTATGCCGCAGCGTGTAGGGGATTGGGAAAACGGATTCATGCCTTGTGGGGAGGACGGAAGGGGGAATCTGCGCTCGCCTCCTATCGCTGCACTGAAGCAGTTTTCCCTGTTGCCGGCATGGTCCGGCGGATACCCTACACGAAAAAGGCTTTCCATGATGATGAGGCTTGCGCGTCGGTTTCCGGCTTAATATGGTGGGCGTCTGCCTGACTACCTGCCTTATGGGCGGAATATGAAACCCCCCTTGAATGGAGAGGGAGACAGTGGGCGGCTGTGCTGGCCTGGGCCATCGTATTGATTGGTTCGCGGGCGGTGGAACCGGTGGAGGGTGAAGAGGGGCCGGCTGTCCCATGATATTTCGAGGACTACCCGAGCAGATTTATGTGTTTTTGGGAGTCAACGCCCTTTTTTCCGGAAATATTACCCATATTCAGGACGCCAGGCGCAATACGCTTGCATCCCTCGCCGTCAGCCAGAGGCGGGCGGTTCTCCCCTCAACGCCGTTTCAACGGTTCCGGTGGGCCGTCAGGTGATGCCCGGTGATGCTCGAAAAGGTGGTGCTACTATGAACGTAATCGCATATATCCGTAATGACTTTCAGGAAAAATTTGGTATTCCCCGGCAAAGCGGCGTCGTGGAGACGGCCCTATCTGAGATCGTTTTTGAAACCGGACTACCGGAGTGCGGAGGCGTTGCGAGGGTTGGAAGGTTTTTCCCATGTCTGGCTGATCTGGGCGTTTTCCGCATCCGCAGGCAAAGGCTGGTCGCCTACGGTCCGGCCTCCGCGTTTGGGCGGCAATGCGCGGGTGGGGGTTTTTGCCTCGCGCTCGCCGTTCCGTCCGAACCCGCTGGGGCTGTCGGCGGTGAAGCTGGAAGATATTGTGCTTCAGTCCCCGGAAGGCCCTTTGTTACGGGTTTCTGGGGCCGACCTGCTGCACGGAACGCCGATTTTGGATATAAAACCCTACCTTCCCTACGCCGACTGTATCCCTCAGGCGACAGGCGGTTTTGCGGGAACGAAGCCGGAGCCCCGGCTTGAGGTGAGTGCCGCGCGGGAAGTCCTGCAAGGACTCCCCACAGGCAAATGGAAGACGCTGCGTGAGGTTCTGGCCCTTGATCCGCGCCCGTCCTATCAGGATGATCCCGAACGGATTTACGGATTTGCCTTTGCCGGACGCAATGTCAGGTTCCGGGTGAACGGTTCGACGCTTGAAGTCCTTTCCATTGATGTTGCAGGAGAAAAAAGATCGTGATGGGGAAATCCCGACGGGAAGTTGTGCAACCGTAAATAAAAGCCCCCATCCATGAAGAACGGGAGCAATGGAATCGGTGGAAAGTGAAGAGGCTATGACGTTCGGGTGCGGCAAGCTGTACGGTGGGCGGTCTTGCATGAGGAGAGGACTTGTACACCGTACCAGGGCGTGGACCGGCGCTCCTGGGCGGAGATTACTATTTTAGGGGGCTCTTCACTCTTCATACGGAAAAAAGCAGGGAGGGGGGACTGAGCAGCTATGACGAAAAAGCCCTTACGGTTGCTCACCGTAAGGGCTTGATTTCTTATGGAGCCTTTGTCCAGAATTGAACTGGAGACCTCATCCTTACCAAGGATGCGCTCTACCAACTGAGCTACAAAGGCATCTCTATGTGTCGCGCTTGTCGCTGTCGACGAAGAAGCTTTTAGCTTTATACAGCGTCGTCGTCAAGATTTTTTTTCAACAATTTTTTTCGGCGGGGCAGAGCCCGCGTTCGCTGCTGCGGACAAAATCCACAAACTCCATCACTTGAGGCAGATTTGCGTAGTCGTTCGCAAGCAGATCCAAGGCTTCGGAGCGGGGCATCTCACTGCGCCAAATGAGGCGGAAGGCCTGTTTGAAAGCGGAGATCGTCTCGCGGGAAGCCCCGGCGCGGCGCAGTCCCACAAGATTGGGGCCATGCACAAGCGCACGGCTGCCCGCTGCCAGCATCCACGGGGGAAGATCCTGTGCAACGCCCGTCATGCCGCCCACGAAAGCGTGCGTACCGACATGGCCGAACTGGTGCACTGCGGAAAGGCCGCCGATGATCGCAAAGTCGTCCACGCGTACATGCCCGCCGAGCGTGGCTCCGTTGGACATGACGATGTCATTGCCGAGCTGGCAGTCGTGGGCGATGTGCGTGTAGGCCATGCACAGGTTACGGCTACCGATACGGGTAATGCCGCCTCCGCCTTCCGTGCCCCGGTGGAGCGTGGCGAATTCACGGATACGGTTATCGTCGCCGAGCTCCAGCCATGTCACTTCGCCCTGGAACTTGAGATCCTGCGGTTCGCCGCCGACCAGCGCGTGGGAATGGATATGGTTGCCCACGCCCATTCTCGTGTAATCTTTGATGACGGCGTGGGCGTCGATGCGGCAGCGATCCCCGATGACGACATGCTCTTCGATGATCGCATAAGGGCCTATTTCCACATCCTTGCCGATCTGCGCATTGGCGTGCACGATAGCAGTGGGGTGGACTTGTTGAGAAGCCATACTGCAACCCATATTACATGTCTCCACGATCGGTCACGGCAGCGGTGATTTCCGCTTCGGCGGCGAGCACACCGTCAACGTAAGCCCGACCTTCCATCTTCCACAGTTTCAGCTTGTGGCGGATGAGGCGGCATTCCAGATCCAGACGGTCGCCGGGGAAGACCGGACGGCGGAAGCGGACCTTTTCGAGCCCGGAGAAGAGGAAGAGCTTCCCGGCGGTCTCGCTCGGATCGAAACCATGCAGCACCAGCAGGCCGCCAGCCTGCGCCAGAGCTTCAATGATCAGCACGCCGGGCATCACCGGGACGCCGGGGAAATGCCCCTGAAAGAACGGTTCATTGAAGCTGACGCACTTATGCGCCTTGATGTATTCCCCGTCCACGATCTCGTTGACCCTGTCCACGAGCAGGAATGGATAACGGTGGGGGAGAAACTCCAGAATCTTGCGGATGTCAAACGAGGTAGGCTGGTCCATGCTGTGTATTCCTTGAGTCTGAATTGCAAAGAGCTAGGCGTCCGGCTTGCCGCCCTTGAGTTCTTCCAGTTCCTTTTCAAGCCTGGACAGGCGCTTGAAGAGTTCGGGGAAGCGGGGCATAAGGGCCAGCGTGCGCATGTAGGTACGCTGATCCACGGTGGGCGTGCCGCCCACGACGACGTCGCTGGGGATATCTTTGGCGACCCCCGACTGGGGGCCAATGGTGACGTTGTCGCCGATGTGCAGGTGCCCGGCGATACCGACCTGTCCGGCGAACGTGCAGTTGTCCCCGACCGTGGTGGAACCGGAAATGCCCACTTGTGAGACGACGAAGCCGTTACGGCCTATCTGCACATTATGCCCGATCTGAGCGAGATTGTCGATTTTGGTGCCGTCACCTATGCGGGTGGCATCGAGCACGGCCCGGTCAATGGCGGCGTTGGCCCCCACCTCGACGGCGTTGCCGATGGTGACTTTGCCGACTTGCGGGATTTTCTGGATGCCCGCAGGGGTCCGGGCGAAGCCGAAGCCGTCCGCGCCGAGCACGGAACCCGGATGCAGGATGCAGCCTTCGCCGACGTGCGTTCCGGCCATGAGCACGGCATTAGGATAGACGGTGGTGCCCTTGCCTATGCGGACGTTCTCGCCCACGTAGACGCCGGGGAAGAGCTTGACGCCGCTTCCCACCTTGGCATGGGGACCGATGTAAACGAAGGGGGTAAACGGTCACCCCGTCGCCGAGTTCGGCATCGGGATGAATGAAGGCCAACTGGCTGATTCCGGAAAAGCTGCCCTGCGGTGCGGCGAACAGCTCCAGAACGCGGCCGAAGTCCTGGTAGGGATTTTCGCTGATCAGGGCGCGTCTGACATCCCCGGCGTGTTCGGGACGGACTATGACGGCGCCAGCCCGCGTTGCCGCGAGCTGGTCAGCGTATTTGGGGTTTGCCAGAAAGCTCACTTCATCGGGCCCGGCCCCCTCCAAGGTGTTGACGCCGATGACTTCGGCATCGTCGCCTTGCAGGATCAAGCCAAGCTGGGCCGCGATTTCGGAGAGTTTACGGGCAACCATTTACTTCTTACCGGTATTGGGTTCCGGGAACTTGCTGCCGCCGGCCTTCCACAAACGGTTGACTTCAGCAAGGACGGGCTTGGTGATGTCGAGGGTGGGCGTGGCGTACATGACGCTGCCGGCAGCGGCGTCGAGGATAAGATCAAGCTTCTGCTGCTTGGCGATCGTGGTGGCGGCGTCGTAGATCTGCTGAGCCATGCTCTGGCGGATCTGGTTTTCGGTGTTTTCCACCTTGCGGGCGAAGTTGCGGGACTTTTCTTCAAAGGCGCGGCGCAGGCGGAGGAATTCCATCTGCTTGTCTTCACGTTCCTTGGCGGACATTTTAGCGACCTGAGCCTGAAGGGCTTCACCCTTGGACTGCAGATCCTTCGCCTGATTCTCAAGCTGCGTCTTCTCGGCGCCGAACTGCGACTGCAGCTTCTGCTGGGCGGCCTTGGCTGCGTCGCTGTCCATAGCAACGGCCTGAGAGTTGAACACGCCGATTTTCATATCGGCGAAAGCGGAACCCGCCATCAGCAAACAAGCCACAAGAGCGAGGGACAATACTCTGAACATATTCTTCTCCTTGGATGTACAGACACTAGCGGGAACCCGGCCCGCAGATCGAAATGGATAGCCTTCAACGCGTGAGTCGTCAAGACATGTTCCGTTGTGGGCATGAAAGCGGATAGAGAGCCCGGATTTCTGAAAAGATTTTTATATCCAGTTATTCCGGAAGATAAAGAAAGTTAGGATCCTTCAGGGATATTCCCGGTGCGGAGAAGGCTGAGTTTTTTTCTTTCGGCGGGTTTGTTTTACCACAAAATATACTTTGCAAGGAGAGCGCTGTGAGCAGATAGCTGTCCTCTGGACAGCTCCCCTTGCAGGTTCGTTACTCAAGGAGAATAGAACAGACTTTTCTCTTTTTCCGAAGAACACGTGAAAGAGGCAGAGGGGCACAGGGCCGGGAAGGAAATGTTGCCGGACGGGGAAGAACGCGTAACGGAACGGGATCAGCGCTTGTTCCCGTCGAGGCTGCCCAAATGGGCAAGGATGCCGGAAGCGATCCCTTCCGCCAACGCCTGCCGATATGTGGGGATCGCAAGGTTGGCGGCTTCCTGTGCGTTTGAGCAATAACCGACTTCAACCAGGATACCCGGAATATTCGCGCCGAGCAAGACCTTGAAGGGGCCGGACTTGACCCCTCGTCCCGGACGGTGAAGGTCTTTTCCTTCATGACGGAGAGGGTACATTTTTGGACCGTGTCGGCGAGGCGGCGGGATTCCTGACTGCGAACCGACGACGAGGCGGCAGGGGATCCTGTATCTCCCTTATGGCCTCCGTTGGCGTTTTCCAGCCCGGCAAGCTTGCCCGCATCCGCACTGCTTGAGGCGGTATCCGGGAAATACGTTTCCAGGCCGCAGGCGTTTTCATTGGGGCTGGCGTTGACGTGGATGGACAGCAGCACATCGGCGCGGGCCTGATTCGCCATATAGGAACGGGTGGACAACGAAACCCATGTATTGTCCGTGCGGGTGTAGTGCACCTGGATGCCTTTGCCCGCGAGGATGCTGCCCACACGTTTGGCAATGTCCAGCGTCACTTCACGTTCGATGACGCCGTTGTGCACTGTTCCGGGATCTTTGCCGCCGTGGCCGGGATCGATCATGATAGATCGGGTGGCGAACCGGAAAAGCGGATCGCTCGATTGCAGCCCCTGGCCGAACGAGATGCCGCGAGGCATGGCGGCGTCCGTGGCCGAGGTCGTGATGACGATACGGAACGGCGAGGATTCCGTTTTGACCATGAAGCGTTTGACCTGCCTGAAATCGAGCAAAAGCCGGGTTTTATCGGGAGCGGACAAGTCAAGGCGCATACGGCGGAGGGAACTGCCCTGCACTTTGATGCCGGGGCGGATCGTCGAAGCCGGATTGACGCCCATGAGATCCACAACCATCCTGTTGGGGATGTCGTTTTTCTTGCTGCCGCTTTGCGTGTCGATGGACCAGATGATGGGGCGATCGAACTCCAGCGTGATGACGGCCAGATTCTTCTGGTTTTCCCATTTCATGTCGGTCAGAAGCGCCGCCGTCTTTTTGCCCGGCGTGCTGCTTTTGGCCGCTTCCAGCGCCGCCTTGAGGCGCTGGGCGTAGAGCTTGGCTTCCGGTGCGACATCACCCCGGGGATATTGATTTTGGATGGTGTTGAGCGCTTCCTGCGCTCCGGAAAAATCGTTGAACCGTTCCGCCTTGATACGCGCAATGCCAAACAGCGCGTCGTCGGCCAGCACATGGCTGGCGTAGCTTTTGAGGAACACCCCATACCGTTCGACAGCGGCTTGAGCGTCCTGCCGCAGCATGGAACGCTTGGCGAGCTCCTCCATCGCCAACGCCGAACGGAAGAGCGCCGCAGGGCGGTTCCGCCAGCGGGGATATTTTTCGTGGAGGTCGAAAAACGACTGGGCGAGATTTTCCCACGGCTCACGCCAGCCGCCGCGTTTGGAGTCGCTCTTGAGGAACTCCATATCCTGCTTGGCCTTCTCGTACTGCTGTTCAAAGGAGGGAGCCGCGTGCGCGTCGGAAAACGCGGTCACGAACAGGGCGAGGGCAAAGGCGACCAAAAGGGGTCTGAACAGACGCCCGATGGCGGGGGATGATCTGTGCGGAGTCTGAGAACCGATAAGGATCATGAAGGGGAAGCTGTCCTGATGGGCGGCCGTGCCGCGTCAAGAAGCCCGCCCGCACAGAAGCGGGCAAAGCGGAAGGGGTGCGGGAAAGGTATTTCTTTCCCGCACCCTTGTTTTTAGAAGAACTGACCCATGGAGAACTCGAACCGTCCGCCGGGGCGGTCACCCTTGACGTTCTTGTCCAGCGGGAAGCCGTAGGCGAAGCGCAGGTCGCCCATGGGCGAACGCCAGCGCAGTTCGAGGCCGACCGACTTCTTCAGTTCGCTGAAGGGATCGGAAGTCTGCTTGGAGTCGATGTTGTAGCCGATGTCGAAGAACGGCACGAGGGCGATGCCCATTTCCGGATGGAACGTCCAGATGTATTCGAAGTTCAGGAAGCCCATGCGGTCGCCGCCGATTTCATCATGGTACTTGGGATCGCGCGGGGCAAGGTCTTCCGAGTCGTAACCACGGATGGAGTCGATGCCGCCGATGAAGAAGCGGTCGAACACGGGTACCGGCTTGTCGGAGTTTTCGAACACGCCGCCGACGCGGCCACGCCAATGGAAGATGTGGTTCGGGTTGCGGAACAGGGTATGGAACGACTGCAATTCACCGATAGGCTTGAAGAAGTTGTCGTTACCGCCGATACCGCCGCCGCCGTATTCCATAGAGACGCGGCCCACCACACCGGACGTGGGACGTTCGCGCGAGTCGGTGGAGTCGTAGGTGATGCTGGTGCTTACGACGCTCGACAGGTTTTGCCCTCGTATTCCTTGTAGGCGCGGGAGGCCGTGTCGGGAATGTCGAACAGGGTGTAGCGGTCGAGACGGTAGCCAACGGATACCGAGGTGTATTCGCCAATGGGATGGAAGAGGCGAATGGTATTACCGATGGTCTTCTTCTTGAAGTCATCCCATTCTTCCCAGATGGCGTAGCTGTTGTTGCTGAAACCGAAATCGGTGTCGTAGATGCGCGGGTTGACGAAAGACAGGTCCAGATACGAAGACTTGCCGGACACGAAACCCTGCAGGCCGAGCGAGTAGCCGCGGCCGAACAGGTTGCGCTCCTGGATGCTGCCGCTCACGCCGAACTGGTAGAAGGTCGAGTAGCCCACACCGCCCATGATGGCGCCGGTGCGGTCTTCTTTCAGGTTGACGCGGAGATCGACCTCATCGTCCTTGTCCGTGGGAACGATGGTGGTGTCGGCCTGCGTAAAGTAGCGGAGGCGGTTCAGGCGCTCGTTGGAACGGCGTAGCTTGGAGCCGTCGAACTGATCGCCGTCGGCGAGGCGCAATTCACGGAAGATGACGTTGTCGCGGGTACGGGTGTTGCCCTGTGTGACCACGCGGCGGATATGCACCTTCTGCTTCTTGTGCGGCACATAGAAGACATTGATGATGCCTTCCTCATCGTTCTTCGGGGTATCCACATCGACTTCGGCGAAGGCGTAGCCGTAATTGCCGTAGAAGTCGGTAAGGGCCTTGATGTCGTCCTGCAGGACGGTGAGGGAGAAATACCCGTTGGAATCTTTGTAGTCGTCGAGCTTGATCACTTCTTTCAGGCGCTCGTCGCTGTCGATGAGATCGCCTTTGAAGCCGATTTCGCCGAGTTTGTAGCGTTTGCCTTCATTGACGGTGAATGTGACGGTGATGCCGTCTTCGGAGTAGTCCACCTGCGGCGCGGCGACCTGAATGTCCACGTAGCCGTGGTTCATGGCATAGGCCGTGATCGCGGCGGAGTCGCGCTCAAGGTATTCTTCGCGGAGCACGCCCGTTCCGGTAACCCATGACAGGATGCCGTGCTCTTGGAGCGCGAGTTCCTTCTTGAGGTCGCCGGCGTCGATGCCCTGGAGCCCTTCGATCTTGATTTCCTTGATGTAGAGCTTCTTGCCTTCCTTCACGTCGAAGACCAGCACGGCGGAGGCGCTGTTGGCCTTCTGCTCGATGCGGTAGTTCACTTCGGCGAGGTAGAAGCCTTCCTTGCGGTACAGCTCGGTGACCTTCTGGATGTCTTCGGCAAGCAGGCGGTCGTTGAGGACGGAGCCCGTCTTGGAGCTCATGGCCGCCAGAATGTCTTCTTTTTTGACTTCGTCGGAACCGTTGACGATCACGTCGTCGATGCGGGGCTTTTCCTTGACCGTGAACACCAGCACGCGGCCCTGTCCGCCCTGTTCGATGTCGGCGTTTACGTCGCTGAAGTAGCCGAGATCCCAGATTCGCTTGATTTCTTCATTGAGCGTGGAGGGATCAACCACATCACCCTTGCGGGTGGACAGGCGCATCAACACCACGTCGGGGTCGAGCACCTTGACGCCGCGGATCTGGATGTCCGTGATGGCGTCGCCCTTGACCGCGCCGCCACCCATCTTGTCGACAAGTTCGTCGACGGCGGGGAGTAGTTCGATCATGTTCTGCTTCTGGACGAAATAGGGCTGCGCCCCCTGCTGTCCAGCGGCATCCACCATGCGGGCGTCGATGCTGAACGCGTCGCCGGTCTTGCTGAAGCTGCCGTACACGGCGTAGTTCGCCCCGGCCTGCCTGGCGATGGAGCGCGCGGTCGCCAGATTGAGCTGGCTGATCTGCTGGTTCTTGAGCAGGCGCAACGTATCCTTTGCCGGAATGACCTTGAATCCCTTTTGGGCCAGCCGCTGCTCAAACAGCTTGGGCAGCTCGTCGTTCAGGTAGTTGAGATCCGCCCCTCCATTGATCTGGAAGGGGAGCACAGCCACACGGACAGCATCCGAGGCCGCCTGTTTGGGCGCCGCCTGAGCCGTACCGTGGAACAACAGGTTACACAGCGCCAGCGCCAGCAGCGCGAGTACGCATCTCTTCATACAGTTCTCCAGATCGTAATTCGAGGCAGCGCCCGAGGGTTCCCGCCATTTCACGGTTATGGGTGACAATGACGAGGGTCATGCCGAGTGTGCGGTTCAGTTCCAGAAGCAATTCGGCGACGGAATCGCCGGTCCGCTGGTCCAAGTTGCCGGTCGGCTCGTCGGCCAGCAGCACGCGGGGCTCCAGCAGGATGGCCCGCGCAATGGCGGCGCGCTGACGCTCGCCGCCGGAAAGGGTGGTTACCCTGTGATCCTTCCTGTCGGAAAGCCCGACGCGTTCGAGGGCCTGCCGTGCCAGCCCCAGCGCCTTCGACCGGTTCATCCCGGCGATGAGCGCCTGCATGGCCACATTTTCCTCGGTGGAAAACTCGGGCAGCAGGTGGTGGAACTGGAAGACGAACCCAAGCTTTTTGTTGCGGAAATGGGCTTTTTCCACGGGCGTCATGTCCGGCAGGCTTTTGCCCTCGAACAATACCTTGCCCGCGGTCGGCGTGTCCAGCGCGCCGAGCAGGTGGAGGAGGGTGGATTTGCCCGATCCCGACGCTCCGACGATGGCGAGGGATTCGCCAGCGCGGACGGTCAGGTCCATATTTTTCAGAATGGTGATGCGCTCCGCAGGTCCCTCGCAGGACTTCTCGACGCCGGAAAGCTCGTAGAGCACCGGGGGCGCGGTCGCGTACGCTGTCTGTTCCATCATTCGAACCGCAGGGCTTCGGCGGGTTCAAGGCTCGAAGCCTGCCGCGCCGGGTAGATCGTGGCAAGGAAACATAAGGTCATGGCGGACACGCCGACCACGACGATATCAACCCAATTGAGCAGGATGGGCAGGTGATCCAGCGTATAAACCCCCGGTGGAAGTTTGATGAATTGGTATCGTTGGAGGAGGAGCGCCAGCCCTATGCCGAGCACATAACCGAGCAAGGTGCCCACCACGCCGATGATCGTGCCCTGAAGCATGAAGATCCGGCGGATCATCCCCTTGGTCGCGCCCATGGACATCAGGATGGCGATGTCGTGCGTCTTTTCCATGACCAGCATGACCAGCGTGGTGACGATGGAGAAGGAGCCGATGAGGACGACCATCGCCAGCAGGATGAACATGCCGATTTTTTCGAGCTTCAACGCAGCGAAGAGATTGGCGTTCATATCCATCCATGTCCGGACGGAAGCCAGCGGGCCGAGCTCCTTTTGGAGGGCGGCGGCCACGGTATCGGCCTTGTATACGTCCTTGACGGTGACCTCGATGCCGGAAATCTGATCGGAAGGCAGGCCCAGCAGATCGCGCGCCGCCGCAAGGGAGATGAACCCGAGCGACGAATCGTATTCGAACATGCCGGTCTGGAAAATGCCCGCAACCTTGTAGGGACGGATGCGGGGCTGGAAACCGGCGGTGGTCTTTTGTCCGGAAGGCGAAAGGAGGTTGACGCGGCTGCCCACGACCAGGCCGAGGCGCTGCGCCAGTTCCTTGCCGATGAGCACGCCGGGCGGCGCGCCCTCCACGGAAGCGTTCAGACCCGCGACGCTGCCGCTGCTCAGGTTGTCCAGCATGGTCAGGACGTCCGGCGCGGTCTTGGGGTCGATACCCCGCAGGACGACGCCTTTGACGCCTCTCGGGGAGGACAACATGCCTTCCGCGTAGAGGAAGGGGGTGGAGCCGACGACGCCGGGAGTGGCGTTGATGCGCCGGAGCACAGCCGCCATGCCGGAGAGTTCGGGGGCTTCGCCGCCGCGCATTTTTTCGAAGTCCGCATCCGAAGGCGGCGCGGTGAGCGCCGCCAGCGGACCGGAAACGATGATGTGCGCGTTCGCGCCGAGGATTTTATCCCGGATGTCCGTCGTGAACCCGTTGTAGACGCCGAGAACCACGACCAGCGCGGCGACGCCTATGGCCACGCCAAGCACGGACATGGCTGAAATGATATAAATGAAGGCCTGCTTGCGCCGAGCAAAGAGGTAGCGCAAAGCTACGAAGAGTTCAAAACGCATAGAGTTTAGGATTCCTGCTTCAACAGCGGGAAGAAGATCACTTCACGAATGGACGGGGAGTCGGTCAGGAGCATGACCAGCCGGTCGATGCCGATACCTTCGCCCGCGGCCGGGGGCATACCGTATTCCAGCGCGCGCAGGTAATCTTCGTCCATCGCGCAGGCTTCGTCGTCGCCGGCCGCCTTCTCGCGGACCTGCTGTTCAAAACGCATACGCTGGTCGATGGGATCGTTGAGTTCCGAGAACGCGTTGCCGTATTCGCGGCCCATGATGAAGAGCTCGAAACGGTCCGTAATGTCCGGGTTATCCTTGTTGCGGCGCGCCAGCGGAGAGATCTCCGTGGGGTAGTGGTAGATGAACGTGGGGGCGACGAGCTTGGGCTCGACGTCGAGGTCAAAAAGCTTGGCCTGCAGCTTGCCGAGCTTGTCCGTCTTGAGGATCTTTTCCCCGCGTTCGCGGACGTAGGCGAGTACCTTGTCGAAGTCGTTGTAGAATTCTGGGGAGTGCCCGCCGATCTTTTCCAGCGATTCGTGGAAGGTGAGGCGCTGCCACTTGCCCGGGGTCAGGTCGAGTTCCGTACCCTGATAGGTGATGATCGGGCTGCCGCAGACTTCCGTGGCAATGGTGGAGAACAGTTCCTCGGTCAGGTCCATCAGATCATAAACGTCGCAATAGGCCCAGCTAGAATTCGCACATGGTGAATTCAGGGGTTGTGACGGATGGAGATACCTTCATTGCGGAAGTTGCGGTTTCAGCTCGAAAACTTTTCAAAACCGCCCACGAGGAGGCGTTTGAGGTACAGTTCGGGCGCGATGCGCATGTACAGTTCCATGTCCAGCGCATTATGGTGGGTGATGAACGGACGCGCCGCCGCGCCGCCCGCCACGGGGTGGAGCATGGGGGTTTCCACTTCCACAAAGCCGCGTTCCTCAAGGAAGGCGCGGAAGGTACGGATGATTTTGCTGCGCTTGCGGAAAATGTCGCGGACCTTCGGATTGGTGATGAGGTCCACATACCGCTGGCGGTAACGGATTTCGACGTTGGTGAGGCCCTTGTGCTTTTCGGGCAGGGACCGGAACGACTTGGTGAGCAGGGTGACCTGATCACAGGCAAGGGTCAGCTCGTCGGTCTTTGTGCGGAAAAGCTTCCCGTGCACGCCCACGATGTCGCCGATGTCGAATTTCTTGAAATTTTTGTAGGCTTCCTCACCCATGAGGTCTTTGGACGCATAGCACTGGATACGGCCGCTGCGATCCATAAGATGGAAAAACGCGACCTTGCCGAAGGAACGGTGGGAGATGATGCGTCCGGCACAGGTGAACGACTCGTTCAGTTCTTCGAGTTCGGTGGCGGAACAGGCTTCGTATTCGGCCCGGATGGCTCCGGCGTCATGCGTCTTCACGAATCCATTGAGATGAAGAGGGACCCCGGCATCCATGAGTTCGCAGGATTTGACCACGCAGTTTTTGACGACTTCGTTGAGCTCGTCTTTATCGGCGAGGCTTTGAAGCATGGGCATGAAATAGGATGCGTGGGCTGATTTGGTAGCAAGCTTGACGGGCTTGTGGTGCGTAGTTTCCGGGCTGCTCAAGGGAATCTCTCCATCAATTAAAATAGCGATTGGCGACCGGTGACAATTTTCCGCGTTTCCGGACGGCAAGAAACGCGGTCGTATCCGGCGGCGAGAACGGGGCTTTGGCGGACAGGCTTCCTGCTGCGGCGCGTGACCGATGCTACAAGAAAGCCGTGCAATGTTCCAACGGGTTAGAGACAGCGGGACCGTTTCTCCGTTCTCGCGTTGCCCTCCCGCCCGCGGCGGCGGGACCCCCCCTCCGGCCGTGGCGCCCTGTGGACCTGATCGCACAGTTTGTATCCGCAAAGCCGTAGTCCAATTGTGCTGTACAGTCAAGGACGTGCCGCGGGTCAAAAAGTTTTTTCAGAAAAAACGGAGAAAACGCTTGACGGAAGGAGGGCATTTCGATAGACCTCTTTTCGCACCAACGAGTGCCTCATTCCCCGGTGGCTCAATCGGCAGAGCGGGTGACTGTTAATCACTAGGTTGGCGGTTCAAGTCCGTCCCGGGGAGCCAGAAAGTTCAAGGCCTTACAGCGAAAGCTGTAGGGCCCTTTCTGTTTTGGGGCGATGCCGCCCTCCGCTCTCCCCACAACTCTTTGCCCCACGTCCTTTGAAATGGCTCGTAGCCCATCGCGGTTTTTCCAGTCTCGTACGGGGAACGTTACCGAATGCGGCAGGGGAGAAGGGAGGCCGGGCGTGTTTTCTGGAAGGCCCTTTGGGGAGCGTCCCGCCGTAGAGCCAGAGGAAAGCGGTTGAGGAGCATATTCCCCAGAACAGCCGCCTGCGGTATTGCGGGCGGCTGTTCTGCAAGAATCTATTGCGTCAGATCAGCGATTGGGCGGAGTACTGGTCTTGCCGGGCCAGAGGATTTTGTCCTCTTCGATGGTGAGCTTGCCGGTAACGGAATCAACGAATCCCACGGGAACGAAGCGGACGGTT
>ENA-OPYT01000330-OPYT01000330.1-human-gut-metagenome-genome-assembly--contig:-NODE-330-length-14879-cov-5.630830_pt1 | contig 14879 bp, 15 predicted proteins | sample MGYA00242636_ERZ504480 | MGnify/ENA primary metagenome ERZ504480 (study PRJEB26092, sample SAMD00036228) | human gut metagenome | host: Homo sapiens | study: EMG produced TPA metagenomics assembly of...
AGTGAGTCCGGGTCTTGCAGATGTACATTAACTTTCAGTTTATATTCGCGGACTGTAACGCCGTCGGCGGCATGTGCTTTGAACAGCATGCCGGCATCGTTGTTCATGGCGGGTCTCAAATCCACGGAGTCCGATATGACGAATACCGTGTCGGTAGGCGAGCCTGAAGTTATCCAACCGGTAACGGTCATAGTATCAATCAGAATACGGTCAATGATGGTGTCTGAACCTACAGGCAATGAGTCTCTGTTATAGATGAGTCTATTGAGCTGGTCAATTGTAAATTTGTAATGTTTGCCATGTATGGTATCGATACCAAAAGCATGTATAGTAGCATCGGAGCTGAATTCATAATTGTCGTCAGAGTCAAGGCATGAACTTAGAGCAAATGACACAATAAGAAAACTCACAATTACTGATAGAAACTTTATTCTCATTTTGAAAGTTAGTGTTTATTTACAAGTTGCAAAAATAGGAACATTTTTTTCTATAAACAGCTTTACGGGGAAGTTTTATATAAAATTATAGATAATATCCCCCTTTTTCTCGATAAAAAAGCCCTGAAATGAGGCTATTGACTGTTTCTTGAGGCCGTATAATGGCGAAAACTCCTGCCAAAAGAATACTCTGTTGCAAATGGATATCCGTCACTGATTTCGGGTGCTTTGACGCCGGAATGAAGAAGGTACGGAGCTTCTTCCACAAAGATTTCGTCCCACAATCCGGCATCAATGAAGGATTGGAGCGTTTGGCTGCCACCCTCTACCAAAAGGGATTGTAATCCGCGTGTATACAGCGTTTCCATGATTTCGGGGAGTACATCCCGCCGGTAGTCGCTGACTGGCAGATACTCTACATTCGGTAGCGGAGCGTGCGGGGCTTCTGTAAAAACGAGGGTCGGCACGCTACCGTCAAATAGGTGAAGGTTGGGGGATAGCTTTTGTTGCCGGTCCAGCACGATACGTACCGGTGAACAGCCGTACCAATGGCGGACATTCAGGCCGGGATTGTCCAGTTCAGCCGTACGGGTACCTACTAATATGGCACTGTGCTCTGCCCGTTTCTTGTGTACCAGCATCGAAGTCAGCAGGCTGGAGAGGATAACTGGTTTACCGTCCGTGCGGGAGTAATCGATATATCTGTCAGAAGATTCCGCCCATTTTAGGGTGATGTAGGGGCGTCGCAAAGTATGGAAAGTGATGAACCTGCGGATGAGCTGCCGACATTCTGTTTCCAGCACTCCGACAATAACTTCACGTCCGGCATCCTTCAGTTTCTGTATGCCCCGGCCCGCAACCTTAGAAAAAGGGTCCCGGCACCCGATGACGATACGTGGAATCTGCTTCTCGATGATGAGGTCTGCACAAGGAGGAGTTTTGCCATAGTGCGAACACGGTTCCAGGCTGACATAGATGGTGGAACGTTTCAGCAGGGACGTGTCTTTCACGGAACGGATGGCGTTGACCTCGGCGTGGGCTTCTCCACAGCGCACATGGTATCCCTCGCCTATGATTTTCCCGTCACATACTATTACCGCCCCCACCATCGGGTTGGGTGCTGCATTGCATAGCCCGTTTTGTGCCAGTTGGATACATCGCAGCATGTATTTCTCTTCTTCTGAATTCATATCCTTGCTTACCTTTTGGTTGAATAATCAAAATTAATGATTACTTTTGCAGCCCGAATAAAACCGGACCCCGAATGAATGTAACCGTTTCACATATCCGCAGTGCTTTGCAGGAATGCTACCCTCCCCGGGAGGCGGCCAATCTTTCCCGTATTGTCTGCTGTGAAATGTTTGGTCAGGGTAATATTGACTATTACCTGGGCAAAGATATGATTTTATCTCCAAACGATGAAAGGGAATTGGAAAGCATTCTTTCCCGTCTGTGCAATTTTGAGCCCATACAGTATGTGCAGGGTACTTCCCGTTTCCTGGGGCGTACTTTTCGGGTGGCTCCGGGGGTGCTTATTCCCCGTCCCGAAACGGAAGAACTGGTGGAGAGGATGCTGAAGGAAGTCGCTCCGGTTTCCCGTATTCTCGACATTGGCACCGGAAGCGGGTGTATTGCCGTCACTTTGTCTAAGGAGTTGCCGGAGGCGGAAGTAACAGCTTGGGACATTTCCGGAGAAGCTCTTGCCATAGCCGGCGACAATAACCACCTTTTGCAGGCCTCCGTGCTATTTGTACAGCGTGATGTCCTGACGTATCAACCGGTTGAGGGTGAATGTTTTGATGTAATCGTCAGTAATCCGCCTTATGTTACGGAAACAGAAAAGCGGGATATGGAACCAAACGTCTTGAACTGGGAACCCTCACGGGCTTTGTTTGTTCCAGATAGCGACCCGCTCCGTTTCTATCGGCGTATAGGTGAACTGGGACGGAGCATGCTGACGGCCGGCGGCCGACTCTATTTTGAAATCAACCGGGCATTTGGAGAGGCTGTCGCTTCGATGCTTCGCAAGCAAGGCTATACGAATGTCCGTATCCGAAAAGATATTTCCGGCAACGACCGGTACGTAATTGCAGAACGATGATAGAAATAACTGAAACTGAAGCTTTGAACAGAGTGGCGGCATATTGCTCCACTGCCGAGCATTGCCGGGCGGAGATTGCGGAGAAACTGCAACGCTGGGGCATTGCCTATGATGCCATAGACCGTATCATCAACCGTCTGGAACAAGAGAAGTACATTGATGAAGAGCGCTTCTGCCGCGCTTTCATCAACGACAAATACCGTTTTGCCAAATGGGGCAAGATGAAGATAGGGCAGGCGCTCCAGTTGAAAAAGATATCTTCATCTGTCTATTGGCCCTATTTGAACGAGATTGATGAGGAGGAATACCACGCCGTCCTGCAGAAGCTGCTGGTGGCAAAGCGTAAAAGCGTCCGTGCCGAAAGTGAGTATGAGTTGAATGGCAAATTGGTGCGTTTTGCCTTGAGCAGAGGGTTCGAAATGAAGGATATATGTCGTTGCATAGAGGTTTCTGAGGAAAATGACTACTCCGAATGAAAATTATCGGCTTTCTCTTTTTTATTCTCATTCTGTTTCCGTATTTTTGCGCCATATTTATCATATATAGATTAGTTTTGCTATGAAAACTTTAGAAAGATTGTTTGCAGAGAAGTTGCTGAAGATAAAAGCGATTAAACTACAACCGGCTAACCCGTTCACTTGGGCATCCGGATGGAAGTCTCCGTTTTATTGTGATAACCGCAAAACCCTTTCTTATCCTTCTCTCCGTAGTTTCGTGAAGATTGAAATTACGCGTCTGATTTTGGAACGTTTCGGACAGGTGGATGCCATTGCCGGTGTGGCAACGGGGGCTATCCCGCAAGGTGCCTTGGTGGCCGATGCATTGAACCTGCCGTTTGTATATGTACGCTCCACTCCGAAAGACCATGGACTGGAGAATCTGATTGAAGGTGAACTTCGTCCCGGCATGAAGGTGGTAGTCGTGGAAGATTTGATTTCTACGGGTGGAAGCAGCTTAAAGGCTGTAGAGGCTATCCGCCGTGACGGATGTGAGGTCATCGGCATGGTGGCTGCCTATACTTATGGTTTCCCGGTTGCCGAAAAGGCCTTCAAGGATGCCAAAGTGCCTTTGGTGACGCTGACCAATTACGAGGCTGTGATGGAAGTGGCGTTGCGTACGGGCTATATCGAGGAAGAAGATGTGGAGACTCTGAATGAATGGCGTAAAGACCCTGCACATTGGGAGTCCGGGAAATAAGAACTTATTTGTAAAAATGTTAATATGGATAAAAGAGCCATTCGGATAGATTCTGTCCGGATAGTTCTTTTTTCTTTTTGAATACGATTGATTATGACGAAATTTGAGAGTGGAGTGAAAGTTGTACCGGCTTCACAAGAAGCTGTTTATGAAAAGCTTTCCGACTTGAGCAATCTGGAGAAGGTGAAAGACCGTCTGCCTGAAGACAAAGTGAAGAACTTGAGTTTTGATGCGGAGAGCATGACGATAGAGGTGGCTCCCGTGGGAAAGATTACGTTGCAGATTGTGGAGAAGGAACCTTGCAAGTGTATCAAGTTTGCAACAACCACTTCACCGCTGCCCTTCAATTTGTGGATACAGATTGTACCCGTCACTGAAACCGAATGCAAGATGAAGCTGACCATCGGCATGGATATAAATCCGTTTATGAAGGCCATGGTGCAGAAACCCTTGCAGGAAGGATTGGAGAAGATGGCAGATATGCTGGCGATGATACAATATTAATCATTAATCATTAGAAACAACGTGGCTCAGAAACTTTGGGAAAAATCCGTTCAGGTAAATAAGGATATCGAACGCTTCACGGTAGGCCGTGACCGTGAAATGGACCTTTATTTGGCAAAGCACGATGTGCTGGGTTCCATGGCGCAACATCACGATGCTCGAAAGCATTGGCTTGTTGACGAAGGAAGAACTGCGGCAATTGCTGGCCGAATTAAAGAAAAATCTACGCGATGGCCGAGCGTGGAGAATTTGTGATAGAAGAGGGAGTGGAAGACGTTCACTCACAAGTGGAACTTATGCTGACGCGCAACTTGGGTGATATAGGTAAGAAAATACACAGCGGACGTTCGCGCAACGACCAGGTGTTGCTCGATTTGAAGCTCTTTACCCGTGCAGAGATAAAGGAAGTGGCGGAGGCTGTGGAACAATTGTTCCATGTGCTGATTATGCAGAGCGAACGCTACAAGGATGTACTGATGCCGGGTTATACACACTTGCAGATAGCCATGCCATCTTCTTTCGGACTCTGGTTTGGGGCATATGCCGAGAGCCTGGTGGACGATATGATGTTCCTTCAGGCAGCTTTCAAGATGTGCAACCGCAATCCTTTGGGTTCTGCTGCGGGATACGGTTCCTCGTTCCCGCTGAACCGTACGATGACTACCCGTCTTTTGGGATTTGATTCCCTCAACTACAACGTAGTGTATGCCCAGATGGGGCGTGGCAAAATGGAGCGTAATGTAGCTTTCGCCCTTGCCAGTGTGGCCGGAACCATATCGAAATTGGCTTTTGACGCATGTATGTTCAACAGTCAGAACTTCGGTTTTGTGAAGCTGCCGGACGATTGCACTACCGGCTCCAGCATCATGCCTCACAAGAAGAACCCGGACGTCTTTGAACTGACGCGTGCCAAGTGCAACAAACTGCAATCCCTTCCCCAGCAGATTATGATGATAGCCAACAATCTTCCTTCCGGCTATTTCCGTGACTTGCAGATTATCAAAGAGGTCTTCCTGCCTGCTTTTCAGGAACTGAAAGACTGTCTGCAGATGACGACTTACATTATGAATGAAATCAAGGTGAACGAACATATTCTTGATGATGACAAGTATCTGCTTATTTTCAGTGTGGAGGAAGTCAACCGCTTGGCACGTGAAGGGATGCCTTTCCGCGATGCCTACAAGAAGGTGGGACTGGATATTGAAGCCGGAAACTTCTCGCACAGCAAAGAGGTACATCATACCCATGAAGGCAGTATCGGAAACCTTTGCAACGATGAAGTCTCTGCCTTGATGCAGAAAGTGGTAGATGGTTTCAATTTTGAGACCATGCAAGCTGCAGAGAAAGAGTTGCTGGCAGGTAAAAGGTTCTGCGGGTTCAAGTCCCGCATGCGAGTACTGTACTTTTATAAAAAAAATTTGGCAGAAACGGGAAAACTGTTTATCTTTGCACCCGTTCTCCAAATGCGGAAATAGCTCAGTTGGTAGAGCATAACCTTGCCAAGGTTAGGGTCGCGAGTTCGAGTCTCGTTTTCCGCTCTCTTTTCCCTTTTTAGGATGCTCGAATGGTGGAATGGTAGACACGAAGGACTTAAAATCCTTTGGCCATTGCGGCTGTGCGGGTTCAAGTCCCGCTTCGAGTACTCGATTAAGCTCTGTGAATCATTGATTTGCAGAGCTTTTTCTTTATAAGCTCTTGATATGAAAGACCGTTTCTCTATAGCGAACAAAGTGTTTCCCTTAATAGAACAAGTTGTTTCATTATGGCGAACACTTTGTTTCCCTTAACAAAACATTTCGTTTCATCATATGAAAACAAACTGTTTTTCCTTATTGGAACAAACTGTTTCTCTATACTTGAACAAAGTGTTCATCGCTGTGAACTAACAAACTAACTATAATACTATAGTAGATGATATGCGCGTGGCACTTACTAATATGTGCTTGCAGATGAAATAAAAGAATCTATATAAATAGCCTCCTCTTTATTGTTCAGAACAGCTTGGGGCGTTTGTTATTGAACCGATAGCCGATACCCAACATCAGATAATTGGGCTCATGAAATTCCCGGAGGTTATATCCTATATGGAGATACGAATTGCGTGTTACGTCTATTTTCAGGGCAAGAATCTGATAGAAAGACTTCATGTCACCGCCGCCGTGCAGAACGTTGGCTCCCAGACCGATACCTACCGTGAAGTAAGGCATGACAAACTCTCCGCGGGCAGATAAGCCCAGCGCCATCTGCTTTTTGGCAGGCGGGGTATAGAAGCCGTTCTCTTCTTCGTACGATTCTTTCATGTTCGCACTGTGGTCGTATACGCCGTCCAACGCCACACCGGCGCGGAATTTATAGCCGAAGTTGTACATGGGTGCAAAGCTGAAACCGAACACGTTGTAAGTGCCGGGTGCGGGTACCTGGCCACTACTGCCTTCATGGGCCACTGCTTTCTTTCGCCAGGAGCCGAACAAAGTCAGGTCGTAGCTGACGTGGCGGGGGAATGGAGGAACGATAGGGCGTTGCCATGACTGGGCAAGCTCATCCGCTCTGCGGTTAAAGTTATATACCAGCCCCACTTTACAGTCCACCGTGTTCAGACCGGAGTTGGGATATTGGGTGTTTCCGTTGGAAAAGTGGCTTCCGGTAGCTCCTATCATCAGGTCGAACTTGAGGGAGAGTGCCCACTTTAAGTAGAGGTTCACATTGAGATAAGCATTCACTTTCGAGCCGATAATCTGGTTCTCCGGGTTGTCGTATTCATCGTAGGGTTTCCAGCCGAACGATGCGCCGAAGTTCCATTCATAGTTCAAGGATATGCGGGGGCTGAATTGGGCGATACGTCCCCCTTGAAACAGATAGACCGCCAGCGGGTTGCCCAGCTCTTCCGGATTGCCGAAGTTGAAATAGCCGACTCCAATCCCTTGATAGGCTCCTATATAAGCCTGGTCGGCAACGGTGTGGGGACGGAGCTGGAAGGAGTATTTCAGATGGCCGGCATAGGCATTTTTCATGGCCTTGTATTGGTGGTTGGAGTACTCCAGAAAAGGGTTGGTCTGAAAAATATAGCCAGCACGCCCTTCTACGCCTAATCTGTGGATGAAGCGCTGTGAGAAAGGGAGTGTATCCCGTTTGTATTCCGAATGACTATCGGATGTCCATTGTTGGGCGTATATTGTATCAGACAAGAAAAGTACCGCTCCTAAGAAAGCCAGTATTTTCCATATCTGCATGCTATTTTTCATATGCCGTGTCGGTCTTTCTTGTTTATAAATGTTCCAAGTGAAGTTTAATTTCGTGCAAATATAGTTTTTTTCTCCTTTTGGTATTCACAATGAGACAACTATTTGTAAAAAGAGGGGGTAAAACTGAAATCGTCAATAGAATGGCAGACTTCGGTTTTACCCCTTCCTTATTCATTTACCCGGATGTTGTCTTATGATTCAGATGCTGGGTGGCGAGTGTTATTTCCGGTCGTTCTCCCGGATTTCCACACGGCGGATTTTCCCGCTGATGGTTTTGGGGAGCTCATCAACAAATTCGATGACACGCGGGTATTTGTAGGGAGCCGTCACTTTCTTCACATGGTTCTGCAACTCCTTGACAAGCTCTTCTCCGGCGCGTGCCTTGTACTCTTTTGCCAACACAATCGTAGCTTTTACCACTTGGCCGCGGATTTCATCAGGCACACCGGTAATGGCACATTCTACTACGGCTGGGTGGGTCATCAATGCACTTTCCACTTCGAACGGGCCGATGCGGTAGCCGCTACTTTTGATGACGTCGTCGGCGCGGCCCACGAACCAGAGGTAGCCGTCTTCGTCCTTCCAGGCTACATCTCCCGTGTAGTAAATGCCGTTGTTCCATGCCTCGTGGGTGCGGTTGGCATCACGGTAGTATTCCTTGAACAATCCCAGCGGTTTGCCTTTGTCGGTACGGATTACAATCTGTCCCTGTTCACCGGCTTCCACGGAACGTCCTTCGTGGTCTATCAGGTCTACATCGTATTGCGGATTGGGCAATCCCATGCTGCCGGGTTTCGGTTCCATCCACGGCATGGTGGCAACGGTAAGGGTCGTTTCGGTCTGTCCGAAGCCCTCCATCAGCTTGATGCCCGTTAACTTCTTGAAGGTCTCGAATACAGCGGGGTTCAATGCTTCTCCGGCGATGGTGCAGTATTCCAGACTGGATAGGTCGTACTTCGTGAGGTCTTCGTGAATGAGGAATCGGAAGATGGTGGGCGGTGCACAAAGCGACGTGACGTGATAATCTTGTATCTTCTCCAGTATGGCTGCGGGAGTGAATTTCTCGTGGTCGTATACAAATACGTTGGCGCCGGCATCCATTGTCCGTAGAGCTTGCCCCACACGGCTTTTCCCCAACCGGTGTCGGCAATGGTGAGGTGTAGGCTGCTCTCTTTCAGGTTGTGCCAGAAGCTGCCGGTGACGATATGTCCCAACGGATAGGTGAAGTCGTGGGCCACCATTTTGGGCTCTCCGGTAGTACCGCTGGTGAAGTACATCAGGGAGATGTCATCGTTCGTGTTCGGATGTTCCGGTTTCACGAAAGGAGCGGCGGCCTCGATACCTTTGTGGAAGTCTTCGAATCCTTCGGGAGCTTCCGGCCCGACGCTTACGAGGCGTTTCACAGAAGGAGACTCTGGCATAGCTGCCGTGATATGGTCGGTGATGACGCTTTCGCCGGCACAGACTATCATTTTAATGTCTGCGGCGTTGCAGCGGTATACGATGTCTTTCTTCGTCAGCAGGTGGGTGGCGGGAATCACCACTGCACCGAGTTTGTGCAGTGCCACAATGCTGAACCAGAATTCATAACGGCGTTTCAGTATCAGCATCACCATGTCTCCGTGCCCGATGCCGAGGCTTTGGAAATAGGAAGCCGTCATGTCTGTGTACCGTTTCATGTCGGCAAAGGTAAACTGCCGGCATTCGCCCTGGTCATTGGTCCACAACAGTGCGGGTTTGTCGGGCTGCTCGGCTGCCCAGGCATCCACTACGTCATAGCCGAAGTTGAAGTTCTCCGGTACGTTTATCTTCAGGTTCTTGATGAAGTCCTCCTGTGAGGTGAAGGATGTTTGAGATAAAAATCTTTCTACCATAACTTTATTACATGATTACTGCCAGGAATTTTACAGTCTTTCCGTCAAGCGCCTTCATGCCGTGCGGCAGTTTGGAGTTGAAGTATAGACTGTCTCCTTCGTTTAAGATTAAGTCTTTGCCGTCGATGCTGACCATCATACGGCCTTCCAGTACGAGGTTGAACTCCTGACCGGCATGGCTGTTGTAATGTATCGGCTCGCTGTCCGGTTTCGGTTCTACGGTCACGATGAACGGGTCTGCCGTGCGGTTGATGAAACCGGCTGCCAGTGATTGGTATTTATATGCCTTGGTACGTTCTATACTGGTTCCTTTTCCGGCACGTGTCAGGAAGTAGGAGCTCATTTTGGGCTCTTGCCCAAACATCAGTGCGTCCAGTGATATGCCGTAGTGCCGTGCTATCTTCTGCAGCATGCTGACCGAGATGTCGAATTCTCCGGTTTCGGCCAGGCGGTACTCTTCTGCAGAGATGTCGCAGTCGCGGGCGATATCGTCGGCAGTCAGTTCCAATACGTCACGCAGTCCGCGCAGGCGTTCGGCTATTTGTCTGATTTGTTCGTCCATAATTATATTTGTTTTAAATGGGTTGTTATTGAAATACACCGTTACGCCGCAGGGCATTGGCATATTGGCACATTAAATACTCGCTTTGATAGCTTTAATCACAGTGGAGGTGAATCCTTCGTGTTCCAGTTCGTTGATTCCCTTGATGGTAATTCCTCCGGGAGTACACACCTTGTCAATCTCAACACTGGGGTGTGTGTTACTGTTCAGAATCAGCTCGGCTGCTCCCTTCACGGACTGTGCCACCATGCGCATGCCGTCTTTGGGGTAGATACCCATTTCAATGCCGGCCTGCATAGCTGCCTGGATGTACTTCAGCACATAGGCGATGCCACAGGAAGTCATGGCGGTGGTTGCCGCAATCTTTTCCTCGGGAATGAGCATGGCAAGTCCCATCTGGTTGAAAATGTCCAGCATCAGCTGCTCCTGCTCCTTGGTGGCATTGCGGCTGGCGATGAGTGTCATACTTTCCATTTCGCTGATGGCTGTATTGGGAATAAGGCGGAACATGGTCATTTCCTTGTCTGCTACATAGTGTGTCAGTTCTTCGAAGGGAATACCGGCTGCAACGGAGATAAGAATCTGTGTGCCTCTCAGTTTCAATTCCTTTACCACAAGTTTCATCAGCCATGGCTTCACGGCAAAGATTATCATATCTGCACCGGTCACTGCTTCCTGATTGTCGTTAGTCACTTGCAAAGCGGGGAATTCTGCCTTCAGTTTGTCCAGCTTGTCCTGGGTGGGGTTGGAGACAATGATGTCACCGGCAGGGATGATTGTTCCTTTTGCCAGCCCGCGGGCGATGGAGCCTCCCATATTTCCGGCACCGATAATTGCTATTTTCATATTTTCTTGTTGTTAAAAGAGTTGTCTGTTGGCAAAGGTAGATAAATTAAAGAACTTTCTTGAAGCGTTTCAAGAATTCCTTTGCTTCGTCCATGCTGAGGCACAGAGGCGGCAGCAGGCGGAGCACATTCGTACCGCTTACGCCGGTGAATACATGTTGCTCTTTCAGCAGTCTTAGGCGCAGTACCTTGATGGGGGCTTCAAATTCCAGTCCTATCATCAGTCCTCGTCCGCGAACATCCTTGATTTGCGGGAACTTTCTCAGTTCTGTCATCAGGAAGTCACCGACTTGCGCTGCATTTTCTATCAGTTTTTCTTGCTCTATGACGTCCAGTACGGCAAGGGCGGCACTGCAAGCCAGGTGGTTTCCACCGAAAGTGGTTCCAAGTTGCCCGTATACCGGTGTAAACATTGGGCTGATGAGTACGCCTGCCATCGGGAAACCATTGCCGATGCCTTTTGCCACGGTGACGATGTCGGCTTTGATGCCGTTGTACTGATGGGCGAAGAACTTGCCGCTGCGTCCGTAGCCGCTTTGGATTTCATCGAGAATCAAGACCGTGTTGTGTTCCGTACAAGTCTGGCGGAGAGCCTGCATGAATTCGTCTGTCGGCAGTTGGATGCCGCCTACACCTTGTATGCCTTCGATAATCACTGCGCAGACATCTCCTTTGGACAATTCGGCCTTCATGGCTTCGATGTCGTTCAACGGGAGGTAGGTGACGTGCCCGCAGTTGTTGATGGGAGCGATGATTTTAGGATTGTTCGTTACTTCCACCGCCAGTGAGGTACGTCCGTGGAATGCTTTTGAGAAGGATATCACACGGGTACGGCCATTGTAGAAAGAGGCGAGTTTCAAGGCGTTTTCATTGGCTTCGGCACCGCTGTTGATGAGGAAGAGTGAGTAATCATCATAGCCGCAGACCTTTCCCAAACGCTCTGCCACTTGCTGTTGCAGCTTGTTGATTACTGAGTTTGAGTAGAATCCTAACGTAGCAACTTGATTGCTCACCATCTCTACATAATGTGGATGTGCATGTCCGATTGAGATGACTGCATGGCCACCGTAGAGGTCGAGATATTCGGTACCGTTCTCGTCCCATACATGGCAGCCTTTTCCTTTGACGATGTTGATGTCAAAGAGAGGGTATACGTCGAATAAATTCATTTTTTTTTAGAATGCAGAAGGTTTCAACCGTAAACCTACGGTCTCTTCCAGGTTAAACATTAAATTCATGTTATGGACAGCTTGTCCGCTGGCGCCTTTCAGGAGGTTATCGATGCAGGAAATGATAAGCAGTTTGTCGCCGTGCTTCTCCAGATGGATGAGGCACTTGTTGGTGTTTACCACTTGCTTCAGGTCGATATTCTTCTCCACGATGTGGGTAAAGGAATCTTTGGCGTAATATTCTTCGTACATGCGGACGATTTCTTCCAGGGCCACTTTGGTCTTCACCACAATGGTGGTGAAGATGCCGCGCGGGAAGTCGCCGCGGTAGGGGATGAAGTCAATGTCCGCATCAAAGCTGTTCTGCAGCTGTTTGAGCGATTGCTTGATTTCGGGCACATGCTGGTGCTCGAAAGCTTTGTAGACACTCATGTTGTTGTTGCGCCAGCTGAAGTGGCTCGTGGCGCCCGGTTTCACACCGGCGCCGGTACTTCCGGTAATGGCGTTCACCATGATATCATCATTCAGCATCAGATGTTTGGCAAGCGGTAGCAGCCCCAGCTGTATGCAGGTGGCAAAGCAGCCCGGATTGGCTACGTGCTTCGCTTTGCAGGTGGCACGGCGGTTCAGCTCCGGCAGGCCGTAGATGAAGTCGTGTTCGGGAGAGGCTATGCGGTAGTCCATGGAGAGGTCGATGATTCTCAGTTCCTCGGGCACGTTGTGGCTTTCGAGGAACTTCTTCGTGTCGCCATGTGCCGTACAGAAAAAGAGTACGTCGATTTCTTCCAGCGGGAGCTGGTCGGTAAATACCAAGTCTGTTTCGCCGTACAGTCCTTCGTGTACGTCGGTAATTTTGTTGCCGGCGTTGCTTGAGCTGTTTATGAAAACGATTTCCGCTTCCGGATGGTTGAGCAGCAAACGTATCAGTTCGCCTGCCGTGTATCCGGCTCCGCCGATGATTCCTACTTTAATCATTTCGATAATATCTATTTGGTTCTTGTGGTATAACAATTAGCATTATAATGTATATGGGTATGCCTGCAAATGCAGTAAAGATCGTGGCGAACGTATAAACGATACGCACCAATGAGACATCGAGTCCGAAAAAGTTTGCCAGTCCTGCACATACGCCTGAAAGCATCCTTCCAGTCCGGGGACGTGTCAGTTTTTGCTTCCTGCCGGTCATTTAGATTTTCTCGTCTTTATGATTTGAATAATAAGCACGCAGTGCTGTGGAGGTTACTTTGATGAAGCCCTTGGCATCTTCTGCCGTCCATCCTTTCTGCATCTCACCGTATTCACCAAACTTGTTTTTCACAAGGTCATCTTTGCTTTCTACACCTACGGTAGAAAAGCAGAGCGGGTGAAGTTCGAGGATAGCCGTACCGTTTACGTTGCGTTGCGAGGATTCCAGCATGGCTTCGATGTCGCGCATTACTGGTTCCAGATATTGGCTTTCGTGCAGGAACATGCCATACCAGTTGGCTACCTGGTCCTTCCAGTATTGCTGCCATTTGCTCAAAGTGTACTTCTCGAGGAACTTGTGTGCTCCGATAATCAGCATAGGTGCGGCAGCTTCGAAACCTACGCGGCCTTTGATACCGATAATCGTGTCGCCTACGTGCATGTCGCGACCGATACCGTATGCCGCACCAATCTCTTCTACCTTCTGGATGGCTTTGATGGGGGCGTCGAATGTCTCGTCGTTCACGGCTTTCAGCTCACCTTTTTCAAAAGTGAGGCGCAACTGCTCGCTGCCCTCTTTGGTGCAGTGCTTCAGATAGGCGCTTTCGGGCAACCCTTGCGCGGAATCCAGAATCTCGCCACCGCAAATGGAAGTGCCCCACAAACCTACGTTATAGGAATATTTCAGTTTGGTGAAGTCGGCGGCAAAGCCGTGTTTGTTCAGATAATCAATCTCTTCCTGACGGCTCAGTGCCATGTCGCGTGTCAGCGTGATGATTTCCACGCCCGGAGCCATGACGAGGAAAGTCATGTCAAAACGAATCTGGTCGTTACCCGCACCCGTAGAACCGTGGGCGATGGCATCCGCGCCGATTTCGTTGGCATAACGTGCAATGGCCAATGCTTGGAAGATACGTTCGGAACTTACAGAAATAGGATAGGTACCGTTACGCAAAACATTGCCGAATACCATGTATTTCAAGCTTTTCTCATAGTATTCCTGCGTCACGTCGAGGGTGACGTATTCTTTGGCGCCCAGCTTGTAGGCATTTTCTTCGTTTGTCTTCAACTGTTCAGCACTGAAACCGCCCGTATTGGCACAAGCTGCATATACTTCGTACCCTTTTTCTTTGGTAAGATACATCACCGTAAACGAGGTATCCAAACCTCCGCTGAATGCGACTACTACTTTCTTCTTCTTTTCCATATCCTTAGTATTTTTATATTTTATCCTCTTCGTGCAGCTTCGGGTCGTAAAGCATTGCTGTGCAAATGCAGAATTTACGGTTCTTAGCTACCAATATATCATGGTTTATACAGCCTTCGCAACCTTTCCAGAACGATTCGTCATCGGTCAGTTCGTTGAAGGTGACGGGCACATATCCCAGCTCGGTATTCATTTTCATGACAGCAGCTCCGCTGGTGAGACTGAAAACTTTAGCATTAGGCCAGCGTAGGCGTGCCAGGCGGAAAGAAGCGGTCTTGATACGTTTTGCCAGCCCCAGTCCCCGATATTTGGGGTGTACTATCAAACCGGAGGTTGCTACATATTGCTTGTTACCCCAGCTCTCTATGTAGGTGAAACCGGCAAAATCATCTCCACACAAGGCTATGATGGCCTTTCCTTCTTTCATTTTAGTAGCTACGTATTCGTGTGTGCGTTCTGCGATGCCCGTTCCGCGTACCTTGGCAGCTTCCCGGATGGTATCCAAAATCTTGTCTACGTAAACTTCATGTGAGGCGTCAGCCACCATCACATCAAT
>ENA-OPYT01000333-OPYT01000333.1-human-gut-metagenome-genome-assembly--contig:-NODE-333-length-14817-cov-4.717563_pt1 | contig 14817 bp, 9 predicted proteins | sample MGYA00242636_ERZ504480 | MGnify/ENA primary metagenome ERZ504480 (study PRJEB26092, sample SAMD00036228) | human gut metagenome | host: Homo sapiens | study: EMG produced TPA metagenomics assembly of...
CTTTGATACCGTGATCGGCATCAGCTTGGCCTACGGGATGGGCTTCAAATGTTCTGTCTACCTTGAAACCTGCTTTCTCCAGACGTTCGCGCCAACTGTACTCGTTGGTATTGAGTTCCACTTTATCCAAGCCTTTGTTCTCGGCTATCGCTTCGATGCCCCATAGGTCGTTGTGGGCATGGTCACCGGCGATGGACATGAAAGGAGCGAGGTATACGTTTACTTCATTCGGCTCCAGGTTATTGTCCTGGCAGTACTTCATCACTTGCGAATAGATGCAGCCGGGATAGTCGGCTATCATTTGGGCGGCAGGTACTACCGGGATACGGTCTACCGCTTTCTCTTCCTCTTCTTTCGGCCAGAAAAGCATTTCTCCATAGTCTACAGTACCTACGAAGATATTCTTGTTTGTGGCAAGAGTATGCAAGGCGGTTTGGACTTCGGAGTATTTGGTGTTGGCATTGTAGTTCACATCAGGGTTACCGTGCCCCATCAGGAGAACGATGTTCTTCTTTTCAGCCAGTTTGTTCTTGTAGTGGTTGTAAAGGACCTGTGCCACTTCGTCCGTATCATCATCGGTAGAGAGCAGGTTGGCGCCTTTCAGCACGTCGATGTGCGGATACCAGTCAATCATAAAGTTTTTCTTGATATCGGTATTCATTAGAGAAAGGTATTCCTCGCCGGGAATGACGTGAAGCGACTGTACGGCTACGTGTGTATATCCTGCATCGCCGATGGCTTTCAGCCATTGGTCCAGTTTGTAGCGCGCTTCGCCGGTAGAAGCCTCTGCACGGCCGATGCAGGTACGTGAGGTGAAAGACATATAGATGTCTGTTTGAGGGAACTGCTTCCGGAAGTCGGCGATGATTTCGTTGTAAACGTCCAATGACTCATTATAAGTGCTTCCGAAAGTACAGAGTAGGATGGCGGTGTCATGCTTCTTGGTTTCGGCTACTACCCTGGTTGCAGGGTTTACGGTACTTTCCGCATCGTCGTCATCGCTACAGGAGGTGAATCCTGTGCAAGTTGTGGCTGCTACGAGAGCCGCCATCAGATAAAACTTGAAATTTTTCATACTTTGTTTGTAAATTGATTAATAAAAAAGATGTTTTTCTCTATTTTGCCCCGCCCCCGTTCTTGAACTTTATAAGCGCCGATGCGTAGAAATTCCTTCCCGGCGTGCTGGTAGCCCGGTTACGTCCGAAAGGAGTGCGGTCTACGTAGTTGAAGAGGTTGTCTACACCTATGTTCATTGTCAGCGTCCAGTGCCGCATCTTCATTAGGGTATGGGCGGTGTTGATGCGCCATGTCTGGAAGCCGTCGGCATCGTTGTCGTTAACGTAGTGGCGGGTCGACTGGTATCGGCCGTACACTCCCAAGCCGAAGCGGTAACAGTGCCAAGTGTACTGCCAGGTGGTGTTGAGCGTGGCATTATGGTTGGATGTGGCGTCGATGTAGAGGTACTTCATGTAGTTATCGCCCGTATCGGCGGCATACTGCGCTTTCGGATCGGCATAGCTGTACCCACCGCCCAGCATGATGTCTTTCGTGGGGCGGTAGTTGAAGGTGAAGTCTATGCCATAGATGCGGGCTTTCGTGAGGTTGGTGTATTTCTTGCTTTTCTCTATTTCGAGGAGCTTTTCTTCGGGGGTGACTTTTATCTCTACCAGCTCTATCATGTTGCGGATGAAGTTGGCATATCCGGTCAGGCTCGCCTGGAACTTGCTTCCTGCATACTCCACGCTGATGGAAGTGTATTGTGAGGTTTGCGCCTTGAGGTCTGTATTGCCATGATAGGCGGTGAGGGAGCTGCCGCCGATGCTGCCTGTGTGTTCATAATAAAGCTCTTTGATGGTAGGCGCCTTGAAGCCCATGGCATAGGAAGCGCGCAGGTTGAAGTTACCGGCTTTGTAGAGTGCGGATACTTTGGGGCTGAGGTTCAGTCCGGTTTCCTTGTGTTGCGTGCCGCGTACGCCGGCAGTCAGTATAAGGTTGCTTGTGGCAGTCCACTCTTCCTGCGCATAGGCGGCGAGCGTATAGACGGAAGCGATGTCGCCTGCTATGTGGTGAGGCGATTCCAGACGGTTGTACTGGTACTCTATGCCAGTATTGAGGATGTGCCGGTCGCCGAAGTAAAAGATACCTTTTACCTGCGCCAGCACTTGTTGCTGTATGCTCTGCTTGATACGCTGGCCGGGGTAGTAGGTGATGCGGTCGCCGTCTTTGAAGTAGTCGGTGATGTCTTTCAGCTTATAGTCGTAGAAGTAACCGTAGCGACCGTAAGAGAGGTCGGCGGTGAGGTAGTTGCGCCCGTTCAGCTTGTACCTGCTTCCGGCGGCAAAAGTATAGTTGCGGTAGTAGAAGTCGTTGGGCAGGTACTTCCACGGGCCGTGCGTACGCATCACCCAACGTTCGTAGTACGTTCCTTCGGCGGTGAGGTTCAGTTTTCTGTTTACCTGCCATTCCAGATTCTCGGAAAGAGTGTAGTTGCTGGAACGGTTTACGGTAAGCATGGTGGAACCGGGCTTCAGTTGGTTCTGATCCCATTGCATATCCGTATTGCGCCAGCCGTCGGTGTGCCGGAAGTTGATACCGGTCACCGATTTCAGTTTGCCGTAGCCGAAGCCGAAGTTGGCGCTTTGCCGTACATCGCCATGCTCGCCCACACGGGTGGTGCTGGTGAGTTCCATTTTCTCTCTGCTCCGTTTGGTAATGATATTGATGACTCCGGCAATGGCATCGCTGCCGTAAAGTGAAGAAGCGGCGCCTTTCACGATTTCGATGCGCTCTATGTTGGCGGGATTCAGTTGGTTGAGGTCGTTTTGTCCGCCGATGTCCCCGTTCATGCGCTTGCCGTTTATCATGATGAGGATATAGTCGTTGTTCAGTCCGTTGAGCTGGATATGGCTGCCCATGTCGCCGTCATGGAAGGTGAGGGAAGGGCTGAGCCCGCTGAGAAGGTCGTCTATGCTGCGCGCCTGATATTGCTCCAGCGCTTTTCCCGTGAGCACCTCTGTCTGCACGGGGGCGTCTTTCAGGTAGTGCTCGGTTCCCGTACCTGTTACCACTACTTCGTTGAGCAGTAACGAGAGTTCTTTCTCATCTTTGTTTTTAAGGATACTTTGTGCCGGGGCGGATTGCATCACACCGCACAGCAGTACCGTTTCAAGCCAATACTTGTGCTTCATCGTCTACCGATTTTTTCGTTGATAAAACAAAACGGCACTTCGCTTCTGTGTGCGAAAGATAATGGCCCGAAAGAGTAAAATAGGAATCCTATCGTATCAGTATAGGGGACATCGCTTCTAATCCTGGAAGCTTAGTGCTCAAGTTACGGAAGTTGGTAGGTATTCTGGCTCTCCTCTGCTTGTATTACCTTCCCATCGCGTTGCCGCGACAGTGGCTTTTGCGGATACAAACATCTTTTATTGAGGATTACAGCTGCAGGTACAGCTCCGGTTTTGCACCGGATTCCCTTGCATCGGCAGGCGGATATGCCTTCCCGATTGCCAATTCCGGGGATAAAGATAAATACTTTTTATATATTATTCAGCTTTTTCTTCTTGATTATTTTCTTTTTTCTTCATTTTGTCTTTCTATCGGTAGTATTCCTCTGCTTTTGCAAGTGTTTCCGGCTTGCCGATGTCGAACCAACGGAGGTCCTGAAGCGGATAGCCCTGTATGCAGACCGTTTCGCACACGGATAGATAAAAAGGAATAATGGAGAACTTCCCTTCCCATTGTCCCCTTTCCATATAGCGGAAAAGGGAAGGGGATATGACGTGAATGCCACCGAAAGCCATTTCCTTGTATTGCCTTTCTTGGAAAGAGAATCCTTCGGGCTTGGTTTCACCGGTGGATTTGTTTATCCAGCCGTGCAGGCGGTTGGCATCGTCCAGCAGCAGGTAGCGTGATGTCTGCCGTTGACTGACGAGCAGTGTAGCCTCTGCATTGCTTTCCCGATGATGCCGGTAAAGCTCTGCAAGATTGATGTCGGAAAGGATGTCGGCATTGTGCACCAGGAACGGTTCGTTGCCGTCCAGGAACGGACGCGCTTTCTTTATCCCGCCACCGGTGTCGAGCAGCATATCCCGTTCGTCACTGAGGTGGATAGTGATGCCGAAATCGTTATTGGCGCGGAGAAACTCGATAATCTGTTCTCCAAAGTGGTGGATATTGACCGTAATGTCATTGAATCCGGCTTCTTTCAGCCGTAAAATCACCCGTTCCAGCATCGGTTTTCCGGCTACGGAGATGAGTGCTTTTGGGGTGTGGTCTGTCAGCGGACGAAGGCGGGTTCCCAGTCCGGCGGCAAATATCATTGCTTTCATAAAATAATAGGATGACGGGCGGTATTACTGTTTCGCGCTAAAATTCTGTTCTATGTTCTGTTCTCTGTGTATCAGGTTCACTTGTACGCCGAACTTCTTGTTGAGGTGTTCGGCAAGGTGTTGGGCCGAATATACGGAGCGGTGTTGGCCGCCTGTACAGCCGAAACATACGGACAGGTTGGTAAATCCCCGTTCCATATACCGTTTCACGGATGCATCTACCAGACCATATACGTGTTCGAGGAATACGGCGATTTCCCCATCCTCTTCAAGGAAGCGGACAACGGGCTCGTCGAGGCCGGTGAAAGGCTTGTAACGTTCGTATTTGCCAGGGTTGTTTACGGCACGGCAGTCGAATACGAAACCGCCGCCGTTGCCGGAAGAATCTTCGGGGATACCTTTTTTATAGGCGAAACTGGTGACTTTTACTACTAGGCGACGCTTTTGCAGGTCGTCGGTGAATTGTTTCAGTTCGGTCAGCCTGTGCAGGACTTTACAGAGATACGGATATTCGGGGTAAGGCTCCTGCAACAGCTGGCGCAGGTTTTCAATGGCGAAAGGCACGCTTTGGATGAAGTGGGGCTTCTTCTCGAAGTAACCGCGGAAGCCGTATGCGCCCAATACCTGCATGGTGCGGAACAGTACGAAATGACGGAGTTGGGCATAGAAATAGCTTTCATCTACCGGCTGGTATTTGCGCAGGGCTTCGATGTATTCTTTCAGAAGTTCTTGGCGCAGGCTGTCGGGATAATTGGCCTTGGCTTGCCACAGGAATGAGGCCACGTCGTAGTAGACAGGTCCTTTGCGTCCGCCCTGAAAGTCGATAAGCCAGGGTTCGCCATCCTTAATCATTACGTTGCGGCTTTGGAAGTCGCGATACATGAAAGTAGCGGAAACTGCTGCGGAGAAGCACGTCTGCCATTTTCTGGAAATCATCTTCCAGGCGGTCTTCCTGAAAATCCATGCCCGTTGCCTTGAGGAACAATACTTGAAGTAGTTCAAGTCCCACAGAATGCTACGACTGTTGAACTCAGCCTGCGGGTAGCAGTAGGAGAAGTCCATGCCGTCGGCTCCGGCAAATTGCACGGCGGGTAGCAGGCGCATGGTCTTACGAAGCAATTGCTTCTCCTCTTCATCGAATACGCTTGTCTTGCGTCCTTTTTCGATGGCGTTGAACAGAAGCGTATCTCCCAAATCTTCCTGCAAATAGTAAATATCGTCTTCGGAACGGATAAACACTTCGGGCACGGGCAATCCTTTTCCGCGGAAATGCTCTGCCATATAGAGAAAGGCACGGTTTTCCTCAACGGATTCGCCGCTTACCCCTATCAATGTAGGCGTACCTTTGAGGCGGAAATAGCGGCGGTTTGAGCCGGAAGAGGGAAGTTCGTCGATGGCTTCGGGTTCGTGCCCGGTATGTGTGATGTAGAGTTTTTTAAGTTCTTCGGTTATCATAGCGTTTTTTATATTTGGCAGCTAAGATAAGACTTTTACCGGATATATTATTACCTTTGTCCGACAAAATCCATAACAACCCTTTTATACTTCATATCTTATACCCTAAATAACATGCGTCACGTTTCTCAGTTTCTCATAGCAGCCCCCACATCGGGTAGCGGAAAGACCACCGTAAGCCGCGGACTAATGGCTTTGCTGACACAAAAAGGATTGGCGGTACAGCCTTTTAAATGCGGTCCGGATTATATCGATACCAAATATCATGCGGCTGTATGCGGACGTGCATCCATTAATCTGGATACGTTTATGGCTTCCGGTGAACATGTGTGCGAACTCTATGCACGTCATGCCGTTTCTGCGGATATTTGCATTGTGGAAGGGATGATGGGAATGTTTGACGGATATGATCGCGACCGGGGCTCTTCGGCGGAGATAGCTCAGTTGTTGCAACTTCCAGTCGTGCTGGTGGTGGATGCCAAGTCTGCCGCTTATTCAATGGCTCCTTTGCTGTCGGGATTCATCCATTTTCGTCCGGATATACGGATTGCGGGGGTGATATTCAATCGTGTAGGGTCGCCCCGCCATTATGAAATGCTCAGGGAAGTGTGTGCCGAGATAGGCATAACCTGTTTGGGGTATCTTCCAAAGGAGAAAGTGCTGGAGCAGGAATCACGTTATTTGGGACTTGATTTCAGTCGATCCAAAGGCACGGATGCCATAGGTATTCTGACAAGGTTATTGGAGCAATGCGTGGATTGGAAACTGCTGCTGGCGAAGACGGCGGTTCCGTTGCGGGAAACGCGGGAAAGGGATAGGGAGTTTGTCGGCGGTAGGAAACCGGGCAACCTGCGTATCTTGGTGGCACGTAACGAGGAGTCTTTCTCTTTCATTTATGAAGAACATTTGGAGATGTTGCGCGGAATGGGTCGTATCTCTTTCTTCGATCCGGAAAAGGATGTCCCCATAGCGCAGGACACCGATTTGTTGTACTTGCCGGGCGGGTATCCAGAAAAACATTCCGTGACGCTTGCCGGAGCCCGTCAGGTGAAAGAATCCGTTCGGGAGTATATAGAGCGCGGCGGAAAGACGCTGGCAGAGTGTGGCGGAATGATTTACCTTTCGTATGCCATAGGTTATGACAAACGGGAGCATGAGAGTGGCGGCAGCGGGTTCGACAGAATGGCGGGTGTGTTTCCTTTTTATATCTCCAATGAGAGTGAATATCGAAAATTGACATTGGGGTATCGTAGCTTCGACTATAAGGGGCAGCGTTTGCGGGGGCACGAGTTTCATTATACGCAGTTCGGCAAGTCGGGGACGGCTCCCGATGACAGTAAGAAAGAGCTGTATATGCCGCCTACCGTCGTGCAGGTGTATAATGCCAAAGGGCAACCGGTGAACACGCCCGTATTCCGCTACAAGAATACGATAGCAAGTTACACGCATCTTTATTGGGGTGAAACGGATATAATGAGGTTATTTGAATAAGCATACGCTGAAAGATGAAAAAAGTATATACCCGTACGGGAGACAAAGGAACCACCGGCATTCATGGCGGAGCGCGTGTTCCCAAAGATGATATTCGCATCGAGGCAAACGGCTGTTTGGACGAACTGAATGCCGTAATAGGAATTGTACGTTCCATGCTTCCTGCCGAAGACAATTGGCAGGAACTGCTGCATACCATTCAAAGAGAACTGATGGTAGTGATGAGCCATGTAGCTACGCCCGATGGCGTGTTGAACCCCAATTTTCTTTCTGCCGCCGAACTGACCGTACGCTGCGAACAGGAAATGGATGCCATGACTGCCGGACTGAAGGAGAACGGCTATTTTCTTCTGCCGGGCGGTACGCCTGTTTCTGCGCACCTGCATTTTGCCCGCACAGTGGCAAGGCGTGCCGAGCGACGCTTATGGACACTGCATCGCCAAGTTCCGCTGAATGAGGATATTTTGCGTTTTGTGAACCGTCTGTCAGATCTCTTCTTTGTCATGGCGCGTACGGAGATGCAGCGGCAGGATTGGCCGGAAGAGAAATGGCAGGAATTTGCTTATAAGAGGAAAAGACTGTAAGTTTTTCTTAATTTCCGGGTGCTGATTTGTTAACAACAGCGTATTCCTATTAAACCATGTTATAAGTAGGACCACAGTCCTCCGATAATTTGGAGATTCCCGAAATGTCCGTATATTTGCAATGTGTTTTTCATAGTATTAGATTTAAGGTTAACAAGAAGATTGGCTGTCTGGGATAGATAGCCTTTTTTTATGCCTCTATGTCACTTGTCTTTATGTTACTTCGTTTATAGACTCTCCTTGTAGTGTACACCGCCCACGCACCGTATATGATTACTTGTATCCACAGCGTCAGCATCTGAGGCCAGATGTCGGCAAGGCTGCCGCCCATTGAATTTAATTTTACGAAAGCGAGTACTGCGGGGGCCACAGGGAAGACGTAATGCGCCGCTTGCCAGTACCAGGGCATCAGTTCCAGCGGGTAAGACACGCCGGAAAGGAAGATGTAACCCACAGAAAAGAAGGCTATCATTAGCAGTGGGGCTTCGGAGTCGGTAAACCAGCGGGACACGGCAAGTGCAAAGAAACTCGTGGCAAGCAGGAAAGGAATCACCATAGTGACAATGTCCCAACCGCTTCCTATATTGGGAATGCTGAAAATATGCGGCAGCAGTCCCAACAGGAACATGGAGAACACAACATATAGCATTACATATACGAAGGTTCTTCCCGATACGATACACAGCATATCTTTCAGGGAACGGGCTCCCGTGCTGTAAACACCTTTCCGCTGCTGTTCCGCTTCTTCACCGGTAAGCATGGCAATCACCATCAGCATTGTCTGGAAGATGATGACAATCATTACGGCGGGAATCAGGTAAGAACCGTATCCTTCGGTGTAATTGTAAAGGGCCGTTCCCGATACGCTGACGGGAGTGGACAACGCAACGGCCAACAGACCTTGCGGCGGCAGGAATACTGTTCCGGCACGCCGGTGGGCATCGTTTACGGCAAGCATCACGCGCGAGCTTGCTTCTTGCAATCCCTTGAAGTTGAGGAATGCGTCCGTGGCGGCATACAGGGTGAATACGGAAGTTTCGCCGCGCGCTACACGCGTCTCGAAGTCGGAAGGGATGTAGAGTATACCGGTAACCTCGCCTTTTTTCATCCACTCGCGGGCTTCGAGGATATCGGGCGTTTGGGCATAGACCGAAGTCTGCGGGGCGGCATCCAGCCATCGTACGTACTCCCGGCTGAGTGTGGAATGGGAGAGGTCTACTACGGCAACCGGTGCTTTGCGTACCAGGTTGGGAGCATACATATAGTTGTAGAGTAAGCCATAAAGGAAGATTCCCCCTGCCAGCACCAGCAGGATGGCGGGATTGGTGGCAATGGCTTTCCATTCGTGGCGGATGACATTGCTCAGGGATGCTTCTGTGCCGGGCGATGTACCGGATGATGTACCGGACTGTATATCGGTTGCTACAATGCCGGACAATGCTTTGTCTCCGATATGGAGAGTTTCTTCGCTTTCCTTCATCCTCAGTATCCACCACTTCAATAAAGGCAGAATCAGTATGGCCAGCAGCAGGAATACCAGTAGTACAGTCACCGATTGCCAGAAATAAGCAAACCCCGCATCGAAATAAATCATAGCCTGTGCCGCTTCGGTGAAGTGCCGTACCGGAAACAGGTAGGACGCCGCATGCACCGGTGCATACATCGCCGTTACCGGAAATGTCACTCCCGACAGTGTAGCCCCTAAAGAGCCTACCATTGACACCACACTGATGATATAGGCTATCTTGGGAAAGATAGAGAATATCAGTACCGCCAATGCCTGCGTAGCCATGATAAACAGTACCGTTACGATGTTCATCAGCCACAAGCTGCCTTGAAACGGTATGTTCATCAGTCCGAACAACACGTAGTTTGCCAGTATGCCTATAACGGAGAACATAACGGTGTAGGGCAGCAGCTTTCCTGCGACGGCAGTCAGCATATCAGCATTCCGCAGATTGGCCGGGTCTTTTCCTGCAGGTGTGGCAGCTCCCATCCATTCTTGCGTTGTCCCGAACTTGAATTCGCTGCCTATGGCATACACCGTTACAAGAAGAATCAGTATCTGGAACAGAACGAAGAAAAACGGCTGGCTCAGATAGATAGAGTAATCCATATCCGGATTATAAAGCGGATGCGTATTGGCTTCCACTGGAAGAAGGAACGTCTGTATCTGTTCCTGCCCCACACCCAATGCTTCAGCCTGTACAACGATGGGCGACAGTGCTACGGGGGCGAGTGTGGTTTCAAATGCTGCCATCAGTTCGCTTCCTACCGAAAGAAGGGCGTAATGGTAATAGTAAGTCAGCGTTGCACCCGTCCCGCTGACTGTTTTCTGCTCAAACTGCGGCGGGATGGACAAGTAGCCGTATATCTCCTTCCGTTGCAATGCCTGTCGTGCAGAGGCTTCGTCCGTAAAGTGCTCCGTAACCCGGAAAGTAGGTGTGGCGGCAATGCGCCGTGCTATGGTACGTGAGGCTGCCGTATTATCTTGGTCTACAATGCCGATAGGAATATTCTCCATCTGTCCGTTTCCGAAAATGGTAGCCATAAAGAACAGGCAGAACAAGGGCAGGAGGATGCACACGCCGAAATAGAGACGGCGTGAGGTGATACGGTGACATTCGCGGAAGAGGACATTATATAATAAATTCATAATAAGAAATTTGTATGGTGAGATGATTGGCGCTTCAACTCTGAACGGTATCGACTTGGGTGATGACAGACTTTTTTCAAATAGGGTGATGACGGATTTTTTAGACATAAGAACAAATAAGATAACATTAGCATATGTTATAATCATGAATATGTTCTTTTGTTCTTATGTCTAAAAAAAGATTGTCCGGTTTCCCTTCTTTCCTTTTTATACTTTATTTACGATTGCCGACATTCCCGGTCTAAGCCCTTCCACCGCTTGTACAGGTCGTGCATGTATCTCGAACGTTTGCATATCGTAACTGCCTGTTTGCTTGGTCGATTTCCAAGTGGCGAAACTTCCCAGCGGACTGATGTAATAGATGCGGAACTCTATGTCTTTCTTGCCGAGGGCAGGAATGTCCGCTTTGAAAGTGCCGCCCATTTTGAACTGTGGCATCAGGTCTTCCCGGATGTTCAGGACTACGTGTGCATCGCTCATCACCACTAGGCTCATGATAGGCGTGCCCGGAGCTACCAGCTCGCCGCGCTTGGGGAAGATAGTGGCTATCTGTCCGTCTTCGGGAGCAGTGAGCCTGGAGTCTACAAGAAGGGCGGAAACTTCATCCACCGTGCTGCGTGCGGCATCTACAAGGCTACGTGCGGCTGCGCGGTCTTCGCTTTGCGCGCCGTCCACAGCCATTTGATATTGCTGGTATGCCGCGCGTTCGGCAGCTTGTGCGGCTTTGTACATGGCTTCTACTTCGTCCTTTCGTTGCGAAGTAACCACACTGTCTTTATAAAGGGTGAGGATGCGCTGATAAGTGGTTTGGGCAAGCGTCAGGTCGCTTTGCGTCTTATTCCAAAGCTGCAAGGCTGTAGCGATAATCTGCCTGCGCGTTCCGGCATCAATCTTTTTGTTCTGTTCCTGCGCCACCTGTTCCAAAGCATTTACCTGACGGTATTTGGCTTCGATAGTGGGACTGTTGATGACAACGAGCGTGTCACCCGCTTTTACCCAATCTCCCTCTTGTACGAGGAAAGAATCTACACGCCCCGGCAGTTTTCCGCTGATGCGTATCTCCGTGGCTTCTACCTGCCCTTGCAGCACCATTGGCTGCCGGCTCATAAGTGACATTCCGATAACCGATACTCCTACGGTAACGATTAATACGACGATGAATGCGATGCTGATGGTTTTGTTGCTGATATTCATTTAATTTAAGTATAAACTATAAAGTACGGTGTATCCAAATACACTTGATGTTTCTTTTTAGGCACGGATTATACGGAATAAGGAAAATCTGAGTTTTCCGTGTAATCCTCATTGCACAGCCTGTTTCTCAATTTTTAATTCTCAACTCTCAAATTACTAAGTTTCCCGAATTCTTCCGGCGTGCCGCAAAGCGCCAGCAGATTCATCAACGCCACGTCATACTCGTAATAGGCTGCCAGTCGGGCCACGCGTACGGTTGCCAGCATCGTTTCTGAATCTATTACTTCGGTGCTTGTTGCCATGCCTTCAGTGAACGATTTCTTGCAGATGCGCACTAACTCTTCACTCAGTTCGATGGTTGTGTTCAGGGCACGAACATTATCCTGTGCTTTCTGCATCTGCGTGTAGAGTTTGTCGATACCCACACTTAAATCGTCTTTGGCTTTTTCCTGCCCTATGGAGAGGGTCTGTTGGGCTATCTTGGATTGGCGTATCCGTTTCTCCCGTGCCAGACCGTCAAAGAGATTCCAGGTGAATCCTACCCCTATCATGGTGCGGGGGACGAGGTTGCTTTGGATGCCGTGGGCATATAGCGTCTGCTTGCCGAATACGGCGATGTCCGGCAGGTAGCCGCTCTGTTCGATACGGAGCTGTTGTTTGGCTATATGCGATTGCAACTGCAATTGGTTAACGGTATAGTTCTCGGTTTGCATGGTTTGCAGGAACTCCTCTTTTGCAGGCAGCACGGCGTTTATGAAAAGCGGGGAAACGGGTTGTATGCTGCAAGTATCCGTTATGTTGAGCAACGTACGCAAAGCGTTTTGCAGAACGGCTGTTTCCTTTTGCGAGGCTTCCAGCGAGCGTTGCGCTTCGTCCATGTTCACTTGCGCAAAGAGGCGTCCGGCCTTGTCTATCATTCCGGCGGCTTCCAGTTTCAAGGCATTTTCGTAATGACGTTTCAGGCTGTTGTAGGTGTCTTGGCGTACACGCACCACTTCTTGTGCCAGGCGCAGTCCGAAATAGCTTTCCGCCAAGAGGACACGCTGCGTGGCGTCTGTCTGTTCGCGGTTCTCGCGGGCGATGTCAATCATTGCATTTCCTATCTTTCCGGCACGGATGCGCTTTCCGCCGGAAAACACGATCCATTCGGCGGTCAGACCTACCGTGGTGAGGTTACGGGGTGCGAGCGGAAAGGCGAGGGTGTGGCTGCCTATCTGGTCGAGGATACTGCTGATAAATTGGTCGTCCGGTACGAGGTTGTGAACAAAGTCTTTGGCAGGGTCGGTAAATTGCGACAACGGTTGCTTCACTTCTATCTTTTCGGACAGGTGTACGAATGTGCCCGCACCTTGCAGGCTCGGATACCAAAGGGCGTTCAGTTTGTCACGTTCCGTCCGTGCGGTCTCGATACCCTTGTCGGCTATCTTCAGGCTTCGGTTTCCCTGCTGCATCTGCCGAAGGGCATCATCGAAGCTCAGGGAGAGGATTTGCGCTGTTGCGGAAACACTTGCTCCCAAGAAGATGATGAGTAAGATTTGTTTCATATATTAAGTTTTTCGTTTAGGTTGGAATAATAGTCTTTCAAACACTCTTTGCGAAAGATTGTTCGTTCGTATATTGCGTAAAAAACTAATAAAGCAGATTTATGAATGAAGTAGAAACAAAAGATGTGGGCACAACGGATTTGTCTGCCTACATGATGAAAGTGATTGAAGAACTAAGGCGTGACAGGAAGCCGCCGGCAGTACATATCTATGCCTGTACGCTCCGCTCCTTCATCCGCTTCTCCTGCAGCGGGGAGGAGGAGTGCTCCATGCCGATGCAGGAAGTCTTCACACCCGGTCGCCTGAAAGAGTACGAACAGTGGATGCTGCTCCGTAAACTGACGCAGAACACCATATCCACCTACATGCGTACTTTGCGTGCCGTTTACAACCGTTGGATGCCGCCCGGCACGGCGGAGCACAATCCGCGACTCTTCGACGATGTCTATACCGGTGTGGTGTCGCAGACCAAGCGTGCGCTCACTGCCCGCCAGATGGAACAGTTGCTGGAAGCCGACCTTTCCGGTCTTTCTCCACAGCAGCAGGCGATACTTGCTTATTTTCTGCTGATGTTCTTGCTCCGCGGCATGCCTTTTATCGACCTTGCCCATTTGCGCAAGCGCGATATGCAGGATGGCAGGATAACCTACAGCCGTCATAAGACGGATAAGCCGATAACGGTACGCATTCCCCGTGAGGCTCTTGTGCTGATAGCGAAGTACGCCGACAGGCATTCCGCCTCGCCCTACCTTTTCCCCATACTCGATGCGAGGATACGGGACAGCTGGCAGTCGTACCGCAATTATCAGGATGCCCTTCGGCATTTCAATCGCAAGTTGGGGCAGGTGATGAGCCGCTTGCTGCCCGGGGTACGGGTCAGCTCATACACGGTCCGGCACACATGGGCTACACTTGCTTTCCATAGTGGACAGCCGGTGGGGATTATCAGTCAGGCTTTGGGGCATTCGTCCCTGCGGGTGACGGAAACCTATCTCAAGCCTTTCGGCAATGAGCTGGTCGATAAGGCAAACAGGCAACTGATAGCTTCCGTTAGAAAATGTAAATGGAAAAATGAAACAGAATATAGGGCAGGATTATAAGCCGGAATTACTTATCAAGTAACGGTGTTGTTAACGTTGTAAATATATGCTAAATTTTACCAAATGCCATAATTGTTAGAAAAAGTTTAATTAAATCTTGTATTTAGTCCTGAAGCCCGCAAATCCCACCTTATATAATATATATTGCCCCGTTCGTATTCCGTATAAGATATACGAACCCCTTTCCCCGCTTCGGATGTAAAAGCGGAGCCGGAGCTTCGATGGTTGAAAGATAGGAATTATAGCGGTGGTAACGGTTGGTTTATGTGCAGGTTCCATAAACTGCACAGTCTTCTTTCCGGTGTCCGACCGTTACTTGATAAGTAATCTACAATCAGTTCCCATATTTATTAATTAAAAGACAATCAACATGATGAAGACTAAATTTTATGCACTGTTGTTCTTTCTGACAGTAGCAATGTCCGGATGTGATAACGAGTACGATGACACCGGTATCCGTAC
>ENA-OPYT01000334-OPYT01000334.1-human-gut-metagenome-genome-assembly--contig:-NODE-334-length-14730-cov-5.105526_pt1 | contig 14730 bp, 13 predicted proteins | sample MGYA00242636_ERZ504480 | MGnify/ENA primary metagenome ERZ504480 (study PRJEB26092, sample SAMD00036228) | human gut metagenome | host: Homo sapiens | study: EMG produced TPA metagenomics assembly of...
GGAAATGATAGCTTCGTGTTGTCCTTCAATAAACCGGGAACTCCGACTGCTCAACCACTGTGCATCTCGTTTCTTGTACCCTGTTTCTTTTCTGTTCTTCGTCTGCCGTAAGCAATCTTTCCCATATAAACAGGAATTGGTACAATACATTTTTCACAAAAGTCTCTTGAAAATCCCGGAATGGTATTATTCTGTCTTAGTTTCTTAGTATAACCATTGCGGTTCAGATATTTTGCAACTCCTGCAACACCCTCATTAGTGTGAATGTAGCGGTCATAAATGACACGAATTACTTCCACTTCATCCTCTGCAATGACAAGGTTTCCATTTTCCAGTTTGTATCCATAATGGAGCGAAAACCGCCGTTCCATTTGCCCTCACGAGCCTTTTGCTCACGTCCTGCCATTGTCTGTGTGCGGATATTTTCTCGCTCAATCTCTGCCACCGCAGACAGCACAGAGATCATCAGCTTTCCTGCATCCTTGGAGCTGTCAATGCCATCCTCCACGCAGATCAGATTGACACCGAAATCCTGCATGAGTTGCAAAGAATTCAGAACGTCCGCTGCATTTCTGCCAAATCGGGACAGCTTAAAGACCAACACATAAGAAACATCATCTTTGCCGTCCTGGATGTCATTCAGCATCCGTTGAAACTCCTGCCGCCCTTGAATGTTCTTTCCGGAAAAGCCCTCGTCAGAATACTCCCCGGCAACGACCATATCCTCGTATGCCGCATACTTCCGCAACTTGTCCCGCTGGGCATCCAAGCTGTATCCGTCAACCTGCATCGAGGTGGACACTCTTGTATAAAGATAGCATTTAAGTTGTTTCTTTTTCAGAATCTCCACCTCCCTCATTCCTTCCTTTTACCATAAGTCCCTCGTTGCGGATATAATACTCCAAAAGCCACAGCACATAATCCGGTGCATGGCGGTTGTCCAATTCCCATTCAGTCATAGTCCGGTAAGGAATATGGACGAGCTTGCAAAAATCTTTCCGATTCAGTCCTGTGCTTTCACGCAACTTTATAATTCTGTTTTTACAATCCATCCGTCTTTTCTCCACAAAAGCTAAAAAAATACACGTTGCGTAATCATTATAGCATAACCATAGCGAATACGCAACGTGTAAATTGCAAATTTTATGCAGCCTTATCCGTCAGAAGCTGCGCTTGATTACTTTCCTCGGAATGCTCCACTCCCTGCGGTGCGTCCTGTTCCAATTTATCCAAAACCTGATGTCCATATTTCTGGAGCATCTGGCTCATAACATCCACACAGCGGTCAAATGCCGCATTATATTTCGCTTCCTCATAATATTTCTTCAATAGGCGATTCCTCCATCAAAGTTCCATATCCTGTCCACGCTTCCGGGCAGGGTGTTCGTATTCCTGTGTTTGCTTTCCTCTGATGAGGATAGAATTGATAAAAGCCCGAACCTTTTCGGATGCGATTTCCAGTGCATCCAGAAAGGGTTGGGCTTTCTGTTTGAGTTCCATATATTTTTCGTTTACCGCTTCATACCGCTGCTTCCAGATGGAAACCGTCTTTTCAGCGGAAGCGAGTTTCTCCTTCAAGCGCTTGTTGTCAGCATTGGCGATAATGCCGTTGACCGCATAGCGTTTGAGCGTGTCGCATTCATCCGGTGTCAGCGTGATATTATTTCCGAATGTGGCTTTCTTTCCCATCGTTTCAATCTCCTGCACCGTCAGAGCAACGGTCTTTGCTGTTTTGGTTTCCTTTTGCAGAGCTTCCAGTTTCTTTTTCTGTTTCTCCGTGGCAGCTTTGGCATTCTCCAACCCGCGCTCCGCCTGTGCCACCTGTCCGGTCATAGCTTCCAAACGCTGCTGTTCAGCCTGAACCTTGAACTGTGTCACTGTCAGATGTTCCTCGGTACTGCCACGCTCTCCACGCTCCACATCGGTATATCCGGCATTTCGCATGAAATGAAAAAAGTCATCCTGCAACACACTGTAGGACGACTTCAAAATCTTTTTTCCTTTTGCGTTCAACATTGGATTACCATCCTTGTCAAGCACCGGCTTGGACTCCCATTTTTTACTGCGGCTGACCTGCGTGATCGTTTCCTTTACCGTTCCCCGGAGGGATTCATCCTTACATCGCTTCGACCACAGAATTTGCTTCTCTACCACCGGGATATAAACCACATGAAGGTGGTAGTGGTACACATCTTCGCCCAGAGCTTCGGACATTGCCCGGTTGCGCTCGTCGGCGTGCATCACAGCGGATAGGATATACTGCTCACCGCCTACGATCTCCACGGCGGCTTTATAGGCATCGGCATAAAACTGTTTTGCAAATTCATAGCCGCCGTGATTGTAGAAGTAAGCAGAGTTCACATCAAAAATCAACTCACCGTATTTGACGGCATCCGGTTTCAGACCTCTTGTGGAGATTACACCGTCCTGTTCCATCTGCTCAAACATTTTTACATAATCGTCCGCGGGGGCTTTGAAATGAATGTTCAGAGAAGTGCGTTCCGGCACGATGTCCTGATTGCTGTAGCTGTCCTTTTCACGCTCATTGTGTTCCTGTACCTTTGCCACATCAGCCGGTGTTTCCAAGTCCTGATTCCGAGCTACGGTGCGGTGGATTCCATCATTTCTTGCCATTGGATTTTTCCTTTCTTTAAAATTTGCAGACAGCGGAGGGCTGGAGAACGGCACTTTTTCAAAGTGTAATAACCCACTATGACACTTTCATCCATACTGGCTGCAAAGTGCCGTGGGCTCTCCCGAGAGGGGATGCGGTCACTGCGGCGACCTCTGCTGACCAAAGCGAAAATGTCTGCGCCTTTTCCCATGGTCAGCCCGTCTGCATGGAGCCGTTCTGCCGAACTACTTCTTGCATCCGGTGGCAGCAAAAACCGTATCTTTCACTGCCATCCATAGGCAGCACTGCGGTGCGCCTATGGAGACGGGAGATGCGAGGGGCTGTTGCCGAGGCATCACTTCTCCCGTCTTTTCTGCCATACGATGTCGTAGCCAAGCACAGCGGCAAGCTCCAATACTTCCTTATATCGGATGCTTTCCCGCTGTAATTTTGCGGACAAATTGGAAACGCTGTCGCTCCATCCGTATTCGTCCGAGAGCAAGTCAACTACTTCCTGCATGGTCATTCCGGCACGGATGATCTGTGCCTTTATTTCATTGCGTACATTCATATTGAAAATTCCTCCATAATTTTGATTTGTAGTTTGGTACGATAGCTACTCTCCGAAGCGGAGCGGATGCACCGAACAGTGAAAAATCCGGCAACTCCAAAATCGTTTTATTTTTGCGGGTGCGATATTCTGTCCATATAGGCATATATCCCATTTTATTGTTCCGTGAGGTTTAGTCTGGAACAGTGAAAACACCCATTGTTCCGTGAACAGAGTACACGGTTTAGAGAAGCACGATTTGGCGAAATGGTTTCGTCCTGCGGTCAAAAACTTCGCTGTTTTCATTACCATTGATTTTCGATGTCCGAAAACAGGTCGGCTCTGAAAACCGCTGTTTCCTATAACAAGAGAGAACGGGGGGTAAATGCTGCGTACATACGTACAGAGCACGACTGGAAAAATCATTCCCGCCAGCCCTCCGGTACGTACGTACACGGCGAAACATCGTAAAATCCATTTATATGAGGTCTTGCCACAGCTTCCACGCCCATAAAGCCCCACACCCGCCGTCCGGCAGAGTTGGTGATGTTGTTGCAATGCTCCAGATTGAATCTCCCGGCATTGGCAATCATGGCATCGCTGAAGCTACGGGCTTTCAGCGGTGCAAGGGAGTTTTCCTCACACCACATCCGGTATATTTCATAGAAATCCTTGGAACTGATGGACGCATCCGCTTTGCGCCGGATGTATCCCTCCGATTCCATGAAATCGAAGATATTGTTGTTGTCACGCTTGACCGCTTCCCGGTTTTCCCGGATACGGTCACTCTCTGTGAATTTGAAGTTGCTGGCAACAAGCCGCCGCAATCCTTCCAATGCCCACAGAAAGATGCCCTCGGCTTCAGCCTTCATCTTCTCTGCAAGGTCAGGATCGTCGGCTCTGTTCACAGGCCTTTCCTTGGTAGTCAGCACAAGCTGTCTGCGGTAAAATCCGTCACTTCGGTCATACAGAGCTTGCAGATCGCCATTACTGAACGCAAGAAGACGGGCAAACATCCAGCCCTGATAACTCTGCTTGCCTTTACGTTCCAAATCCATCTTGCCTTGTGCTGTCACGATGGATTTTACATAGTTGGTCTGGCGCAGGGCTTCCATTCGCATATCATCATCCACGCACAGCAGAATGTGTTCCAGATCGGCACGGGCAAAGCGGTTTTCAGAAATTTTGCCGATACTGCCGTCTTTCATATTTGTGCCGAATATAGAGGATAGCACCGCACCGATTTGAGATTTGCCCTCGCCGCCATTGCCTTTAATCACCATCATGCGCTGTCCCTTGTTGGAGGGGATCAGGCAATAGCCGATAAACTCCTGCAAGGTGGGGATGTCCTCCGCATGGAGCAGCCCATCCAGAAAGTTCTGCCAGATTTCAGGTGCGGGCGCGTTGGGATTGTAGGCAACAGGCAGACGGCTCCGCACAATAGCAGGTCTGCCCTCAGTAAATGTGCCGTCCAAAAGTAGCGTACCGTTGGACAAATGAATTCTATCCTGTTCCGGTGGAAAGTCAGGCACTTGTGCTTCCAGTTTCAGCACTTCCAGAATGTTGGTGATCTTCCGGGGGATATTGTTTACGGCACAGAATTTCAGCTTGTCGTAAATCTCCCCACGCAGAGGGAGATCGTCCGTCACTCGACCATTGGGCGTGAAAAAAGCTCCGTTTGCGAAGATGATTCTGCGCTCCTGCAGAAATTCTTCACAAAACAGAGCTTCGTTGATGTTCTGCCCGTCAAACCAGACAGGCAAATTCATATGGTCACGGAGACCGTGGAAAATATTCGCGTACCTGCCATTACGGCGAAACTGGAACGACTGTCCTGCAAACCCCGAACTGATGGCCATCTCAAAGTATTGGTACGAGGAATACGGTGCTGTTCCGGGAACCTTTACCAGCGACCAGCTGGAGTATGAACTTCCAGCTCCCGTTCCGGAAGACAGAGCAATGGAAGCCGCAATACAGCAATATGCTTTCTGTCCGGATATGGACCAGAGCTGTGACGGCATAGGCAGTCTTGCCGACACGTTGCGTCAATCCAGAATATGGTATTTCTGGTGGGATTAACCGATTCTTTCACATTCAAAAGCATTTCAATATGAATCAAGTATTTCAACAAGACCTAAATACAAAGGAACTGCAGCCCGGAGGACCTTTACTTATAAACCTTCTGTTCAAGGAACCGGTTGAATTGCCGGATACGCAGAGGGTGGCTGATGTATGCCGGAAGCATTTCGGCAATGTAGAATGCCGCGAAGGTGATGACAAGTCTGTCTTCATCACAGCTTTGGACCACATGGTGGAGTTTGAGGACGGGAAAGCACCCGTGCAGTTCCTGATGACTTCGTGCATGGACTTTGACGGAAAGACCGTGGACGACTTCACCCGGAGCCAGATGTGGGACTGCCAGGAAAGCCGTGACCGTATCCTTGAGGAATGCCGGTACAGTATGCTCGCTACGGACTTCCTTGCCCGCGGCCTGTCTTCTCTGGAACGTGCCAATCTGGAAATGGACTACCTTGAAGTGCTCGCCGAACTGTTCCTGTCCTGCGAAGCGTTCTTCTTCAGCGGCAGCGGGAAACTGTTCGAGGCGGAGGAAATCCGCGGCAATCAGATAGAAGGTCCTGACCGGTTCATCCGCTATGCCGTAAACGTCCGTTTCTTCACGATTCAGGGTTCCGACGACATGCTGGTCGATACACTCGGGATGAACACGCTGTTCCTGCCTGACCTGCAGTACCACTTCCGCGGACTTGATCCGAACTGGATAGTGAACCATGCCTACAACGTGGCTTCCTATCTGCTTACAAGCGGCAACGAAATAGATTCGGGAGAAACCATCGATGGAATCAAAGACGGTGATATGGACCGCAGCATCCAGTGGAAATGCCAATACGAAGACGCGCTGATACAGCCCAAGCGTCCCGTACTTGACATCAACACGGGAGAATATGCAGCCGGGAACAGGGAATGATTTACCAATGACCAATTAACTTGTTGCGTATGCCATTGAACTTGACAGAAGAACAGATATTGCAGCTCGCTCCCGACGACTCATCTGTAAAGGCCGGCAAAGGACTTGCGACCTTGAGCAAATGGGTACTGAAGGAATGCAGCGGACGTGCCGTCTGGGGTCATTGCCAGGGAAGCGGAAAGAATCCCTACCAGACGGTGATAGACTTGAATGACATTGCGTTCAAGTGTTCCTGCCCGAGCCGCAAATTCCCGTGCAAGCATGGGCTTGGCCTGCTGTTGCTGTACGCCCGCCAGCCTGACCAGTTCACGCAGGCGGAAGAGCCGGAATGGGTGACGGCGTGGCTTGCCAAAAGAACGGAGAAGGCCGAAAAGAAGGAGCAGAAAGCCAAAAGCGAAACCCCTGTGGATGAAGCGGCTCAGGCCAAGAGGCAGGAGAAGCGGCACCAGAAGGTACTGGGAGGCATATCCGACCTTGAGGTATGGATGAAGGACCTGGTGCGCAACGGATTCCTGAATGTTCCGGAACGTGCCTATACCCTGTTTGACAACATGGCCCGGAGGATGGTGGATGCCCAGGCACCGGGACTTGCGGGGAGACTGAGAGCCATGGAGGCTATAGACTTCGACTCGGAAAGCTGGAAATCCGACCTGACGGAAAGCATGGGCAGGCTGTACCTGCTCATGCAGAGCTACAGAAACATGGACGGCCTTCCCGAAGAATGGAAGGACGAGATACGCACGCAGATCGGATATCCCCAGTCCAAGGACAACGTCCTTGCCGGAGAGCCGGTGGCGGACAGCTGGCTCGTGCTTCACAAGCAGTCCCGTAAAGTCAACGATATCAATACCGACATCTACTGGTTTTACGGAAAGGAAAGCAGACTTTTCGCCAGATACCTGAGTTTTGCCGTTGCCGGTACCTTTTCCACCGAGAACTGGATTCCGGGCAGTGCCTATAAAGGGGCGCTATGCTTTTACAACGGCACGGGTACATGCCGGCGTGCATTGTTCCGGGAGTCCGTACTCGCGGAAGAAAACTTTGTGCCGGCGTGCAGCCCTAACCTGAAGCAGGCTGCCGCGGTGTACCGCACGGCCATGCTGACGAATCCGTTTTTCGAGGACGTCCCCCTGCTTGTGGATGACGTGAGGGTTGCCCGTAACGGGAAAGACTACACGCTGCTGGACAACGCGGGCAATGCCGTCCGTGTGGCGATGCCCGAGGAAACCTTCATCGACATCCTCGCCATTACCGGCGGCAATCCGTTCGCCTCGCTGGTCATTGTAAACGGGGATATATGGGAACTGAAATCCATTTGGTACAACAAAGAATATCATACTTGGAGAGATGAACGTAACTGAACCTATCATACAGGCTGCACTGCTTGGAACAGCCAACCGTGAATTCGTTCCCGGAGCCTTTCCCGAGTCCCTTCAGACTCTGGTTGACGGGATCCACGGGAAAGCCGAAGACACGGAATCGTTCCTGTACATGACAGCCGCATCCGCCTTCGCCTACAGGCGTGCCGGATGGGAACCGGCCGGAGCGGAAGGCATTGTCCCCGTGAAAACAGCCCCGGAAGAGGAACTGCCGTATTTCGACAAGGACCGGAGTCAACTCTTTTCCAGACTCCACGGTACACGCTATATGCTAGCCTACGCCTACCGTCTGGCGCAGGGGTCGGGAAAAATCATTTCGCCCGAATACCTCCAGCCGCTTATCCGGCGTGCCTATGACCGCAACAATCCGTTGCGGTTTGAAGAACGCAGGCTGCTGAAAAATCTCGTCGGGAACAGAGGCTTATGGCTGATCAGGCAGATGGGCCTTGTCGGAGAGGAATGCGGGATCACCGATTCTTGGGATACGGCCACCCACGGCGAGCGTAAGGAGATGCTTGCCAGATTCAGGCAGCAGGATTCTGCCGCAGCCCTTGAACTGCTGCGGAAAGACTGGAAGAGCGAACCGGCCAACCAGCGCAACGAGCTGCTTGAATGTCTCCGGATAAACATCAGCAAGGCCGACGAGCTCTTCATACAGGAAGTGCTGGAGTCGGACCGCAGCTCCATTGTCAAGGAAACGGCACGGAAACTTCTGTGCATGATTCCCGATTCAGCCATGGTGATGCGCTGCTGCGAACTCCTGCGTGGACATATCAGACACAACATGCTTACCGGATGGTCATACGACGAGATCGGATACACCCCGGAGATGAAGGCCATGGGGCTGTCCGAGGTAAGCTCCAACAAGAAAGAGGGCGATTCCGAATTCATCCTGAGGCAGCTCGCCGAACGGGTGCCTTTGAGTTTCTGGTGCGAGGTATATGGCTGCGGTAAGGAAGAGGCCGCGAGAAAATTCGCCAAGCATCCCCCTTTCAGGAAGTTCCTGGAGCTGGAGGACCCGATACTCAACTTCTCGGACGGGCTGTGGGCTTTCCCACACCCTGAAGGAAGACCCTTCCTATCTGCGCAAGCCGGAACTCGTGGCGATGCTCACTCCCTCCCAGCGGGAGGAAATCAGCTGGCCGGAAACGGTCCGGGATTTCGGATTCATACCCGACTCATGGTACGGCAACGACTACGAGGCATGGGGCCCGAAATTCTCTTCCAGCGTCATGTCTTGGATTCTGAAAAGGATTACCTGTACTATGCCGCAGACATGGCGGAACGGCTTGCATGCATATCCCGTCACATCTAAGGAACCTGATCAAGGCCAAGGCCGCCTCTTCGGCGGAGGCTTCGCCGTCCATGAACGAGTTCTGCTCGAAGATGCTGGAATTCATGGATCATTAAAATCTGAAATAGACACTTTGTTAAATGAAAAATAAATATTGATATTCATATGAGCACTTTACTGAGACAACATGCCGAGCAACAGTTTGCAGAGGAACTTCATGAACTGAAAAAGAACGAGACCAACCCGATTCCCGAAAACTGGGAGATGTCACCCCAATCCGTGGTCACCTACCTCATGGGAGGGATACTGAAGAACGGTTTTGAGGTTTCACCGAAATACATAGGCAACCGCCGCCTGATGGAGATTGCCGTGGCCACCCTTGTCACCGACCGGGCGCTGCTTCTGTACGGTCTTCCCGGTACGGCCAAGAGCTGGGTCAGCGAGCACATGGCGGCAGCCATATCAGGCGATTCGACGCTGATAGTACAGGGTACCGCCGGAACGGGAGAAGAGGCCATCCGCTATGGCTGGAACTATGCCCGTCTTCTCGCCGAGGGGCCGAGTGAGGGTGCCCTGGTACAGACCCCGGTGATGAAGGCGATGCAGGAAGGCAAGATCGGCCGCATTGAGGAGCTTACCCGTATCGGTTCTGACGTGCAGGATACGCTCATCACCATCCTTTCGGAGAAGACCCTGCCCATCCCCGAGCTGAACAAGGAGGTGCAGGCCATCCGCGGATTCAACATCATAGCCACGGCCAACAATAGGGATAAAGGTGTGAATGACCTTTCAAGCGCACTGAAACGCCGTTTCAACACGGTCATCCTCCCGTTGCCCGACACGCTTGAGGAAGAAGTTGACATTGTCCGCCGCCGCGTGGAGAGCTTCGAGAAAGTGATGCAGCTGCCGGCAGAGAAACCTGCCCTTGATGAAATCCGTCGTGTCGTCACCATTTTCCGTGAGCTGCGTCAGGGAGCCACCGGCGACGGCAAGACGAAGCTCAAGAGCCCGAGCGGCACACTGAGTACGGCAGAAGCCATATCCGTGGTGAACAACGGCCTTGCCATGGCCGGCTATTTCGGTGACGGCCAGATCCATGCGGAGGACCTCGTTTCAGGCATCCTCGGTGCCGTGGTGAAAGACCCTGTACAGGACAAAGTGGTATGGCAGGAATACATGGAGACAGTGGTCAAGAACCGTGAGGGCTGGAAAGACATCTACAGGGCTTCAAGAGATATGATTTGATTGACGTATTTTGCATGAGACAAGTAATATGACAGACATTCATCTATTGGGAATACGTCATCACGGGCCGGGCTCCTGCCGGAACATCCTGCAGGAACTTGAGCGTATCCGTCCCGACCTCATACTGCTTGAGGGACCGGCGGAGGCCGAGGCTCTCATGCCGTTCGTCTCCTACGGGCAGATGAAGCCTCCGGTAGCCCTGCTCGGCTATCAACCCGATGTGCCGCAGAATGCCGTATTCTATCCGTTTGCCGACTTCTCGCCGGAATGGCAGGCTTTGCGCTATGCTCTCCGGGAGAATGTCACCTTACGCTTCTTCGATCTCCCGCTTGCCCATTCCCTTGCCTTCGAAGCGGAAAGGAAGGATGGCAACGAGCCTGTAGAAGCGGATGATGAAGCTATTAAACAGCCGGGTGATCCGTTTGACCTGCTGGCAGAAGCTGCCGGCTATACTGACGGTGAATCGTGGTGGAACATGAACATAGAACAGCGCAGAGACGGCAGCGGCATCTTCGAGGCCGTCAAGGAAGCTGTGACCGCGCTCAGGGAAGCCCTCCCGGAACATACCTCCCGCAGGAACCTTGTCCGTGAAGCGTGGATGCGTCGCATGATACGAGCGGCCCAGAAGGAACCTTTCGGGTGCATAGCCGTAATCTGCGGGGCATGGCATGTCCCGGCACTGGAGAATATGCCGAAGGTGAAGGATGACAACGAGCTGCTGAAAGGGCTCCCGAAGGTAAAGGCGGAATGCACGTGGATTCCGTGGACGTATGACAGGCTCACCTTCCGCAGCGGTTACGGGGCCGGCATAGACTCTCCGGGATGGTATCATTACCTGTGGCATCATCCGGAAGATGACGGCACCTGGTGGGTCAGCCGTATAGCGGCCCTTCTGAGGAAGAAGGACATGGACATCTCGGTGGCCCACGTAATCGAGACAGTCCGTCTGGCGCAGACGACAGCTGCGTTGCGTGGATTGCCCGCCCCGACGCTTGAGGAATACAACGAGGCGGTGACCACCGTAATGGGCTTCGGGGACGATATGCTGCTGCAGCTCGTCAGGGAATCGCTCATCGTGGGCAACTGTCTGGGCAAAGTGCCGGAAGCGGTACCCAAAGTCCCTCTCCTGATTGACGTGGAACGGCAGCAGAAACGCTTGCGTGTTCCTTTCACGGCGGAAATAAAGGAGATGACACTTGACCTGCGCAAGGAGACCGACCTGGAACGCAGCCTGTTCTTCCACCGCCTGGCCCTGCTTGACATAGACTGGGCCAAGCCGGAAACCGCAGGCGGCAAGGGTACTTTCAAGGAAAAATGGAGTCTTTACCATAGACCGGAACAGATTGTCTGCATCATAGAACGGGCAGTCTGGGGCAATACCGTGGAGGAAGCCGTGCAGAAGTACGTCTCCGACCGCATGACCGGAATCACCAGAATCCCCGAACTGACGGGACTTCTTGACCGGGTCATTCCGGCCAACCTTCCGGAGCTTGTGGAAGCGATGACCATCCGTCTTGACCGTCTGTCGGCGGCATCCACAGACATTGTGGAGATGATGGAAGCGGTTCCCGACCTGGTGAACATCGTCCGTTACGGCGATGTCCGCAATCTGGATTTCAGCAAGGTGGGCAACATGCTCCGGGCCATGGTGGCACGTATCCTTGCAGGAGGTCTGCTCGTCTGCATCAACATCGACGAGGAGGCAGCCGGAGAACTTCTTGAACACCTGTCGGCTACCAACTATGCCGTATCCACGCTTGATGACGAAGAGCTGAACGGCATGTGGTATGGGTTCGTGCAGCAGATCCGCAATTCATCAGGAGCGCATCCGCTGCTCTCCGGGTACGCGGCACGCATACTCTACGACAAGGGCAGGATATCGCGTGAAGAGATGCGTGACACCTTGAGCTTCTATTCATCGGTGGGCAACGCACCTTCCGACATCGCATACTGGTTTGAGGGATTCCTGCGTGCATCAGGTTCGGTACTGCTGCTGGACGACAACCTGTGGCAGCTCGTGAACGGCTGGCTCTGCGGTTTGAGCGACGCAAATTTCATAGAACTGCTGCCGGTGATCAGACGTACATTCAGCAATTTCACTACAGCCGAGCGCCGCAAACTCGGCGAGAAGGCCAAAGGATTCGAATTGAACGGAACCGATACCGGAATCGCCTCCGGGGAACATTCCTGCAATGACGGGGATGCATCCAAAGTAATACCCCTGCTCGGCAGACTTCTGGGAATCGGATAAAAAAGGAACAGAACATGGAAACAGAATATTTGAAAAGATGGCGTATGGCTCTCGGCGGGAATGCCGCTGACGGGACGGGTGTAACGCTGACGGTGGAAGAACAGCGCCTTGACAGTTCGCTGGAAGCCGTCTATGACAGTGACCGCCGCGGCGGACTCGGGTCGTCGGCCCCAAAGGTAAGCCGCTGGCTTGGCGATATCCGGGAGTTTTTCCCACAGACCGTCGTGCAGGTCATCCAGAGGGATGCCATCAAGCGTCTGCATATCGATTCGCTGCTTACCGAGAAGGAGATGCTGGCAACAGTTGTCCCTGACGTACATCTGGTAGCTACACTGATGTCACTCGGCAGGGCCATTCCCGAAAAGAACAAGGACATGGCCCGTCAGGTTGTACGCAAGGTCGTGGATGACCTGCTGCGGAAGCTCTCTTCCCCGACCCAGCAGGCCGTCACCGGTGCTTTGAACCGTTCGGCGAGAAGGCGCAATCCCCGTTACAACGAGATAGACTGGAAGACGACCATCATAAAGAACCTGAAGAACTACCAGCCCCAGTACAAGACCGTCATTCCGGAAGTCAGGATAGGCTACGGCAGAAAATGCAAGGCTCTGAAGGACATCATTCTCTGTCTCGACCAGAGCGGTTCGATGGGAACCTCTGTCGTATATTCCGGCATCTTCGGTTCGGTACTGGCCTCCCTGCCGTCCGTCAATACGCGTATGGTGGTGTTCGACACTTCGGTCGTTGACCTTACCGATGACCTGCAGGACCCGGTTGACCTGTTGTTCGGTGTCCAGCTCGGCGGAGGAACCGACATAGCCAGGGCCCTGACTTACTGTCAGGGTGTGATCACACGGCCGCAGGACACTGTGCTGGTACTGGTGACCGACCTCTATGAAGGCGGTGACGAGAAGGAGATGCGCAAGCGTTTCGCCTCCATTGTGGCCAGCGGTGTGCAGCTGATTGTGCTTCCGGCCCTGAACGATGACGGGGCGCCCTGCTACGACAAGCGTAATGCCGAGTATCTTGCCGGTCTGGGTGTTCCCACATTTGCCTGTACGCCTGACAAATTCCCCGACCTGATGGCTGCGGCATTGAGCAAGCAGGATATCGGGATGTGGGCATCAAAGAATATCAAAGAAAAATAGAGGAATATGGAACTTTCAGATGAACTGTACGACAGAATCGAAGAACTGTCAGAAACGGGAAATGAGGCGATGGAAAGCGAAGATTACGCGAAAGCCATCTCCTGTTTCCAAGAGGCACTGGACATCCTTCCTGAACCGAAGGAAGACTGGGAAGCATATCTCTGGCTCGTCGGCTCAATCGGTGACGCCCATTTCATGATGGGGAACTACGGCAAGTCGCTGGAGTTTTTCCGCAAATGCTACAATATCGGAGAGACAGACAATCCTTTCATCCTGCTGCGCCTTGGCGAGAACTATCTGGAAATGGAGGATGAAACCAATGCAACTGAATTTCTTCTCCGCGCCTATATGCTCGAAGGGGAAAAGATTTTCAAGGAAGACTGGAAATATTTCCAATGGCTGTCCGGGCATGTGAATCTCAAACAAAAATAATAACAAAATTATACGGCACTCATGAAAAAGGAAATAACAGACAGAATCAGGCTACTGGGCGGCAACGTAGCAAACCTGAAAGGGAATTCACTGAAAGAGGATCTCTGTGCCATTACATTCGATACGGCCTTGTTCCTTAAACCGGTGGACACGCCCTGGCTGGCTGCCGAAGATACAGAGCCGATTGAAGGTTTGGGCGATTGGGTGGATGAGCATATGGAGTTGTTCAATTCTGACAGGGAGGCGTTCTATAAGGAAATGTACAGATACGTTCTTTATCCTTGGATTGAAGAACCTCGCCGCCAACTGTTTTGGGTTGCCAGACCATTTACGCCATTCCAAAAAGGGACACCGGATTTTGAAGAATGGAATGGTTGGTTTACGGATAATGCAGAGCTGGGTGGAAAATCATCAAGTATTCAAATTGTGCCACTCCGGATTTTGTAGAGCTGCTTTATACGGACGGTTATCCCAATTACTATCTCATCTGCCTGTCAGATAACGACCCTGAGAATCCTGTCGTCTGGAGTACGGATCATGAGGAATTTTTCACGGAAGTAACCAATGAGGGACGACTGAATGATTTTCTCGACAGGTTCATGACTAAGGAGGAATTCCTGAAATTGGTGAAAAGTAAACTTGAAGAGTGAATATAATAGTTGGATTAATGCTTTATTTTATAGCAAAGCTATAAGAATGGAGAAATTTCTTCAAAATAAATATAATAAGCGGTTTGGCCCCCCCCCCCTGAAAATCAGTTTGCCACAGAACATTATCAACCTCGAAAAATAAAAATATACGACATATGAATAGAATGTTGATACTATACATTTT
>ENA-OPYT01000335-OPYT01000335.1-human-gut-metagenome-genome-assembly--contig:-NODE-335-length-14710-cov-4.099774_pt1 | contig 14710 bp, 15 predicted proteins | sample MGYA00242636_ERZ504480 | MGnify/ENA primary metagenome ERZ504480 (study PRJEB26092, sample SAMD00036228) | human gut metagenome | host: Homo sapiens | study: EMG produced TPA metagenomics assembly of...
CGGAGAAGCAAAGAAAAACTCGGTTGGTGCAGCCCAGTAGAATACCGACTTCGCCATACCGCGGCATAGAAAAACCACCGCAACATTTTGTTACGGTGGCTAGGTCTAACTTTTTGGGGTCACATCAAAGGCCATGGCCTGTTTGACGTCGTAAGCACCGCCGGCAGCCGAGATTTCAAAGCCTTTATCGGTTTGGAGCGGGTGCAGTCCGGCTAATGCCGCCGAGACGGCGCCGACTTGGTCGATTTCCGTTCCTAAAGAGCGAAGATCCTGATGGAGGGAGATGGAAGCAGATTGGAGCTGACCTACGGTCGCAGCGTCAGTGACGGCTGTCCCATCGGCAACATGCGTAATGCGCCGGGTCAAACTATCGGAGCCAACAGAAATTGTATTTTCTTCATCGGCGACGCTGTTAGCCCCCGAGAGCCACGCTGTTCTTGGCCGACGCCTGGCTGGCGTAGCCCAATGCCAATCCGTTTTCAGCCGCTCTGGTAACTTCTGCTTTATACCCAAGCGCTGCCGACTGGACGCCGTTAGACTTGGCATAGGCACCGATGGCCGTACCCGTCTTGGACGCATACGTATCTAACCCGAAGTCGCTGCGAGAATTATGGACGACGACGCGGGCTACGTCATGGGTACCACTCAGGTTTTCCGGATGATTTCCCTTGCCGGTCGTTTCATCGATTCCATAAGGATTGTCTTCAGCTGCCGTCTTCGACGTAACCAGGACAGAAGCCCCGGCACGGGCATCGACGCGGGCTGTATCTGCCGTCGCCCCTTCATGAGTCTGCGTCGAATCACCGACGTTAAGGAAAGAACCGTCTCCCACATAATCAGCTGCCAAAACCATACTCCCTGCCATAGCTGCAATAACCATAGCGGCACTCACTGCTTTTACTGTCTTCATACTGCCACATCTCCCATAAATGATAGTGTATTTTTAAAATTCCTTGCTTAATATATAACAATCGATATTGTATATCAATACCATTTACGCAATTTTGTTATTATTTTCACATGAAAAGTTATATAATGGCTCCAAGAGAAGGGCCCATGACGGCCTGTCTCTGCCTATAACCAAAGAAAAGTAATCCTTGTAACCGTCTAATAACTTCATGCCTTGATTCGTTCGGCCAAAGAAAACGTATAAGAGTTCCCTTTATACCGTTCTTATCGACACTATATTTCAAAATCTATGAAATTTTTCAACTATTTTTTTACGTCTACCGTAGCTACCGCGAACAGACCTTAAAGAGTACCGCTCTCTCGATGCCTTCGTGACAGGCATGCTGCAGAGGTTGACTTTTATGGGTTTATAAGGGCTTTACCTTGCCGCCGTCAGTCAGTTTTACCGTCTGCCCCTTAAGCCAAGCGTTGGCCTTGTTGCTCTTATCGTAATAAATCGTATGTCCATTGCTGCGAATATTGCCGAGCGTCGAATCTTCATCGGTCAAAGCCGAGACATAGGAGTCCCCGGTCACATTCCAGACCGACGAAGCATCGAGGGACAGTGCGGCAACCTTGGCCGTGTGTTTGGGATTCATGGCACCGCTCCAATTCGAACCGTTCGTCAGGCTGACGGAAACGGTACTGATGTTATTGGCAACGACGTCGCCTTTCAGCGATTGTTTGGCTGCCGTGAATTCAAAGTCACCGCCGTTTGAGCCTTCCGTCCCCCAGCGGTCGCTGGTAACTTCAATAAGGTTCTTATTATTCGGCGATTCAATGACGGTATTGGTCAGGCTGGCAACGGCCTTCGTATTGGTAACGTAGAACATGGCTCCGTCGGAATAGTTGTGGAGCGTCGAATTTTTAGCCGTAAAGGAAGCCGTCCCCGTCCCGGCATCGCCGGAGAAGCTCTGGTAGAGCATGACGCCGTGCCGTTTGAACCCGGCCAGCGTCGAGTCTTCTACAAAAATCGAATTTTTTCCTTCGACGCAGGCGATTTCACTGCCCTTGGCGATGCCGCTGCTCTTGGTGACGACGATATTGCCCGTAGAATAGATGACCGGACTGCCTTCACCGCTCGTCGAAAGGGTACTGCCCGTAGCGTAGACATTCCCTTCGCCCCGGTCGGTCGCCAGGGACGCGGAATGAGCTCCCGCCGTCGTAATGTTCACATTTTCACCGTGAATCGTCCCGCCGTACGTCGCGTCGAGGCCGCGAGAGGAGTTCCCCTTGGTGTTAATCGTGAGATTTTTGACGGTGACGTCGGCTTTTTCACCCGTTGCAAAAACGGCATTGGCCCCTTCGGCAGCAGAACTTATGGACGCATCGGTAACAGCAGCCGTACTATTGGAAACGAGGAGGACGGCATTCTGACCGTTGAAATTACTGCCGTCATCACTGGTCGTATCGCCCGTCTTTGAAAGGCGGACCTTCTGCAAGGTTACGTTAGCCCCTTGTTCTGCCAGGACAGCATTTTCATCGGCTTCGGTAGCCGTAATATCCTGATTAACCAGGAGTGCCTGTTTGCCCGTAATCCGCTGAGCGGCTGTAAATTCAGAGATGGATTTGCCCTGCTGTCCCTGCGGAGGCATCCCTTGAGGCGGCATGCCTTGGGGCGGCATCCCCTGAGACATCATCGGCCCGGCCGGCATCGACATATCCTGAGCCGATACGATACCCAGTCCCATCGACATAGAAAGGCAGACAGCAGCTGCTAGTTTTGTCATATTCATCGTCATTTTCATATCCCTCATCCTTTCTTGTTTTTCCCGATTATACACCACCTCGATAACACGGGCGTAATAGCGGCTGCACGATACAGTCACAATATGGCCTCAGACTGGCCGAAGATATGGCAATTTTTTATCTGCCGGAAGGGTAATATCCGGCAGATAATTTCGTCCAAACGTGACATGATATTGATGAATGAAACAAGAAAAGTTGCCCCTAACGTAAAACTCCCCCATAAGCAGACCTTTGACAGTCTAACTCATAGGGGAGTAATTCGTTATGCCTTAATTATTTTCTTATCTTATCGAGCGTTTGCTGCGCCTCGGAAGATCGTGCCGCGGCTGGCATCAACGGTAACGACTTCGCCGTTATTCAAGACGTCGGCAGCATGTTCAGAGCCGACGACGGTCGGGATACCGAGGGTGATGGCCACGATAGCCGATTCACTGGTAAGGCCGGCTTCTTCGGAAACGATAGCGCTGGCGCGTTTCATGTATTCGACAAAGTCAGCACGAGCTGCGCGGAGGACCAAGATGCAGCCGTCCGTAAAGTTTTTCTGCAAATCTTCCAGCGATTCGGCAACGCAAACTTTGCCGACAGCCGATTTACGGCCGATACCGGTACCGCGGAGGAGGACGTCACCGACGACCTGAACGCGGATCATGTTGGTCGAACCAGCTTTAGCAACGGGAACACCGGCCGTCAGGACGACAAGGTCACCGGCTTTAATGAGGTCATTGTCGAGGGCTGCAAAGATAGCATTGTCGACAACAGCGTCAGAATCAACGGCTTCTTTACCGTTAATGGCCTGAACGCCCCAGTTGAGCTGTAAACGGCGAACGATGGCTTCGTGCGGAGAAACAGCGACGATCGGGCAATCCGGACGGAATTTAGAAATCATCTGGGCTGTGCCGCCGCGTTCGGTCGAAGCGATGATGGCCGAAGCGTGGAGGTCTTTGGCAATCTTAACGACGGCTTTACCGATGGATTCGGTCGTCGTTGCCGATTCGGAATCGTCATCTTCAAAAGGTCTCGATGTAAAGTTACTTTCCGTGAAGGTAGCAACGCGAGCCATGGTTTCAACGGCTTCTACCGGATAGAGGCCGCCAGCCGTTTCACCGCTAAGCATGATAGCGTCGGTGCCGTCGATGATAGCGTTGGCAACGTCACTCGTTTCAGCACGGGTCGGACGCGGGTTGTTGCACATCGATTCCAACATCTGTGTTGCCGTAATGACCGGTTCGCCGGCTTCGTGGCATTTACGGATGAGGACTTTCTGAAGCATCGGGACTTCTTCAGCCGGTACTTCGACGCCGAGGTCACCACGGGCTACCATGATGCCGTCGCTCATCTTAATGATTTCGTCAATATTGTTGACAGCGGCCTGACATTCGATCTTAGAGATGATCTTCATTTCGCTGTTGTGTTTTTCAAGCAGTTTGCGGATGGTCAGAACGTCTTTGCCGCGCTGAATGAAGGAAGCAGCAATGAGGTCCATGTTCATACGGCAGCCAAATTCGATATCGGCAGCATCCGTTTCAGAGACAGCCGGCAGGTTGATGGCGATGCCCGGTACAGCAACGCGCTTGCGGTCGCTCATCTTGCCGCTGTTGATGATTTTCGTGTGGATATCTTCGCCTTCTACGCTGACGACTTCAAGGTTTACCAAGCCGTCGGACAAGAGGATATGGTCACCGGCTTTAACGTCCTGCGGCAACTGTTTATAGTTCATAGAAGCGATGGTTTCGTCGCCTACTACGTCACGAGCGGTCAACGTAAAATCATTGCCGGCTTCCATCATGATCGAGCCGTTTTTGAATTTGCCCAACCGAATTTCCGGTCCTTTCGTGTCGAGGAGCAGAGCTACGGGGATACCTAATTTTTTCGAAGCAGCGCGAACCATGTCGATGCGCTGTTTATGTTCTTCATGAGACCCATGGGAGAAATTAAAACGGGCAACGTTCATGCCGGCTTTAATCATCTTTTCAATAATTTCCGGAGTATTAGAACTGGGGCCTAAAGTGCAGACGATCTTGGTTTTTTTTAGCATACAGATTTCTCCTTTTCTACTCACATAGACGTATCGATTTACGTTTCTGTTCCCAGTGGTACGATTTTTGTCCCACTAGTGCAATATACGGCTATTGCTCACTTGCGATTGTACCGTATTCCCTCGAATATTGCAAGATAAAAAGAGGGGAGACTTTATAAACTCCCCTCAAAGATTTTATACTTTTGTTATAATTACCACAGGTGAACGCGTTTCTGGGGCGCTACGTACATCCCATCGCCACTTTGAATCCCATAGGCGGTATAAAAGCCGTCCGTCGCTGACAGGGCGCCGTTGACACGGGCTTCGCCAAGGGGATGGGGATCGTTCTGGATCAGGTACAACAGTATCTGATCGGTCATCTTGGTCGCAAAGATGGCGGCAAAGGAATGATAGATATCGCGCAGCATGGCTTCATCGCCCTTGGCAATCTCGGTTACAACCGACAGGCCGCCGCAGTCGGCAATGGCTTCATTGCTGACCAGCTTTCCATTTTCATGGAGGCCTTGGCCGACGGTATAGTTGTCATAATAAGGGCCGAAGGCGGCAGACAGCTTCTGAAAAGCCTCGGAATCTTTCTTCGTCCACCAGTTCTTCAACCGCCCTTCACTATCATACTTACTGCCGTTGGGGTCAAAGGCATGAGAGATTTCATGGCCGATGACGACGCCGATACCGCCGAGATTGGCACCGCGTGACGCCTTGGCATCATAGAAGGGAGGCTGAAGGATTCCGGCTGGAATGGTGATGCTGTTATTTTCCGGAATATAGGCCGCATTGACATCCTGGGGATCAAAGGCGTACCACTTGTTGGGATTAAAATTCGTCCCTAGCAGGGCATGGACCTGCTGCCGTTCTAAAGACGCCGTTGTGCATGATGTTGGTCAGTAAATCACCGCCATCTTCCGGAGCAATGACGTCGGGCATGCTTTCGATGATCGGTTTGTCATCGGCAGCCGGCCCGCCGACGAAGACGCGCAAGCTGTTCAGTTTTTCAATGGCCTTGGCCCTCGTCTTGGGGCTGAGCCAGTCGTTGGCTTCGAGACGCAGTTTGTAGACGTCCCGGATTTCCCGGATCATGTCCTTGACGTCATCGACGACGGCTGCTGTACTGTGATTCTGCATATAAATCTGCCCGACCTCATAGGACAGCATAGACTGGACCATGCGGCTGGCCGTTTCCTTGTCGTCCCGGGCTTTGGCGATGCCGAAGCGCTGGCGCAAATAGTCGCGCTGGAGGTCCCGCAGTTTGATATACGCACTGGGGGCAAACCCGTTATATACCTGGAAAACGGCATAACTCTTTAAGAGGTCTAAGTTATCGGCCGTATAGAGGGCATCGAACTGCTGTAAATAGTCGGGATTAGACAAGAAAAACTGCTTTTCCTTCGTCAAATCGAGGCCGGCTAATATGGTTTGCGCCCCCATATTAGGCATGAGTTTCTTGAGTTCGCCTTGCGATACGAGACGATTCTGAATGGTTACGTCGTTGCGCTGTTCACTGGTCAAGAGGCTGGGTCCCAACTTTTGTTCCATGGCAAAAATAGCTTCGCTGTGAGCAGACGCCTTATCCGGCGTTTCCCCGGCTTCTTCCAAGACATGGGCCACGTAGTTACGATAGGCTTTCCAGGCACCTGGCTGTGGTTCTTTTTCCAATTCGTCTCTCGTAAAAGACGGCGCGGTCACAAGGATTCGCGGAATATAGCGCAGCCCCGTCGGCATACGATCGGCCGTATAACCGACGAAGACGTCGGTTCCCGTCTTTTCACTCACCGTCTGAAGGGCCTTGGTCAGTTCCGTCAAGTTCGTCGCCTGTTCAATCGGTTCCGTCAAGGCCTTCAATTGTCCCGGCGCCGTTTCATTTCGTTTTCGTTATCTAAGGCGCTGACATAGAGGTCGGCTATTTTCTGTTCCGGAGAGCCTTTCGGATAAGATCCCTGATTTTTTTGCAATGGCTTCCAACTCTTTCCCTAAGGCCTTTTTATTTTCTAAAGAAAGTTCCGAAAACCAGGACCATGAAGCTTCTGTCGGCGCGATTTTCTTTTCCTGCAGAACGCCCTGATTGACAGCTTGATAGAAATTATCTTTCTCCGAGACATCACTGGCACAGACCGAACCGAAGCCTGATGAGACTCATCAATACAACAGCCGTAAGTTGTTTTTTCACACTACCCTTCATATACTCTACCATCCTCTCAAAACTAAACTCTCTATGGAAAGAGGCTATGACCGACGCAGCCCCCTATCGTAAGGCCGGGTCGGCAACGCCGTTAGCCGCAAAGGCCGCAGCCCGATCACGACAGGTTCCGCAGACACCGCACGGTTTATCGCCGCCTTCATAGCAGCTCCAAGTCAGTTCATACGGAGCGCCCAGACGCAGCCCTTCTTTCACGACGCCGGCCTTGTTCCAAGACAGGAGCGGCGCTTCTAAATGGCAGGTCCTGCCCGAGCCTTCGTAGATGGCCGTATTCATGGCCGTCTCAAATTCCGGCGTGCAGTCGGGATAGGCCCGGCCGGCTGCATCGTCGGCATGAGCCCCGTAGTAGATGACTTCAGCCCCAACGCTGACAGCAATAGCAGCTGCAAAGGACAAAAACAATCCGTTTCTAAAGGGGACGTACGTATCAACCGTCCCTTCTCCGCCCTTTTCTGCCAGTTGGTCGGCATAGGATTCAGCCGCGATTTTCTTATGACTGCCTTGTAAAAGTGAACTGTCGCTTAAAGAAAAAGCCTGCGATAAGTCGACTTCCCGATGGGCTACGCCGTAGTAAGCGGCAACCTTGCGGGCCGACTCTAATTCCTTGGCGTGTTTCTGTCCGTAATAGGACGTCAAGGCCAGGACGTCTTCCTTCTTATATTTTGCCAGGGCGATGGCCAGACACGTCGTAGAGTCGACGCCGCCGCTGAGCAGTACCACACATTTCATAAAAAGCCTCCTAATGGATAATCAAGTGTTCAAACCTTGCCGGCCGTCGCGCCCGTCCTTTGACCTGGACGAACGATGCAGACGATGCCGATTAAAATCATGGCCATGCCAAGAAGGGTCATGGCCGTCATCGGTTCATCCAGGACCAGGACGCCGCTGATGACGCCGACGACGGGGACGCCAAGGATGGCAATGGCTGCCTTGGCCGCCTCAATCTGAGTCAGGAGATAGTTCCACATGAAAAAGGCCAGGGACGAAGCCATGATTCCGTTATAAAGCAGACAGCCCACAGCCAGTGGCGTCCACTGAATCGTCCCGCTCTCCATAACCGCCGCCTGAACGCCCAAGGCCAGGGCGCCGACGACCATCTGCCACGTCGTGTATTGAATGAGATTACAGTCATTAGCCTTCATGCGCCGATCTTGAATTTTGACGATAATCCCCGCTGCCGCCCAGGCAGCTGCCCCGACCAGTGTCAGGACGACAATCGATAAGTCGCCGCCGCTGTCGACGTTCATGAGAAGCCACATGCCGGCCATACTGACGATGATGCCGATGACTTTTCGCCGCGTCAGGATGCTCGCCCAAGAAGAAATGGGCCATCAGGGCCATCCATACGGGCATACTGTAATTGAGGACGGCAACCAGCCCGGCCCCCAGTGTTACCATACCGATTTGAATGGCTGCCGTATTGACGGCGATCTGCAAAAAATCCCGTAATGGCAATCCACGGCCAATAACGCCGCGGCGGAATCGGCAGTTTCAACCAGAAACAGACGGCCAGCAGGACCATGGCCCCGATAATGAAGCGGTAACAGGAAAAGGTAACCGGCGGAAAAAATAGGTTGGCTTCCTTCATGACGACCCAGTTGAAGCCCCAAACCAGATAAATGGCAAACAAGAGCTTAATCACCGCAATCCCTCCCTACGCATATATACTTCCATTATAACGGTTCGTATCCGATTTGTCGCGGTTAAGATATGCTGAGTATCTCATTCGTGGATTGATGTAGATAATTTAAATCATTATAAGGATAGAAAAGGCAGTACAGCCGCTGCATCTTCTCGCCGATCGACATCGAAGAGTTCGACAGGGTTCACAGGATAGTAAACCCAGGTATGGGGTGATTGGATCAGTCGTCGGCCGCCCTGGTCGCCGAAAAGGCCTAAAAGTTCGTCCCGGCAGGACGAACGAAATAAAGCCGGACTGCACCGTCGCTGGCCGTTATGCATACAGCCGACGTCGCCCCCAGAGGCAATAAACTGTTGTAAAAAGCGGGAAATCGTCGGCCCCGTTAATAAGGGCTGATCCGCCGGAAAAAAGCCCCATGCATCACACGCCGGATAAGCACGGACACCGGCTCGAATCGAGGCCGCCATCCCTTCCAGGGCCTGCTCGTTCCAAACGACATCGATGTGCCTTTGGCGACAAGCGGCAGCGATTTCATCATGAGCCGTAACGACCGTGACGGCACAGTCAATGCCGGACAACGGGAAAAAAGCCTGTGCTCCCTGACACAGGCTTTTAAGACCGTAAGCATATAAAGGCCGCCCGGCAACGGGTGCCGCCAATTTATTGGCTCCAAAGCGCCGACCAAAGCCTGACGCCATAAAGATTAACCGGATCTTCACTTCGTATTCCTCGCTTCCCGATCATAGGCCGTGATGAGTCCCGGCCGAGACAGTTTCTGCAGGATGCGCTCTCCACACTGATGAAGTATCGCATCGTCAGCTTGATTGAGGACGACCGTCGTCAACGGTTTAAAAGTACCCAGGCGACGCAAACAGCCCTCTTCCACGATCCGGGCCATGATGGCCTCGGTAATGACCGTGTCATCGGCAAGCCCCAGTAATTCATAGCGAAAACAGGCTTGCCCTACAGTCTTACCCAAAGCCGAAAGGCCGGCCAAACAGTAAACGACATCACTATGTTTCGGAATGACCGGTTCATGGGCGCCCATGACCTTCAGGGGCAAGCGCCGCGAGCCGTCCCCTTCAACCAGGACCAGGTCAGCCAAGTTGCAAAGGGACTCATAAACGGCGTCGCCGGGATAGGTAATCTTACCGTTATCCAGCAAGGTACCGACGACGATGATGCCGTCACGCTGCCACACGTCCCGCCAGCCGTCGGGAAGGTCGCTGGAAATAAACCACGATGCGGGCCGCATCATATGTGTCGTCGTAACGATGGCCACCTTTTTTCCCGATTTCCGTACCATCAGGGCCCGGGAAAAAATCGACGTCGTCTTGCCGCCGGCGCCGACATAGGTCTCGACGCGGGCTGTCATTTGGCCGCCGGGCGGTGCTTTTCCCGCCCTTCCCGCCGGGCCCGGACAGCAATCAGTTCGGCGGCAATGCTAATGGCGATTTCAGCCGGCGTCTCCGCCGAAATAGCAAGGCCGATAGGGCCATAGCAGGCATCGATGTCGGCTGCGGAAAAACCATCGTCCATCAGCTTTCCTTTGACAAAGGCTAATTTGCGGCGACTGCCGATGACGCCGAGATAGTGGGGCTTAATGGGCAATATCTGCCGCTGCACGTCGTAATCGCCGTGATGGCCGCGAGTCATGACGCAGACGTAATCATCGGCGGTGATGCCAAGGTCTTCCGGCAATTTTTGATAATTGACCTCACGCACCGCCACGGCCTGGGGAAAGAGATCGGTTCTAGCAAATTCCGGCCGGTCGTCGACGACGACGCAGGAAAAATCAATCCCCGCCAGGACGGGCACCAAGGCCTGAGACACATGGCCGCCGCCAAAGATAAAGACCCGTCCTGGCGATGCCAGGCGTTCATGATACAGGATCTCGTCCCCTTCTTTCGTCATTCCAACCGGATGGCGGCGACACCAGTCGGCATCGATAGCTGGTAAGGATGCCGTATGACCGCAGCCGATAACCGAATCGGTGACAAGGGCCATGCCCCAGTGAGCGGCATCGCTGACACCGAAGACCAGCCAGGATGCCTTTTTATGCTGTAAGGCCGCGATCATCGCCTCCAACACGGCAAGGACGTTCGGCAAGGCCGGGTCGAGATACTGGCAAAAAACCGTCAGTTCTCCGCCGCAGGCCGCATCGATGTCTTCGATGTCATTGGGATAGAGGATAAGGCGGCGAAACTCAGACTTTCTTTCAGCCAGACATTTTTTGCCGCACTCAATGGCCAAGTGTTCCTGATAGCCGCCGCCGACGGTCCCCACCGTCGTTCCGTCGCTAAAAACAACCTGGTGGCTGCCGATTCCGCGCGGCGTCGAACCTTTTCGCGCGACGACCGTCAAGAGGACAGCCGGTTGTCCGGCTTTCAAGGTTTCATATAAAGCTGTATATAACCGTTCCATATAACATCACCTGTAAAGCAGTAAAATATCGTCACCGCCAAGGCTCAGGCGGTCCGGCAGCACCGCTGGCCGGTCAGGCTTGGCAAAGCGCCACCAAATATCGGGAGAGGCCGCTTCCTGACTGCTGTAACGGAATTTTACGATCCATTCAAAAGGTTGTTCGATTTCTTCCGTAATGATGACGGGCAGGAAATTCGCCCCTTCGCAGCTGTGAAAAGCGTGAGCCCTTATGCCGATAGCACAGAGATCATCGCCGACAAGCCGCCCCTCCGTATGCAGGGTAACCTGCCAATCGGGGATGAATACCGATTCGGGCCCGTTTTTTCTGGCCCCTACGATATTCTTGCAGCCGGTCAAAATAGCGGCTGCCTTAGATTGTGGGTTGGCAAAGAGTTCCTTTGTCGGACCGACAGCCGATACCCGGCCGGCGTCAAGGACGGCAACGGAGTCGCAGAGCTGATAAGCTTCATCGCGGCTATGAGTAACCAAGATGACGTCCTTAGGAAATTCCGCCAAGAGGGCCTTCAACTCCGTAATGACTTGTTCCTTAAGGTAGCTGTCTAAGGCGCTAAAGGGTTCATCCAAGAGAAGGATATCCGGTTCGTTCACCAAGATTCGCGCCAGGGCCACGCGCTGCTGCTGGCCGCCGGACAATTCTGCCGGTTTCTGTTTTTCAAGCCCTGTAAGGCGCATGCGCTCCATCATGGATCTGACTTGCTTCCGGGCTTCATCCTTAGTCGAGACCTTTCGGACACCGCAGCGAATATTCTCTTCAACAGTCATATTGGGAAATAAGGCATAATGCTGAAACAGATATCCCACGCGCCGCTGAGCGACGGGAACGTCGATGCCTTGTTTTCGATCAAAGAGGGTCCTCGTCCCGACGGAGATATGCCCGTCATCAGGCTTTTCAATGCCGGCCACACACTGCAGGGTCTTACTCTTCCCACAGCCGGAAGCCCCGAGGATGCCGAGGACTCCGCCGCGATGATGAAGCTTCACATCGAGGGTGAAAGAGCCCCAATCTTTATAGGCAGAAATGTCAATCATGCCGGGCGCCTCCTTTCACGGCTCCGCTTTTCAAAGAGGTTGACCGTCATCAAGACGACGGCGCTGATGGCGATATTGACCAGGACCCAAATAAAGGCGCTGTACTCGTCATTGGTCCGCCACAATTGGTAGACCGTCGTAGAAATCGTCGCCGTATGCTTGGGAATGTAGCCGATAAGCATGCTCGTCGCCCCGTATTCACCAAGGGCCCGGGCAAAAGCCAGGACCGTGCCGGCGATGATGCCCTGCTTGCAGTAAGGCATGCGGATATGCCAGAAGATGAACGTGTCCGACAATCCCAGGGTCTTCCCACTCCAGGCCAGGGTTTCATCAAAGCCTTCAAAGGCCCCCCGGGCGGTACGGTACATGAGGGGGAAAGCGACGACAGCCGAGGCCAGGACGCCGCCGTACCAGGTCATGACGAAGCGGATGCCGGCGTCATTGAGAAAGATACCGACCGGATGCTGGAGGCCAAAGACCAGGAGCAGCAGCCAGCCGCAGACCGTCGGCGGCAGTACCAGGGGCAGGGTCAGGAAGACGTCGAGAATCCCTTTTAAGATTCGCGGCAATCGGGCTACGTAATAAGCCAGTGCGATGCCGCTGAAAAAGACCAGGACGCAGGCGATGGCCGCAATGCGCAGGCTGTTCCAAAGGGGATACCAATCCATAACCAGCCGTCCTTAAGCGACCGGGCTGAATCCGACGCTCTGGAAGATCTTCATGGCTTCTTCGCCTTTAAGATAGTTCAAGAAATCCTGAGCTTCCTGCTGGTGCTTGCTGTTCTTCATGACCGCTGCCGGATAAATAACTTGGCCGCACATCTCTTTCGTCGCTTCATCGACCGGTTTCAATTTAGCACTAAAGGCGTCCGTTGCATAAATGATCCCGGCGTCGGCGCTGCCTTCGCTGACCTGAGTCGTGACTTCCTTAACGTTGGAACCATAGGTAATGTGACCGGCCTGAGCAATCGCCTGTTCATCGAGGTTGTAGAATTTCAAGATCCGCTGTGTGTACTGGCCGACGGGAACGTCGCTGTTGCCCATGACCAGGCGGATCGAGCCGTCTCTCAATTTGGCAGCCAAATCATTGAAATTCTTAATATCCTTGGGATTCCCTTCCGGCGTTACTAAGACGACCTTATTTTCCAAAAGGTCGACGCGGCTGTCACTCTTGACGAAATCCAACTTATCGGGATTATCCTTGCCGTCTTTGGCAGCATCGAGCTGATTCATCTGTTTCTGAGCGGCCGAAATGAACAAATCAACGTCGGCTCCATTTTGAATCTGTTTTTTCAACGTGCCCGACGAATCAAAATTGAAAGAAATTTCGACGTTCGGATGTTCTTTCTGATACTGTTCGGCAATCTTGGTCATCGTTTCGGTCATGCTGGCCGCAGCAAATACCGTCAAATGAACCTTGTCGCCGCTATTAGCTGCCTTATCTGTTTTTTGTTCGGATCCGCAGCCTGCCAGGGCAAAGGCCATCGTCCCTGCTAAAATTGCTGCTGCTACTTTTTTCCATGTCATTACCATGCATCTCCTTCATTAAATATTATTTATTTGGGTTTACTTACGGGCGCAGTCATAGACGCCGCCGCGAAGTAAATCGAAACCGTGAGGAACTGTTTCTAAAAAGACATCCATGCATTCCTGGCAGGCCTTGGGACTGCCGGGCATGTTTATAATCAAGGTTTTCTTACGAATCACACTGACAGCACGGGACAGCATGGCGCGCTTGGTGACTTTCATCGACGCCGCGCGAATCGCCTCAGCAATGCCAGGTGCTTGCCGGTCGGCAACGGCCATCGTCGCTTCCGGCGTGACATCGCGCTGTCCAAAGCCGGTGCCTCCCGTCGTCAAAATGAGATCGACTTGCCGCTGATCGGCCAGGCGCCGCAGATTTTGTTCCAATGCTTCACGACCATCGGGCAGAAGGATTTCTTCGACGACGTCATAGCCTTCCGCTTTCAATCGCTCGGCGATGACCGGACCGCTTTCATCCTGGCGCAGGCCCTGAGAGCCTTTATCTGACAAGGTAATGACCGCTGCCTGATAGGGACGCTTTCCGACGCGTTCTACGACTTCCATCTCATCTCCGATGCGGATGACGCCGCCTTCAAGGACCTTGGCAAAGACGCCTTCCCGCGGCATGATACAGTCGCCAACGGCCTCATAGACCGCACAGTGACTGTGACAAGCTTTCCCGATCTGGGTGATTTCCAACAAGACATCTCCGCAGCGAAGGAGGGTCCCTACGGGGAGTGTCGAAAAGATAAAACCGTCGACGACGAGGTTTTCGCCAAAAGCCCCAAATTCCACATTCCCGCCGCGGCGGCGGAAATCTTCAATGCTTTCAAGGCCTAACAGACTGACTTGGCGGTGCCAGTGGCCGGCGTGAGCGTCGCCTTCGATGCCCCAATCGACCTTAAACAGCCCTTCGGGCACGACTCTTTTGGCAATGCCCCGGACGTCACTGATACAAACAGCCTGTATTTTCCCATTTATTATCCTCCGATCTGATTCATCGTCTTATGCTCGCTAATGTCCGGTCTGATCGCCAAAGCAATGTTTAGCCGGTTTCTCGTAAATCAGCCTGCCGAATGGCAGCTACCAGTGCCTGATGCATCTCATCAGCAGGTCGTCCGCTGCGGATGATGGCTCGTAAA
>ENA-OPYT01000336-OPYT01000336.1-human-gut-metagenome-genome-assembly--contig:-NODE-336-length-14695-cov-5.464237_pt1 | contig 14695 bp, 13 predicted proteins | sample MGYA00242636_ERZ504480 | MGnify/ENA primary metagenome ERZ504480 (study PRJEB26092, sample SAMD00036228) | human gut metagenome | host: Homo sapiens | study: EMG produced TPA metagenomics assembly of...
GGACACTCCCTGGCTTTCAATCCAGTCGCCTACCTTGAAAGGACGGAACAACAGTACAATCAATCCACCCGCAAAGTTCTGCAAGTTTCCGGAAAGTGCCATACCGATAGCCACACCGGCAGATGCCAACAAAGCTGCAAATGAAGTAGTTTCCACTCCCAATTTGCCGATAACGGCAATAATCAGCAGAATGGTCAGCAAGATATTGACTAAACTTTTCACAAAGCTCTGGATACTGGCATCCACATGTCTTTTTGCCAATAACCTCGCCAGCATTTTCCTAAGAAAGGAAATCAAGAACCGTCCTACCACAAAGATGATGACAGCTCCAATAATACGTCCACCGGCACTTACGCCCCAATCTATCAATTGCTGAAGGAATATCTGCAGTTTGCTGAAACCATCGTCAGCAACTTGGGCAGCAAAGGCTGCCATGAATAAAGATGATAACATAACTATATTCTTTTTTTAAAATTAATGCTACAAAATTAACAAATAACTCTGAGTTTCGTTCACTTAACTTGCCACTTTCGACGAAAACTCCTACCTTTGCCCCGATTTCAACTAAGGGGTGCCCTAATACGACGGGCTGAGATCATACCCATTAACCTGATCCGGGTAATGCCGGCGGAGGGAAAAGAAGAAAAGTTCCCCTTTTCTGTATTCATCTAAACGAAACAATTGCAAATGAAGAGACATGCAATGGCGGTCTGCCTCCTGACGGCAGCACTGGGTGTCTGTGCGCAGGCACAAGAACAAGACAGCCTGCGGGTGATAAACCTGCAGGAAGTGGAAGTCATCTCCACACGTGCCACAAACAGCACACCGGTGGCATTCACCAATATAGGCAAAGAACAACTGAAAAAACAGAATTTCGGACAAGACCTGCCGTATCTGTTGAGTATGACACCCTCCGCCATTACTACCAGCGATGCCGGTGCCGGGGTGGGTTACACCACGCTGAGAGTCCGCGGAACAGACGGCACACGCATCAACGTCACCGCCAACGGTATTCCCATCAACGACGCGGAGAGTCACACGGTATTCTGGGTCAACCTGCCGGACTTCGCCTCCTCCGTCAAGGACATGCAGGTGCAACGCGGAGCTGGTACCTCAACGAACGGTGCAGGAGCTTTCGGTGCCAGCATCAACATGCAGACGGGTGATTTCTCCATGAAACCCTATGCAGAATTCAACGGTTCCTACGGCTCCTTCCATACGCACAAGGAGACGGTGAAAGTGGGAACGGGACTCATCAACAATCATTGGTCGTTCGATGCGCGGCTCTCCAACATCAGTACGGACGGGTATATAGACCGGGCATCTGTGGGACTGAACTCCTATTATCTGCAAGGAGGATACTACAATGACAATACCTCCGTCAAACTGATAACCTTTGCCGGCAAAGAGCGCACTTACCACGCATGGAACTATGCCAGCAAGGAGGAGATGGAACGTTACGGACGGCGTTACAATTCCTGCGGATTCATGTACGCCACCGACCGGGACGGCCATGTATACAGCAAAGAATATTATAAAGACGACAACGGCGAGAAGCATTACCTCACGGACGAAGGAGGTGCACTGCATTTCTATGACGACCAGACCGACAACTATACGCAGAAGAATTACCAGTTGCTGTTCAACCACAATTTCACCTCGCAATGGAATCTGAATATCGGCCTGCATTACACCAAAGGCGACGGGTACTACCAGGAATATAAAGGCGAACGCTCGTTGACAGAGTACGGCATGTCGCCTTTCGAATACAATGGCGGCAAGGTAGAAGTAAGCGACCTTATCCGCAAGAAGGCAATGGACAACTGGTTTGGCGGTGGAATCTTCTCCGTAAGCTACAAAGCCGACCGTCTGCATGCCTCGCTAGGCGGTGCACTGAATCGCTATGACGGCGACCACTTTGGAAAAGTGCTTTGGGTAAAGAACTATATCGGCGAACTGAACCCCGACCACGACTACTACCGCAACAACGCCACAAAGAATGACGGCAATATTTATCTGAAAGCCAATTATGAACTGGTAAGCGGCCTCAGCGCCTACCTCGACCTGCAATACCGCCACATCGACTACAAGATAAACGGACTGAACGACAAGTACAACTGGACTGCCACCACTCCGGGAATGCAGAAGCTGGACATCGACGAAGACTTCGACTTCTTCAACCCGAAAGCCGGACTGTCCTGGCAAATCGACCGCAACCACCGCCTATACGGTTCGTTCAGCGTAGCCCATAAAGAGCCTACGCGCAACAACTACACCGACGGCTACTTCACCGAACATCCCAAGGCTGAGCGCTTGTTCGACTACGAACTGGGATATACCTTCGCCAACTCATGGCTCCATGCGGGTGCCAACTTCTACTATATGGACTATAAAGACCAGCTGGTACTGACGGGAGAGCTGAACGAGATAGGCGAAGCCATGGCCAGCAACGTGCCCGACAGCTACCGTACGGGTATTGAACTGATGGCTGGCATCAAACTGGACTGCGGCTTGCAATGGGACATCAATGCCACACTCAGCAAGAACCGTGTGCAGAACTTTACCGAGACACTTTTTGAAAACGAAGAGGCAGGGTCGGAAGCATGGGTCATCGAACACGGAGATACCCCCATCGCATTCTCTCCCGACTTCATACTGAACAACCGCTTCGGCTATACGTTCAAAGGATTCGAAGCCTCGTTACAGTCACAATATATCAGCAAGCAATACATGAGTAACGCCAAGCAAGAGGAGTGCACGCTGGATGCTTATTTCGTAAGCAACCTGAATCTGTCCTATACCTTCAAGTTGCCTAAAGTAAAGTCGGTAACCATAGGGTGCACCATCTATAATCTGTTCAATGAAGAATACGAGAATAACGGATACGCAGGCAGCGGATACTATCTCGACGATAACGGAGGAAAAGTCCGTTACAACTATGCCGGCTACGCTGCCCAGGCGGGAACGAATGTATTGGGACATATAGCAATCAATTTCTGATGGAACATATTCTTGAGATTACAGGCACTGTGACCGGGATCCTCTACCTCTGGTTGGAGTACCGGGCAAGCATTTATCTTTGGATAGCGGGCATCATTATGCCTGCCGTCTATATTTTTGTCTACTATGATGCGGGGTTGTATGCAGATTTCGGCATCAACATCTATTATCTGGGTGCTGCCATCTACGGCTGGATGATGTGGAAGTACAGAGCTGTACTACGACGTACTATCTTGAAACGGAAAGATGCCCCACAAAGGGGAGAGAACAACAGAACAGAAGAACAAAAGCAGGAGCTTTCCATTACCTATATGCCGACGCGCTACTTGCTGCCGCTTACTGCCGTATTCACCGCCGCCTTCCTCGGCATTGCCTGGATATTGATAAACTTCACGGACAGCAATGTGCCCTGGCTGGACTCCTTCACCACCGCACTGAGCATCGTCGGCATGTGGATGCTGGCACGGAAATATGTAGAACAATGGTGGGCATGGATTGCGGTAGATGCCGTCAGCGCCGGACTGTACATCTACAAAGGACTTGATTTTACAGCCGGACTATATGCCCTTTATACAATTATAGCTATCTTTGGCTACTTCAAATGGAGAAAGATGATGAGCAAAGACGAAGGATTAGAGATTAGGGATTAAGAAAGATATGAAAAACGAACTATCAACGAGCAACGAGCAATTATCAACTATTGATGCCGTAGTTTTAGCGAATGGGGAATATCCTGCCGGTCCCCTGCCTTTGAAGATATTGGCGGAAGCGCCATACGTGGTTTGCTGCGACGGCGGAGCGAACGAATACATCCGCCGGGGTCATACTCCCGACATAATCATCGGCGACGGCGACTCCCTCAGTGATGAAAACCGCCGGAAGTTCGGACATATCCTGCACCGTATCAGCGACCAGGAAACCAACGACCAGACCAAAGCCGTCAACTTCCTGCTGGCGCAAGGCAAACGCCGCATCGCCATCATCGGTGCCACGGGCAAACGTGAAGACCATACACTGGGAAATATCAGCCTGCTCATCGACTATCTCCGTGCCGGAGCCGATGTACGTACCTATACCGATTACGGCATCTTCATCCCCTGCCGGGGTACCCGCACCTTCCCAAGCCATCCCGGACAGCAAGTATCCATCATCAATTTCACTGCACACGGTCTGCATGGCAAAGGACTGGTCTATCCTCTCAGCGACTTCACCAACTGGTGGCAAGGCACACTCAACGGAATGCGACCGTACGAATTCACATCGAGCGGAAGGGGAATACCTGGTATTCGTCACTACTTCTTCGCTTCCGCCACTTCAACAAAGTACACGCTGATACAAATCATGGCAATGGCAGCGGCTTGCGTCCAACTGAAACGGTCTTGCCCCAAGGTGAGGGAAACAACGGTAGTCACCACCAATATCAGATAGCTGTACATGGATACAACCGTCGTCTTGAGATACTTCAAGCCCACCGGAACCAGAAAGTAACTGAGGTAAGTAGGGAAAACCAGCACAAACGCCAACACCGCCCACGGTACCCAGTGCCACTTCCCATGCAAGGCATCCGTAAGCAAGGGTGCATCCCAGCCTATAATGGACGACACAATCAATCCCGTTACTGCCGCACCGCCAAAGATGTACTTCATCATCGTCACTACCCCGACCTCTTCCAGCAGTTTCTTGCTCACAATCAGGTAAACGGCAAAGACCAGCGAGCTCACCATGCAGAGCATGTTGCCCGTAAACGCATCGTGCGCCAGGTCATCACTGCCTTGCGTAAGGATGCACAGCAACGCACCGCCAAAACCCAGCGCTATGCCGATTATCTTCATCAGCGTAGCCTTTTCGTGCAGGAAAAAGACAGATATCAGAAAGACCCAAATGGGCTGCATGGAGTTGAAGATGGCACTGGAAACCGGAGTCGTCTTACTGATGCCCAGCAGATAGCAGAACATGAACCCGTAGAGTCCGAAAGCCCCCAGGCAGAACAGCCCTATCCGCTGCCGCCTTGTGGCCGGTGCCTCCTTTACAAACCAGCCTGTTATCCAAAATGCCACGGCAGCAAAGACACAACGCACCGTGACACCCGTCAATGCACCCAGCCACAAAGGGAGCAGAAATTTCAATCCATTCATATTCAACCCCGCCATGACGCGCGATGCAACCATACTGAGATTGGCTTCCAGTTTCTTATCTTTCATCAGCTTCGTATTTTTCCCCTCAAACAATTCATTACTTTGAAATGTTTTAGGAGAAAAAGGAGATAACACTATGGCAAAAGTTAAAGAAGAACAATCGTCTCAGCAAACAAAGCAAGTCCTCGCATTCTCCACCCGGCTACGCCATGACCTTAAGAAAGCCTGCCGGCAACTGGATGAGGGAGAAGGACAAGAGGACGTCACAATCAGTAAGGAGGTGAAGGCATGGCTAAACAAATAATATGGTCGCCCCTCGCCAAAGAGGCGCTGAAGGGCCTGCTGATTTCCTCGCAAGAAAGAGATGGCAACAAACGGTGTGGCGGGGTTCTGTACTCCTTATTCCAAAATGCATTGTACCGCATCACGCTGAATCCGTTTATCGGACAGCCCACCGAAGCAGAGAACATACGGTACATCATCCCGCATCCCGACTATACGCTTCTTTACCGGCACAGTCTCCGGAAGATAGAAGTGCTTGTGCTATGGAACAACCATCATAAGTTGGGCAGCATGATAGACCTCATCCGGGAAGAACCCGATACAGAATAAAGCAGCCAATCTTGTCAAGAGCAGATTTATGGAAGATTAACGGAACAGACGCATTATCGTCCGTTCATATAGCCGGAACAAACCATGTATCCGTCCCGAACATATCATCTGTTTATCCTCGACACACCATCTGTCGGCGCTGAACATATCATCCGAAACATCCGAGCTTTTCGTCAAAACCACTGGGATTTTCCAAGCAAATGCCCGCTATTCCGCTTGCTGAAGTGGAGGATTAAATCTGTAAAGCACTGGTTCAGGAGAGTAAACCCTAAGGTTTAGCAAATGAAGTGACGGAAGAACACAACCAAAAAAGGAGAAGCGACGCCTCTCCTTTTATGCTAATTTAAAATTGAATCTGAACTAAGATTGCAGTTACAAAGATACAACATCCGAAAGGCAATGTCAAGCAATCCGGTGTTTTTCTTTACTGACGTCCCATTCTTTATACATGCATCAGATATTGCTTGAAGTCCGCGAAATCCTTCGACATCGGCAGGCTCTTCTTCTCACCGCGCATAAAGGCCTGAAGCTTGGCTGGTATTTCTACGGCTTCACCGATAATCTTCTCGACTGTATCCTTGAACTTCGCCGGATGAGCCGTTTCAAGGAACACGCCCGTTTCACCGAGTTTCAGTCCTTCGACCAAAGCGCGGAAGCCGCAGGCTCCGTGCGGGTCGAGCAGGTAATGGTCCTTCTTCCACACTTCCCGCATAGTTTCGGCAATCTGCTCATCGGTATAAGTGGCACCGCTGATTTCGGCAGAGATGGCGGCATGGCTGCCTCCGTAAAGGTCGAGTATGCGAGCAAAGTTGCTCGGGTCGCCCACATCCATCGCGTTAGCAATGGTAGCGATACTGGGACGCGGTGTATAAATGCCCGTCTGCAAATATTGGAAGAAGATATCATTGCGGTTGTTGGAAGCGATAAAGCGTTCCACGGGTAGTCCCATACGCTTGCCGAAAAGGCCGGCAGTGATATTGCCGAAGTTACCACTGGGTACACAAATGACGGCATTGTCTCCCTTACCGGCACGCTTCAGTTGAGCATAGGCATAAAAGTAATAGAATGCCTGCGGCAAGAAACGCGCCACGTTGATGGAATTGGCGCTGGTCAGTTGCAGGTGCTCGTTTAGTTCCCCGTCCATAAAAGCGGATTTAACCAGAGCCTGGCAATCGTCGAACGTACCGTCAACCTCAATGGCCGTGATATTCTGCCCTAAGGTAGTGAACTGTTTCTCCTGGATTTCACTGACTTTTCCCTTCGGGTAGAGCACATAGACGTGTATGCCTTCCACACCGAGGAAACCATTGGCAACGGCACTCCCCGTATCACCGGAAGTAGCCACAAGCACATTGACTTGCTTCTTGCCCTCTTTCTTGATAAAGTACCCCAGCAAACGCGCCATGAAGCGACCGCCTACATCCTTAAAGGCAAGTGTCGGACCATGGAACAGCTCAAGCGAATAAATATTCTCCGTCACCCGGACCAGAGGGACATCGAAACTGAGTGTGTCATAAACAATCTGTTTCAGCGTATCGGCAGGAACATCCTCACCAAAGAAAGCATCTGCCACGCGATAGGCTATCTCCTGAAAGCTGAGTGTATCGATGCTATCGTAAAACTCTTGTGGCAGAGTTTTGATTGTAAAGGGCATGAAAAGCCCCTTGTCTGCGGCAAGCCCCTTTACCACGGCCTCTTCAAGAGTGACTTCGGAAGCTTGTTTGTTGGTGCTATAATATTTCATATTAAATTAAAAATTAAAGAATTCATTGATAAACTCGTCTTCTTTCATCAGTCCGTAACTGCCTTCACAGGCTGCCACTTCATCAAATGTCCGTACTTTGTCAGCCTCGATACCCGGATGCCAGATGAGGAATGGAACAGGTTCGGCCGTATGCGTACGGAGCTCGCAGGGAGTGGGATGGTCGGGCAATACGGAGATGGCAACGGGTTCCTCCCAATCCTTCACAGCCTCGTAGATAGGACCTACAGCACGGCTGTCCAGATTCTCAATCGTCATAATCTTCAAGGGGACGTTTCCTTCATGACCGGCCTCATCACTGGCTTCGATATGCAGGTAGACAAAATCATCCGTCCGCAATGCATCGAGAGCGGCAGCCACCTTATTCTCATAGTTGGTATCATAAAGCCCCGTCGCACCTTCTACGGTGATACGCCGCAGCCCCGCATAGTAGCCGATGCCGTTAATCAAATCCACGGCAGAAATCACGGCGCCGCGCCTCACCTGCGAAAACTTGTCTGAAAGGCGCTCCATCTGCGGACGATAACCGGGACTCCACGGCCAGATGCTATTGGCAGGGTCCTTACCCTCGGACTTCCGCTTCATGTTGACCGGATGGTTTTCCAGCAACACTTGCGAACGGATAATCAAATCGTTAATCAAATCGGCAGTCTGCTTCGGAGTAAGCTCTGCACCGCCTTCGGGGACCGAAATATTCTCCGTCCCCTCCATCGGCTTCACCATCAACGGACGGAAAGGCCTCAAAGGGACATCGTGGGGCGGCGTACAGTCAATGCGCTTGTCCCCTCCTTTTATTACCAGCAGATGGCGGTATTGCACGCCCGTATGGAAACGCACGCGGTCGTCGCCCAGATGCTCTTGAAGGTATTTCACCAACACATCCGCTTCCTCTGTAGTGATGTGCCCGGCAGAATGATTCTTGATATTGTCTCCCTCGATGCAGATAATATTGCAGCGCATCGCCATCTCACCTGGCTGCAAGTCCACACCGATGCTCGCCGCCTCCAACGGACCGCGGCCTTCGTACACCTTCGGCAGGTTATAGCCCAGAACGGACATATTCGCCACCTCACTGCCGGGATGAAATCCCTCGGCCACCGTCACCAGCCTTCCCACACGTCCCATGCGTGCCAGCTTGTCCATATAGGGAGTTGCAGCCGCCTGCAGCAAGGTTTTGCCTCCCAGAGCCTTCACGGGCCAGTCGACCATACCATCACCCAGGATGATGATGTGCTTCAAGCCTCTCCCCCTAACCCCCTCCCCCGTAGGGAGGGGGAATGAGTTACTATTGTTTTGTACTTCCATATTCTTCTCTGCTATATAATTTATGAATGCCAATCTATCCGCTCCCCCTCCCTACGGGGGAGGGAGAAGGGGGGGAGAGGCTTTAAACATTCGCAATACTCATAATATCCGCAAATACCCCCGCAGCCGTTACACCCGCACCGGCTCCGTATCCTTGTATCATCATCGGATATTCCTTATAACGTGCCGTGGTCAGCAGGATGATGTTATTGCTGCCTTCCAGACCGTAAAACGGATGGTTAGCGCCGACTTCCTGCAAGCCGACAGATGCTTTGCCGTTTTCCAGCTTGGCTACGAAACGCCAATGCTTGTTCTCGGCTTCCAACACCTTGCGACGGGCCTCGAAATCGGCATCGAGGCTCGGCACTTTCTTCCAGAAGTCATCCAGGGAGCCTTCAAAGAAGTCATCGGGCACAAAGAGGTTCTTCTCAACATCGCTCTGTTCCAAACAGTAACCGGCCTCGCGTGCCAGAATCACCAGTTTGCGGATAACATCCTTTCCGCTGAGGTCGATACGCGGATCGGGTTCGGAGTAACGTTCCTCCTGTGCCATCTTAATGGTCTTGCTGAAAGGAATGTCGGCACTGATTTTATTGAAGATATAGTTCAACGTACCGCTCAGCACGGCTTCAATCTTCAATATCTTATCACCGCTATGAATAAGGTCGTTAATGGTATTGATGATGGGGAGTCCGGCACCTACATTTGTTTCAAACAAGTACTTCACACCGCGTTGGCGGGCAATCTGTTTCAGTTCACGATAGTTCTCGTATTCGGAAGAAGCGGCAATCTTGTTGGCAGCCACTACCGAAACATTGTGCAGCAGCAAGTCCTTGTAAAGGGAAGCCACGCCTGCACTTGCCGTACAGTCCACAAAGACAGAGTTAAAGATGTTCATACCGATAATCTCATTACGCAGCGTTTCCAGAGAGCTGTCCTTTCCCTTCTCCTGCAGTTCTTCACGGAAACGTCCCAAATCGAAACCTTCGCGGCTGAACATGGCTTTGTTTGCATCGGCAATACCCACTACATTCAGCTGCAGGCCGTTCTCCTGCATCAGCTTCTGGCGCTGGCTGTGGATTTGCTCTATCAGGCTACCGCCTACGGTTCCTATGCCACAGATAAAGAGATTCAGTACCTGATATTCCGACAAGAAGAAAGAATCATGGATGACATTCAGCGATTTGCGCAATGATTTGCTGTCCACTACAAACGAGATGTTGGTTTCCGAAGCACCCTGAGCACAAGCAATCACATTGATACCGTTACGCCCCAACGTACCGAACAGCTTTCCGGCAATACCCGGCGTATGCTTCATGTTCTCGCCTACGATGGCCACGGTAGCCAAGTTCTTTTCTGCCTGAATAGGAGAAATCTCTCCCATCTCTATCTCTTTGGCAAACTCCTCGTTCAGCACCTCGCAAGCCAGGTCAGCATCCGCATTGCGCACACCGATAGACGTTGAATTCTCCGAAGAAGCCTGGGACACAAGGAACACACTGATGCCATTCTTTGCCAGCGCCTTGAAGATACGGTAGTTCACACCGATAACACCTACCATACCAAGGCCTTGCACTGTAATCAGGCTCGTATCATTGATGGATGAAATACCCTTGATGGCCTTGCTTTGCGGGTCGGAAACCTCTCGCTTGATGACAGTTCCCACACCCTCCGGATTGAAGGTATTCTTCACCAGAATGGGGATATTCTTGTGGCAAACCGGATAGATTGTAGGCGGATAGACCACTTTCGCACCGAAGTTACAAAGCTCCGTAGCTTCCACATAGCTCAATTCATTGATAGTGTATGCCCTGGAAATCACACGCGGGTCAGCTGTCATGAACCCGTCTACATCCGTCCAGATTTCCAGACTGTCGGCATCCAGTGCAGCAGCAATGATTGCCGCCGTATAGTCAGAGCCACCTCTACCCAGGTTCGTTACCTCTCCCGTCATTTTGTCTGTGGAGATAAAACCCGGAACCAATACGCGTTTGGGCAGGCTGCTGAATGTCTCGCGCACCAACGAATTTGTCAGCTCCGTATCCAGCACATGCTTGGAATGCTTCTTTTCCGTCTTGATAAACTTGCGTGAGTCAAACCACTCCGCTCCCGTCAACTGGGCAACGATGATAGATGAAAGACGTTCGCCATAGCTCACAATCGTATCGGACGTCTTCTGCGAAAGGTCCTTTATCAGATAAATGCCCTGAAAGATGTCCTTCAGCTCGTTGAGCAGCTCACCAATCTGGCGTTGCAAGGCAACCTGCGCCTCGCCTGCCGGAATCACTTCCTTAATCATTTCCACATGACGATAGACAATCTCCCGGAACTCATTCTCGTAAGAAGCATCACCGGCTGCCGCCATTCTAGAGGTGTTTATCAACTTGTCCGTGATGCCGCCCAATGCGGACACCACCACGATAACCGGTTCATCGACTGCTTCTACAATTCTCTTGACGCTCAAAATACTGTTCACGGAACCTACGGACGTTCCGCCGAATTTCATTACTTTCATTTCTCTTTATATTGTTGAGATGGTTGATACAATGTGTCGGAAACAAGCTGCTACGGCTTGCATTGACTTTAATTAAATGGAAAAACTGCTTGAAAATGGTGTAACACGTAGAAACACAAAATACTATCCCTAACCCCTAAGGGTCATGGTCCACATGGATGTGACTATATGCTGATAGTACTTGTTCATTGTCTCTTGTTTCTATCGTTTATGATAAGTGTTGCAAAAGTAACAATAAAAACATTCAATCTATCACTTTTTACGACTTTTTTGCGATAAAAATACAGAAAGCCTTTAAAAAGGCAAGAAATATGCGCAACTTACGGCTTACACTTTCACACTTTCCATACCTTTTTTCTGTATATCCGTTTATTCTTTTCTAACATTTTGCTATCATTCTCAATATATATCATTATATTTGCATGGAAAACATGAAAGAAAAGTGCGCATGAACCCAGAAAACACTTCCGTTTTGCTAATATACACCGGTGGAACTATCGGAATGATAGAGAATGCAGAAACCGGCGCCCTGGAAAGCTTCAACTTCGAGCAGTTGCAGAAACATGTTCCCGAGCTTCAGAGATTTGCGTTCCGTATCGACACTTATCAATTCGACCCGCCCATGGACTCTTCGGACATGGACCCCGATGCCTGGCGCAAACTGGTACGTATCATCAGCGACAACTACGACCAATACACTGGCTTCGTCATTCTGCATGGCACAGACACCATGGCCTACACAGCTTCCGCACTCAGCTTCATGCTTGAAGGTCTGAACAAGCCCGTCATCCTAACCGGCTCGCAACTGCCCATTGGCGTGCTCCGCACAGACGGCAAGGAAAACCTGCTGACCAGCATCGAAATAGCCACCGACCGCCACTCCAACGGACAGCCCATCGTACCCGAAGTCTGCATCTTCTTCGAAAATCACCTGATGCGCGGCAACCGTACCACCAAAATGAACGCGGAGAACTTCAATGCTTTCCGCTCCTTCAATTATCCGGTACTCGCTTCTGCCGGTATACATATTAAATATAATAATGTGCAGATTCATACACACGGCACTCCCCGCGAACTGGAGCCTCATTATCTGCTCGATACCAACATCGCCATACTGAAGTTTTTTCCAGGTATTCAGGAAAATGTCGTGGCAGCCATACTTGCCACTAAAGGACTGAAGGCCGTAGTCCTCGAAACCTACGGTTCCGGCAACGCTCCCCGAAAGGAATGGTTTCTACGCCGCCTGCATGATGCCTGCGAACAAGGCATCATCATTGTCAACGTCACCCAATGCAGTGCCGGCACCGTTGAAATGGAGCGCTATGAAACCGGTTACCACCTGATGCAGGCAGGAGTTGTCTGCGGATATGACAGCACAACGGAATCTGCCGTAACCAAGCTGATGTTCCTTCTGGGGCACGATTATCCACCTGCCGAAATACGCGAACTGATGGGACGACCGCTGGCAGGGGAAATTACCGTGTGAAGCACAACTATCACTGCACCGGGGTCAATTCTCCCGTCACAGAATCTATTATGAAACCGCTGACATTGACATCATCCGGTATCAGCGGATGGTTGACAATGGCTTCCACCGTACCTTTTACCGATTTCTCCGTATCTTCGAACCCATATAGCCAGGACTCGAAATCCACTCCGCAGAAACGAATCATATCAATCGTCTCCTGCTTGATACCCCGGGTCTTCATATGCTCTATCATCTGGGCACTGCTCATATGGCACGCACCACAATCGGAGTGGGCAATAACCATAACTTCCGTCACTCCCAACTCATAGATGGCCACCATCAGACTACGGATGACGCTACCGAACGGATGTGAAATGATTCCACCCGCACTTTTTTATCATCTTCACATCACCGTTCTTGATACCTAAGGCCGCCGGCAGTAAAGCGGTCAAACGGGTATCCATACAAGAGAGGATGGCAATCTTCTTATCCGGGTATTTATTCGTGATGTATTTCTCATATCCCTTCTCGGCAACAAAACGCTTGTTGTATGCAAGAATATCTTCTATCATGGCTTTTATAACATGTTATTGTTTTCTACTCACAAAAATAAAAAAACTCTATGGGAGTCTGCAAGCCCTGCATTGAAAAATTGTACCTTTGGGCAATCATTTTAGAAGGAATGCGCAACTATGGCTAAAGAAAAGACGGTTTATGTATGCAGCAACTGCGGACAAGACTCTCCCAAATGGGTAGGCAAGTGTCCGTCGTGCGGAATGTGGAACACGTATGTGGAAGAGGTGGTACGGAAAGAAGTGGTGAACAAGCGTCCCGTATCGGGCATAGAAACCGCCAAAGCCAAACCCGTAACCCTCCATGAGATTGTAGCCGATGACGAACCGCGCATCGACCTCCATGATGCCGAGCTGAACCGGGTACTGGGTGGTGGTCTTGTACAAGGTTCTCTTGTTTTAATTGGCGGCGAACCGGGTATTGGGAAATCCACCCTGGTGCTACAGACCGTACTCCGCATACCGGAAAAACGTATTCTCTATGTATCCGGCGAAGAAAGCACCCGCCAATTGAAACTGCGTGCCGACCGCTTGACAAGCACCTCCAGTGACTGCCTCATCGTGTGCGAAACTTCCCTGGAACAGATTTACGTCCACATCAAAAATATTCGCCCGGATATAGTCATCATCGACTCCATACAGACAATTTCTACCGAAACCCTTGAATCGTCGCCTGGGAGCATCGCCCAGGTACGGGAATGTTCCGCCTCCATCCTGCGCTTTGCCAAGGAAACGCATACGGCGGTCATCCTCATCGGGCATATCAATAAGGAAGGAAGCATAGCCGGCCCCAAGGTACTGGAACATATCGTGGATACCGTACTCCAGTTCGAGGGCGACCAACACTACATGTACCGTATCCTGCGCAGCATCAAGAACCGTTTCGGAAGTACTGCCGAACTGGGGATTTACGAAATGCGGCAAGATGGATTGCGCCAGGTGAGCAACCCATCCGAACTGCTGCTGAACCAGGACCATGAAGGTATGAGCGGCATAGCCATCGCCTCCGCGATAGAAGGCATCAGACCGTTCCTCATCGAAACGCAGGCATTGGTCAGCAGTGCCGTATATGGTAAACCCGCAACGCTCTGCCACAGGGTTCGACATCCGCCGCATGAATATGCTGCTGGCCGTATTGGAAAAGCGTGTAGGCTTCAAGCTGGCACAGAAAGACGTCTTTCTCAACATTGCCGGCGGATTGAAAAGTGAACGACCCGGCAATAGAACCTTGCCGTCATCAAGTTCTATCCTCTCCAGCAACATGGACACGGCCATAGAGCCGGAGGTGTGCATGGCGGGAGAAAATAGGTCTGTCAGGTGAAAATC
>ENA-OPYT01000337-OPYT01000337.1-human-gut-metagenome-genome-assembly--contig:-NODE-337-length-14681-cov-2.553525_pt1 | contig 14681 bp, 20 predicted proteins | sample MGYA00242636_ERZ504480 | MGnify/ENA primary metagenome ERZ504480 (study PRJEB26092, sample SAMD00036228) | human gut metagenome | host: Homo sapiens | study: EMG produced TPA metagenomics assembly of...
CGAGGCCCGTCCCGCTTCTCCAGCGGCGTTAGATGGTCTGTCCGGCCACCGTAGAATTGCTTCTGTTTGGCGCTATACCAGAGCGCCCCCGTGGATATGAAAGGCCCGCGCCCCCCTCAGGCCCTCCAGCTTCTCCTCCTCACAGCAGGTGATGAAGATCTGTCCCCCCTGGATGTGGTTGAGGACGAAGGCCTGCCGCCGGGCATCCAGCTCTGAGAGCACATCGTCCAGCAGCAGCACGGGGTACTCCCCGGTCTCCTGGAAGAAGATGTCCCGCTGTGCCAGCTTGAGGGACAGGGCCGCCGTCCGGGTCTGCCCCTGGGAGCCATAGGTCTTGGCCGAGCGGCCGTCCAGCTCCACCAGAAGGTCGTCCTTGTGGGGGCCGGACAGGCACTGCCTGGAATCCAGCTCCGCCTGACGGTGGCGCTCCTGGTGGTCCCGCAGCTGCTCCAGGATCTTCTGGGGCGCGGCCGTGGGGTCTGACACGGAGGACACCGTCTGATAGGTCAGGGAGAGCTCCTCCCGCCCGCCGGAGAAGTCCCGGTGCACCGCCGGTGCCGCCTCCTGAAGCCGCCGGACAAAATACGCCCGGTAGCGGATCACCAGCGCCCCTGTCTGGGCCATGCGCACATTGAAGTCCTCCAGCGTCTCCAGAAGGGAGGGGTTCTCCGGCCAGTCCCGGAGGATGCGGGTCTTGTGCTCATACAGGCGGTTGTACTCCGCCAGCGCCTGGGCATACCGGGGGCGCAGCTGGCAGATGGCGCAGTCCAGAAAGCGCCGCCGGGCGGCGGCCCCCTCCCGGATGAGGAGCAGGTCCTCCGGACAGAAGAGCACTGTGTTCAAAATGCCGGACAGCTCCCCCGCGGTCTTCAGACGGACCCCATTGGAGGACAGCTGCCGCCGCCTGCCCCGGGCCAGCCGGGCCTCCAGCAGGAATTCCCGCCCGCGGCTCTCCACCGCGCCCCGAATCAGGGCGTCCTCTCCGTCCAGCCGGATCATCTCCCGGTCATACCTGGCCCGGTGGGACCGGGCGGAGGAGAGGTAGGCGATGGCCTCCAAAAGATTGGTCTTTCCCTGGGCGTTCTCCCCATAGATCAGGTTCACCCGTGGGTGGAACTCCGTTTGAAACCGGACATAGTTGCGGAACCGCTCCAGCTCCAGCGCCTTGACGATCACTGTACGGACAGCTCCAGCTCGCCGTCGATGACCGCCCGGTCACCGGGGCGCATTTTCTTGCCCCGCATGGTGCAGACCTCTCCGTTGACAGACACCCGGCCCTCCTGGATGATGAGCTTGGCGTCACCGCCGGTCTCCACTGCTCCGGCGAATTTCAGCAGATCCTGCAGCTTGATGAACTCTGTGCGGATCTGAACGGTTGCTTTCTCCATAAAACCTTCCCACTTTCCAGTCCTGTTTCCAGCTGCTGTCCACACCGCAAGGACAGTTTATTCGGTGTGGACAGTCTCCTGCAAGCCGCCGTCAGTTTGCCTTCAGGCGGACGGGCAGAACCATATAGATAAAGTTTTCTTCCCCCTCGGCAGGCAGGATGACGCAGGGGGCCACGCCGGAGGAGAACTCCAGGCGCAGGCGGTCCGCTGGCGCCGCCTTCAGGGCGTCCATCAGATATTTGTTGTTAAATCCGATCTCCAGTTCCTGTCCATCTCCGGTGATGGGACACTGGTCGGCGGCGTCTCCGATCCCCGTTTTGGTGGTGATGGACACCAAACCGTCGCCGAACACACAGCGCAGGGGACTTTTCAGCTTTTCACTGATGATGAGGGAGACACGGTCGATAGAGGCCAGCAGGGTGCGGGCGTCACATTCCACATGAATAGGATTGTTCCGGGGAATGGCGTTGCGGTAGGCCAAAAATTCCCCCTCCAGCCGGCGGCAGACCAGCACCGTGTCCCCGGTCTGGAACAAGATGTGGCGGGCGCCCTGGTTGACCGTAACGGGCCCCTCTCCGGAGCATATCTTTTCCACCTCACTCAGGGCGGAACCGGGAACTACAAAGGAGAAGGACTTCGCCCCCTCGGTTCTTTCCACAGCCTCCCGGCGCAGCGCCAGACGGTAGCCGTCCACCGACACCAGGGTCAGGCCGGTCTGGTCCACTTCAAAGAGGGAACCGGTGTGGATGGGGCGGCTCTCATTGTCACTGACGGCGAACAGGGTTTGGGCGATCATGGAGCGCAGCACGCTCTGCTCCATAGTCAAAGAGTTCTGCTGATCCACAGCAGGCAGCTCGGGGAACTCCTCCGGGTCTGTCCCCAGGATGTTGAACTCAGACAGGCCGCATTTGATGTTCACCATATAGTGATTGGCGGTAAATACTACTACATCATCCGGCATTTTCCGAATGATCTCGCCGAACAGGCGGGCAGAGAGCACCAGAGAGCCGGGTTCCTGGATCTCCGCGGGCACGGTGGCTTGGATCCCGGTCTCCAGGTTGTAGCCGGTGAGACGGAGGCGGGTATCCGCCTCGATCAGGATGCCCTCCATGGCGGGAATGGAGCTTTTGACTGCCACAGCCCGGGAGGTGGTTGCCACCGCCGCGGACAGAAGCGCCTTTTCACAGGAAAATTTCATGGGTGTGCCTCCTTGCGTTCCTCCCGCGCTCTCTGAAAGAGAGGAGAGGATATATTTTTCGTAACAGTAGCCCGTAGGGGGAAAAAACTGTGGAAAAACGCCGCAAGCCTTAGAGACTCTAAGGGAAAAGCGTCCACAGGGGGTGTGGAGGAATTTTGACCGCTTTCCACAGGCTGGGCGTGGAAAACAAGTTATCCACATTATGCAACGAGTTATCCACATTTAAGTGTGGATAACAATGGGTCAAAAGAAGCAGGCCGGAAAAGCCCGCTGGGGGCGTCTGGCCTGGATCTTTTGGGGAGAGGCGGTAAAAGCCGCGCTCCGGTCACTCATATCGGATGTTGATGTTGGAGGTGATGTCTTTGATGATCTCCGCCTTTTCCGGGTCCACCTTGATGAGGTCCTCAATGCGTTCGATGGAGTGGAGGACGGTGGTGTGGTCCCGGTTGTCGAATTCCTTGCCGATCTCCTTCAGGGAGAGGTTGGTCATCCGGCGGATCTGGTACATGGCGATCTGCCGGGCCAGAGAGATGTCCTTGGCCCGGCCCTGGCCCCGGAGGGTGGCCGGCTCGATATTGTAGAATTTGCAGACCTCATCGATGATGACGTCTGCGGTGGGGACGATGTCAGATTTCTCCTTGAACATATCCTTGACGGCCCGAACCACGGTCTCCTTGTCCACGGAGTCCCCCATCAGCTGTTGATAGGCCATGATCTTGTTGACAGTGCCCTCGATCTGCCGCACATTGGCGGTGATGTTCTCGGCGATGAGCTGGAGCAGGAAGTCTGGCAGCTCCACCCCCATGCGGATGGCCTTGTTTTTGATGATGGCCATGCGGGTCTCATAGTCCGGGGGCTGGATGTCGGCCAATAAGCCCCACTCGAACCGGGTCTTCAGGCGGTCCTCCAGGCGGAGCATCTCCTTGGGCGGCCGGTCAGAGGTGAAGACGATCTGCTTTTTCAGTTCGTACAGGGTATTGAAGGTGTGGAACATCTCCTCCTGGGTAGAGTCCCGGCCGGCGATGAACTGTACGTCGTCCATGAGGAACACGTCGGCCCCCCGGTATTTTTCCCGAAATTCGGCGTTGCGCCCCTCCCGAATGGCCTGGATCAGTTCATTGGTGAAGGTATCTCCCTTGATGTAGACAACTTTGTAATCCGGGTGGTTTTTATGGATGGTGTGGGCGATGGCGTACAGAAGGTGGGTCTTGCCCAGGCCGGACTCGCCGTAGATAAACAGTGGGTTATAACTCTGTCCCGGATTGTCGGCCACCGCCCGGGCGGCGGCGTGAGCAAATTTGTTGGAGGAGCCCACCACGAAGCGCTCGAAGGTGTACTCCTCGGTGCCGGGGAAGAAGTCGATTTTTTTCCGGCTCCTGCTGATACTGATCCAGTTCTCCCTCGGTAAGAACAGTCACCTCCATATCACAGGAGAACAAGTCCCGCAGGGCGGTCTGGATTTTGGAGACATAGCGGGTGGCGATGATGTCCCGCTTGAAGCGGGTGGGGGAGTAGAGGACGAAGCGGTCATCCTCCAGCGCCACGGCGGTGGCGTCGTCAAACCAGGTATTGATGGTGGTGGCGGTCATGTCGGGCTGCATCAGGCTGATCACCTTGGCCCATACATCTGCGGCAGGATTCATGGGAAGGAAAACCTCCTTGAATGAAGTGGCGGATAAAGGAGCGCGCGGAGTCCGGCCGCGCGGGGTGTAAAACAAAAGAAAGGCCCCTGCGCCAGATCCGGGCAGGGGACCCGTCAGACGATGGAACGGCTCCGCAGCCCGGAGCAGGGGCGGCGGAGCAGGAAAAAGCATATTTCTTCCCCCGTTATTATACCTAAAAAAGCGCCTTGGCCGCAAGGATTTCCCGGGTACTTTTTTATTTTATAGGTATGAAAAATTCTGTCCCTGAACACAGAGGGCGGCTGGGATGTGGAAAAATGAGCGCTTCCTATGGGAAAAAGGGGGCCGGGGACACAAGATGTGGGAATTTTTCTGAAAAAATATAGAAACTTTGTGGAGAAAATGAAAAAAGTAGTTGACAGGGAGAAAATACATCCGCTATAATGGGTGTCGCTGTTCCAGAAGAAAAGGGGTTTTTGTACCCTTTTGCGGAATGGCCGGAGAAAGTCCGAACGACCAAGTGAACCGCAGCCGGAGACGGCTGTTGTTGGGCCGGTCCGCCGGCTTGAGATCAAATGAGGAGGTGTCCCCCATGCTTCGTACCTATCAGCCCAAGAAGCGCCAGCGTTCCAAGGAACACGGTTTCCGCAAGCGTATGGCCACCCGCAATGGCCGCAAGGTGCTGGCCCGCCGCCGCGCCAAGGGCCGCGCTCGTCTGACCCACTGATCCGTGGACAGGACGGGTCCTGTCCTGCCGCGGGCCTTATCCTGCTGAGCCCGAAGCCGGACGCGACAGGATCATTCCATGAGATACGACAAAAGGACACTCAAGACATAGCGCGTAGTTAGGGGCGTGGGAATGATTCCCCCGCCCCTGCGGTGCATACAGAGAAGCGCGGAGGATTGGCGCGCAGGGGAGACAGACTCCGGAGCGGATGGACAGAGCCAGGGACCGCCACAGGCGGGACCGGGTCTGTCCGGAGCCAGAGGAGTTGTCGACCTGGCCGCGCGCCCAATCCGCAGCGTGACAAAGAGAAGCGCGGAGCGCCTAAAAGCGCCCCGTTCCCCCTGTGCACCCTCTCTTTTGCCGTATCTTCAAACAGTCGGAGGAAATTTCATGAAGCATACCGTTGCGCTGAAACAAAATCACGAGTTCCGCCGGCTTTACAGCAAGGGCAAGAGCGCCGTCTCCCCCTATTTTGCCATCTACTGCCGCAAGACCAAGCGGCCCAACAGCCGGCTTGGCATCACCACTGGGCTGAAGCTGGGCAACGCGGTGAAGCGCAACCGCGCCCGCCGCCGTATCCGGGAGCTCTACCGCACCAATGAGAGCCGGCTTCTGCCGGGCTATGACATTGTGGTGGTGGCCAGGACCCGGGTGATTTACGGCAGCTATGGCGAGCTGGAACGCAGCTTTTTGCAGCTGATGCGGAAGCTGGGGATCTGCCCACCCCGGGGGAGCGCGGGATGAAGGCCCTGCTGCTCTGGATGATCCATTTTTACCGACGCGAGATCTCGCCTCTGCGCCCGCCCTGCTGCCGATTCATCCCCACCTGCTCCCAGTATGCCCTGGAGGCGGTGGAGAAGTACGGCGCCTGGAAGGGGGGCTGGCTGGCGCTGCGCCGTATCCTGCGGTGCAACCCCTTCCACCGGCAGAAATCCATCCAGTACGACCCCGTGCCGTGATGGAGGGCCGGAACCAATTTAACAATGTGGAGGTACCATTGTGGGTATTTTTCTGATGCCTTTTGCCCTGCTTTTGAAGTTTTTCTATGACTTCTTCCAAAGCTACGGCATCGCCCTGATTTTATTTGCCCTCATCATCAAGCTGGTGCTGTTCCCCTTCAGCCTGAAGGGAAAGAGAAGCATGATCCAGATGAATCTGCTCTCCGGCAAAATGCAGCAGCTGCAAAAGCAGTACGGCAAGGACCGGGAGCGCTATAATCTGGAGGTCCAGAAGCTCTATGAGAAGGAAAAGGTCAACCCCATGAGCGGCTGCCTCTGGTCCTTCATCCCCATTTTGTTCCTGATGGTGCTGTACGGGATCATCCGTGAGCCACTGACCTACTTCATGGGGCTGACCATGGAGCAGATCCAGCTCATCGCCCAGGAGCTGGATTGGCAGACCGTGGCTGTGAGCAGCGGCTGGGTCACCCCGGCCGCCATGGAGAAGCTGGTCCAGCAGGTGGCCGACGGGAAGCTCACCTCGGTGTTCCAGAACGGCGCCTATAACCAGATGTACCTTGCGTCCATGATCAACCCGGACAACCTGGCCGCCCTCCAGGCCCTGCTGGGCGACGCCGGCTCCAAGCTGTTCGTGATGGACTTCTCCTTCCTGGGGATCAACCTGGCCAACATCCCCAAGTGGAATTTCTGGACCGCCGGCTTTAGCTGGGCTTCCATTGGACTGTTCCTGCTGCCCCTGGTGTCGGTGGGCATCTCCCTGCTTTCCATGCAGGTCAGCCTTAAGACCAACCAGATGAACAATCAGGCGCAGGATGAGACCATGGCCAAGACCAACCGCACCATGATGATCATGATGCCTCTGATGTCCCTGTGGATCGGCTTTACCGTCCCCGCCGGTCTGTCTGTGTACTGGATCGCCCAGTATATCTTCACCATTTTCCAGGAGATCATCTGCGGAAAGCTGCTGAAGAAGGACTATGAAGCGGCCCGGGCCGCCGCCGCGGAGCGGGAGCGCCAGGAGAAGGAAGAGGAGAAGCGCCGCAAGGAGGAGGCCCGGCTGGAGCGCCAGCGCCGCCTTGAGGAGGAGAAGAAGAACCGGGGCAAGAAGCACGTCAAGAAGGACGAGCCCACCGAGCCCGGCGTCAACAAGGATGACAGCCGCATCGGCATCCGCGCCTATGCCCGGGGCCGCGCCTATATCCCCGAGCGCTTTGGCGGCGTCACCGAGTACCGGGACATGAGCGACCTGCTCCAGGCCGAGATAGATGCGGAACAGCAGAAGAAGGGCAAGAAGAACAAGAAGGCCGCTCCCGCCCAGGAGAAGAAGGAAGAGACCGCTCAGAAGCCTGAGACGGAGGCCCTTCCGAAGCAGGAGACGGCCCCGGCGGAGCAGCCCGCCGTCCAGCAGTCCGCCCCCGAGATCCCCGAGGAGCAGCCTGTCCCTGTTCAGGAACCTGCGGAGACCGAGGAGGTCGAGGTGGAAGTGGAGCAGATCGAGGTGGAACTCCCTGAGGAAGAGGACGACAAAAAGGAAGGTGTCTGAGGATGAGAAAGTGGATCGAGACCACCGGCCGCTCTGAGGAGGACGCCATCGCCGCCGCCCTGTTCCAGCTGGGTCTGGACCGGGACGACGTCTCGGTGGAGGTGCTGGAGCGGGCCAAATCCGGTTTTCTGGGCTTCGGCGGGAACCCCGCCAAGGTCCGCGTGAGCTATGAGGTCCCGGACGGGGATGTCCCCGCCGCCCCGGAGCAGTCTGAGCCTGCCCCCAAGGCGGAGCCCGTTCCAGCCCACCAGCCCAAACCAAAGGCGGAGCCTGCCGGCGGTCAGCTGGAACCCGGCGATGAGCTGCTGATCGGCCGGGACGATGCGCAGTCCGCTCCTGTTCAGGAGGAGAAGGCTCAGGACGGCCTGGAGCCCGCCGGGATGGATGACCCCAGAGCGGCCCGCATCCGGGAGTTTCTCACCGGCCTGATGGAACACCTCCATGTACAGGCCGTCCCGGAAATTTATGTCAGTGAGCGGGGCTATCAGGTGGTGCTCCAGGGACACGGCCTGGGCGCTATCATTGGCCGCCGGGGCGAGACCCTGGACGCCATCCAGCAGCTGACCAACTACTCAGTGAACCGCAGTCAGTCCAAGCGGGTGCGCATCCATGTGGATGCCGAGGGCTATCGTGCCAAGCGGGAGGAGTCCCTCCAGCGCCTGGCGGTCAAGGTGGCCGGAAAAGTGGTCAAGTACCGGAAGAATATGACGCTGGAGCCCATGAATGCCTATGAGCGCCATGTGATCCACGCAGCCCTTCAGGACTACCCCAATGTGACCACCTACTCCACCGGAGTGGAGCCCAACCGCCGCACTGTGGTGGCCTACGCCCCCGGACAGAAATAAGGATTCAGCCCTGACGCGGCGGGAAGATGCAACGATCCTCCCGCCGCGTTTTTATTTCATTTCACCCAGGAGGGAACACGATGACACCGCTCTATGACGCCATCCGCGCCTTTTCGGCCCAAGGTCCCGTCCGGCTCCATATCCCGGGCCACAAGGGGAAGCCTCTGCCCATCCCGGAGTTAACGGGGGCGGCCGCCCTGGATGTGACCGAGCTGGGCCCCACCGGGGACCTGTTCCATGGCGGGGAGCCCTTCGACTCCGCCCAGCGGCTGTGGGCGGAGGACTTCTCCATGGACTGCTGTCAATTCCTCACCGGCGGCTCCACACTGGGGCTCCACACCGCGCTGGCCCTCTGCTGCCGCCCCGGGGACCGGGTGCTCATCGACCGGGGGTGCCACCGGGCGGTGTACAACGCCCTGGCCCTGCTGGACCTGGAGCCGGTCTACCTCCCACGGCCCTGGTGGGAGGAGGAGCGGCTGACGTCCACAATTTCCCCGGAATCTGTGGAAAAAGCACTGACAGAACACCCGGAAATAAAAACGGTTTGTATTACATCGCCAAGTTATTGCGGATTGTTGTGTGATGTCAAGGAAATTTCCCACATGGTACACCGAAATGGGGGACGTCTTATTGTGGATGGGGCTCATGGGGCACACCTGCCCTTCCTGGGGGTGGACGCCTTCGCCGGGGCGGACGTGGTGGTCTGCTCCGCCCACAAGACCCTCCCCGCCCTGGGGCAGTCCTCCCTGCTGTTCGCCAACGGCTTCGAGCCGGAGCAGGTGCGCCGGATGACCTCGGTGTACGGCAGTTCCAGTCCGTCCTACCCCATGATGGATCTCCATGGACGGGGCCCGGGACTGGATGGAGGGGGAGGGGAAACTGCTGTACCGCCGGACAGCGGAGCGGACTGCCGCCCTGCGGGAGCGGTTTCCCAGTCTCCAGGAGGGCGCTCTGGATCCCACCCGGCTGACGCTGAACGCGGTAGACGGCCCTGCCCTGGCCCGGGCGCTGGAGGCCCGGGGCCTTTGGCCTGAGATGGAGGACGGCGGCCATGTGGTGCTCATTCTCACGGGGATGGACAGTGGGGAGGATCTGGACCGGCTGGAGCGCGGACTGGAGGAGGTTCCGGAGCTGCTTGGCCGCTGCCCGCCATCCCGGCGCCCCCATGCCGGAGCGGGTCCTGTCCCCCCGGGAGGCCCTGTTTGCCCGGACGGAGCGCCTCCCTCTGGAGGGCTGCGCCGGGCGAGTATCCGCCGTACAGCTGGCCCCCTATCCCCCCGGGGTGCCAGTGGTGGCGCCCGGTGAGCGCATCACGGAAAAAAGAACTGGCCTATTTGCGGGAAATAGGATATAATAACCACGAAGTGTCTGTGATACTTTGAAACGTCCCTTTGGGGAGAAGCGAGGAATGTTATGGAACTGTCGGCCCTGGCGGGCAACGCCCATGTGAAGGCGGTCCTCTCCCAGCAGGAGGGGGGCCGGGGCCTGTCCCACGCCTATATCCTCTCCGGCCCGGCGGGTCGGGGCGGCATACCCTGGCCCGGCTGCTGTGCGGGGCCATGCTGTGCACTGCCTCCAGCGGAGAGCGCCCCTGCGGCCGCTGTGCCCCCTGCCGAAAGGTGTCCTCCGGCGTCCATCCGGATGTAACGGTCATCTCCGGGCCCGGGGAGGGAAAGCCCATCACAGTGGACCAGGTGCGGGCCCTGCGTTCAGATGCCTACATCCGTCCCAACGAGGGGGAGCGGAAGATCTATCTGCTGGAACAGGCGGACCGGATGAACCAAAGCGCCCAGAATGCCATGCTCAAGCTGCTGGAGGAGGGACCGGCCTATGCGGTTTTTCTCCTGCTGGCGGAAAATGGCGGCGGCCTGCTCCAGACGGTGCGCTCCCGGTGTGAGGAGCTGGACCTGGTCCCCGTTCCTCCGGCGGAGGCAGAACGCTGGCTGTCCGCCCATTTCCCGGACCAGGATCCGGCGGCTGTCCGCCGGGCTGCCCTAGAGTGCCAGGGGCTGCTGGGCCGGGGATAGAACTGCTGGAGGGGAGCGGCGAGGCGGCTGAGACCCGCCGCCAGCAGGCAGATCAGCTGGTCACAGCTCTGGAGGGGCGGGACGAGCTGGCTCTGCTGGAGGCCTCCATGCTGCTGGAGAAGGTCCCCAAGGAGGAACTTCCCCGCCTGCTGGATCAGGTGACCGCCGTTCTGGGCAACCGTCTGCCCCAATGCAGAGGACCCGCGGCGCCTGCTGAGAGCTGAGGCACTGGTCCGAACGCTGCGTGGGGCAGCAGAGCTCAACGCCAACCCAGGCCAGCTGTCCGGCTGGCTGTGTGCGGGTATGTTTATCAAGCATTAAGACCGGGAGGGGCCGTGCCGCTCCATTCCGGATGGATCATCAGGAGGAATTATGGTCGAGATCATCAGCGTCCGCTTTAAGGAAGGCGGAAGGCAGTACTATTTTAACCCCAATGGGGAGCGCTTCCGCCTGGGGGAGGGTGTCATCGTCGAGACTGCCCGGGGCGTGGAGTTTGGAGAGTGTACCCCAGGAGAATACGGCGGTGGATGAGATGGAGCTCACCGCGCCCCTGCGCCCGGTGCTCCGCCGGGCCACCCCGGAGGATCAGCTGACCCGGGAGAAAAAATAAGGAGAAGGAGGCCCGGGCTTTCCAGATCTGTCAGGAGAAGATCGCGGAGCACGGCCTGGAGATGAAGCTGGTAGAGGCGGAGTACAGCTTCGAGGGGAACAAGGTCCTCTTTTTCTTCACCGCCGAGGGCCGGGTGGATTTCCGCGCCCTGGTGAAGGACCTGGCCAGCGCCATCCACGCCCGCATCGAGCTGCGGCAGATCGGCGTCCGGGACGAGGCTAAGATGCTGGGCGGCCTGGGCATCTGCGGGCGGCCCTTCTGCTGCTCCCAGTTCCTGGAGGAGTTCCAGCCGGTGTCCATCAAGATGGCCAAGACTCAGAACCTGTCTCTCAACCCCACCAAGATCTCCGGCACCTGCGGGCGGCTCATGTGCTGCCTGAAGTATGAGCAGGACGCCTATGAGGATCTGGTGAAGCACTCCCCCAAGCAGGAGTCCTTTGTGGAAACCCCGGACGGGGCGGGGACGGTGTCCTCGGTGAATCTGCTGCGGCAGACGGTGCAGGTACGGCTGGAGTCCGCCCCGGAGACCCCAAAGTGCTACCACAACTGTGAGCTGTGCATCATCCGAAATGGAAAGGGAAAGCGGCCGGAGGGCTATGTGGAACCCCCCTCTGGAGGAGCTGGCCAAGCTGAGAAAGCCGGAGGAGCCGGAGGAGGTCCCCGATCTGAAGGGGGCGGCCTCCCCGCTGGCGGCCGCTCTGGAGGCGGTGTTTAACGGTGAGACGCCTCAATATGAGGGGGTGGGAACAGAGCGTTCCTCCGAGGGAAACGGCCGGAGCCGGGACCGCCGCCGGTCCAGCCGGAACCGCCGGAGCGGCGGACGTCCCCAGGAGGGGGAGCGGCCGGCCCGGGAGGGCGGCCGGCCCAAGGAGGAGCAGCAGTCCCACAGAAGTGAGCAGCGGAAGCCGCGGCCGGAGCGGCAGCCCAAGGGCGGGGAGAGCCGGGAGAAGGCCGGCGGAAAGCCCGCTCAGGAGCCTGGAGAGAAGCGCAGCCGTCCCCGCCGGCGCCGTCCCCGTGGCGGAGGGGGCGGAAAGCCTCAGGGAGGCTCTGCGGGACAGGAGTGACCGGACAGGGCCCCGGGGCGTACGGCCTCGGGGCCCTTTGCTTCGATTTGGAAGAGGAGAGAGGAGCGGTTTTATTTGGACGGTTTTTTCAATGCCATGTCTGCCTCCCTGGTCCTGCTGATGCTCATGTCTGTGGGCTATTTTATGGGAGCGCGGGGCTGGATGAACGCCTCGGAGAAGAAATTTATCAGCAAGTACATCGTCAATATCGCGGTACCCTGTAATTGTCTCACCGGACTGCTGAACAACCTGGACCATGACAGCCTGCTGGAGGCGGGAGTCATGGTGGTTGCCGCCATGCTGGGGGTCCTGATGACCCTTCTGCTCTCTTTGGCGCTGGCTGCCCTGCTCCGGCTTCCCCGGGAACGGTGGGGAGTCTTTGTGGCCATGACCGCCTTTTCCAACACCCTGTTTATCGGCCTGCCCGTCTCCACCCAGCTGTTCGGAGATGCCTGTATCCCCTATGTGATGCTCTATTATCTGGCCAATACGGTCTTTGTGCAGTCGGTGGGCTTTCTGCTCATCGAGCGGGCGGGAACGCAGGGACGGGGAAGTGTGACCCTCTCCTCCTTTTTTGAAAGGCGTCTTTAGCAAGCCGCCCATCCTGACAGTCCTCTTCAGCCTGGTCCTGCTGGCTCTGGATGTGGGCCTGCCCTCCCCGGTGATGAAGTGGGCGGGATACATCAGCGGGTCAGTCTCCCCGCTGGCCCTGATCTACTGCGGCTACATCATCTATGAGCTTGGGCTGAAAAATCTGCGCCTGATGCGGGGCCTGCCCACTATGATCGTGGTTCGTCTGGGGGTGGCTCCGGTGGTCTGTTGGCTGTTCTGCCGTCTGTTCGGGATGAGCGGCCTGCCCATGAGTGTGTTCATCGTGGAGAGCGCCCTGCCGGTGGTCAGCCAGGTCACCGTGATGGCGGGGGCCTATGGGGCGGATGAGAAATATGCGGCGACGGGAGCCGCCCTGTCCACTCTGTGCAGCTTCATCAGCATCCCGATTCTGATGCTGGTCCTGGGGGTAAGTATCCACATTTTAGACAAGCGGTGTGGAACAAAGCCCGCCGGAGAAGCCGTTTTGGCCTCTCCGGCGGGCTGTGTTTCCAATCAGGAAAAATTGATCCACAAAAAGAGGCGGCCTGTGGAAAAGTCCACAGACCGCCTGAATATTTCAGGATCAGATGGATGGGGAATCAGTTGCCCAGCAGACCCAGCTCATACTTCCAGTTCAGAACCCGGGTGACCGCCTGGTCGATCTGGCTCTCCGCAATGACGCCGCTCTGAACAGCGTGGATGACCTGGGGGATCTGGGTCTGGAAATCGGTGGTGACCACCATGTCGTTCCCGGCCTGAATGGCCAGCACTGCGGCGGAGCCGTTCTGAGCGTACTCCATGACGGCATCCATGGCCAGATCGTCAGTCAGCACGACCCCATCGAAGCCCAGCTCCTCCCGGAGGATTTTGTGGACCGTGGGGGAGAGGGAGGCGGGGAGGCTCTCGTCCATGCTGGCGGCGATATTGTGGCTGACCAGGACCGCGTCCGCCCCGGCCTGGATGCCCGCCTGGAAGGGCAGGAAGTCGGAGGTCTGGAAGGTCTCATAGGGGCGCTGATCCAGGGCGATCCCCGTGTGGGTGTCCACATTGTTCCCGTATCCCGGGAAATGCTTCAGGACGGAGCCGATCTGTTCCTCCCCCATGACGCCCACCACCTGAGCCACATAGTTGGCGGTGGCCTGCGCGTCCTGTCCGAAGGAGCGGGCATAGATGAAATCCGCGGGATCGGTGGATACGTCGGCGACCGGCGCAAAGTTGACATTGACCCCCAGGTCCAGAAGGGTCATGCTCTTCTGTCGGGCGTCCTGAAGGATCAGGTCCATCCCGCCCTGGGCGAACAGGGTCTGGGGAGCGGGCTCCCGCTGAGGAAAGAGGTCCGGATTGCTGCTGGCCCGCACCACCGTGCCGCCCTCCTCGTCGGTCCCAATGAGCAGGGGGATGCCGGAGGCGTCCTGATAGCTTTGGATGTCATCCCGCACCTGTTGGGCCGTCTTGTCCTTAAAATCCCGGCCGAACAGCAGATAGCCCCCCACCTTGTACTGTGCGGCCAGCTCGGCCCCGCCGGTCTCGGGGCAGCGGACAAAGAACATCTGCCCCACCTTTTCCTCCAAGGTCATGGCGGACAGCAGCTCCTGAATGATCTGCTCCTGGTTTTGGGGGCCCAGAGAGGACTCAGAGGGCTCCTGGCTGGCAGAAGGGTTCTCTGCGGTCTCCGGATCGGTCTCCGGGGAAGCTTGAGGGGGCCCGCTCTCTCCGTTGGGCGCAGAGGAGGCAGCGGGAGAGGGCGCAGGGATGTCAGGGGATACAGAGCGGTCTGGGCCGGAGCCATCAGAGGGCGCGGGAGCGGCACAGCCGGTGAGCATTAGGCAGAGCACAGCGATCAAAAGCTTTTTCATGGTTTCCTCCCGGAAAAACAGCGTGGAGAGAGAAGTCTCCACGCTAAAAGTTTGATTTGATCTCTTATAGTTTATGCAGTATATCACTTTGCGGCTTCCCTGTCAAATTTTTTGCGGATTTTATGGATTTTAAAGATTTTTTCTTGAAATAGTGTACGAAAGAAACTGGCTGCTGCGGCAAGACAAAATGAGAAAAGGGTCCTGCCGCAGAATTTTTATCCTGCGCAGGCCGTCCTGTTGATTTAGAAAGC
>ENA-OPYT01000339-OPYT01000339.1-human-gut-metagenome-genome-assembly--contig:-NODE-339-length-14646-cov-4.403885_pt1 | contig 14646 bp, 11 predicted proteins | sample MGYA00242636_ERZ504480 | MGnify/ENA primary metagenome ERZ504480 (study PRJEB26092, sample SAMD00036228) | human gut metagenome | host: Homo sapiens | study: EMG produced TPA metagenomics assembly of...
TATAATACCTGTTGATAGTGTTGATAATTATACCGTATTTCGGGTTATCCACAGCATAGCTTTTCGAAGTTCCGTATTCTTGTTCTGCCGATAAGGTCCGGGAGGTTGTCGAAACCCGTTTTTTGGAAAGTTACCGACAAATGTTCAAAATAGGTTTCGACATTTCGACATGTTTCGGATTATCAACATTCGCTTCTCTTTTTCCGTGCATTATCCCGAATCATACTTTGCGAAAACTTTTTTTTGCCGTTTTCTTGTTTTGTCTATACCGGGCGAAAGATGATTTTGCAAACGGTTCCGGGTTTTTCTTTTCAAAAGTTATTGCGGGTTTATCAACATCGTTCGTGGGGTTATTTGACCACCTTATCAACAATCCGGTCGGCTATCTCCCGGTAGTAGGGTTCGACGCGGGCGTCGATCGACACCGACGGCGTTCCCGTATCGGCGCCTTCCATAATGGACTGTATGATAGGTATTTCTCCCAACAGGTCTATGCCGTTTTTCCTCGGCGAAGCGACGGGCGCCTCCCTTTCCGAAGAGGTAGTAACGGTTTTCGGGCAGCTCTTCCGGCGTGAACCAGGCCATGTTTTCGACGATGCCGGCCAGGGGGATGTTCACCTGCGGATTGCGGAACATCTCCACGCCGCGCCGTACATCGGCCACGGCGATCTGCTGGGGGGTGGAAACGATCACGGCCGTGTCGATTTTCAACTCCGAAATGATCGAGAGGTGAATATCTCCCGTGCCGGGAGGAAGATCCACGAGCAGGAAATCGAGCGCTCCCCAGCGTGTCTGGTGGATCATCTGCCGCAAGGCGTTCACCGCCATTGCACCGCGCCACAGCAGGGCGTCCGAAGGTTTCACGAAGAAGCCGATCGACATGATTTTCATATCCATCGTTTCGGCCGGCAGGATGATGTCCTGCCCGTCCACCTGTTCGGCTTCGGGCAGGTAACCTTCCAGACCGAACATCTTGGGCTGCGAAGGGCCGTAAATGTCGGCATCGAGGATGCCGACCCGGAAACCCCGGTTGCGCAGGGCGACGGCAAGGTTGGCCGTGACGGTCGATTTTCCGACACCGCCCTTGCCCGAAGCGATCGCTACGATGTGGGCTATGTCGCCCGTCATGGTCGGTTTGTCCGCAGCTTGCGGTTTCTTGGGAGCGGCTTCCTTAATAATAACGGTGATGGATCCTTTCAGAGCGGGAAAATTCTCTTCCAACAGCGCTTGAACCTGCCGTTTGATCTTCAGGGCGAAGGGATCGCGCACTTTGGCGAAATTCAGGGTGACGGTTATCTTGTCGCCGGGAGTCGAAACCTGTTCGACGAATCCGCTTTCGACAAGACCGTGCTGGGTCTCCGGATGGAGGATACGGTTGAGTAATTCCTTGACTCTCTCTTCCATATTTTCAGTTAAGTTGGTAGCGACGATCATGCAAACCGGGCGGCAAAGAGCTTGCTCCTGCTTGTCCGGATGCGGCTTATCTGGACAAAGATAACTATTATTTCCGATATAAAAGGTTTTCGGGAAAATTTTGTTATCGATAAACGATAAATATTATTTGTTTTTCATAAAATTATCGGTTATATTTGCCGCATATTAACTCCGATTCGGAGAGGGGACGGAATTCGGCGATGCGGAAAAGTTTTGCCCTGTTCGCTCCTCGTGCACCGTTTCGCAGCGAATGAATATTAAATAAATCGGTATGAAATTTTTGAAAATGTTTTTCGCCGGACTGCTCGCTTTTGTGGTGGGCAGCGCAGTGATGCTCTTTCTTTCCGTGATGATTTTGTTCGGAATCGTAGGTTCCATGACCTCTTCGGAGGCGGTGACGGTCGGAGAGCACGCGATTTTGAAACTGGATTTCTCGGAAGACCTGATCGATTCGCCGAGCAGCGATCCTTTCGCCGGCATCGATTTCGCCACGATGACGGCCAAACGTCAGGTTACTCTTTACAATGCGTTGCGGGCCATCGAAACGGCCAAGATCGATCCCCGTATCCAGGGTATCTACCTGCATCCGAACGGAGGCGGAATGGCCACTTATGCCATTCTGGAGGAGCTGCGCGAGGCGCTTCAGGATTTCCGGCAGAGCGGCAAGTTCGTCATCGCCTATAACGAAACCTACGGCCAGGGGGGATACTATCTGGCATCGGTCGCCGACAAGATCTACCTGGAGCCTCACGGAGGGATGCAGTGGACAGGTGTTTCTTCGACGCTGATGTTTTACAAGGGTCTTTTCGACAAGCTCGATATTCAGGCCGAAATTTTCCGTCCGACGGCCTGCAGGTACAAGAGTGCCGTGGAGCCTTATTTCCTTTCGAAGATGTCGAATGCCAACCGCGAGCAGATGCAGTTGTTGGTGGATTCCTATTGGAATGTGATGGCGGAGGCCGTCGCCGAGTCGCGCGGTATCGAGCTTTCGACCTTGAACCGACTGGCCGACGGGCTCGAAGTGTCGCTGGCACAGGAGGCGCTCGATCATGGGATGGTGGACGGATTGCTGTTCGAGGATCAGATGGACGATGTGTTCCGGGAGTACGGCGCCGTCGCCAAGAACGACGGACAGTTCGAGTTCGTGACGTTGGGACAGTACGTGTCGCAACTGAATGCGGACCTTAAGAATATCTCTTCGTCGCAGATAGCGATCGTCTATGCCGACGGTGCGATCGTCGATGGCGAAGGCTACGGTGCCGATATTTACGGCAATACGCTGGCTGCGAAGTTGGCGAAGGTACGTCGCAACGACGATGTCAAGGCCGTGGTGCTGCGTGTCAATTCGCCGGGCGGCAGCGCGCTGGCTTCGGATGTGATCTGGCGCGAGGTGGAGCTGCTTCGGGAGAAGAAGCCGGTGATCGTATCGATGGGCAGCTATGCGGCCAGCGGCGGTTACTATATTTCGTGCGGTGCCGATGCCATCGTGGCGGACAAGACGACCCTTACGGGGTCGATCGGGGTGTTCGGAATGTTCCTGCGCCTGGAGGATGCCCTGAAGAATAAGCTGGGCATTACGTTCGATGCCGTGAGAACCAATACGTCGGCCGATATGGGCGTGATGCGTCCCCTGACGGGAACCGAACGGGCGGCGATCATGCGCTCGGTGGACGAGGTGTACGAAACTTTCACCTCCTACGTGGCCGAAGGCCGTAATCTGCCGCTGGAAAAGGTGCTCGACATTGCCGGCGGACGGGTTTGGAGCGGCACGGATGCCCTCGCTCTCGGGTTGGTGGATACCAACGGCGGTCTGAAGACAGCCATCGCTATTGCGGCTGACAAGGCCGAATTGGGCGATAAGTTCCGCATCGTCGAGATGACCGAGGCTCCGACCGGCTTCGGGGCGTTCTTCTCCGGATTCATGGCCAAAGTCAAGGCCGACATCGTGGCCGGAGAACTGGGACCCTGGGCCGGCGAGTGGCGCAAGATCCGTGAGGCGGTGGGACAGCAGGGCGTAGTGATGTATTGTCCTTATGCGGTACAGCCGGAGATGTAGGAAATCGCGGACGGAATGCCCGGACTCACTTTAAGTTTTCGATCGATTATGGAGATATTGAAAGTAGAACACGTTACCAAGCGCTTCGCCAGACATACGGCTCTGGACGATGTGTCGCTCACGATTCCCAAGGGGTCGGTTTACGGCCTGCTCGGACCCAACGGTGCGGGCAAGACCACGCTGATCCGCATCATCAACCGCATTACGGCGCCCGACGAGGGGAAAGTCATCTTCGACGGCTGCGAAATCCAGCCGCAGGATGTCTATCGCATCGGCTATCTGCCCGAGGAGCGCGGTCTGTATAAAAAGATGAAAGTGGGCGAACAGGCCGTCTTCTTCGCCCGCCTGAAGGGGCTTTCGCGCCACGAAGCGGTGGTGCGGCTCAAGAAGTGGTTCGTCAAATTCGGCATCGAATCGTGGTGGGACCGCAAGGTGGACGAACTTTCGAAGGGTATGGCCCAGAAAGTCCAGTTCATCGTCACGGTGCTGCACGAACCTGAGCTGCTGATCTTCGACGAGCCTTTTTCGGGTTTCGATCCGATCAACGCCAACCTTTTGAAGGAGGAGATTCTCGGCTTGCGCGACAAGGGTTCGACGGTCATCTTTTCGACCCACAACATGTCGTCCGTCGAGGAGATCTGCGACCATATCACGCTTATCAACAAGTCGCGCAACATTCTTACGGGCCGTGTGGACGAGATCCGGCGCAGGCACGGCAACAACATTTTTCAGGTAGCCTACCGGGGCGACGCGGAGGCGCTGCGCGGTGTGCTCGAAGGTCGCTGCGAGGTGCTCGAACAGCCCGAGCCGGAGTTCGGGGCGGCCTATTCGTCGCTCAAGCTGCATGTGGAGCGGGATGCCGACGTGCGGGAGGTGATCGCCCGGATCAACGATGCGGTGGAGCTGCGCTCCTTCACGGAGATCATCCCGTCGATGAACGACATCTTCATACGGGCCGTCGGGGGAACCCTCAACGCGGAGTAATCGGAAGAAAACGAACAAGCAAAAGTAGAAAGCCATGGCAAATTCGAAGATAGGAATTATCATTACCCGGGAATTCAACGAACGGGTGCGCAAGAAGTCGTTCATCGTGACCACGATTCTTATGCCGGTGCTGATGATCGGCCTGATGGTGGCCCCGGCGCTCATCATGCGCTATTCCCAGGGGGAAACCCGGCATATTTCCGTGATCGACGAGAGCGGTGTGATCGCTCCCCGGCTCGAGAGCAGCGAGGAGGTGGTCTATGAGCCGACCGACCTGACGCTCGACGAGGCTCGCAGAGAGCATACCGACCGTTTCGGCATACTCTGGATCGGCGGGGACATAATGACCAATCCCGGCAACGTGAAACTCTATACCAACGGCTCCTCGGCGATGTTGGTCGAGGAGAGCGTGTCGGGGCAGATCGCCGACATCATCGAGAAGGAGAAACTCAAGGACTATAACATCGAAAATCTGTCGCAGATTCTCTACGAGGTGAAGACTACGGTCTATATGCAGGTCTTCCGCAACGACCAGATGCAGGACGACGGCAGCGACAAGCAGGCCAATTCGTCGGCCGTATCGACCGTCGTGGGGCTGGTGCTCGGTATGATCCTCTACATGTTCCTGATGATTTACGGTGCGATGGTCATGCAGTCGGTCATCGAGGAGAAGAACAACCGGGTGCTCGAAGTGGTCGTCTCTTCGATCAGCCCCTTCCGGCTGATGCTGGGCAAGATCCTGGGTATCGCTTCCGTCGCGGTGGTGCAGGTGCTCATCTGGGGCGTGCTGGTGTGCGGCGTGGGTGCGCTCGTCATGCCGCACCTGATCTCTGCCGAGATGATGGGAAGTGTCGAGGCGATGCGTGCCGGGACGCTCGATCCGACGGCGGCGGGCGTCGATATGGAGATGGTGCAGACGCTCGCCACGGCGACCGATTTCGGATATGTCTTCCAGATTTTCGCTTACCTGCTGCTCTACGTGATCGGTGGTTACCTGCTCTATTCGGCGATGTTCGCTGCCGTCGGTTCGGCTGTCGATAATGTGCAGGACGCACAGCAGTTGCAGACCCCGATCATGCTGCCGATCATCCTGAGTATCTTCGTGATGATGGTGGTGATGAAGGACCCCAATTCGCCGCTGGTCTTCTGGTGTTCGATGATTCCTTTTACCTCGCCCGTGGTGATGATGGCCCGCATCCCGTGCGGTATTCCGACCTGGGAGATCGTCGTGTCGCTCGCGGTGCTCTACGCTACGTTTATGGCTATGGTATGGCTCGCGGCGAAGATTTACCGCGTGGGTATCTTCATGTACGGCAAGAAACCTACCTTCAAGGAGCTTTACAAGTGGATCCGCTACAAATATTAGCGGGCACGCTGCGGGGCCGGCCGGGTTTTACTTTTCCGGGCACCCTTTTTGCAGGCGGTGAATACATAAAAGTTTTTTCATAAATAGATTTTTTGATCGCGGGTCCCGGTTGTCGTAAGACGTCCGGGACCTTTTCGTGATCTCTGTCCGGAAATATCGTCGGATCGCGGGTATGTTTCCGATGGTACGAGTAATCCGGCATTACTCCGGTTGGACACGAATGAGAGGTTTTGCGTCCTGATACGTCGTTTCGGCAGAAGAGAGGATGTGTCCCGACTTTTGTTCGGAAAGGGCTTCGATGGCGCGAAAATGCTCGTTATTCGCTTTCCTGCGTTTTTGCGACGAAGGTCCGGTGTTTGGATGAACCGGCGTTGCAGCCGAAAAAATCGTGATTTCGGCTGTGCGATCTTATCGCGTTGTTTCTCCGATAAGAAGGCGGTGTGTCATAATTGCCCATTGCTGCGTTATCTTCGGGATTCGGACTCGATCGTTTACACCGAGTAAACTCCTGTCTTCCTCACCTTCGAAGCTTTGCATAGGGCTAATTCTTATGCATATAAAAAGGAGTGTGCCGAAATTCCTATTTCGGCACACTCCTTTATGGAAACGATGCGGAATTACCAGATAATCACGCGCTCCTCGACCGGCATATACATCTTGCCGTCGGTGATGTTGAAGGCGTCGAAGAAATCCTGGAGGTTGCGCAGCGTAGCGTCCACGCGCCATTGACCGAGCGAGTGTACGTCGAGTTTGGTCAGACGGGCGATCTCCTCGTCGCGGATGTTCTGTGCCCAGACGGTCGCGTAGCTCAAGTAGAAACGCTGGGCCGGCGTAAGTCCGTCGATCGGCTCGGGTTCGGTGCCGTTCAGTGTGTTCATGAGTGCCGTGTAAGCCACGCGCAGACCGCCCTGATCGGCGATATTCTCGCCCAGGCAGAGCGAACCGTTGGCGAAGACGGCCGGCTGGTCGCCGCGTGCGGGCAGCACCTCGATCGCGTCGAACTGCTTGACCAGAATGTCGGTCTTCTGTTTGAAGGCTTCGGCATCGGCATCGGTCCACCAGTTGTTCATGTTGCCGTCTTTGTCGAACTGACGGCCTTGATCGTCGAATCCGTGCGTCATTTCGTGGCCGATCACTACGCCGATAGCGCCGTAGTTCACCGCGTCGTCGGCTGCCGGGTTGAAGAACGGCGGCTGGAGGATTGCTGCCGGGAAGCAAATTTCATTGGTGGTCGGGTTGTAATAGGCATTGACCGTCTGGGGAGTCATGAGCCACTCCTCGGGATCTACCGCCTTGCCGACTTTGGCGAGTTGATCGCGGGTCGCCCACTCGCTGGCACGCTGGATATTCTCCCAGTAGGAGAGGGTCGGGTCGATTTCGAGCGTGGAGTAGTCCTTCCATTTATCGGGGTAGCCGATCTTCACGTGGAAAGCGGCGAGTTTCTCGCGGGCACGCATCTTGGTCGAGTCGCTCATCCAGTCGAGCTGATCGATGTGCTGGCCGAGGGCCGTGCGGAGGTTCTCCACCAGGGTCATCATGCGGGCCTTGTCTTCGGCGGGGAAGAACTTCTCGACGTACATTTCGCCTACGGCCTCGCCCAGGGCGCTGTTGGGAATGGCCATGGCACGCTTCCAGCGGGGGCGGGGCTCCTGTTTGCCTGACATCGTGCGGCCGTAGAAGTCGAACGATGCGGCGTAGAAGTTATCGTCCAGGTAGGGCGCTGCGGCGTTGAGGTATTGCGATGCCAGGTAGTAGCGCAGGTCCTCGATCGGAGTAGTTTCGATTAGCTTGTCCAACGCCTCCATGTATTCGGGCTGGCAGACGATCACACGCTCCGGATTGATCTTGGCAAAGTCGAAGAGATACTTCCAGTCGATAGCGTCGTAGTTCTTTTTCAGATCGGCGGTCGCCATCGGGTTGTACATGCGCTGCAAGTCGCGCAGTTCGACGTTCGAACGCATGTTCTTGGCCAGTTCGGTTTCGATGCGCATCACGGCGTCGGTCGCTTTGCTTACCTGGGACTCTTCGAGTCCGGCCAGCGTGAAGAGCCGGTTCAGATAAGTTTTGTAGGCTTCGCGGATCGACTCGTTCTCGGCGTCGAGGTAGTAGTCGCGGTCGCCCATGCCGATGCCCGACTGTCCGATGTAGAGGGCATTGACTTTGCTGTCCTTCAGATCGGCCTCGGGACCGAAGCTGAACAGGGGCGAGCTCGAAGTCATCTGCATCACGGACAGGATCGGAGTGAGTTGTTTCTTGTCGTCCAGAGACAGGATCGTTTCCAATTCGGCCCGGATGGGAGCGGCGCCCTCCTGGTTCAGGCGTACCGAGTCGAGGCCCAGCTTGTAGAGGTCGGCGATCTTCTGATTGACCGTGCCCTTCGCAGGGTTCTCCTTGGTCATCTGGGTGAAGAGCTCGTTGATGCGGATTTCGTTGTTGTCGTTCAACACGTTGAACATGTTGTAGCTCGAATGTTCGGGCTTGAGCGGATTTTTAGCCTGCCAGCCGCCCGTAGCGTACTGGTAGAAACTCTCGTTGGGGGCGACCGAAGTGTCCATGTTGGACGGATCGAGCGCCGGCGTCGAGTTGGTCGGTTTGTTTTGGCAGCCCATCATACAAAGAACGGTTGCAGCGAAAAGAATTTTTTTCATTGGTTGTTTACTCTAAAATATTTTAAGGTTTCTGTCTGTTTTCGATTCAGTACGAAGAACGGTTCGACGGGACCGCGCTCCGTTCGTGCCCGGCTTATTTGCGGATGGCCGCCACTCCCGGCAGCTCCTTGCCTTCGATGTATTCGAGCAGTGCACCGCCGCCCGTCGAAACGTAGCTCACCTTGTCGGCCAGGCTGAACTTGTTGATGCAGGCCACCGAATCGCCGCCGCCGATGAGCGAGAAGGCTCCTTTCGAAGTGGCTTCGGCGATCGCTTCGGCCACGGCTTTCGAGCCGGTAGCGAACTTGTCCATCTCGAAAACACCTACGGGGCCGTTCCACAGGATCGTTTTGCAGCCCAGGATGTGTTCGCGGAAAGTCTTTTTGCCCTCCTCGCCGATGTCGAGACCCATCCAGCCGTCGGGGATGTCGTTCACCGGAGCCTGGCGCGTATCGGCGTCCTCGGCGAATTTGTCGGCGATCAGCGCATCGGGCGAGAATACCAGCTTCACGCCGCGCTCCTCGGCTTTCTTCACGATTTCGAGTGCCGTGGGGAACATCTCCGGCTCGCAGAGCGAGTTACCGACTTTGCCGCCCTGCGCCGCTGCGAAGGTGTAGGACATACCGCCGCCGATGACGATCGAATCGACCTTTTCCATCAGGTTTTCGAGGATCGAGATCTTGGTCGAAACTTTCGACCCGCCGATGATCGCCGCGAACGGGCGCCGGGGATTCAGCATCAGACGATCGACCGCCTGCAATTCGTTCTCCATCACGTAGCCGAACATCTTGTCGTGGGGGAATTTATCGGCGATCAGGGCTGTCGAGGCGTGTGCGCGGTGCGCGGTGCCGAAAGCGTCGTTGATGTAGCAGTCGGCATACGAAGCCAGCCGCTCGACGAACTCTTTCTGCGAGGCTTTGACCGCTTTTTTTGCAGCGGCTTTCTCCTCTTCCGAAGCATCTTCGGCAAGTCCGCGGGGCTTGCCCTCCTCCTCGGCGTAGAAACGCAGGTTTTCGAGCAGCATCACCTCGCCGGGTTTGAGGTTCCGGGCTGTTTCGGCCGCTTTTTCTCCCATGCAGTCGCCGGCGAAAATCACGGGTTTGCCCAGCAGCTTTTCGATCGCGGGGACGATCTGTCCGAGCGAATATTTCATATCGTTGTTCTTCTTGGGCCGTCCCAGATGCGACATCAGGATTACCGAGCCGCCCGCGTCGAGTACCTTGCGGATCGTGGGGATCGCCGCCCGGATGCGGGTGTCGTCCGTTACCTGGCCCTTGTCGTCGAGGGGGACGTTGAAGTCCACGCGGATAATCGCCCGCTGCCTTTGAAATCGTAAGAATCGATTTTGAACATAATTCGAAATATTTAATGGTTGAACGTGCTGGTTCCACAACCGGCTATAACGTGACAAATTTAGCAAAATAGTTTGTAAATGCGTCGTGTCCGCCGGGGAATTTGAGATTGTGGGGGCGGGAAACGATCCTGTGGATCGCTTTCCGATGCCGGAATTTGTCCTTTTGCTTCGTGCCGGCGCTATGTTTTCGGTGGAACATAGCGGGTTGTCCGTTTATTCCGTTTTCGTTCGCGGACGACTTCGGCGACCGGTCGTAAGCTTGCGGAATCCGGGCCGGATTTTGTCGGATACCGCCTTGCGGGGCCCGGGATTTGCAGGGGTTGCCGTCGGGGAGGGTCCGGGGTCCGGCGGCGATCGGATAAAAAATTCGACGACAGGTATCATTTTTATAAAAAACAACTATCTTTGCTGATAGTTTGATAGTAAAACACCCCTCGAACGTCACAAAATCTAACAATATGTACGGTAAAATTAAAGAACATTTGGAGCATGAGCTGGCCGAAATCAAAGCGGCAGGGCTCTACAAGAACGAACGCATCATCGAATCCCCGCAGCGTGCCGAGATCACGGTCGGCGGACGTCAGGTGCTGAATTTCTGTGCGAACAACTACCTCGGCCTTTCGGACAATCCGCGTCTGATCGAAGCGGCGAAGAAGGCGATGGATGCACGCGGCTACGGCATGTCGTCCGTGCGTTTCATCTGCGGTTGCCAGGATATGCACAAGCAGCTCGAGAAGGCGATCGCCGACTATTTCGGTACCGAAGACACGATTCTCTATGCCGCTTGCTTCGACGCCAACGGCGGCGTGTTCGAACCTCTGTTTACCGAGCAGGATGCGATCATCTCCGATTCGCTCAACCATGCGTCGATCATCGACGGCGTGCGTCTGTGCAAGGCCGTTCGCTACCGTTACGCCAACGCTGACATGGCCGAGCTGGAGGATTGCCTCAAGAAAGCCCAGGCACAGCGTTTCCGCATCATCGTAACCGACGGCGTCTTCTCGATGGACGGCAACGCCGCTCCGCTGGACGAGATCTGCAAGCTGGCCGAGAAATACGATGCGCTGGTGATGGTCGATGAGTGCCACTCGGCAGGCGTGCTGGGCAAGACCGGTCGCGGTATCACCGAACTCTACAACCTGCGCGGACAGGTCGATATCCTGACCGGTACGCTGGGCAAAGCCTTCGGCGGCGCGGTAGGCGGTTTCACCACCGGCCGCAAGGAGATTATCGACATGCTGCGCCAGCGTTCGCGCCCGTACCTCTTCTCGAACTCGCTGCCCCCTGCCGTAGTGGGTGCTTCGATCGAGATGTTCAAGATGCTCGGCGAGAGCGATGCGCTGCACGACAAGCTCGTGAAGAACGTCGAGCATTTCCGCAAGGGTATGATGGCCGCCGGCTTCGACATCAAGCCTACGCAGTCGGCTATCTGCGCCGTGATGCTCTACGATGCCAAACTGTCGCAGGATTTCGCCGCCCGTCTGCAGGACGAGGGTATCTTCGTGACCGGCTTCTACTATCCCGTGGTGCCGAAGGGACAGGCCCGTATCCGCGTGCAGGTTTCGGCCGGCCACACCACCGAGCAGCTCGACCGTTGCATCGCAGCGTTCGTGAAGATCGGTAAGGAGATGAACGTAATCAAATAAGTTTACAACCGACTAAAACGAGTTTTTCCATGCCTAAAGCAACTTTGGACGCTATCGACGGGAAGATTCTCCAGTACCTCGTCCGGAATGCACGCATGCCGTTCCTCGAGATCGCACGCGAGTGCGGGGATTTCGGGTGCGGCCATTCACCAGCGTATCCGCAAGTTGCACGATTCGGGGGTGATCCTGGGAAGCCGCCTGATCGTGGACCCCAAGATGCTGGGTTTCGACGTATGCGCTCTGATCGGTATTTGCGTGCAGGATCCGATGTATATGATGCAGACGATGGAGAAACTCAAGGAGATTCCCGAAATCGTGGAGTGCCACTTCATCACCGGAAATTTCAACATTCTGGTAAAACTCTACTGCCTGGACAACGAACACCTGATGAAAACCATTTTCGACGGAATTCTGCGTATCCAGGGCATTTCGACCACCCAGACCTTCATTTCGCTCAACGAGGCTTTCCAACGCCAGGTGAGCATCGATTTCATCCGGGCTGCGGAGCGTTGAAAAGAGGACGGGAATAGGAAACGACGGGACGTGCCTGCGGGTGCGTCCCGTTTTTTATGGCTCCCGGGTCCTGCATCCTTGCGAATCCCGAAAATTGTGACTACCTTGCAGAGGCTATGGAAAATGAGAAAAAACCGACGATCATTCGTCTTACCAAGGAGTTTACATTCGAGGCGGCTCATGCGCTGGAGGGTTACGACGGCCTTTGCCGCGAGATTCACGGCCACTCCTATCGCCTGTTCGTGACGGTCAAGGGGACGCCTTGCGCCGACGAGTCGAATCCCAAGTTCGGCATGGTGATGGATTTCGGAGAGCTGAAACGGATTGTGAACGAACAGATCCTCTCCCGCCTCGACCATGCTTTCGTCATGCGCCGCACGGCCGAAAGCACCCGTGTAGCGGAACAGATCGGCTGTCGCTTCGGCCGCATCGTGCTGGTCGATTATCAGCCTACGTGCGAGAATATGCTCGCGGATTTCGCCGCCCGCATCGAAGCCAACCTGCCGTCCCATGTCAAGCTCCACGCCCTGCGTCTGCACGAAACGGCGACTTCGTTCGCCGAGTGGATGGCCGAGGATAACCGATAGAATCCGATGGAAAAAACTCTTTCTTGTCGATGCCTATGCATTGATTTTCAAGTATTATTATGCGTTCATGGGGCGTCCCATGCGCAATCGTGCGGGGATGAATACCTCGGTGGTGTTCGGTTTCACGAAATTTCTGCGCGACATCCAGAAACGGGAACATCCCGACCTGCTGGGCGTCGCGTTCGACCCGAAAGGCGGCAGTTTCCGCCGCGAAATTTTCCCCGAATACAAGGCCAACCGTGCCGAAACGCCGGAGGATATCCTGTTGTCGGTGCCTTATGTCAAGCGGATCGTCGAGGCGATGTGTATTCCGGTGCTGGAGGTGCCCGGTTACGAGGCCGACGATGTGATCGGCACGCTCGCGCACAAGGGCGTCGAGGCGGGTTACGACGTTTTCATGGTTACGCCCGACAAGGACTACGGACAGTTGGTGTGCGACAACTGTAAGATCTACAAACAGAAAGGCAACGACGGTATCGAAATCGTCGGCCGGGAGGCGATCCGCGAGAAATACGGCATCGAGAATCCGCAGTTGGTCCGTGACATCCTGGCGTTGTGGGGCGATGCTTCGGACAACATTCCCGGCGTGCCGGGCATCGGGGAAAAAACCGCCTGCAAGCTGGTGCAGGAGTGGGGGACGGTGGAAAATATCCTGCAAAACGCCGATCGGATCAAGAGCCGGCAGGGTGAGAAGATCGCCGAGTGGGGCGACAAACTCCTGTTGGCCAAGCGGCTGACGACCATCTGCCTGGACGTGCCGATCGACTTTCGGGAGGAAGATTTGACGGTGTGCGCCCCCAGGATCGACGAGCTGAAGGCCCTTTTCGCCGAGCTGGATTTCCGGATATTCCTGAACGATCTGACGAACCTGGCTCCTGCCGAACCGCTGCCCGAAGGGCCCCGTCAGGCGGCCCAGACCCAGTTGGCGGAGGTGGCGCGTGCGAAGTACCGCAGCCGCTAAAAACGCTGCGCTGGCGGGGCAGGGAGATCTGTTCGCTGCCCGGCAGCCGAACCCGGGGAATCCCGGCATCCGACCGGGGATCGGCGCCGTCCGATGAACAGACGGCGGAAAGCGAGGAGTTCGCCACAGGCGCAAACCACACCCCACGCCTATACGATCGTGCGTACGGTGCAGGAGCTGGAGGCTGTCCTGCGCGAAGTGGCGGCCTGTCCGGAGTTTTGTTTCGATACCGAAACGACGGGATTCGACATTTTCAACGACCGGATCGTGGGGCTTTCGCTTTCGCGGTACGTCCTTACGAGGCGTGGTATATTCCGTTCAATGAATCCAATACGGCCGAATATGCGGCCCTTATCCGGCCGCTGTTCGCCGACGAAAAGATCGCCAAGATCGGGCAGAACATCAAGTTCGACCTGATGGTGCTCGGTCGCCTGGGGGTCGAGATTCGCGGCCGGCTTTACGATACGATGATCCTCCATTACCTGCTCGATCCCGAGTCGCGTCACAACATGGATGCGCTGGCGATGCGCTACCTCAATTACCGGCCGATTTCGATCACTTCGCTCATCGGCAAGGGAGCCCGGCAGCTGACTATGGACATGATTTCGCTGGAGCGGGTGGCCGAATACGCTGCCGAGGATGCCGACGTGACGCTGCGCTTGGAAACAGGTGCTGTGGCCGAAGGTCGAGGAGTTGGATCTGGCCGGGCTGTACCTGGAGATCGAGGAGCCGATGATCGCTGTGCTGGCCGAGATCGAGACGGCCGGGGTGCGGATCGATTCGGAGGCGCTGGCCGAGTATGCCGTCGAACTCAATAAAACCCTCAACGATCTGGAGGGAGATATACGCCGTCTGGCGGACGAGCCGTCGCTCAACGTCAATTCGGCGCGGCAGCTGGGCGAGGTGCTTTTCGGGAAGCTCCGCATCGCGGAGAAGCCCAAGATGACCAAAACCAAGCAGTTTTCGACCGAGGAGGAGTACTTGCAGACTTTCGCCCACAAATACGAGATCGTCGATAAGATCCTCGAATACCGGGGCGTGAAGAAGCTGCTTTCGACCTATGTGGAGGCATTGCCTCTGCTGGTCAATCCGGCGAC
>ENA-OPYT01000342-OPYT01000342.1-human-gut-metagenome-genome-assembly--contig:-NODE-342-length-14602-cov-4.531123_pt1 | contig 14602 bp, 19 predicted proteins | sample MGYA00242636_ERZ504480 | MGnify/ENA primary metagenome ERZ504480 (study PRJEB26092, sample SAMD00036228) | human gut metagenome | host: Homo sapiens | study: EMG produced TPA metagenomics assembly of...
CCCGCAAGAGAATCCGTCCCCAAGGGCAAAGAGCCCAAAGAGGGCCGATGATCAGCCGGGAGGTACGTCAAAGGTAAACGCCTTTGCCCGCGAGAGCTTCAAAGTTAAAGTTGCTCCAGGAAAATAGAGATTTGACATTGCTGGTGTGCCGGTTTGGAAGGATGGAACATGGAAAGCTATGTCTGTGAGATTAAAGGATTGATTGATGATATATTTCAGAAAAAATGATAAAATAAAAAGTATGGACAACGAAAAGAATTTCAAACTGACGGGCCCTGAGCTCCAAACCGAACTGCTTAAACGTATGAAATATCGTGAAGAAGCGAGGCGATGCGGTAACTGTAAATATTATTATCGTACCATGAGTTTAGACAATATATCCAAATGCTGCCTGATTCCATTTTATAGACCTGAATATACATGAGGACGGGTATTGCGGTTATTATCAACAGACAGAGTGAGACAGTGCCGTTTAAGCCCTGTAAGGAAGTGCAGCCGCTGCAAGTAATCTTGTAACGGCTGCTTTATTTTCCCGCCTTAGAAAGCGCCGTAATATTTGATATGGCGTTCTTTGTTGCATATATGTGTCATACTACGTATCTTTGTATCAGGTTTTCAGAGTATTCAGGGGTTACAATTCATTTTTCAGGATATGGGCAGTCAGTTAGAACTTTTTCCATGCGGCAAGCTCGGTTTCAACGAACGGTGCGGCAAACTTTCAAGCACTCCGTTGCGTCGCAGCGCTGCGAGTCGCGGCGAGCGTATCCGCCTGCGTAACCGTGTGATGACCGCCCGCCTGTACTACTGGCGCGAGATTATGCGCCGCCGTCTTGACGACGTGATGATCATCCTCGCGGAAAACGAGTTCTTCGTCGACGAGCGTACCATCAACAACGCCTGGCTTGAATGCGCCGACTTCTTCGAATGGCTCTGCAGCACCCATGCCACTGTCCGCCAGCTCCGCCGTATGTTTCCCAGCTGGAAATGGTAACCTTATATATTGTCTATAAAATCGGCTGTATATACAACCTCATAGACTTTGAGCCCGTCCGGTCTCTTCTGCGGTCTGCACCGCGCTCTTCTGAATGATTTGGCGCAGTTCTCCATTTTGAATCCCTGTACCGCCCTATGCAGCGCTTCTACCATATCGAGCCTTGCGAAAGCCGTCTCCTGCACCTGCAGTGGCTTGTTCACATTGAACGAGGCACAGTCGTTAAAGCCGATTTTCAGCTCCAGGGAAACCTGTACACGCTGCATTCCGGGATGTGCCGCCGACATGTTTTCCGCTCCCGGATAGCTGAGTTCCACCAGGCAGCACGGGAATGCCACAGGCGGCCGGCTGTCCTGGAAATCCAGCTGCCCTTCGTCAGCATCCACCCAGCGCAGTTCCGGCACTTTTTCACGAATACGTTCCATTACTGTTTTCAAGATTTCTTTTTTCATCGTTCCATTGTATTTTTAAACAGTTGTTCCACATCTTTTTTTATGAGTGTTTCCAATTCATGGCTTTCTCCCATGAACCGGCGGCGGGGTACCAGCATTTTCCGGGTGTGCTGTTTCACCACGTACGGCTTCCCTTTTTGGGACACACGTTCATGGCTTCTTACCACTACGCTGCCGGAGAATCCCTCGTTATGGGCACGTGCATAAGGCACCCTGTCACCACCGGCGGTAATGACCACCCTGCGGGCGTTGATCTCGTCAACGTCGATACTCTTACGCAGGGCTCCACTCTGTACAAGCAGTGTCCCCTTTCCGGGCTTGTATCTTTTACCCCATGGCTTCCATGGTTCCCCGTCGAACGCCTTTTCCGAGAAACGTTCCAGGAAGTACCGTTTTGCAGTGGAAGCCACCGCTTCGGGTACCGCCTCTATGGCTTCTTTCACCCTTTGTTCCAATTCCTTGCTGAAATCCATTGCTTTACATTTTAAAATGGTTATATTTGCATCGAAGTCCTGTCCTGACGGGGAGACAACACGCATCCAACACCCCGGGGGTGCAAGGGGGATTTGCAAGGTCTGAGAATCGACAGCGCCAGGCAGGATCAGCCCCAAGAAGGAGTGCAACACCGGCCATCCAATCCGAACGGGCGGAGGAACGACGGCATCGTTCCACCTTTACGGTTCGGACGGACGCGAGGATGCGCTCCGACGCTTTTTTATCAGCAGCCCCCTGCGGCGTTTGTCCCATATCTCCTTTTTAAGGTTTACTTTCCGGTTTCCCGGTGTGCGTGTCTGCATGACATACCAGGTCTTCAGCACCAGCTTTTCCCCTTCTATCCGGTAGTTTACGGCCAGTACCTCATCCCTGTAGTATTTCAACAGGCAATAGGTATCAAGCAGGTCATGCTTTATCTCATCATTGAGCCACACCTCGTCCGGGGCGTGCAGGGTTTCCAGCATGGCATCCCAGTATCTTATGCGGTTGTCCCGTCCCTTGCCTGCAGTATGGCTGTCGAACTGTTTTTTCTCGACAATGACTTTCCGGCCATCATAATCCGTCAGTACGATTCTTCCGTCTTCGGCGTATGTTTCCCATACCTCCTGTTCACTCCGCCCACTGACAGGGATATTTCCTGAAGCGTCCCTCTTCATGGCCTGTACCCCGGGCAGGTTCCAGCGTTCGGCGGTCATGTCCTTCAGATAGGACGATGCCTGCTGCGGGAACTTGCGGATGTACATCTGGTCGGCTGTGAATACCTGTGCCGAGTCACAACGGTTCACTCCCCAGCCTTGCGCCTCGGCCTTTTTCCATTCGGCCGTTTTCAGGAAGCCGTCCACACGCCGGCGCATCTCTTCAAGATCGACCTTTACCTGGTGCTTCATCCGTCCGGTCACGAGGCACCTGCAGGCCCAACCGTTCGGCGGGTATATTTTGTTCCATCGCGGGTCATTTTCGGGCAGGATGACCCCATGAAGCTTCATGTGTTCCTCACGTACCCTGCCGTCATTCACCGTCAGGTACTCCCAGAAAGGATATACCTTTTTCCTGGTCCGCAATTTCCGGTAGGTAGACATACCTTCGGCTGTGAGCACCGCCGTTTCGTATTCCGTCCTCTGCCAGGTCTTGTTAAACACTTCGGTGGTTTCCTTTGCCCTGCGGTGAAACTCACCAAAGTTTCCGCTTTCCCGGAAGAGCCTGTTCAGTTCCTGTATTTCCGCCAGCGTCTTGGCAGCGGAGAAATGGAACAGGTTCTGCTCCATCGCCATACGGAACAGGTCATCCGACAACTTGTAGGCCACGTCCACATCGGCATTTCTCGGTCCTTCTTCAAATGCCGTTCGAACAGCCTTTAAAAAGTCTTCGGCAAAGAACCGGAAAAGCTCCGGACTGAAACCTGCCAGTTCACCGTTCCATACGGCAGCGATGAGCCTTTCATCCAGGGGGGAGGTATCACTCATGCGGATTATGCCAGCCCCGCCCGGATGCGGGGCCGCCACGAAAAAAGATTTTATCCTTTCCCAAAGCGTACGTTCATCGGCATTCTCCACCGTTCCTACGGGTGTACCATTCCTGACCTGTGGTTTTACCGCTTTGGCCGGCCGGTCATCATTTCCCGTATCGGCTGGTGCCCCCATGAACACTTCCTCCCCGTCCTTCGGTTCGGGGATGCCGTATTTCTCATAGCCGTAACTGCGGGGAATAGGAATCATCGTAGAGAGCGTTTTCAGGTCACTTACGGTAAGCTCGTCCTTCTTGTCCACGAATGAGAACTTTCCGCCATGTACCGGATATCCCCTGCTTTCAAGCAGCGGTACAAGGTATTTGTTCAGCATGCGTATGACAAAACGCCGGTCGCTGCGGTGTTTCTTCTCCTGCACTTCCAGATGTACCTTGCTCTGCGAGAGCGACGCACCGTCTTTGGTGGTCATGGTCTGTCCCAGTACGGTTATGAGTATCTCCTCGTTGCAGGCATTGCGGAAATCGTTATAGAGCGCCCCGTTGCTGCTTCCGCTGAGTGTCGTCTGTTCCACGTCACTCTCTTTCGGGATGACAATGTACGGTGCCGATCCCGCTTCCTCGAATGCCTGTATGAGAAGCCTCCTGCTTTGTTCGTCCATGCTGTTGTACTTTCCTATGCGCTGCGGCATCCCGAAGAGTTCCACGAACTGTGCCCAGTCCCCGAATCCCCCGCGCTTGTATATCACATAGGGAGCCACTTTCAGCAAGAGCCCAAGGTCATTATCCTCTCCCCACTGTATGATCATACCGTCATCGCTGTAACTGATCCCGTCCGTATCGTACTGGCGCCGCAGTATCAGCTTCTCTTTGGGACGTATGTGCTTGCGCGGTATGCTGTTGAAGTCGAACCCGTTCACGAAAGAATATTCGTCTACGGATATTCCCCAGAAAAGGCTCCACATGATCTCTTTCAGCTGGTTCTCGAACTCCACAGTATCTATGAGTTCCGTTATCCGTGGTACTTCCTTCCTGTTTACCGTAAAGTTAATATCGCAGTCGGTTATCGCCTCTATACGTTTGCCGATGGCATCCGTCACAGTCCCGTCCATGAGTATGTCCTCATACAGGTCGTACAGTTTGCTGCGCAGCCCCATGTCAGCCGCCCTGAGCGCACTTTTCCATGTGCCTATGTCGTTTATTCCCCTGTGCACGGGCTGCACTAGTATCTGATTGTATACCGGTGTTACGGCCTTCCTGGACACAGGTTTTTCCTGCCGTTCTTTCCTTTTCCTGTTTGTCATAAAGTTTCCGTTTAAAAGTGGTTGTCACGTTTCCTGTTGCTTCCGAATGCTATTTCCCCGCAGCACCTGCACTCTTGCCGTCCCGGCTGCTCCGGTGCTGCCGGCAGGTTCGGGTTCTGCCTGTTCTGATTGTTCCTGAGCCATTCAATGGCACGATCGTAGCGCTTTTCGCGCATTTCAATATCCACTCCGGCGTTACAGATATTACAGAAGTGCCAGGCGGCTATATCCTTTACAAAGAGCAGCAATATGGGATTGCGTTCCTTTCCCCTGGCGGCGAATATCTTTCCTGTATCGTACTTGGTAAGATATCCCTGTACCTCCTCTATGGCGGCGTCTATGGCCGACATCATCGCCGCATCATCGCCATGGCTGATGGTATCCATATCCTCCTCATAGATGTGGGTTGTCATTTCCTCTACTTCCAAATAAGCCATATATTTTTATTTTTAATGGTTTGTCACATTCTTTTTTTCGTTATGGGGGCGTCTTCCTATCCAGTAACTTCCGGCTTCCATGTGGGCGTTCAGCTGCTGGCACATGTAATATCCCCCTTCAATGGCATCCGGTCCGTCTGCCGGTGCCGGCAGTCCGTCGTCGAACAGCCTGAACTGTTCCTCCAGCCGCTGCATGTCCGGATTGTCCTTCTCCCGTATGTTGAAAACGAGCCTTCCCGCCCTGTTCAACGGTTCCAGGTTCCCTTCTATACGCACGAATTTGTCGGGTTTGTCACGCCCGTCGGGTGAGATACTGATGTAATGTCCTTTTTCCTTCCCTTTTGCAAGGAAAAGAGGAACGAATACCTGCTGGTAGAACGGATCCTGCAGTTTGTTATTCTCTATGTAGTTCCTCTGCTGCGTCCTTTCCCTTACGTAGTCCCGCTGATAGTAATACCAGTTCACGAACTCGTCGTTGGTGACATGCCGCAGATATCCGGTATATACATACAGCGTTCCCTCGTATAGCCCCATGAGAAAATTCGCCTTGAAGGAGTTCTTCTTCGCCTTCTTGCCGGTGGTGTTGCTCGGTGCCGGGTCCCCGTAACTGACAATATATTTGAGCTTGCCTATGGGCGGGCATTCTCCCCAGCGTATCTCCTTGAAGTAGGAACCCTCCACCACCGGATTATTGAAACACTCCTTCTGCCCGCTGGCGAGGCTCACCTGTGCCAGCACCTCGTCTATCGTCTCCTCAGTGTTCTTTTCCGGCCATACGGACGTTCCGAACTGGTAATCCGCCTGCGGATCGGGATTATTGATATCCACCATGCGTATATTGATGATATCCCAGTTTCCGATAGGCTTCTCCCTTGCTGCCAGTTTCCTTGCCTTGTTACCTGCACGTGAGACGCAGCAGTCCTTTGCGATGACGTTCCCCGTCCAGACGGTAAGCAGCGCCTCGCTGATGGAGCGGGTGAAGAACAGCGCCTGCTCGAACCAGTTCCATTTGTTGTTCACTATCTCCGGATTGCGGCATTCCTCGTCGGTATCGTAGTCATCCATGAGCAATACGTCCGGGCGTACCTCGTCCATTTTGACTCCGCGCGGTGACTGTCCCCAGCCCATCGCCATGAACGACACGCGGGTGCTGAGGGTGAAATAGTCCTCCGTCCATTTGTCACCGATGAGGTTGCCGTAGAAATATTTCAGCCGCTCGTTCGCCTCGAACTGCGCCCGGTACTGGTTCAGCAGCTTCCTTGCGCCGTCATTGGTCGCCGAGGTCATGATGACGCACCGCTTGTTTTTCTTCACGATGACCAGGTACAGCACGATGAACATCACGATGGTGGACTTTGCCAGCTCACGCGCCCAGCTCAGCACTTCGTACCAGTTCCCGTCGGAATGCCCGATGATGCGCCTGATGGCTTTCTTCTGGAATCCTGCAAACTCGTATTTGGCATATCTGTAAAACATGAACTTCGCCCATGCTACAGGGTCCGCTTCCAGTTCGCGCAATTTCCTTGCCTTTTCTTCTCCGGTCATGGTGAAGTCTACGGCGGTCTGTGTACGTATCTGCCTCAGGGTTTCTTCCCAGTCGTCGGAGAGTGTCCTGTTGTTTCCTGTCAGTCTCTTTTTTGCCATGGCGTTACCTTAATTTCTCCTTTACAAATTCGTCAAAATAATAACTCAGTTCGATTGCCTTCTGCGGGTCACGCTTGCGCAGCCAGAAAAGGATCTGTTTGCTCACGCTGATGATATCGGCTATGCCGTAGTCCCCTTCCATTTTGGCGATGGCGGCGGAGAGTTTGTTGATGGTGTCGGCTTCGGCGGAAGTGGCATACTTGTCACCACGCTCGGCTATGACCTTGTTCATTTCCGCTATCTGCATGTAGAGATTGCGTATCTGTTCCTCCCGCGTGGTGGTGACGGCCGCCCGCAGCATTTCCCAGTTACCCTCCTTGCTCCACTTACTCATGGTGACAGGGCTGACACCCACCTTTTCGGCTATCTGCCTGCTTTGCAGTTCTCCCTGCATGTAGAGCATCTTCGCCCAGTCCTTTTTCTGTTGATTCGTTAGTGTCTTGGACATATTTATTCTCTTGATTATTACAGTACAAAGTTAGGCAGCGCATACCGATTAAAATAATCCGCCTGCAACAGTTTCCGTCTACAGGTAAACAGTTTCCACTCGGTAGGAAACTGTTACAGGGCGATTTGCACACCTTCTTTTTATCCCTGAATTTTGCAGCAAACAAAATGAGAAAAGCAATGGGCAAAGCATATACATTCTGTGTACATGACGAATCCGTAAACACTTACGGTTTCCGCATGCTGACTTCGGGGGCCAACCTGGAAGAATTCAAAAAGAATCCCGTGGTACTCTATAACCATAATGACTGGGAAACCCCGATAGGGCGCGGTGAGAACGTGCGTGTGGAGGACGGCAGGATTCTGGTGGACGTTGTATTCGACGAGGAAGACGAAAAAGGACGTACGATAGCCGGCAAGGTGGAGCGCGACTTCCTGCGCATGGCCAGTATCGGCACCTGGCCGCCTGAAGAGATCAGCGATGATCCCGCATTGAAACTTCCGGGACAGACGGGACCCACCGCCACAAGGTGGACCATGCGGGAGGTGTCTGTCTGCCCCATAGGTTCCAACCACAATGCCCTTGCCATGTATGACCGCGCGACAAACAAACGTATAGACTTGTCTGACAGGCAGGCGCTTGTCAGGCTGATGGATAAGGAATTCAGTATTAACCATAAAAGAGAGAACAATATGAGTTATTTGACACAGATGTTGAAACTGTCGGATTCCGCATCCGACCAGGCTGTCCGGGAAGCCGTACAGGACTTGATTACCCTGCGTGACAACCTGCAGGTCGAGAACGCCACGCTCAAGAGCGAAAAACAGACACTGCAGGAACGTGTGACAGCCTTTGAGACGAAGGAGAAGGAAGCCAATAAACAGAAAGCCGTCGCACTGGTGGACGCGGCAGTGAAAGACGGGCGCATTGACGCCAAAGGACGTGACAGTTGGCTGGAGGACTTTGCCGTTGATTTTGCAAAGGCCGAAGTACGCCTCAGTTCCATTTCCGTACGTCAGTCCGTCAGTTCCCAGGTACAGACCGGGGGAAAGGCCGGAGGAAACGTGCAGCTGGCAGACATGTCTTTCAAGGAGATCCTGGAGAAGGATATGCTCAAGGAACTTAAAAAGGACAGGGACCTCTACCGGGAGAAGTTCCGTGAAGCCTACGGTAAATACCCGGAATAATCATTTTATAAACATAAAGATAAAAAGACAATGAAGACAAAATTCATCTTTTCACTGCTCACAGCGTTGCTGTTCAATTTCGCCACCTCAGGCTTGTTTGCCCAGAGTATCGGCATCGACCACAACCTGATGTTCGGCATCCAGATGGGGCTTTCGCTGGTTCCGTTGCAACTTACCGGCTGCCTGGCGGAGGGCCTTAACAAGGAAATCTGGATTCCCGAGATTATCGAGAAGTTCTATCCGGAAACCTCGTTCGTTTCCGACTCGCGTGATTTCAGCATGTGGACCGATAACGAGTACCTGAACCTGCAGGAAGCGGGTATCGACCCCAGAGTATTCATCGACAATGAGGTATATCCGATACCGGTAGTCGCCCGTGGTGACAAACCCTACAAGATTCCGATGAAACGTTTCGATACGGAAAACACCGTACATATCAACGCCATCGAAATCGAAGAATCCGCCGAAAAACGTAGAAGCGTGGCCGCCGGACACCAGAAGTCACTGCAGATGCAGTTTTCCGAGCTGGCCATCTACAACTGGGCGCCCAAGAAGGATAGTGAAACTACCCCGGTTATAAAAATCAACGACGGCAATGCCAGCAAACAGGGTACCGGTTATGTGGCCATGACCTATGAAAAGGTTCTGGCGCTCTCCACCCAGCTCGACATGATGCTGGTTCCAAAAGAAGGGCGTATCCTGGCACTGCATCCGTACCATGCTACCGACTTGCAGCTTCAAGACCTGGAGATGTTCAAGACGTTCTTCTCTACCGGTTCCATGTTCGGCTTCAAAATTCACGTCACTTCCATGGTGCCTAAATACAACGGTACTACGGGTGAGAAGGTGGAATGGGGTGCTCCTGTCCGCGATACGGACGCTATCGCCTCCACAGTATGGTACCGTGATGCAGTTTGTCGTGCCAAGAGCATGGAGGACATGTACTACCGCCTGAATGATCCGGAATACCGTGGTGATGTCCTGGGCTTCAATATGCGCGGCATCGCATTGCCTATTACAGGCAAGTATCTGGGTGCCATGTTTACCACCAAGAAATCCTAACCCTAAAAATTAAAGAACAATGAGCTATATCAATATGAAATCGCGGAGAAGCTTTGACTTCTTCGCCCCCTATACAGAAGAAGGTGACCGCTGTGTACAGATACCGTTCCCGGTCGCTGTAACCCGTAAAACTGAAGGTAAGTCGCTGGTGCACGACTGCAATCCGCAAATAGTGGATATTGCCGCCGAAACCGCAGCAACCACTTTTGAACTGGACACCCGGGTGCAGGCCGGTTCGATTGCTCATCGTCAGGAATGCCAGCACCAAATGCCCAGACCATCGGCAAGGTTGCCTGTGCGGCAAGCAAAGTGACTACGTTGATGTATGACGGAAATGCTTACATCAGTATCGGAACCTCAGAAATCGGAGAATGATGGCAGCACGAGGTTTACGCAAACAATAATCCGGGTAACATCCGCCTGTCACGTACTGTGTGGCAGGGGGAAATCCGCCCCTCGCGTGACAGGTCTTTTCTGCCAGTTTCCGTACGATGGCCTACGGTTATCGTGCCCTGATAAAGTTACTGCAGAACTACCGCCGTAACAACGGCTGCCGTACGATAGCGGACTTCATCAACCGCTGGGCGCCTCCTGTGGAAAACAACACTTCCGGCTATATCAGCCGGGTGTGCCGGGAGATGCAGGTTCCGAACACGTATGTGCCCGATGTGAACGACCGGGTAACCATGTGCGCTTTTGCCGCCGCCATCTCACAGGTGGAAAACGGAGTGCCGGCAGTAACGGCGGACGTGGAAGCGGGATGGGAACTGCTCTGATGATTGATAACCCTTAATGATTTCCAGCCATGAATTCAGACCTGATAATGCAGATTCTCCAATGGCTTGTGCCGAGCGGCATTGCCGGTTCCCTCTGGGCATGGCTGAGACATCGGGAGAACAACAAGGTACTCGCCGCCAAGGAGCGGAACGACGCCTATAAGGAAATGTACGACAACCTGTCAGGAACATTAATAGACTTACAGAATGAGAATATTAAACTCTACAAGGCAGTGCGGGAACTTAACCGTACCATTCAGAGGGCTTCTACTTGCCGGCATTATGCTGACTGCCCTATCCGTGGCGAGCTGCAGAAGTCCGGAGCCATTGGTGCGGAACGAGCACAGCCAAAAAGACAGCCTCTCGGGCAGAAGCGGGTTCGCTCTCCTGCAGCAGCCTGTTCCGCCCAGCATGGCGAAGACGAAATTCCCGACGGATATGCTGGAACTGATTCCGGTGGGCACAGGCTTTAGCCGCCGCAGCGGGCAGGCTACGGTGAATGTCACCCGCATATCGGAAGACAGCCTGGAAGTGACGGCTGCCTGCGACAGCCTGGCCCGGCAGATACTCATCCTTACCGAAGAGAACATACGCATCCGTAACGAGCTTTTCAGGGAGAAGGAGAAACCACCACCTGAAACGGTACATGAACCTACCGGCTTCCAGTGGTTCCAGATATGGATCGGGCGTACGGCCGTCGCCGCCCTTCTGCTGGGAATACTCAGACGGCGATTTATTAACCCTTAAACTTGGAATAAACATGGATAAATTAATATTCGGAATGTCGCAGGTCAAATTCTGCGGCCTTGAAATCGGCTGGTTCGACGAACAGGGAGTCACCCCTGCGGGTACCGCCGCTACCCAGGTGGACATCTACGCCGCCCAGGTAAAGGACGGCCCTGTGGCGACAATCACGAGCAATCCGGGAAAGAAGGCCTTTACGGGCAACCTGATTGACATGTCGGCTGAAAACCTTGTGAATACAATCGGAGGGAGCAAGGATGACCAGGGCAACTGGGAGCCGCCCGAGAAATGGGAGAAGACGGGTGTTATGGATATTGTCTGTGACAGCGGCCATACCATCCGCCTTTACAAGGCGAAAGTCACCGGCAATGACTTCGGCGGCGGCGTGAACTCCCAGGGCGTACTCTCCGTCCAGCTCAACATCGAGGTTATGAAGGATGAGAACGGCAAGCGGATGAAGATATTCGCCCCCGGCATCGATCCTGAAACCGGCAAACCGAAACCGTCTGAAGAAGCCTGACGCGTATGGAGCGCCTTGAAATGGAAATCCTCTCGGAAAGGGTAATGCAGGACGGGGGCATCTCGCTTCCCTTGCGCCTTCCCGGCGGAAGGCATATCCGCTGGGTGATGCGTGTCCCCACTTATGCGAGCCTGCTGAATATCGGCCGGATGTACCTGAAACTGGGAGTCCGGTATGACGAGGTGAAGGAATATGACTTCGAGCAGAAAGTGGAGTTCATCACCCGCCACGGGGTGGGCGTGAGCCGCATGGTGGCCTGCGGTATCGTCCGGGGGCGTATCCTCTCCCCGTTGCTGAACCGCCCCGTAGCCTGGATGCTCCGGCACTGGATGCACCCGGCCGCCCTTGAGGAAGCCTGGATAATAGTCGTGCGCATGTTTGGTACTGTCCCTTTCGGAAATATTATCAGATTGGCGGAGACAATCAACCCGATGTCGCCCCTGCTGAGCCACGGAAAAGGATAGAACGGGAGTTAAAGGGCTATATGGAGCCTTCACATAGCCCGTTCGGACTGATAGGACAGATAGCCCGCGATACGGGCTGGAGCATAAGGTATATCCTGCACGGGGTGAACTATCCGACGCTCATGCTGATGTGGCGGGACTGTCCCAGGCATATTCCCGCACGCAGAAAGACGCCCGCCGAACTTTCCCGGGAGATGTCCGCCCGCAGCGGCGGTACCCCGGAAAACATGTCGCCCCTGGAGTTCTTCAGGAGCATGGAGGAAGAGGAATGAAAACTGTTTGTCACATAATAAACCGCTATAAGAAATGCAGCCTATCAAGCTTGAAATATTTCTGGATGACAGGACGCTTGCCGGCATGAAGTCGGCCGAGGGCAACATAGCCGCCCTGGAGAGCTTCAACAGGCAGATGGTCGAACGTCTGCAGGGCGAGCTCAAGCAGCTGGAGAGACAGTACAGGCAGCTGCAGAAGCAGGGCCTTGCCGGTGACAGGGAACTCGCCGACATACAGGCGCTCAAAGGTGTCATCGGCGGCCTGAAGGATGAGATAAAGGCATACGAGGCCGCCAAGAGACAGGCCGGAGAGACGCCCCTTGTGGCGCATGACCCGGCACCGAAGCTGAACCAGGTCAGAATGACCATGGCACAGATCGCCCGGGAGCTTCCCTCGCTGGCCATGGGGCCGCAGATGTTCTTCCTGGCCATATCCAACAACATCCCGATGTTTACGGACGCCGTGAGCAATGCCCGCAAGGAATACGAGCTCATGACGGCCGCAGGAAAGAAGGCGACCCCGGTATGGAAACAGGTGGCAGCTTCGCTGTTCTCCCCGCAAACGGCACTGGCGGCGCTTATTACGCTGACGGTGGTATACGGTAAAGAAATAGGAGAATGGATAAAGGGGCTCTTTGGCGGGAAAAACGCTATGGATGAACTGCGTGAATCCATGCGGGAAACCTATGAGGTGGAAAAAGAGGCGAATGCCACATTCGTGAAAAGCCGGTTTGAGATGGACAGGGTAATCAAGTCCGTAAAGGAGTTCAAGGGAAGCAAGGAGGAGGAACGCAAAAAGGTAACCGAACTCAACCGTACATACGGCGAAACGTTCGGCTACTACCAGACATTGAGCGAATGGTACGATACGCTTATGAAAAAAAGTTCCGACTATATCGAGGTGCTCGTACTGGAACAGAAGGCCCGGAAATGGCTTGACAAGGCCGTAGAGGAGAGCGATAAGGCCGACAAGCTGAAAGCGGAAGGTGCGGAATCCCACCGTCCATGGTTCGGTGCCGGCGGTAAAATCCACAAGTTCTTCGGCGGAGGTTCCACCGACCAGTTCGGTAGCGACCCTGCTTCCGTAGCTTACAACAAAAAGCTCAAGGACATCTATGATGCGGAAGAGGATGCCCTCAAACGTGCGGAAGAGTTTCAGGATAAAGCCGCCCGTATCAAGGAGGGAACAAATATCAATACCGTAGTTTCCGGTTCGGTGGAAGAATTGGAAAACAGCATAGCGGAGAAACGCAAGGCGCTGAAGAAACTCACAAACAAGGAGGATTATGAGGCGGCCATGAAAGTAATAGAAGCCGAGGAGAAAAAGCTGGAAACCATTACGGGAAAGAAAAACAAGGACGGTGGCAGGAATGCTTCCGACTATCAGGATGCTCTTTCCGATGCCCGCCTGCGTGCACAACGTAAGCTGGAGGATGCCCGTATCGCCCTGATGGCGGAAGGCAGCGCCAAACGCAAGGCACTGCTCCGTCAGGAATACGAGCAGACGCTTGCCGCCATCGACAAGGAAGAACGGGAGCTGCTCTCCAGGCTGGAGAAATCGAAAAAGGCCGGCAATCCGATAGCCCCCGGGGAGGCTGACCGGATAAGGCAGGACGCTTCCTCACAGCGTGTGGTTGCCGGCGTGCAGTATATGCAGGATGTCTACGACGAGGAGAAGCAGTTCCGGGAAAAGGACCGGCAGGCGTGGATAGACTACAACAGGGAGTACGGCAGCTACCAGGAGAAACGGCTGGCAATCACACAGGATTATGCCCTGAAGATTGCCGCAGCCGAAACCGAAGGTGAAAAGGCCATGCTGAAAAGACGGCGCGAGGACGAACTGAAAGAGCTTGATTTCGGGGAGTTCAAGAAGACCGTCAACCTCGCCGACGTATTCGGCAATCTGGACACTCAAAGTACGGAGTCGCTCTCCGCACTTCGCGACAAGCTGAAGGAATACATCAGCGGGGCGGCCAAAGAATTACGCCCCTCGGACTTGAAGCAGCTGCAGGACGCACTGACGAATATTGACCTGAAGCTTGCCGACCGCAAGCCCTTCCGGGAACTGAAACGGTCTATGGATGAATACGCCAAGGCCCAGGAAACTGTCCAAAAGGCGCAGGAGGATCTGAACACCGTCATGGCGGGCGGAAAGGTTATCACCGGTCTGTACAGGGATGAGACGGGCAAGCTCGTCACCGGACTGCTGACACAGGAACAGGCGGAGAAGAAACTGACTGAGGCCCAGGAAAAACCGCCGCAGGAAACGTACGGCAATGGCTCAGAGCCTGCAGGGGGTTGCGGGCGAAATGTCATCCTACACACAGGCGGCCGATGATGTCGTC
>ENA-OPYT01000343-OPYT01000343.1-human-gut-metagenome-genome-assembly--contig:-NODE-343-length-14591-cov-3.393667_pt1 | contig 14591 bp, 11 predicted proteins | sample MGYA00242636_ERZ504480 | MGnify/ENA primary metagenome ERZ504480 (study PRJEB26092, sample SAMD00036228) | human gut metagenome | host: Homo sapiens | study: EMG produced TPA metagenomics assembly of...
CCTGCCGGGCGATCGTGACGACGGGACAGAAGGCTACCGATGTGATCGTGCGCCTTACCGGTTGCGCCGAGCCGCCTGTGGGAGGGAGTGTGGAGTTCGCCTATGCGGACCGTATGCTTCGGTTTTATCGCATGCCCTCTTCGTCGCGGGCCTATCCGAAATCGGTGGAGTGGAAGGCGGACTATTACCGGCGGATGTTCGCCGTGTGCGGGATGCTCTGATCGAATTTCCGATTGGATGAAATCGTACTGCGGCGATCTGTCCGCTGTGAGTTTTTTCGGGGAAAACATTGGTTTCCCCGAATTTTTCTTTAACTTTATAGAGTTAAATCTATAATTTATGACCGTTATGAGAAAATTAACTCTGCTTTTGCTCTGCTTGGCGTTGGGGATCGGCGTGTGTGACGCAAAAAAGAAAAATCGAGGGGTGTATTTTCGGACAGATGCCGAAATCGTGCTGGACAAACCTTATTTCGGGTTGAATGTGAGTAATATGATTCAGGTCGTACTCGAAGCCGACCGAAATCCCGCTTCGGTCCGGGTCGAAACCGAAAATGTGCCTGCCGAGGCGGTTTCCGTGCGGGTGCGGCGCGGTGAACTCGTGCTCGCGTGCGACCCCGGAGCCTTGTCGTCCAAGAGAAAGAACGATATGTCCAAGCGGGTTGTAGTGTATGTGGGCGCCGCTCCGCTGGAGTCGTTTTCGTTGTCGGGGATGTCCTCCGTTTTTTCCGAGACCGAGATCGATAAACCGTCGGTTACGGTCGAATGTATGGGAATGAGCGAGTTCGAATCCAATATTCGTTGCAGAAGCCTGACGATGTCTGTTTCGGGTATGTCGATTTACAAAGGGCAGGTGGTATGCGAGGATACAGCGACGGTGGAGGCATCCGGAATGAGCCAGGCCGTCGCGGATTTTATGTGCCGGGATTTGGATTGTACGCTGACCGGTATGTCCGTTTATAATGGAAATGTGAATTGCAGGCAGAAAGCCGAGGTCGCAGTGGATGGTTCGAGCGAATGTACCTTTTCGGGAACAGCTCGGGACCTGATGCTGGAAGTGTCGGGCATGAGTCAGTTCAAAGGGAGAAAGTTTTTGGCTTCGGGACTTGCCGACTGTGACATTTCCGGTATGAGTACCGCCTCGGTCGCAGCGGCGGGATCGCTGAAATATTGTGTGAGCGGTATGAGCGAATTCAACTATTCGGGCGAACCTGTGGTTATCTCGACATCGGTCGATAACGCCACGGTTCGACACCGTTGATCGACTGCGGGGCCGATTCCTGTAAGGGTGTACTATATTGTCGTACACCCATTTATTGCAGATTATATGAATTATGAATGAATGCAATATTCTTTCAATATTCGTTATTTTGAAGTCCTTTTGCTCCGGATTTTTCGTATATTTGCAGGACGTGGAGCAATCCTGTGGACCGGCATGAGCGAAGTCGTCCGCCGCCGGATTTTTAGGGTTTACTCCGATGTTTCCGACTTTATCTTGAAAGGTAATGGCAATAGAAAAAAAATATGTTGAAACTCCGCTGATGAAGCAATATTATGCGGTCAAAGCGGTGCATCCCGATGCGATTCTCCTGTTTCGTGTCGGCGATTTTTACGAAACTTTCGGCGATGATGCGATCAAGGCCAGCGGAATTCTGGGCATCACCCTGACGCGACGTGCCAACGGAGCCGCGACATTCGTCGAGCTGGCAGGGTTTCCCTATCATGCGATCGACACCTACCTACCCAAGCTGGTCCGAGCGGGCGAACGCGTGGCGATCTGCGAACAGCTCGAGGATCCCAAACAGGTCAAAGGGCTGGTCAAGCGGGGCGTCATCGAGCTGGTTACGCCGGGCGTGGTGCTGGGAGATAATATTTTGGCCAACAAGGAAAATACCTATCTGGCGGCGGTCTATTTCGGCCGGAAAAATACCGGCGTGGCTTTTCTCGATATTTCAACCGGCGAATTTTATGCCGCCGAGGGCAGCGATGCTTACATCGACAAACTCATTTCCAACCTGGCGCCGAAGGAAATCATCTACCAGCGCGGATACGAAGACCGCTTCTCCGATGCGTTCGGCAGCCGGCACTATACCTATCGGCTCGATGAGTGGGTCTTTTCGGAGTCGGTCAACCGGGACAAGCTCTGCAAGCAGTTCGGCACTCAGTCGCTCAAGGGCTTTGGTATCGAACAGTTCAGCAGCGGCATTTCGGCGGCAGGGGCCATTCTCTACTACCTCGAATTTACCGAACATAAGAATACGGCCCATATTTCGTCCATTTCGCGTATCGACCAGGAGGATTACGTTTGGGTCGATAAATTCACGATCCGCAACCTGGAGCTCTTCTCTTCGAACGGTTCGCGCGAGAAGTGCGCGTTCGCAGACGTGGTCGATCGCACCCTCACGCCGATGGGCGGGCGTCTGCTCAAGCGGTGGATCGCCTTGCCGATCAAGGAGATTGATCGCATCAACGAACGTCTGGATGTCGTGCAGCGGTTTTACGACGAGCCCGATTTGGCCGAAAGCGTCGCCGAGCAGATTTCGCAGGTCGGCGACCTGGAGCGCATCGCTTCGCGCATAGCGGCGGCTCGGGTAACCCCCCGCGAAATCGTACAGCTTAAAAATTCGCTTTCGGCGATCGAACTCCTCAAAGCCTTGTTGGAATCGACCGACGACGAGCGTCTTCACGCGTTGGCCGAACAGATCGATCTGCTGGCGGAGGTTCGGGAGCGTATTGCCCGCGAGGTTTACCCCGACCCGCAGAACAATCAAATTCAGCGGGGCGGCATTATCGCCGACGGCGTGGACGCCGAACTGGACGATCTGCGCCGCATCGCTCTGCATGGCAAGGATTTCCTGAACCGTATTCAGCAGCGGGAGAGCGAGGCGACGGGAATTCCGTTGAAAATAAGCTACAACAATGTCTTCGGTTATTATATCGAAGTCCGCAACACGCACAAGGACAAGGTTCCCGAGTCGTGGATCCGCAAGCAGACGCTGGCCAACGCCGAGCGGTATATCACCGAAGAGCTGAAAGAGTATGAAGAAAAAATTCTCGGTGCCGAGGAGAAGATGCTGTTGATCGAACAGCGGATTTACGCCGAGTTGATCGGGTTCATTACGCATTCCCTGGGAGCTTTGCAGCGGGATGCCGCCGTCGTGGCGCGTATCGACTGCCTGCAATCTTTCGCCCGTATCGCTCGGGAGCGCAACTACGTCCGTCCGACGCTCGACGACGGCACGCGCATCGAAATCCGCCAGGGACGGCATCCGGTGATCGAAACCCTGATGCCGGTGGGAGAGGAGTATATCCCCAACGACTTGCTGCTGGACGATAAGGAGCAGCAGATCGTGATGATTACGGGTCCCAACATGTCGGGTAAGTCGGCTTTGCTGCGGCAGACGGCCCTCATTATCCTGATGGCCCAGATGGGGTCGTTCGTCCCGGCGAAAGCGGCTCATATCGGCGTGGTGGACAAGATTTTCACCCGAGTCGGGGCTTCCGACAACATTTCGCAGGGCGAATCGACCTTCATGGTCGAGATGCTCGAGTCGGCCAGCATCCTGAACAATGTTTCCGACCGCAGCATCGTCCTGTTGGACGAAATCGGACGCGGTACGAGCACCTACGACGGTATTTCGATCGCCTGGGCGATGGTCGAATACCTGCACAACCATCCGACGGCCCGTGCCAAGACGCTTTTCGCGACCCACTACCACGAACTCAACGAGATGGAGCAGATGTGCCCGCGCGTGAAGAACTACCATGTGAGCGTCAAGGAGGTGGATAAGACGATCGTCTTCCTGCGCAAGCTGGAGCGGGGCGGAACGGAGCATTCGTTCGGTATTCACGTTGCCCGGATGGCCGGAATGCCGGCCTCGGTCGTAGCCCGCGCCGAAGAGATCCTGAAGAATCTGGAGCTGGTATATGGCAACAACGAGATCGTGCCCAGCAAGAGTCCTCGACGCCGCGACCGAAAAGCGCTCCCCGGAGTTCGCGAGGCGGCGGAAGCGGGGGATCAGACGCGGGGTATGCAGCTTTCGATGTTCCAACTCGACGATCCAGTGCTGGTGCAGATCCGAGATCAGATCAAGGGGTTGGACATCAATGCTCTCACTCCGATCGAGGCGCTTAATAAATTAAATGAAATCAAAAAGATAACTGGATTATGATAAAGCGATACTTTATAGTTGTACTGCTTCTTTCCCTGTTTCCGGCCGGGGTGTACGGCACAACGCCGTGCAGCCGCTAAAAAAGATTGGAAAACGAAATACGATTATGTGGGTGCAGTGCATGACGGACGTATTCTCGTACACCGGGGCGGAGAGGGTAGCAATCCCGTATGGGCCGTTTTTATACGGACGGCTGTTTCGGTTATACGGACACCTGCGGTACGGTGGTCTTCCCGCTCATCTATGACTATGCCGATAGTTTTTCCAATGGGTTTGCCGTGGTCGGCAAAGGGGAAAAGAACGATCGTCGTTTCGGGCTTATCGATCGTCAGGGGCGTGAAGTCGTGCCCTGTATCTATGCGGATGTCGCGGGTTTTTCGTCAGGCCTTGCCCGGGTACAGGAGGGGACGGATTCCGTCCGCCGCTATGGGTATGTCGATACGCTGGGACAGGTCGTAATTCCATTGAAATACGATTATGCCCGGGATTTTTCCGAAGGAATGGCAGTCGTAGCCAAAGGCGAATGGAGCGGTAAGTCCGGCTATGGAAAAAGGGATTTTGAATTTACCGGGAAATACGGATTCATCGATCGTCGGGGTAACGAAGTGATTGCTCCGATATACGACGGTGCGGCCGATTTTTCCGAAGTGCTGGCCGCTGTCGGACAGATGGGGAAATATTATGTACGCTGGGGATTTGTCGATGCCGCAGGGACGTTGGTCATCCCATGCAAGTATTACGAGGTTTCTTCGTTCCGAAATGGCCGTGCGGTCGTCTGCATTGTTTCCGGCGGTGCTTTGAAGTACGGCAGTATCGACCGGAATGGACGGGAAATCCTACCTTGTATTTACGATTGGGTGCAGCCCACGCCGTTCGGAACGACCTGGGTCGGAGAAGGGGAGGATTTCGCTTCCCGGGCCTGTACCCTGCTCGATGTTTCCGGCAAACCGTTGATCGACTATAAGGTCTATCAGGTGAACCCGAGCGGAAAATTCGGGTATGCTTCCGCAGGTGTTCCCGATTCTACCGGGTTGCTTCGATTCGGAGTATTGGACGGTCGCGGACGTGTTATCGTACCGTTCGAATACGATGACATAACGATCTTTTCGGAGTGGGATTCGGCCGCTGCCGCTTACGTGGAGCGAGGAATCGCCGAAGTGAAGGGGAAAAAGTATCCGTTTGCCTTGCGCCGGGGGGAATAAATGGAAGAGAGTATCTGACAAGTCCGATTCTAACGTTTTCACCCCTGCCGGAAGACATTCTTGGCAGGGGTGATTTTCAAATTCGGGGAGTTGTCGGACGGTTCCTTTTTGTCGTAATGGACTGCGTGTCGAGGCGAGTTACACAGACTGCCTGTTGCGAAAATCGATTTTCGGGGAATGGATTCGCGTGCTCCTATTTGGCGTTGATCTGCGACTGGATGCTGCGGATCAACATGCTTACGGCAACGGAATTGAAACCTCCCTCCGGGATGATTACGTCGGCGTATTTCTTCGACGGCTCGACGAACTCCTCGTGCATGGGCTTGACTGTCGTGGTATATTGCGAGATGACCGACTGCATGGTGCGCCCCCGCTCGCATACGTCGCGCAGGATGCGGCGGGCGAGGCGGATGTCGGCGTCCGTATCGACATATACCTTGATATCCATCAGGTCCCGGAGTTCCTTGTTCTCGAAGATCAGAATACCATCGACGATGATTACCTTCGAAGGTTTGACCAGCACGGTTTCGGCCGTTCGGTTGTGATCGACGAACGAATAGACCGGATGTTCGATCGGAACGTTGTTTTTCAGCGTGCGGATGTGTTCGACGAGCATATCCGTATCGAACGATTGAGGGTGGTCGTAATTGAGTTTCGTGCGCTCTTCGTACGTCAGTTCGGGATGGGCTTTGTAGTAGTAGTCGTGGCAGAGCGTGACTACCTCTTCCTCCTTGAAAGCCTCCTGCAATCGTTTTACCAGCGTGCTTTTACCCGATCCTGTGCCGCCTGCGACACCGATGACTGTCACATTCATAATTCCCGATTTGTGGTTCTTTTTTATTCTCCGTTTTCTGCGTGCGATAACCGCCTGACCGGTTTTTCTCCGAAAACGGTGTGATTTTTTCCCGTATTTGCACCCGCACGAAGTCGGTAGGTATTTCCGATTTCATCTGTCCGATGAAGCGTCCCGGAATCTGTTTTTTCATTTTTCCCCGCCGTCGGATTTCGGATAAATTACGTCAAAAAACGGTATGTTTCGTTTTCTCATTTCCCGTTTGCCGTATGGCCGAACTCCGAGTGTGCTGCCAACTTCGTCCTTTCCGATGAACGCATCGGGTCAGCTTTCCGTCGCAATCGAACGAAAGGGTAGCTCCCGCCTGCCAAACGGATATGGAAAAGGATTGCTCCCCTGCGGGGTGCAATCCTTTGTAATTTTCGATTATGCGTCGATATTGGCGTAGTGAGCGTGTTTTTCGATGAACTCGCGTCGCGGGGGAACCTCGTCGCCCATCAGCATCGAGAATACGCGGTCGGCTTCGGCAGCGTTGTCGATGGTTACTTTGCGCAGAATCCGGGTGTCCGGGTTCATCGTGGTTTCCCACAACTGATGGGAGTTCATTTCACCGAGACCTTTGTAGCGCTGGACGTGTACGCCCTTGCCCATTTCGGCCGTGATCTCGTCACGCTCCTTCTCCGTCCAGCAATAGCGCTCCTGCTGGCCCTTTTTCACGAGGAACAGGGGCGGGGTGGCGATATAGACGTGCCCGTTTTCGATCAGCTCTTTCATCTTGCGGAAGAAGAAGGTAAGCATCAGCGTGGCGATGTGGCTGCCATCGACATCGGCATCGGTCATGATGATGATCTTGTCGTAGCGGAGTTTTTCGAGGTTGAGCGCCTTGCTGTCCTCCTCCGTGCCGATCGTCACGCCGAGTGCCGTGAACATGTTCTTGATCTCCTCGTTCTCCCACATGCGATGCTCCTGGGCTTTTTCGATATTCAGGATCTTACCGCGCAGCGGCATGATCGCCTGGAAGTTCCGGTCGCGGCCCTGCTTGGCCGTACCGCCTGCCGAGTCGCCCTCGACGAAGAAGATTTCGGCGATCGAACGGTCGCGGCTCGAACAGTCCGCCAGCTTGCCGGGAAGACCCGCACCCGAAAGCACGGTCTTGCGCTGCACCATTTCGCGGGCATGGCGCGCCGCGTGCCGGGCCGTTGCAGCCAGGATGACTTTCTGTACGATGGCTTTGGCGTCGCGCGGATTCTCCTCCAGGTAGTGACTCAAGGCCGTCGACATCGCCTGATCGACCGCTGCCGACACCTCGTCGTTGCCCAGTTTGGTCTTGGTCTGCCCTTCGAACTGCGGTTCTGCGACCTTGACCGAAACTACGGCCGTCAGACCCTCGCGGAAGTCGTCGCCGTTGATATCGAACTTGAGTTTGGCGAGCATGCCTGAATCCTCGGCGTATTTCTTGAGCGTGCGGGTCAGGGCGCGGCGGAAACCCGTCAGGTGCGTACCGCCCTCGATCGTGTTGATATTATTGACGTAGGAGTGTACGTTCTCCGAGAAGGAGTCGTTGTACTGCATGGCCACCTCGACCGGCACGCCGTTCTTTTCGGTGTCGATGTAGATGATCGATTCGGTGATGGCCTGACCGCGCGTGGCGTCCAGGTATTCGACGAACTCCTTGAGGCCCTCTTCCGAATAGAAATGGTCGCCGACGTATTCGCCGTTCTCGTCCCGCTGGCGTTTGTCCAGCAGGTTCAGGTGGATGCCTTTGTTCAGGAATGCCAACTCACGCAGGCGGTTGGCCAGGATGTCGTACTTGTATTCCGTCGTGAGCGTGAAGATACTGCCGTCGGGTTTGAAGGTGATCGTGGTTCCGCGATCATCGCAGGTGCCGATCACTTCGACCGGCGAAGTCGGAGCGCCTTTGCTGTACGATTGGCGGAATATTTTGCCGTCGCGGTGGATTTCGGCGATGAGCAGCGTCGAGAGTGCGTTCACGCACGAAACACCCACGCCGTGCAGACCGCCCGAAACCTTGTAGCTGCCCTTGTCGAACTTGCCGCCCGCATGGAGCACGGTGAGCACGACTTCGAGTGCGGACTTGCCCTCTTTTTCGTGGAAGTCGGTCGGGATGCCTCGGCCGTTATCCTTGACTGTGATCGAGTTGTCTTCGTTGATCGTAACGTCGATGTCGGTACAGTGTCCTGCCAACGCCTCGTCGATCGAGTTATCCACCACCTCGTAAACCAGGTGGTGCAAACCTTTTTCTCCGATGTCGCCGATATACATGGCCGGACGCTTCCGGACCGCTTCCAGACCTTCGAGGACCTGGATGTTGGAGGCGGAATACTCCTCTTCCTGCTTCTTTATCTCTTTTCCTTCAGTACTCATATTGACCTTAAATATATCGTACAAATATACGGAAAAGTTTCGTAAGATGCAATAATCAAGCACCCCTTTGCCATTGATTTTTGCCGCAGCCGGATTTGCGGGGTGCTTATTCGGGCGAAATATCGGATACCGGAAGCGTAGCCGGATCAGTGGATAAGAGCTTTGATAACATCCCGATCGACGTCGGAGAGATCGATCGGCTTGTGGGTCGGTTGCGTGTATCGCAATCCGCTGATGGTGGCGACTCCCTGTCGGCCGTTTCGGGTGACATAGATGAAATAACCGTACCGGAATAAATCTTCGACCGAAAGTACCGGGGACTGAAACATGATTTCGAACAGCTTTTTACCCGTATGGTCTATGGCTATAAACTTTCCTTCGTCTGTTTCCACGATCCCGATTCTGTTTTCACTTATGATGGGTGTGTGGCATCGGGCGTATTTCCCGAAAGGGACGATTGGACGTCCGGTCGCATTTTCATATCCGACCAACCGTCGGCCGTTTTTCCTGATTTCTTTGCGGTATAATATCGGCCGGGGAATTTCGAATGTTTTGAGAACGGCCTGTATGCTGCCCCGGGAAAAATTTACGTCGCAAATGAAATCTACTGTTTTCAGACTGTCGGCGATTGCAGTTTTCAGTCTTTTTTTAGCGGCATCCGAAGCATCGATGATTCCGCTTTTATGAGCTACTATCAAGGGCTGTATGGTAATGGGGTTTCCGGATGGATCCGGGAGGATACGCATCCAACAGGTCCACAGCCCGTCCGTGAATTGTGCGAATTGCATGTAGTCGAAGTGCAGAAACAGCGGATCGCCCAGCATCGGAGAGGGGCAGGGAAAGGAAGGATATGTCCAATTCGTATAGGTCAATCGCCCCTCCTCGAAAACGAATATGGGTTTCGTTCCGTCCTGGTAGAATATGCCTGATATAGGAAGTGTGCCTGAATAGAAGGTGGCCGGATAATAACCGGTATGGTCGCGGACGAAAATGCCGCTGAAATCTATTTCGGAGTAGTCTGATTTGCGTATCGTGTGATCCAGGTAGAGTTTGTCGTCGATCAGTCGCCAGTAGGAATGGTGTTCGTGATCACCGTCTATGTAGATAACGAATCCCTCTGCGGTAGGCTGATGAATAAGTGCCTGGAATTTTTTTCGAATACCCGGTCGTTGCGGGCCAACTCGTCCAGCGGAGTGTCGTCCAACCAATGTAAGTCCAGTCTGAGCGTATCTGTGCCGATGATAAGACTGTCGGCTTTTGCCGTGGTTATTGGGGCCACTGCCGCCAATAACAGGAACAACCGGAAAAGAGTACGGAGTCTCATAACCCAAACCTGTTTTTATTCGGAATTATCTGTACCTGGCAACGATGAAACTTAGGTCGCAGGGTTTCCGTTTGTGCGGGCATTCGTTAAATATCCTGCAGCATCGTTTGTACCGGAACCTCCTTGATCTTGCCTTTCGAGAAGAGGATCGTGCGGGACGGATATTCTTCGATGAGGGCCGTGTTGTGCGTGGACATGACTACGGCGCAACCTTGACGAGCGATTTCCTGGAACAGCCGAATGATGCCTTCGGCCGTCAGCGGATCGAGGTTGCCGGTAGGTTCGTCGGCCAAAAGCAGGCGGGGACGGTTCAGCAGGGCGCGGGCGATGACCAGACGCTGCTGTTCGCCGCCGGAAAGCTCGAACGGCATCTTGTAGCCTTTGGCTTCCAGCGATACGACCTTGAGTACCTCGTCGATCCGCTTGCGGATTTCTGATTCGTTTTTCCATCCCGTTGCCTTCATTACATAGTATAGGTTCATGAAGACGTTCCGGTCGGTGAGCAGTTGGTAGTCCTGGAAGACGATGCCGATTCTACGTCGCAGCATCGGAATCTCCCGTCGTTTGAGTTTTCGCAAGTCGAAGCCTGCGACGTATCCTTCGCCTTCAATGAGTTGAAGCTCGGCATATAAAGTTTTGAGTAAGGAGCTTTTACCGCTTCCCACACGCCCGATCAGATAGACGAATTCACCGGCGTTGATGTCGAAATTCAGATCGGACAAGATCAGTTCTCCCTGTTGCAGCAACTTTTTTTCGGAGCGGCTGCCGAAAGGATCGTCCGTGTGGTATATCGTTACGCCGCGCAGCCGGATTACGTTTTGTTCGCCCATGAGTCGAGTTGGTTGAAAGGTTCGTGGTGTCCGTGTGTGCCGATCGGCCGATGCAGGACGAATGTTCTTCGTTTCGTGCCGTCGCACTCCGATTCGGACGGGAGCAAAGGTAATGAAAATGAAGGCAGAATAAAACAAACTCTTCTGTTTTTTACACCGATCATATCCTACCTTCCACAAAGGTAATGAAAATGTCCGAAAAATAGTCCGTTTCGGTCATCGTGCCGGACAATAATCCGTATTTTTTTTGGAACTCCCGGTAATGAATAGTATTTTTGTTATTAATTATGGTATAAATTGACAATAAGGGGATAATGGGAAGTGAATCCATGTTGCAGGAGATATTGTGGGATACGAAGATCGGGTGGTGGAAAGTAGATATGGCCCGACGGGTTCTTTTGTTGTCCGATTATCTCTGTAAGACGATAGGAACTGAGGAGTCCGAGATCGGTTACGACCGTTTTCTGCAGTCGGTCGGAGAGCCGTTCCGGGCTTCGCTCAAAAGCCTGATGTCCACGGATGCGAGCCTGTTCTCCGCCGAGCAGATTTTTTCGCTGTGTGGTCCCCGGGGTGAGGTGTGGTTCCGCTGGAAGGTCCTGCGCCGGGAAACGGCAGCCGACAAGGGGCTGGTTGTTTCGGGATATGCCCAGGAAATCAGCGAAAGGGAGGCTTTGCCGGTCGATCTTTGCTCGATCGAGCGGATGAATACGCTTCTTTATCGGTTGAACAATATTTCGCATACGCTGCTTTCTTTCCTTCATATTGGTTCCATCGACGAGGCGATCAACAAGGTTCTGACCGATGTCCTCAAGATATTTCGTGGCAGCCGGACCTATATCGCGGAGTTCGACTGGGATAACCGCAGGCATATTTGTACGTACGAAGTGACGGACAAGGGCGTGGAGAGCGGCCGGGATCGGTTCGATCGACTTTCGATGGACGAAACCCCCTGGTGGGTCGAGCAGCTCGAAAAAAGGAGTCCTATTGCTCTTTCCTGTTTGGACGACCTTCCTTCCCGGGCAAGGAACGAGCATGATATTCTGGCTGCACAAAATATCGGTTCGCTGTTTGTGCTGCCGATGACATTTCGTGATAAACTTTGGGGGTATGCGGGAATCGATGTGATCGGGGAGCACCGCGATTGGCAGAACGAGGATTACCAATGGTTCGCATCGCTGGTCAATATCATCAATATCTGTATCGAATTGCAGCGTTCGAAGCGGGAGGCGCAAATCGAACGCGATTATTTGCAAAACCTCTACCGGTACATGCCGCTGGGGTATGTCCGTTTCCGGATGATTTACGACAAGACGGGGACGCCGGTCGATTACAAGGTGCTCGATTCGAATTATGCTGCGGAAAAGATTATCGGAAAATCCCAAGCCGACTATGTGGGGCGGCTGGCGAGCGAGCTGGAGATCGAAGATATGCCCGAGTACCTGAAAGTTTTCGCCAAAGTATTGCAGGTGGAGCAGCATGTCGAAAAGGAGGTCCGTTTGTTGGCTTCCGGCCGGTATGTTCATGTCGTTATGTATTCGACCACTCCCGAGGAGGTGATTTGCCTGCTTTCGGATATGACCGAAATGTATGAAACGCACGAGGCGCTCGACCGCAGTGAAAAGCTATTGCGTAATATTTATGACAATATTCCCGTCGGTATCGAACTGTACGACAGGAACGGCTTGCTCGTCGATCTGAATAACAAGGATCTGGAGATTTTCGGGATTCGGGACAAGGAGGATGTGCTCGGGGTCGATTTTTTCAAGAATCCCATTCTCGACGAGGAGGTCTGGCGCCGGGTGCGGAACCGGGAGGAGTTCTCGTTCAAGGCGTATTATCCCTTCGATCGTTTGAACGGTTATTATGTTACCTCCAAGCAGGGCCGCCTCGAAATATACAGTTCGGTGTGTATGCTTTACGATGCGCAGGGGCGGTTGAGCAATTTCTTCCTGATCAATATCGACAATACGGAAATCAATCGGGCGCATAGTCGTATCGCGGAGTTCGAAAGCTCGTTTTCTGCTGGTCAGTCGTTTCGGCAAGGTCGGATACTGTCGCTTCGACCTGGTTTCGAAAGAGGGGTATGGCGTGCCGCAGTGGTATTATAACCTGGGCGAGAAGGAGGATACGCCGCTCGATCAGATCCTCGGTGTGTATAAACATGTCAATTCCTCCGACCGGGCTGAAGTTCTGGAGTCCATCCGACAGGTGAAAGCCGGCGAGATCGACAGTTTCAGCCATGATCTTCGGATCGATGCGGACGGACGACAGAAGTGGACCCGTATCAATGTGATGCGCAATCCCCTGAATAACGATCCTTCGAAGATCGAAAATGGTGTGTGTCAATTACGACATTACCGAGTTGAAGGAAACGGAGAAGAATTTGATCGAAGCGAAGAACAAAGCCGAAGTGAGCGATCGTCTGAAATCGGCTTTTCTGGCTAATATGAGCCATGAAATCCGCACGCCACTGAATGCCATCGTCGGCTTTTCGAATCTGATCGCTGAAACCGAAGATCCCGACGAACGACGGGAGTATGTAGCCATTGTTCAGGAAAATAACGAATTGTTGTTGAAGCTGATTTCCGACATTCTCGATTTGTCGAAGATCGAAGCCGGAACGCTCGAATTCAACGATGTGGAATTCGATGTGAATCAGATGTGTCAGGAGATTGTACGGTCGTTGAGCCTCAAGGTCCTGGATAAACCGGTGGAGTTGCGTTTCGGCGATCATCTGCCCGAATGTCGGTTGGTAGGCGACAAGACCCGGATTACGCAGGTGTTGATTAATTTTATTAATAATGCGTTGAAATTCACTCGTGAAGGGTCTGTGACATTAGGCTACCGGTGCGATGACGGGATGATGCTTACCTTTTATGTCGAAGACACCGGTACCGGGATTCCCGAGCAGGAGCAGGAGTCTGTCTTCGAGCGTTTCGTGAAACTCAACAGTTTTGTCCAGGGGACCGGGTTGGGACTGGCCATCAGCAAGAGTATCGTCGAACAGATGGGCGGTCGTATCGGCCTGAACTCCGAACCGGGAAAGGGTTCTTGTTTTTGGTTTACGCATCCTTACATCCGGACCCGGTCTGTGTCGGCGGTTGCTTCCGATGCGGAGATGCGGCAACCAGGCGTTTCGGAGGGGAAAATGCCCGTCGTTCTCGTTGCCGAAGATACCGACAGCAATTTTCTGCTGGTGTCGCTGATTCTTAAGAAAGGGTATGAAGTGCTTCGGGCCCATAACGGAGCGGAAGCGGTGCGCATGTGCCGGGAGTTCGCTCCGGATGTGGTGTTGATGGATATGAAGATGCCCGTTATGGATGGTTTGGAAGCTACGCGGCAGATTCGGGAGGCGGGAAGTTCCGTTCCCATCATTGCCGTCACAGCATATGCATACGACAGCGACCGTGCGAAAGCGCTCGATGTCGGGTGCGATGATTATATTGCCAAACCATTAACGGGGGATGTTCTGAAAAATGAAGCTGCGTAAGCATCTGAAACGGTAGCGGTTCCGCAGGCATGGTACGTGAAAATATTCTTGTATGCAATGCCGATCGGGTGAATTTTTATGTTGGATGCGCGCAATGGCAGAGGTGGGGCCTTTGGAAAATAAGCAGACGAATTTTGCGGTGTTATATCGATACGTGCAGGTAATGTCTGCATTAGGTGGTGGAACATCATTGACAGTAGCATGGCTTTTTTATGTATTTTTTTTGGGAGTATTAGTTGCTTTTTTTTATTTTGCGTTTAATGGCAAAAAATGCAGATGTTCAAGATTGAAATCGGAAAATGTTTTATCCGAATTTTTTTGGCAATCTGTTTGTGGCTATTTTTTTTATGCTTGTGCTATATATTGTATGATTGTTAGGCCTTTGCTTAATACCAA
>ENA-OPYT01000344-OPYT01000344.1-human-gut-metagenome-genome-assembly--contig:-NODE-344-length-14584-cov-2.590510_pt1 | contig 14584 bp, 17 predicted proteins | sample MGYA00242636_ERZ504480 | MGnify/ENA primary metagenome ERZ504480 (study PRJEB26092, sample SAMD00036228) | human gut metagenome | host: Homo sapiens | study: EMG produced TPA metagenomics assembly of...
GAATCCAAGAAAAAAAGCGTTTTCGCTGTACGACATCGTGATGATCGGTCTGATGGCGGCAGTGGTATTCGTTGTTACCATGTTCCTGTCCATTCGCATTCCGACACCGACAGGCACCACCATGATCAAGCTCGCAAACGCGTTCGTGCTGCTGTGTGGTCTGCTGCTCGGACCGGTTCGCGGCGGTCTTGCAGCCGGTATCGGCTCGATGATCTTCGACCTGATGACGCCGGAGTACGCACCGGAGGCGTGGATCACCTTCCTGCGTTTCTTCCTGATGGCATGGCTGTGCGGCGTGATCGCTTACGCCGGTGCCGCTGCCGCAAAGAAGTTTGCGCGCAACCTCGCTGGCGTGCCTTGCAGGTGCGGTGTTCTCGTCGCTGCTGTACATGCTCAAGGGCATTATTGAGCTGATGATCGGCGGCAGTGCGTTGGTTCCGGCTTTTGTGGCCAATATTCCGAAGCTGATGACCTCGCCTCCGAATATCATTATCGCGGTAGTTGTTGCAATGGCGCTTCTGCCGGCGCTGCGGAAGGCAATGAATTCGACCTCGTTCGGCCGCCATATGGCAGAAAAGTAAACAAATCCGTTGAGAAACGCGCTTGTCGAGTATCGGCAGGCGCGTTTCTCATGCTTTGCAGAAAGTCGGATTTCGTGGTATACTGTAATCATCTAAAGAAAAGCACAGCGAGGAGGAAAACAGTATGGCGGATTTTGTATCGCATCATCTATTTGGCAGGCAGGCGCTGACGGTGTTTCCCGCACCGGCGCAGCGGGCAGCGGCGTGCCGTCCGGCGTGCTTTTTCTGGGGCTGTCAAGGACCGGACCCGCTGTTTTACCGGAAAATCCTGCTCGGCAGTCCGCTGCACAAGCTGGGCAACCGCATGCACTCGGAGAAAACGGACGAGCTGTTTGCGGCGCTCTCGCGTGCGGTGCGCGACCTGAGCGGCGACGCGCAGGAGATCGCAGCGGCCTATTTCTACGGCTTCGTGTGCCATTATGCGCTCGACAGCGAGATTCATCCCTACGTTTACTGCCGGCAGGTGCAGTTCTGCACCGAAAATCCGAAGCTGTCCGCGTCGGCGGTGCACAGCCGTATTGAAAGCGACATTGACTATCTGCTCTACGAACGCGCATGCCACCGTCCCATCACCGAGTTCGACCCGGAGGAACGCTATCAGCTGTCACCGGTCGAGCAGGCGGTGCTGTCGGTTATGCTGCACGCGGTGCTCAAAACCGTGTACGGAGCCGATGTTTCTACGCATGAGCTGCGCCGTTCGTTCGCGGAAATGACTTCATGGGAGAGTTTTCTCTATTCGGAGAGCCGCGCCGTCTATCGCGGAGACGAAAAAGGCGGAAGCCCTGCTCGGTCGGGCGCCTGCTCACCGGTCACATGAAGCTCGAGCGCCGGATGTGGGATGCGCTCAATCTGGCTCATCAGCCGTGGCATAACCTGTGGAAACCGGACGAAATCCGCACGGATTCCGTGCCGGAGCTGTTCGGCCTGGCGCGTATTCGTGCCGCCGCTCTTGCCGGACAGTACGCCGCGCAGTTTGACGCAGGCTGGCATGATGCATTATCAACTTTGATGAGCCGTTCGAACAAGCGGCAACCGAAAAATGATAATGGAAAATGAAATGTGAGTTGCAATTTTTCATTTGTCATTGCGATTGCAAGGGAAAAAGACTGTAAAAGACAAAAGGCGCCTGAAAAGGCGCCTTTTGTGAGGCTGTCGAAAAACTATCGTTTTCCGAGCAGACCTCTCGCTCGAAACCACGCTTTCGAGCGAATACTGAAGAAAAAACGCGCCCTACGGGCACATTTTTTCTTCCCTTGTATAAATTCCGAGATACATGCTCCCGGAATTTATGAATTTGCTTCGCAAATTCTATTTTATGCGTGCTGCCGCACGAAGCGTAAAAATTAAAATAATACTTCTTTGACAGACTGACAAAAGACGCCTGAAAAGGCGCCTTTTGTGTTAGACACCGCTACTTTTTCGTTAGTCACGGCTATTTTTGACCTGATTTCTTTGCAATACGGCAATGCCTGTGGTAAAATTGTAGGAAATCCGAAAGGAGGTGCAGCAACCGTGCAGTACGTGCTGTACTATTTTATTGCAGTCAGCGTCATCGGCGCGATTGTCTGTATTTACGATAAGCTCGCCGCGGCTCGCGGCTGGAGGCGTGTGCCCGAGCGCACGCTGTTTTTCTGGGCGCTGATCGGCGGCGGGCCGGGCGTGTATGCCACCATGCTCATCATCCGTCACAAGACGTTGCACCATATTTTCATGCTCGGCATACCGGCAATTATGATTCTGCAGGGAGCAATTATTGTTGGTATTTATAACATTCTGTATATGAAGGGACTTCTATGACAAACGCACTTATCCATATTTTCATCCGCGATGCGGAAAACACCGGCGATTCGCGGGTGCGTGAAAAATTCGGCGTGTTGTCCGGTGCGGTCGGACTGGCATGCAACCTGTTCCTGTTTGCGCTCAAGCTGATCATTGGTCTGCTTACAGGGTCAATTTCCATCGCGGCGGACGCATTCAACAACCTGTCGGACGGTCTGTCCTGCCTGATTTCCATTGTTGGCTTCAAGGTTTCCGGCAAGGAGCCGGATGCGAAGCATCCGTTCGGCTACGGACGCACTGAGTACATCGCGGGACTGATCGTCTCGTTCATCATCATTCTGGTCGGCTTCGAGTTCTTTAAAACCTCGCTCGACCGCATTCTGCATCCGGCTGCCGTAGCGTTCTCAGCGGTGCTGATGGGGATTCTTGCCGTATCCATGCTGGTTAAGCTGTGGATGGGCGCGTTCAACGTCAATATCGGCCGCAGAATCGACTCTCCGGTGCTGATGGCTGCCGGTCAGGACAGCCGTAATGATGTTATTACCACGGCTGTTGTCGTACTCGGCATGGTAGCCGGCCGGTTTACCACGCTGCCGGTGGACGGCTATGTGGGCGTTGCCGTTGCCGCGTTTATCCTCTGGTCGGGCATCGGCATTGCGAAGGATACGGTTGCGCCGCTGCTCGGCGAAGCCGCCGATCCGGAGGTTGCCCGCAATATTCGGCGGATTGTAATGGAGTCCGACCATATTGTCGGCGTACACGATATGATTATCCACAATTACGGTGCGGGCCGCTCAATTGCGTCGCTGCATGCCGAAGTGCCGAGCGACTCGGACTTTGTGGCTGTGCACGAGGAAATCGACGAGGCCGAAAAGCGTGTCTGGCAGCAGACCGGCGTGTATCTGGTCATCCACATGGATCCGATCGATATCAACAATGCGTATGTCAACGCGCTGCGTGAGCAGACCGACGGCGTGCTCCGTCAGATCGACGGGCAGCTTACCATGCACGACTTCCGCATAGTGGACGGCAAACGCCAGATCAACCTGATTTTCGACGTTGTTGTGCCGTTTTCCTATGATGAGGATGCCAAACGCGACCTGCTGATGAAGATCTATGACAGCCTGAAAGCGATTGACTCGCGCTATAATCCGGTTGTAACGCTCGATCATCAGATGTGATAAGAAAATAATAAGCAGAAAAAGGAGGTGCTTTCGCATCTCCTTTTTCTGCTAAAAATAGCATAGAAAAACGGTAGGGAACAAAATAATCCGCGAAACGGCAAGTTATCATTGCAATACCCCGGAAATTTGCTATAATGAAGATAGCGTTTTTTACGCTTTATCAGATAACATTATTGTTTGGGGGAATTTAAGTGACTTTTTCTCGGGCCTGCTTTTCCGCACTTCCCGGTGCAGTGGCGCAGGGTTTGATCTGGGGACTGATGGCGATCGGCGTATTCATCACCTTTAAGGTGCTCGATCTGGCCGACCTGACCGTCGATGGTACGATGGCGACCGGCGTGCGGTGTGCATCGTTATGATGACGCACGGCGCGAATGTATGGGTGGCAATGCTGTGCGCTTTCCTTGCCGGCATGCTGGCCGGACTTATCACCGGTATTCTGCATACCTGTATGGGTATTCCGGCGATTCTGGCCGGTATTTTGACACAGCTGGCGCTGTTCTCCATTAACCTGCGCATTATGGACAAAAAAGCAAATGTAGCGATCAATCCGGACAACTACAAGCTGCTTGTATCGCTGCGCAACGTCAAGAAGGTGACTATCGAGAACCCGATTTTCGTTGCGGCTGTCTTTACGATTGTGGTTATCGCACTGCTGTACTGGTTCTTCGGTACGGCGCTCGGCTGCTCCATTCGTGCGACCGGCGCAAACCCGAACATGAGCCGTGCACAGGGCATCAATGTTGATTTTGTCAAGGTACTTGGTCTGATGCTGTCCAACGGCCTTGTCGCGTTGGCAAGTGCGCTGTACTGCCAGTATCAGGGCTTCGCGGATGTCAACGCCGGCCGTGGTGCTATCGTTATCGGCCTTGCCGCTGTCATCATCGGTGAGGTGCTGTTCAGCCGTATTTTCCGCAACTTTGCGCTGCGTCTGCTCGGCGTATCGCTCGGTGCGGTTGTGTACTATCTGGTTATTCAGGTGGTCCTCAATCTCGGCCTGAACACCAACGACCTGAAGCTGATCTCGGCTTTCGTCGTTGCAATCTTCCTTGCTGTTCCGTACTGGAAGGGCAAGTATTTCCGCGGTGCAGCCAAGAGCGCCGCAAAGACTGACGCAAAGGAGGCCAAGTAAAATGCTGCAGCTCAAAGGGATTTACAAGACCTTCAACGCGGGCACGGTAAACGAAAAGCGTGCCATTGACAACCTGAACCTGACCCTTGAGGACGGCGATTTCGTTACCATCATCGGCGGCAACGGCGCAGGCAAGTCCACCACGCTGAACCTGATCGCAGGCGTGTATCCGGTGGATGCGGGCATGATTCATCTGAACGGCTACGACCTGACCAATCTGCCCGAGCATAAGCGCGCGCGTTTCCTCGGCCGCGTATTTCAGGATCCGATGATGGGTACTGCCGCTACCATGGGCATTGAGGAGAATCTGGCGCTGGCATACCGCCGCGGTCAGAAGCGCGGCCTCGGCTCCGGCATTACGAACGAGGAACGCGAGCTGTATCGTGAAAAGCTGGCAACGCTCGGTCTGGGACTGGAGAACCGCATGACCAGTAAGGTCGGTCTGCTGTCCGGCGGTCAGCGTCAGGCACTGACCCTGCTGATGGCCACCCTGCGCAAGCCGGATCTGCTGCTGCTCGATGAGCATACCGCAGCGCTCGATCCGAAAACCGCAGATAAGGTGCTGCAGATCACCGAAGAGATCGTCGCACGCGACAACCTCACCACACTGATGGTAACGCATAACATGAAGAATGCCATCCAGTACGGCAACCGTCTGATTATGATGGATGCCGGTCGAGTTGTCGTTGATATCCGCGGTGAGGAGAAGAAGAACCTTACCGTCCGCGACCTGCTCGAGAAGTTCAATATCGAGAGCGACCGTATGCTGCTCAGCGAATAAGGTGAATAGAAAGACCCCGAAACATGGTTTCGGGGTCTTTTATGTTCATTTTTCATTTTCCAATCGCAATTCTCCATTGATTTGCCAACCGAGCGGTGTCCGCCGGAACAAAGCATTGTGCAGCCCTGTCAGCGCCTGCCATGTGGCTCGATCGGTAATGCCGGTCTCGGGCAGCTGAAAAATTTTCTGTGCATGTCTGACAGCGGACTGTGTATCCGCATCGTACTCGCCGGTGAGCGGCACGGCGGCAATCCGGTTATAATGCGGCGCAGTTTCGCCCAGCATGAGCTGGAGCACATACACCGTGGGGACTTTTCGCGCCCCGGCTTCAGCACGGCATCGCTCTCCGGCGGGAAGAATGCCGTCTGCATGGGAAGTGCATCGGCGGCGATAAGCGCGGCATATGTAGCGTAGATGGCGTTCCATGTGCGCTGGTCGGCGATGCCCGTCACCGGAAGGCAGTTCTGCTGCTGGTATTCGCGCACGGCAGCGGCAGTCTTTGCATCCCAGATGCCGTCCGGCACGAGCGGTGCAGCGCTGCCCTCAGCCTGCTGAATACGCCGAAGAAAGGTCTGCAAATCGAAAATATGGCTGCATTTTTGTGCATCGGTGTACAATCACGTTGCCTCCTCTCCAACGGGATAGCCGGGATACTGTCCTCTGGCACTCTGGCTGCCGACCAGCACGGTTTCGGCGAGATCGGCCATGCCTTCCCAGGTCAGCGGACCGATAGCGCCCGTGGTGGGCAGACCGAGCAGCGACTGGATGACTGACACCGAGGACTCGGTCGCGTCTCCGAAAATGCCGTCTACCGTGACAGCGGGCACTTCGGCGTAGTCGCGGGCGATGATGTTGATGAGCTGCTGCGCCTGCCGCACGGCTTCGCCGCGCATTCCCTTGACGAGAAAGGTTTCCGGCAGGCCGATAAATTCTTCGAGCCACTCCTGCTCAGGCTGGGCGAGCAGCACGGATTGGTAGGTGGAAAGCAGGGAATACCACGTCTCTCGATCCACCACACCGGTGATGGGCAGGCCGACAAGCCGCTGATACGCAGCCACGGCTTCGCGGGTCTGCGGACCGAAAATACCGTCGATCTGTCCGGCCTGCCAGCGCGGCAGAGCGTCATAAAACTCGCCGACGATGGCAAGCAAATACTGCAAAAGCTGTACGCCCGGGCCGCTCATGCCCTCGGTCAGCCGTTCGGGGTACTGGCGGGAGATCTCACTGAGGGTCAGTCCCTCGCTGTTGAGCTCGCTCAGGCGCTTGACATTATTATAAATGAACGCGATGCGGTACCATGTTGCTGGGCCGACAAGGCCGTCCTCGGTGAGGTTGAACTGCCGCTGGAACGCCCGCACGGCGCGTTCGGTATCTGCGTTGAACACGCCGTCTGTGGGATAGATTTTCGGAATATTCGGGAAATTGGTCGAAATGCGGTTAAGGCGCGTTTGAATCGTGCGGACATCCTCGGAAAAGTCGCCCAGCCGCAGTGTCACGCCGGGGAACGACCCGCCGAGGTTGGGCGAGAGCGGTGCACCGGTGACGAAATTGATGTCGCTGCCGTAAAACGACTGCAAGATCTGCTCGGCGGAAAGTCCCTGCTCGGCCAGCGGCACGGTTCCCCACTGGCTAAGCCCGCCCGGACAGGTGACGGTCGTGCCGTTGCAGTATTGCGTGAACAGCGGCTCGACCGCGTCGCCGCGGGTGAGGTAAGTGCCGATCATATCATCTACAATGGTGGAAATATTCTCGAAAATATCCCGTCCGGGCACAAAGGACTGGTCATACCGCGTGGAATTGGTGATATCAAAATCGTAGCCTTGCGCGCGGTACCATTCGGTGAATACACGGTTGAGCACATAGGACATTTGTGCGTACACGTTGGCGCGGATGGCCTGCTCGGGCCAGGTCGGATAAATCTCGGACGAGGCAACATTTTTGATGTAATCGGCAAACGGTACGGTGATATTCTGCGCATTCGAGGACGGCGCACCGAGGTGCACCGTGATGGTTTCCGGTATGGAAACATAGGGCTCGGGCAAAGCAATCCCTCCTTTTACGGATTCTCCGGCAACTCGGGATCGAGTGCCTGCGGCGCACCGGTGGCGGTCAGGTCGGTCTGCGCAAAGCTCTGGTTTTCCGCGAGCGGTGTAAGCGCCACGGGCAGCATGGTCGGCACGCCGGAGAACATGGCGATGTGCAGCGCGGTCAGCGGCGTGTAGCCCTCGGCGGAGATTTCGACCGTGTAGACCGCAAACGGCGGACCGCTGCCCGGGCTCAGCGAGTTGCTGCGCGGCGGCGTTGTCAGTATCATGGACGGCGTCATGCCGCCGGAGTCGGTCGTGACCGAGTAAAGCAGCGTGCGCATGCCGGTCTCATCCGGCACGGTGGAAACGGAAACGATGGCATTCTCGAGCGGCAGTGCGCCTAACGCGGTCGTGACGAGTACACGCAGTTCGGCGGTGCCGTCGGTCAGTTCAGCCATGAAAAAACCTCCTTGTCAGCAGGTGGAAAAACAGATATACTAAAGGTAACAGCCGCAAAGGCGGCAAAATCTCGAAAGGCGGGGACAGTATGCAGGATTACAAAACGATGATCTCCATGTGTGCAGAGCAGGAGGAGAAGTTTCAGTTTGAGCATTTTTCGCGCGAAGATGCGCTGAAAATCGGCCTCAAGCTGCATGAAAACGCGAAGGAGCAGCCGGTTGCGGTTGAAATTACGGTGAACGGTCTGGTCGTGTTCCGTTACTTCGCAGAAGGCGCAAAGCCGGACAGCGAGCTGTGGCTCGCGCGCAAGCGCAATGCGGTTGACCTGATGGAAACGTCCTCGCTGCGGTTTTTCGCAGAGCTGGAGGACGCAGGCGAGACCTTCGCGGACCGTAAGCTCGACCCGAACGAGTACGCCGCAGGCGGCGGTTTCCCGATCCGGCTGCGCGGCACCGGCGTGATCGGTTCCATCTGCGTTTCCGGCTATCCGGATCATGTGGATGATCATCAGCTTATCATTAACACCTTGGCGGAGTATTTCGCATAATTGAGCATTTTAAATGGAGAATGGAAGATGAACGTATCGTTTTTCATTCTCCATTATTTTTATACTATTTTGACATGATAATGCCGAAACCACCGGTCGAGCTGGATGATATACGCGAAAATCTGCGGGGTACGCATCAGCTGTCCGAACCACGGTTCGGTAAGGCTTTCCGGCCGCTGCATGAGTTTTTGCACGGCATTCCGGTCGAACAGGGAAGCGGTGACCGAGGTGTTATCCTCGAAAATACGGCGGACATAGTCCGCGCACAAGCGGGTATAAACCGGATGAAAGGTTTTCGGATACGGACTTTTCTTGCGGTAAACGATCTCTTTGGGCAGTTCATCGACGAACGCGCGGCGCACGATGCCCTTTTCGCGTCCCTCGAGCGATTTGAAGTCCCACGGCATGTTATAGGCATACTCGACAATGCGGTGGTCGCAGAAGGGCACGCGAACCTCAAGACCGGAGTACATGCTCATGCGATCCTTGCGGTCGAGCAGGGTCGCCATGAACCAGTCGAGATTGAGCACGAACATTTCACGCATCCGGGCTGCTTTTTTGTCATCGGACGACAGCTTTGGCGCACGATCGCAGGTGTCGCGGTAGTGCTGGCGCACAAATTCCTCGCCATTTCTAACGGCATCCGGTGTGAGCAGACCCAGACGCAGACCGACCGACCGTGACCACGGAAACGTATCTTCAAACAGAATTTCCTCACGGTGGTACCACGGATAGCCGCCGAATAACTCGTCAGCGCACTCGCCGGACAGGCAAACGGTGGTTCCGCCGCGCTTGACGGCCGCACAGAACAGCAGCAGGGAGGAGTCTACATCGGCCATGCCGGGCAGCGCACGCGCATCCGTCGCGGGGAGCAGGGCCGCGCACAGTGCCTCCGGTTCGAGCACAACGCGATGATGGTGCGTACCGAGAAAATCCACCATTTGATCAATATACGAATCGTCACTATTGGGCTGAAATATACTCTTTGTAAAATATTTATCGTTGTCCCGATAATCCACCGACCAGGTATGCAGCGTTTCGCTGCGGGCCGCGTAATCTTTCGCCGCCAGCATGGACAGGATGGACGAATCCAGTCCGCCGGACAGGAAACACGCCAGCGGCACATCGCTGACCAACTGACGGCGGGCGGCATCGCAGATGAGCGTGTGCGTGTGCTCGATGGTAGTCGGCAGGTCGTCCTCATGCTCGTGCGCCTCGAGCTTCCAGTAGGTGTGATCGGTGAAGGCTTCCGGCGTAAGAATCGCAAAATGCCCGGGCATAAGGGAGAAAATCTGCCGAAAAACACCGGATTCCGGCGGGCGAGCCGGACCGAGCAGCAGCAGCGTGCGCAGACCATCCTCGTCGAGCGCAGGCTCGATCTCCGGATGGCAGAGTACGGTGTCAATGGTCGAACCGAAGGTCAGACCGTTGCGGATGGGAGCGAAAAACAGCGGTTTCACGCCCAGTCGGTCGCGGCAGAGCGTCAGTCGGCGCTCGCGTTTCTCCCAGATGGCAAAGGCGAAAATGCCGTTCAGCCGCGCAAATGCGTCGGTTTTCCACTCGAGATAGGCGTGCAGCAGCACTTCAGTGTCCGAATGTCCGACAAACTCGTGCCCGCGTGACATAAGTTCTCTACGCAATTCCGGTGTGTTATATAACTCTCCGTTATATATAAGGATAGTATTCCTGTCGGGAGAGCACATTGGCTGCTTGCCGCCCTCCGGATCAATGACGATCAGCCGCCGATGGATAAGCGCTGTGTCCTCGTCAAAATACGTGCCTTCGGCATCCGGGCCGCGCGGCGTGAGCGTGCGCTTCATGCCGTGCAGGATGGGTCCGCCGCGGCGTGCATCCCGTTCAAAATCCACAAAACCGCCGATACCACACATAGGCAGTTCCTCCTGAAAATAGTGATTTCTTCTTTTATATGCACTCGAAACGGGAAATATGAGGTGGAATCCGAAATTTTCTTAAAAAGGAAAGCGTTGGCGGAAAAATGCGCGGTTTGCGTGCGATCTGCGTTCATTTATGCCGAGTATTGGAAGAAACGCACAAAATTTGGCGGCAGGATTTTATCAGTAAAAAGAATGTTAAATCCTTGACAAATGGTTTTCGGACGATATAATAGAGATAGACATGCTCCAAACAAGGGTATCGCTGGACGCGGCGCTGCGGCCACTGACCGTGTGCGCTGTGTTTTTGTGCGTATCCGCATTACTTATTTATTTGGGAGGTTTATGGCATGGATTTTAGGCTTACAAAAGAAGAAGCACTGTTCCAGAAGATGTGCCGCGAGTTCGCTCTGAACGAAGTAGAGCCGATCGCAGCTGAGATCGACGCGGAAGAGCGCTATCCGGAGGAAACCGTTCAGAAGCTGATGAAGTACGGACTGATGGGCATTCAGTTCCCGAAGGAAGTCGGCGGTTCCGGCGGTAACTATATCTGCTATTCTATCGCTATCGAAGAGATGAGCCGCGTATGCGGTACCACCGGCGGCATCATGTCCGCTCACGGCACCCTCGGCGCATGGCCGATCTACGCATTCGGTACTCCTGAGCAGAAGGAGAAGTGGCTGCGTCCGCTGATCGAGCCGAAGGAAGGCGCCAAGATCGGTGCATTCGGCCTGACCGAGCCGAACGCAGGTACTGACTCCGCTGCACAGCAGACCATGGCTGTTAAGCAGGAGGACGGCTCCTACATCATGAACGGCTCCAAGGTGTTCATCACCGGCGGCGGCCGTGCAGATACCTACGTTGTATTTGCTATGACCGACAAGACCAAGGGCAACAAGGGCATTTCTGCGTTCATCGTTGACAAGGACGACCCGGGCTTCTCTATCGGCAAGATCGAGCACAAGATGGGCATCCGTGGTTCTCAGACCGCTGAGCTGATCTTTGAGGACGTTCATCTGCCGGCAGACCGTCTGCTGGGCAAGGAGAATGGCGGCTTCAAGATCGCTATGATGACCCTGGACGGCGGCCGTATCGGTATCGCTTCTCAGGCACTGGGTATCGCGCAGGGCGCTCTGGATAAGGCTATCCAGTACATGAAGGAGCGCGTACAGTTCGGCAAGACCCTTGACAAGTTCCAGGGCCTGCAGTGGATGGTAGCTGACATGGCAACTCAGATCGACGCTGCTCGTCTGCTGGTTCGCCGTGCTGCATTCAACCACGATGTTGGTCTGCCGTTCACCAAGGAAGCTGCTATGGCTAAGCTGTACGCTTCTGAGGTTGCAATGGACGTTACCACCAAGTGCGTACAGATTTACGGCGGCTACGGTTACATCCGTGAGTACCCGATGGAGCGCATGATGCGTGACGCTAAGATCACCGAGATCTACGAGGGCACTTCTCAGGTTCAGAGAATGGTCATCGCTGGTCAGGTTCTGCGCTAAGAAAAGGAGGAAAACTGAACTATGAAGGCAATTGTTTGTAGTAAAGCAGGTTCCGGATACCTCCGGCAAGGTTGCTGTTAATCCCGATGGCACCCTGAATCGTGCATCCATGCAGACCATCACCAACCCGGACGACCTGAACGCTGTAGAGGCTGCTCTGAAGCTGAAGGACGCTACCGGCTGCAAGGTCGTTGTTATCACTATGGGTCCTCCCCCGGCAGAGGGCATGCTGCGTGAGCTGATCGCTCGTGGCGCTGATGAAGGCGTTCTGGTTTCCGCTCGTGAGTTCGGCGGTTCCGATACCTTTGCTACTTCCCAGATCCTGGCTGCTGCTGTTAAGAAGGTTGGCTTGGAGAAGGACGACATCGTATTCTGCGGCCGTCAGGCTATCGACGGTGATACCGCTCAGGTTGGTTCTCAGATCGCTGAGAAGCTGGACATCCCGCAGGTTTCCTACGTTGCCGGCATCGAGAAGGATGGCGACAAGGTTGTTGTTAAGCGTATGCTCGAGGACGGCCACATGACCATCGAGACCCAGACCCCGTGCCTGCTGACCTGCATCAAGGAGCTGAACGAGCCCCGTTACATGTCCCTCGGCGGCATCATGGACTGCTACTCCGCTCCGGTTTCCGTATATGATTACAACACCCTGAAGGACGATCCGCTGATCGATCCGACCACCATTGGTCTGAAGGGTTCTCCCACCAATATCTTCAAGTCTTTCACTCCCCCGCAGAAGGGTCAGGGCAAGATGCTCGAGGGCGCTGACAAGGCTACCTGTGAGACTCTGGCGGCTGAACTGCTGAAGAAGCATATTATCTGATTGAAAGGAGAACAGAACAATGGCTGATTTTAATAACACCAACCTCGCCGATTTTTCCGGCGTATGGGTGTTCTGTGAGCAGCGCCAGGGCGAGCTGCAGCCGACCGTACTCGAGCTGATCTCTGAGGCACGCAAGCTGGCAGATGACATGGGCACTGAAGTTTGCGGCCTGCTGCTTGGCGGCAAGGGCGTAGGCGAGAAGATGGCAAAGGAACTGGGCGCTTACGGCGCTGACAAGGTTCTGGTTTGCGAGAGCGACCTGCTCGATACCTACACCACCGATGCATATGCAAAGGTTCTGTGCGACACCGTTATGGCTAAGAAGCCGGAGATCCTGCTGATCGCCGCTACCAACATTGGCCGTGACCTTGGCCCGCGCTGCGCAGCTCGTCTGCACACCGGTCTGACCGCAGACTGCACCCACCTCGACGTAGACGTAGAGAAGTACGCTGCATTCCTGCAGGATGCTTCCACTCTGCCGCAGGCTCAGATCGATGCTCTGAACCGCGAGGACCGCAACCTGAAGATGACCCGTCCGGCATTCGGCGGTCACCTGATGGCTACCATTATCTGCCCGCGCTTCCGTCCGCAGATGGCTACCGTTCGTCCGGGCGTACTGAAGAAGGGCGAGTACAACGAGGCTAAGGCTAACGCAGTAGTTGTTGAGCCGGTAGCTTTCGAGCTGTCCGAGGCTGACATCAAGACCAAGGTTCTCGAGGTCGTTAAGGAAGCTAAGGAGCTGGTTGACCTGACCGGCGCTGAGGTAGTTGTATCTGTAGGCCGTGGTATCTCCAAGGACGTTGACACCGGCATCAAGCTGGCTGAAGAGCTGGCTGGCCTGTTCGGCGGCGTTGTTGGCGGTTCCCGTGCTGCTATCGACTCCGGCTGGCTGTCTGCTGACCACCAGGTTGGTCAGACCGGCAAGACCGTACATCCGAAGCTGTACGTTGCTCTGGGCATTTCCGGTGCTATCCAGCATAAGGCTGGTATGCAGGATTCCGAGTGCATCGTAGCAGTTAACAAGTCTGATTCCGCTCCGATCTTCGACGTAGCTGACTACGGCATCTGCGGCGACCTGTTCAAGGTTGTTCCGATGATGATCGACGCAATCAAGGCTGCTAAGGAGTCCAAGTAATCATCTGATTGCTTTTTGAAGCGCCGTGCTGCCTGCGACCTCCCGGTTTGCGGCGGGTTTTGGAGCCCCGCTTGCAACATCCGCCATGCCCGCGGAAAGCGCAGCACGCTGCTTCTGATTGTATAAGAAAAGCCGCAGAGCAATGCTCTGCGGCTTTTTTCGGCACAAAATAAAGAGAAAGAGCCTGTCTGCGCTGCAGACAGGCTCTTTTCAATCCAGATAATCGCCTACCGGACTCCGGTTGTACTGCTTGATGATACGAATGACTACCGAACCATCCTCCTGCTCCGCCTCGTCTACGATCTTATAGTGCGTGAGGTTGCGCTCCAGTGCCTGCTTGTAGTGCTCGACTTCCTCGCGCACCAGGCGCACCGCAATACTGTGCTCCAAATCCTCCTTCAGCTGGAAATGCAGGGTCTGACAAATGCACGCCGCCTTAATCCGCTTCATGTCCATTCCTCCTGTTTTGTTGATGAAATACGCAAAAACAATATACACAGTCGTTTTTACATATTTATTTATACTTGAAAACAGAAATTTTTCCGCAAATGGCGTTTTTTTCACAAAGTTTGGTGTTTCTCTGTTTGTGGAAAATCGCCATAGGCGCGTGGTTTTGTTTGTGCAGAACAGAAAAAAGACGCACAATGTGCGCCCCTACGGTCGTTTGTAAGTGCAGGTTGATCAAATCAATGCAATTCGCCAACACGTGGAGTGATGAGTTCATTCCTCCCTCCGGTAAAGC
>ENA-OPYT01000348-OPYT01000348.1-human-gut-metagenome-genome-assembly--contig:-NODE-348-length-14512-cov-13.254154_pt1 | contig 14512 bp, 13 predicted proteins | sample MGYA00242636_ERZ504480 | MGnify/ENA primary metagenome ERZ504480 (study PRJEB26092, sample SAMD00036228) | human gut metagenome | host: Homo sapiens | study: EMG produced TPA metagenomics assembly of...
GCCGAGCTTGGCTGCCGACAGACGCCATAAACACGCCCTTGATCTCCTTCGACATGAACTTGGCTACACCCTCAATGGTCTTAAGCTGCACATTGCCGTAAGCCGTCGCACACCGCAACGTCGCACGCGCCGAGCGGCACCATGTCTGCCCTCTACATTGCCGACAAAATTCAGACGGCCCTCGTCGCCCGCCTTTTTCAGCAGCGCATAAGCCTCCTTGCGGAGCGGATCGCCCTTGGTATCCTCCGTGCCGTTGTTGACAAGGCCAACACGCGGCTTGACGACCCCGTTGATCTTCTCCGCGTACAGCGAAGCGAGAAACGCAAACTGCAGCAGCATCTCTGCGGTGCATTCGGTGTTCGCGCCTGCATCGCACAGCATGACCTGACCGTTCGCGCATGGCATAACCGGTGCCAATGCACCGCGTCGGATGCCCTTGATGCGGCCGCCGTACAGAGTTGCGCCGGTGAGCAGCGCGCCGGTGTTGCCTGCGGAAACGAGCGCGTCGCCCTCGCCGGCCTTGAGCAGCTTAAACGCTACCGCCATGGACGAATCCGGCTTGCGGCGGAGTACCGTTGCGGGATCGTCGTGCATATCGACCAGATCGTTTGCAGGCATGATGGTAATGCCCTTGACATCGGAAAGTCCCTTCTCCTTGAGGACATTCGCCACGACCTCCGGCTTGCCGACCAGCAGCACTTCCTCGTCGTATTCCTTCGCAGCCAGCGCACCGCCCCATACAGCGGATTCGGGCGCGTTATCGCCGCCCATCGCATCAACGATGATCCTCATATTAAAGCTCTCCCTTCAGTTTTTCGATCTGCTCGAGCGCCCGCTCGGAGATTTTGGTGTTCTTCTCCCGCTTGCCCTTGATTTTATAGCCGAGCGGCTCGATAATGCCGAAGTTTACGTTCATCGGCTGGAATTTCGCGACCGTATGGTCGGAAATATAGGTCGCCAGTGCGCCGGTGGCGGTCAGGCGGTCGAGTGTCGGCATCGGTTTGCCGAGCACGTCCATGGCCGTTGCCACGCCTGCCACCCAGCCGGAGGCGGTGGACTCCACATAGCCTTCTACGCCGGTCATCTGGCCCGCAAAACGGATGCGTGGGTCGGATTTGAGCGCGTAAGTCGCGTCCAGCAGGCGCGGAGAATCCAGGAACGTGTTGCGGTGCATGACACCGTAGCGCACGAACTCAGCGTTTTTCAGTGCCGGGATCATGGAGAACACGCGCTTCTGCTCACCGAATTTCAGGTGGGTCTGGCAGCCGACCAGATTGTACAGCGTGCCGTTCGCGTTGTCGCGGCGCAGCTGCAGGACCGCATACGGATCCTTGCCGGTTTTCGGGTCCGGCAGGCCGATGGGCTTGAGAATGCCGAACCGCAGCGTGTCAAAGCCGCGGCGTGCGTTAACCTCGATGGGCATGCAGCCCTCGAACACCTTGGAGTCCTCGAAGCCGTGCACCGGCGCTTCCTCAGCGGTGGTCAGTGCGTTCCAGAATGCCTCGTACTCCTCGCGGGAGAACGGGCAGTTGATATAATCCGCCGTGCCCTTGCCGTAGCGGGAAGCCTCGTAGGCGGAATCCATATCGATGCTCTCAGCCGTGACAATCGGCGCGGCGGCATCGTAAAAGTGCAGGAAATCGCCGCCGACCTTGGCGTGGATGGCGTCAAACAGCGTATCCGAGGTCAGCGGGCCTGAGGCGATTACGACTCTGCCCTCCGGAATCTCGGTCACTTCACCGTAGACCACCTCGATATTCGGGTGGTTCTTGATCTTCTCGGTGACGGCTGCCGCAAAGGCTTCGCGGTCAACCGCCAGTGCGCCGCCTGCCTCTACGCGGTGTGCATCCGCACACGAAAGGATCAGGCTGTCCAGACGGCGCAGCTCCTCCTTGAGCAGACCGGCGGCGTTCGCCAGCTCATCCGAGCGCAGCGAGTTGGAGCACACCAGCTCGGCAAAATCGTCCGAGTGGTGCGCAGGCGTGTGCTGCACCGGCTTCATCTCACACAGGCGCACGGAGATACCGCGCTGCGCCAACTGCCATGCAGCCTCACAGCCGGCCAGTCCTGCGCCGACTACTGTTACCATTTCACTCATTCGGCGCTCTCCTTTGCCGTGGTCTTTTTCTTTGCGGCAGGCTTTTTCGCTGCTGCTTTCTTCTCAGCGGCTTTTTTCGCCTTCTCAGCCGCCTTTTCTGCTTCATACTTTGCCAGAGCCTTGGCGTACTGCTCCTGCTGCTTGGCAGTCAGCTCCTGTACAGCCTCGTCCTTCAGCTTTTTGAATTTATTGGTGGTCTTGGTCATCCACGGCAGGGTTTTCTTCGCGGTGGATTTCTTAGTCGTTGCCTTTTTCGTTGCCTTCTTGACCTTTTCCTCGGTCTCGCCGTTCTTCTCGGCGGCTTCCTTTGCGGCAGCACGTTCCGCAGCCTTGGCGGCACGCGCTTCGCGCATCTTGCGGCGCTTTTCGGTCTCCTCGGGCGGCAGACCCTCCTTGACCAGCTCCTTGTAGCCGCAGCCTTCACGCAGACAAACGTCCGTGACCTCCTTGGAATCGCGGTCGGTGTGGCGGAACAGCGAGGAATCGCAGTTCGGACACTTGGTCTTGAGCGGCTTGTCCCACGTCATGAACTGGCAGGTCGGATAGGTGTCGCACGAGTAGTACACATAGCCGCGTGCGGACTTTTTCTTCACGACCTTTGCGCCGCAAACCGGGCACGCCGCGCCGGTGTCCTCGGTGATGGGCTTGGTGTTGGTGCACTCCGGGAAACCCGGGCACGCCAGGAATTTGCCGAACCGACCGGACTTGATGACCATGTTGCGTCCGCATTTCTCGCAGATAACGTCGGTCACCTCGTCCTGAATCTTGATACGCTTGCCCTCGAGGTCGATCTCTGCCTGCTTGAGCGCGGCTTCAAAGCCGTCATAGAAGTTGTGCAGCAGCTGGATATAGTTCAGCTTGCCCGCCTCGACCTCGTCCAGCTCGTGCTCCATGTTGGCGGTGAACTCGTAATCGGCAACCGACTTGAACTCGTCAACCAGCAGGCCGGTAACGCCTTCGCCGAGCGGCGTCGGACGGAGCGCCTTGTTCTCCTTGGTGACGTAATCGCGGTCAATGATGGTCGCAGATAGTCGGCGCATAGGTGGACGGCCGGCCGATGCCGCGTTCCTCCATCGCACGGATGAGCGATGCCTCGGTGTAGCGAGCCGGCGGCTGCGTAAAGTGCTGGGACGGCTCGATCTTCTCGGCAGTCAGCTTATCGCCCTGATCGAAGCGCGGCAGCGGCTTTCCTGCGGAATCCTGCTTTTTCTCGTCGTCCGTGCCTTCCTCGTAAACCGCAGTAAAACCCGGGAACGCGACCGTATGACCGGATGCGCGGAACACCTGACCCTCGCAGACGATATCGGCGGAAACCGTATCGAGAATGGCGTCTGCCATCTGGCAGGCCACAAAGCGCGACCAGATCAGGCGGTACAGCTTGAACTGATCGGGCGTCAGGTACTTGCGGATTTCTTCAGGCAGCAGCTGCACGTTGGACGGACGAATGGCTTCGTGCGCGTCCTGCGCGTTGCCCTTGGTCTTGAACACACGCGGCTTGCCCGGATAATATTCCTCGCCGTAGCGGCCGCGAATGAATCCGGCAGCGGCAGCGGTGGCCTCGTCCGCCAGGCGGAGCGAGTCGGTACGCATGTAGGTGATAAGACCGGTCAGACCGTATTCACCGAGTTCAATACCTTCGTACAACTCCTGTGCGATGCTCATCGTGCGGCGCGGCGTCATATTCAGCTTGCGGCTGGCTTCCTGCTGCAGCGTCGAGGTGATGAACGGAGGTGCGGCGGTGCGCTTTTTCTTGCCGCGCTTGATATTGCCGACGGTGAACGGCTTGCCGGTAACGGCGTTGACAACATGCATCGCCTGCTCTTCGTTTTTTCAGCTCGGCCTTGCCGTTCGCGTCGCCGTAGTAGCGCGCTGAAAACTTGCCGCCGTCCGCGGTCTGCAGCAGGGCCTCGATCGACCAGTATTCCTCCGGCACGAATGCGCGGATCTCGTTCTCACGGTCCACGACCAGACGGGTTGCAACGCTCTGCACACGGCCTGCGGACAGACCGCGCTTGACCTTGCGCCACAGGAACGGCGACAGCTGATAGCCAACGATTCGGTCGAGAATGCGGCGTGCCTGCTGTGCATTTACCAGATCGATATCAATATCGCGCGGGTTCTCGATACCCGAGCGGACCGCCTGCTTGGTGATCTCGTTAAAGGTCACGCGGCGGGAATTCTTGTCCTTGAGCTTGAACAGCTCCTTGATATGCCACGAAATCGCCTCTCCCTCGCGGTCAGGGTCAGTTGCGAGATAAACTTTATCTGCTTTTTTTGCGGCTTTTCGAAGAGATGCCAGAAGCTCTCCTTTTCCGCGGATGGTGATATATTTTGGTTCAAAATCATGTTCTACATCAATTCCAAGCCGGCTTTTCGGCAGATCGCGCACATGGCCCATAGATGCTGCAACTTCGTAATTTGCCCCGAGATACTTTTTCACCGTCTTGACTTTTGCCGGTGATTCCACTATTACAAGATATTTTGCCACCTCTGATGCCTCCTGAATACATATTTTTATAACTGTCCAGATCTATATTGCGTTTTTCATATCGCATAGTTCTGCATCATTACAAATTCCAGAATAATTCCTAAATTAGTCGTAACTTCCACTGACTATACACCAAAAAGTTTTTTCTTGCAAGTGTTTTCCATTTTTAAAATTGTACCATTTTTCGATGTTTCCCGACAAATAACAGGATTTTTTCTATTTTTTAACGATTTTTTCCTGATTTTTTGCTTTTCTTTTTCCTTTTTCAGACATGCACGCGGCGCAGAAGAGCCCCCATTTTTTCTTTTTCTTCTATTATAATTGTGCACCGGGCGGAATATCACAAAACCTTTCTTTTCCTCGTCCCTTTTACGATAACGCCATGTACACGCCCGGCGGATTTTCCGCAATAACACCGTCAATTTCGAGTGCCAGCAGAATGCCGGTCAGCTCCTGCAGCGGGATTCCGGTGCTGCCGGCAAGCTGTGCAAGATTCTGCGGTTCTGCCGCGAGTGTTTTCAGAACCATTTCCGCCTCTTTTCCATAGCGCGGACGCGGTGCGGCTCTTTTTGTCCCAGCCTTTTTCACGCCCAGCTCCTCGAGAATCGTTTCGGGTGAAATCGCAATTTCCGCTCCCTGCGCGATCAGGCGGTTGCAGCCGCGGCTTGTCGCATCCGTTGTCCGTCCGGGCAGGGCAAATACCGTTTTTCCCTGCTCCAGCGCATAGTCCGCCGTAATGAGCGAGCCGCTCTTCTCTTTTGCCTCAATTACCAGAACGACATCTGCCAGCGCACTGATCACGCGGTTGCGGATCGGGAAATGCCACGGAAGCGGCTCTGCGCCCGGCGGAAATTCGCTTAAGACACCGCCTCCGTTTTCCAGCATCCGCCGCATCAGTGGGTAATTCTGTTTCGGATAGCAGATATCCACGCCGCAGCCAAGCACGGCAAACGTCTTTCCCTTTCCGCGCAGTGCCCCCTCGTGCGCCGCCGCGTCGATTCCGCACGCCAGTCCGCTGATCACCGCCACGCCGTTTGCCGCCAGCACCTGCGCGAAAAAGGCCGCCTGGCTCTTTCCGTACGCCGTACATATCCGCGCGCCCACAATCGCCGCTGTTTTCTGCTCATCCGCCGGCAGCGCGCCCCGCACAAAAAGGCGGGACGGCATGTCCGCGAACGGCATAAGCCGCTCCGGATAGCCCTCCTGCCCGCGGCCGACTGTAAAGATTTCCATCGCCATATGTCAGATCCTCCATATACTTTTGTCGGCGCTCCGAAAGCAGATCGCCTCGCTGATATGCGGCACGCCGATTTTGACCGCCCCGTCCAGATCCGCAATTGTCCGCGCGGTGCGGATAATCCCGTGGTAGGAACGCGCGCTGAGGCGCAGGCGGCGGAAGGCATCCTCTAAAAGCTCTTCCGCTGCTTTTTCCAGGATACAGTATTTCTCGATCTGGCCTGCTTTCAGTTCGCTATTGAAATGAATCGACTCCTGCCGGTAGCGCGCCGCCTGAATTTCCGCCGCTGCCGTCGCTTTTTCCCGCATCTTGGCCGAGGATTCGCACCGCTCCTCGCCGTGCAGATCCTCGTAGGAAAGTGCTTCCACCTGCACGCAGAGATCCATGCGGTCGAGGAACGGCTGGCTGACTCTCGAGAGATACCGGCTGATGTCGCCGGGTGCGCAGGTACAGCGCGATAAGTCGGGGTAAAAGCCGCAGGGGCAGGGGTTCATTGCCGCCACCATCAGAAATGACGCCGGGAACACATAGTTTCCGCTGACACGGGAAATCACAATCCGGTGCTCCTCGAGTGGCTGGCGCAGGATCTCAATGGTTGTGCGCGTCATCTCCGGGAGTTCATCAAGGAAGAGAACACCGCGGTGTGCCAGCGTAATTTCGCCCGGGGACGGCTGTTTTCCGCCGCCTGCAAGAGCCTGCGGCGACATCGTGTGATGCGGAGCACGGAAGGGCCGCTCCCGGCGGACACCCTCTCCTTTGGCAAGCATTCCGGCGATGCTGTAGATCCGCGTTACTTCCATCTGCTCCTCCTCAGACATCGGAGGCATGATCGTCGGAATCCGCCTTGCAATCATGGATTTTCCGCTGCCCGGCGGCCCCAGCATCAGCAGATTGTGAAATCCGGCCGCAGCGATGAGCGCCGCCCGCCGCGCCGCCGTCTGGCCCTGCACTTCGGAAAAGTCCGGCTCTTTTCCGTCCTCCTTCTTTTGATTTTCTATAGACGGAAGCGACGGCATTTTCCCTTCACAGCAGTAGTTCAAAAGCTCCTGTAAATTCTGGATTCCAACGACGTGAAGCCCGCCGACCAGACCCCCTTCCGCGGCATTTCCGGCTGGAACAAGAAGCGTTGTGCATCCAAGCTCCCGCGCCTTCGCCGCTGCCGGAAATACACCGCTGATCTCCTGCACATGGCCGTCAAGGCCGAGTTCGCCGAGCACCATCGTTTTCCGGAGTGACCCGGGCGGAATCCGGCCGAGCGTCATCAGAACGCCCGCTGCAATCGGAAGATCGAAACGCGATCCTTCTTTTCGGACGTCCGCCGGGGATAAATTAATCGTAATTCGTTTCGGCGGCAGGGAAATTCCCATGTTTTTGAGGGCTGTCCGCACGCGGTCCTGCGCCTCCTTTACCTGGGCACTCACGTAGCCGACCATCGTAAACTGCGGCATGCCGTCACTGACATCCGCCTCCACCTGCACCGGAATCATCTCCATGCCCGAGACGGTGGCTGATAATACACTGCAATACAAAGAAAACCTCCTTTTCTTTCAGTAGCAGGTCGTATAGTTCCTATTTATTTTTCATTTTGGGAAAATGTCCGGCAAGAACACCGGGAAGATATTATCTTTGATTTTTGTTCGAAAAAGTAAGGATAAGGAAACCTTTTCTGCACCTGATTTCCTTACCCTTTATTATAGAAGCAGTCCGTTTGAAATGTCAAGCATTTACGAAGCGGCAAACCGTAACCGCAACTTTTCAATTGCATTCTTCTCGATCCGCGACACGTACGAACGGCTGATGCCAAGCCGGGCAGCGACCTGTTTCTGTGTGTATTCTGCTTTTCCGCCAAGGCCGTACCGGAGAAGAAGCACCTGTTTTTCCTGCTCTTTTAATTCCGAATCCAGATAACAGTACAGCCGCACCGCGTCCTCTTTCCGGTTGTACTGTTCCGCGATATCCTCCCCGCCGCCCTCCACGATGTCGAGCAGATGGATCTCATTTCCCTCCTTGTCGGTTCCGATCGGCTCGTAGAGGGAAATCTCCCGTGCCGTTTTCTTTTTGCTCCGAAGATACATCAGCAGCTCATTATCAATACAGCGGGCGGCATATGCGGCCAGCCGGTTTCCTTTTTTCGAATCATATGTCATCACCGCCTTGATGAGGCCGATCGTTCCAATGGAAATCAGATCGTCGAGATCATCGGGCAGGCCCTGATACTTTTTCACAACGTGCGCGACCAGGCGCAGATTCCGCTCGACCAGAATGTCTCTGGCTTTTGTATCGCCCCTCTGATACGCATCCAGACAGCTTTTTTCTTCCTGTGCAGACAGTGGTTTTAAAAAGGGTTCCAAGAAAAGCGGCACCTCAAAGGGGATTTTTCTTTATTTTATGTTTGAATTGCAGGAAACGTGCCTGTCTGCTATACTGATAAGATCAGCCGGGTTTTCCGGCACTCGACATTATATTTTTAAGAGGAGGTTTCCTTTTATGACAGACCAGAAAAACGGACAGGAATATCTTTCTTTTGTGCTGGAAAAGCTGCAGGCGCGTCTTGCCGAGATCAGCCAGTCTCTGCTGGACGGACAGAAAGAGATTGAAAATATGCACGATTATTACTGGCAGAACTATACCGAGATGGACCAGTACGGATATGAGGATTACGACAATCAGCAGGCACTGCTGCATCAGGTGAATGCGAATCAGGAGCAGCTTCTTCTGCGGAGCCGATTCCGGAAAATGCTGGATTCTCCGTTCTTCGGGCGTGTGGATTTCCGCTATGACGGGGATGATGAGCCGGAAATTTTCTATATCGGCATCGGCAATTTTGCGGAGCGGCCGGGCGAGCTGCCGCTGATTTACGACTGGAGAAGCCCGGTCAGCGGTCTTTTCTACGATTTTGACCGCGGGCCGGCTTCCTATCTGGCGCCGGGCGGCGAGATGACAGGGGAAATCTGTTCCAAGTGGCAGTATAAGATCCGGGATGGAAAGATGATTTACGGATTTGAGAGTGATGTGAAAATTGATGATGATATTTTAAAGGCGGAGCTTGGCAGCAACGGCGAGGTACAGCTGAAAAATATTATCCGCACAATTCAGAAGGAACAGAATGCGATCATCCGCAATACGAAGGACCGGATTCTGGTAATTCAGGGAGCGGCGGGAAGCGGCAAGACATCGGTGGCGCTGCATCGGATTGCCTACCTTTTGTATCATGACAGACAGAATCTGAAGTCTTCGAATATTCTGATTTTATCGCCGAACGGGGTATTTTCGGATTATATTTCACATATTCTGCCGGAGCTCGGTGAGGAGAATATTCAGGAGATGAGTTTTGATCTCTTTGCTTACCGCAAATTACAGGACACGGCGGCGGACTGTGAGGATCGCTGTGATCAGATTGAGCGGGAGATGCGGGATCCAAAAGCCGCAGAACGGTTTGCTTTAAAACAGTCGCAGGCGTTTGTGGACCAGATGGAGGGATTTGCGCTGGAGCTTGAGGACGAGCTGATGAATTTCTCAGACGTTTCGTATAAGTCGTTTGTGAAGTCAGAATCGGAGATTATTACGCTGTTTTATGACAAGTTTGCGGATATTCCGCTGCTCTCGCGGATGGATGCGGTGGCGGAGACGTTTATTGACGAGATCGAGACGCTGCTGAACCGGGATCTGCCGGAGGAGGAGCGGATTCCGCTCATCGAAAAATTCCAGAAGATGTATGAGACGATGGATTTTTATGTTCTCTACAATCGTTTTCTGAAGAAAGAGGGATATCAGACGCTGCCGCGGCGGCCGTTGGAGAAGCGGAAACTGCGGTATGAGGATGTGTATCCGGTTCTGTATCTGAAGTACCGCCTGTCGCGGCAGGCGGAGCGGTCGAATATTAAGCATCTGGTGATTGATGAAATGCAGGATTATTCGCGGCTCCAGTATCTGATTATCCGGCGGATGTTTTCCTGTAAGATGACGATTCTCGGCGACCGGGCGCAGACGATGGCGGATCAGCAGCAGGATGTACTGCAGTTTTTACCGGGGATTTTCGGGAAGGATCTGCGGCGGATTGAGATGCGGAAGAGTTACCGGAATACGGTGGAAATTGCGTCGTATGCGGCAAATCTCATTGGCGTGACGGATCTGGAGCTGTTTGAACGGCACGGAATGCCGGTGTTGGAACGGGATGTCACGGATCTTGAGGCGGCTCTGCGGGAGGCAGTGGATACGCTGTTTCCAGATGAGAAAACGTATGAGACGGCGGCGGTGATTGTACCGGATGAGAAGACGGCGGAACGGGCTTATTTGATTTTGCGGGAGATTCTGGCAGAAAAAGATTTTGACTGTGAAAAGCGGCTTTCTTGGCTGAACCGTGACAGCTCCAGTTTTAAGAAAGGACTGACGGTTACCACATTTTATCTGGCGAAAGGGCTGGAGTTTGATCAGGTGTTCTCTATTTTCCCGAAGGACGAGAAACGGGAGATAATGATGCAGGCGCAGTATATTGCAGCGACCAGGGCATTGCATGAGCTGAGAGTGTATCATATTTAAAAACAGGGAGATCCTCCGAAAAAATTCGATTGGATCTCCCTGTCATTTTTATTTTCGATCAGATATGATAGAATCCTGCGGACTGTGCCGGGATGGTGATGGTTCCGTCTTTGGATTCTGCTTTTCCTCCGATCGTGTAGAGGGCATCCTTCAGCTCTGCACTGTATGGGAAGGACTGCTCTTTGTCGGATGGGTTGATGATAACGAGGACTTTTTCACCCTCAGCCTCACGGACGTATGCCAGCGGATACTGGTTTTTCTCTGCATAAACGAACTCGATGGTTCCGCGGCTTAAGAGTGCTTTGCTGCTCTGGCGGATCTGGATGAGTTTTTTAACTTCGTGGTACAGGGAATCCAGATCGGCCATCTGTGCTTTGGCGGTCGGACGGTCTTTGCCCGGATCCATGGTGATGTAGAGGTCACTGGCCGGTGCGCTGGAGAATCCTGCGTTGGTGCTGTCATCCCACTGCATCGGAGAACGGGAACCGGTGCGGTTGTATCCGCCCTCAACGGATTTCAGGCCTTCGACGTAGCGCATACCGATTTCATCTCCGTAGTAGATGAACGGCGCACCTGGCATGGAAAGAAGGAAAGCGAAAGCAATTTTCAGCTCATCCCCCTGCAGACGGCGTGCCAGACGGTCCATATCATGGTTTCCGGACGGGATGCAGATCAGGCCTTTCTGTGCGGTCTTATTGTAGTTGGTTTTGTAGGTCTCTACAAACTCAGAGATATCTCCTTTTCCGCGTTTGGAGAAGAATGGCTCATCGCAGCGGAACAGATCGTTGTAATGGGACGGTCCAAAGTGAAGCAGGAAGTCCATGTGGAAGCCGCCCTGTAAGGATTTGTCCGGCTCGCCCCACTCGGATACCATGGCTGCATCCGGGAACTCGGCGTCGAGAAAATTCCGTACCTGCTGCCACAGGCGGATGGTTCCTTTGCCTTCCTGATCGTTCTTTACCAGAGAGCCCGCCATATCGACACGGAAGCCGTCGCAGCCCATGTTCAGCCAGAATCTCATGACATCTTCCATCGCTGCCAGCGTTGCCTGCGGTCCCTCATCATCAAAGGACTGCTGCCACGGTTTTTCCGGATCCGGCTGATAAAAGCCGTAGTTCAGGGCCGGCTGGTTGGAGAAGAAGTTGATGGCGCAGGCGCCGTCACGCTCGGAAATGCCGCGCAGGCTTCCCATTCCTTCCGGTGCTTCCCATACGTTATTGGTCCATACGTAGCGGTCTGTAAATTCATTGCGGTCTGCTTTCATGGATTCTTTGAACCATGGATGCTCAACAGATGTATGGCCCGGAACCAGGTCGAGCAGAACGTGCATGTCACGTTTGTGTGCCTCTTCGAAAACTCTCTTCAGATCCTCATTCGTTCCGTAGCGCGGTGCAACGCGGCAGTAATCTGCGACATCGTATCCTGCATCACCGAATGGGGACAGGAAGCACGGGTTGATCCAGATGGCGTTGCAGCCCAGCTCCTTGATGTAGTCTAATTTTTCAATGATACCCTGGAAATCTCCGATTCCGTCGGCGTTGGTGTCGTTGAAGGACTGCGGGTAAATCTCATAAAATACTGCGTTATCTAACCATTTTGACATTTTTTCTTTTCCTCTTTCGCTCTTATTTCTGCTGTATTTTCGTCGTTGCAGCAAGTGTTTCTATATGATATATTACTACTGTATCCGCTGAAATACCAGTAATTTCCTATTTCATTCTAATACTATTCTATGATTTTATGCATGCCGCGCTCTGCCATTTCCGGCATTTTACGCACATGCTTTTTGGAGGAGGATTTTATGATGCTTTCTGCTGCGAAAGAAAAACGCCAGCACGGCTCCATGCAGGTTCCCTACAGTTATTATGACTGCCGGATGCCCGACTATTTTCCCGGCGTACCGCTGCACTGGCACGAGGAGATGGAGCTGAATTATATCAAACGCGGAACGGGGTATTTTCAGTATGAGGACCGTCTGCTTACGGCGCATGCCGGTGATATTTTTCTGATTCAGCCGAACCTCGTACATGCCATTCTGCCCGCCGAGCAGGAGTCGATGTTTTATGATACGATTGTTTTCCACCAGAATATGCTGATCGGCGGGTATGACGACCGCAGCTACACGGAAATTCTGCAGCCGTTTTTCTCCGCCCGGCGCCGCATCCAGGCACCGATTTCACCCGAACATTCCGGTTATGCTGCACTTTCTGCATCCGTCCATCAGATTTTCCGCTGCATCCGTGAAAACTCTGCTGTCTCCGATCTTCTGCTGAAAAGTGAGCTGCTCCGCTTCTTCTATCTGCTCGCCGCATCGCCGGAACTCTGCACCGATCGTCCCGCCATGCCTGCGGCTGCTGAAAACCTGCGGCCTGTGCTCGCCTATATCCAGGAGCACTTCGCCGACCCGATTACCATAGAGGAACTTGCCAGGCTGTCGCATTTGAGCAAAAGCTATTTTATGAGCTGTTTTAAGCAGACCTTCGGACTCGGGGCCGTTGAATATCTGACACAGCTTCGGATCAAAGCCGCCTGCGAGGCGCTGCGCAGTACGACGCGGAGTGTGTCCGAAATCGCGTACGACAATGGTTTCCGCAACCTTTCCAACTTCAACCGGCAGTTCCGAAACAAAGTGGGATGTACGCCGCAGATGTATCGGAAGGAATTTCAAAATCCGTAAATTCAAAAAGGGATGCATCAAAATATGCATCCCGAAAATCTATCTCTGATCCTATTTTTATTCCGTAATCTCCGGTACCGACGGAACATCTTTATCTTCTTCCCGCCAGCTCCCAGAATGCGACAGCGCTCGCCGCAGCGACGTTCAGTGAATCCACACCGTGTGTCATCGGAATCAGCACGGTTGCATCTGTTTCAGCGATCGTATCACTTGCCAGTCCGTCACCCTCGGTTCCGAGCAGAATGGCGAGCTTTTCATGCGTTTTTAACGACGGATCATCCATCGGAACGGAGTCTTCTTTTAATGCCATCGCAACGGTATAAAATCCAAGTTCCTGCAGTGAAGCAATTCCCTGCTCCGGCCAGTAACTGCCGCCTGGCAGCACGGTCCACGGAACCTGGAATACATTTCCCATGCTCACGCGGATGGCGCGGCGGTACAGCGGGTTGCTGCAGCCTGATGTGAGGAGCACGGCATCGATGCCAAGCGCGGCGGCGGAACGGAAAATCGCACCGACATTCGTCGGGTTCACGACATTTTCCAGAATCGCCACGCGGCGGGCATTCCGGCAGATTTCCTCCATAGCCGGAAGCGTGCGGCGGTGCATCGCGCAGAGCATGCCGCGCGTAAGGGCAAAGCCTGTGAGCTGTTCCAGCACCTTCGTCTCTGCTGTATAGACCGGCGCGTCCGGGCAGTGCGCAAAGAGTGCTTCGTTTGCGGCAAGCTCTGCGCTTCCGGCAAGGAACGAAACCGGTTCATAACCGGCATCCAGTGCGCGCTCGATGACACGCGGACTCTCTGCGAGAAAAAGGCCTGGCTGCGGTTCATAATAGTGCAATAACTGCGGTTCTGAAAGACGCGCATACACGTCGAGCTCCGGCGCCGCAAAGTTTTCGATTTTTCTGATCTCTGACATAATATTGATTTCCTTTTGCGTTTTCTCTTTGTTTTCACTATGTTCTATTGTAGCAATCCCGCTCCCGTTTCGCAATCCATTCTTTTTCGCGCCGGTGCCGTTCCCCGCACCATTCGCCAAACCGTGCTTCCAGCACGCATCGAATTTTCTTGTTTATCTGTCTTTTTTAAAAATTTCTCAATTTCCTCTTGCCAAACGCCGCCAGAGACGTTATAATAATCGACGGTTCAAAATTAAAAACTGCAGAAAAGATTGGTATCAGATTGGAAACGGCACAAGTGCATTGCTTGGTTAACGAACAACACATGTGTCTTTTTTGCGCCCATTTTTCAAAATTGCAAAGAAAAGGAGAACAATCGATGCCAAAAACAAAATTTCAAAACGTTGTATTTACCCTCATGATGTCCTTTCTGATGGTCTATGCCATGATTTCAGGCCCCCGGAATATGGCATCAGTTCTGCCACTGCCTTAACCTCTGCACCTTCCAGCGTCATACGTCTGGCCATGATCAGTCCGATATCACCGGATCCCAGGATCACTACCTTTTTTCCCGGCA